>ERZ1370068.407-contig-10368_pt1 | contig 26542 bp, 27 predicted proteins | sample MGYA00561227_ERZ1370068 | MGnify/ENA primary metagenome ERZ1370068 (study PRJEB38410, sample SAMEA6850437) | metagenome | study: Metagenomic assessment of the ecological functions of the soil: analysis of the soil microbiota associated with the...
GGTTACGTATTGCTCACGACCCGAGCGAACACGATCCTGAGCTAGCGAGTGGGGGGACCGCATCGTCTACCGCTGCACGACGTGCGATGAGGTGATCGTGGTCACCCTCCCGAGGAGCCGGCGGAGCCGCGCGTCTGAAGATCCCCGCAGGGTCTCAGCCGCAGAAGCGGCGAACGACGTCGTAGAGGACCGGCAGGCCCCACGCGCAGGGCGTCGACCGAGACGCGCTCGTCGACGCCGTGGAACCGCTCGAGGAACCGCTCGTCCGGGCTCGAGCCGCAGCGGCGAGAAGCCGTAGGTCGGCGTGCCGAGCGCGTCGGCAGTGCTCTGGCGTCCGGTCGGCGAACGGCGCCATGACCGGGAACGGATGCCGTCGGGGTCGTGGTCGCGGATCGTCGCGCACCAGGAGGTCGAACAGCGGCCCCTCGGCCGGCGCCTCGACACGGGGCGCCCGAAGACGATGAGCTCGATCTCGCAGACGGCTGCGAGCTCCGGCCCGAGGCGCGTCGCTGAGCGTCGGCGCGCATCGCCGGCCTCGGTCGTAGCCCGGCAGGATCCGGCAGTCGACCTCGATGACGGCGTCGCCCGGGATGACGTTGTACTTCGACCCCGGCAGTGCGACGACGTCCGGGCTGATGGTGTCGCGGCAGAGCGCGCGCAGGGCTCGCGCGATACATCGGGTCGCAGGCCGCATCGCGAGGCCGCCTCGCGCGCGTCGCGGATCGTCGCCCGACAGGCGCGTCGCAGGATCGCGACCGCCTCGGCCGGCAAGCTCGGCGGCGGCCGAGGTCGTAGGAAGCGGCCATGACCGGGCGTGACGCGCGTCGGCCCCGGGACGGCAGGCGCTCGATGACCGCCGCGGCGCGGACGCGCGGCGTTGTCGTCGCCGGCGGCATCGAGCCGTGGCCCCACGTCCCGCGGACGGCGATCCGGTAGGCGGCGAAGCCCTTCTCGGCGACCTGGATCGGGTAGAAGCGCCGACCGGCGATCGTCGCCGAGACGCCGCCGCACCTCGTTGACGCGCCCCGCCGCGCGCAGCCAGCTCGGGGCGGTTCTCGGCGAACCACTTCGCGCCGGCCATGCCGCACCGGCCTCCTCGTCGGCGGTCGAGGTGAAGAGGACGTCGCGGCGCAGGCCCGGGATCGGGTCGCGCGGCGGGTCGAGGCCGGCGGCACGGGCCTCCGCCGCGAGCAGTCGCGACGACTCCCAGCTCCATCGCGACCATGGCCTTCATGTCGACTGCGCCGCGACCGTAGATATAGCCGTCGACGAGGTCGGCCGCGAACGGATCGTGGGTCCAGCGCTCGGTCGGCGCCGGGCACGACGTCGAGGTGCGGAGAAGCAGCAGAGCGGCTCGCCGCCCGTGCCGTCGCCGCGCAGCCGGACATGGACGGAGCCCCGGCTCGGGGACGGGCTCGACGACCTCGGGCCGAGGCCGGCCGCCTCGCAGCAGCGTCGCGCGATGGCGCGCGCCATCCGAGTCTCGCCGTCGGGCGCGCGTCGGGCGGACGGCGGATTGATCGAGGGGATCCGGATCATCGGTCCGAAGGGTCTCGACGAGCTGCGTCGACGGCCTCCGTCCAGGTCGTCTCGGCGAACGCCGCTCGACGGCGCGACGGCGCCAGAGCCCGTCACGATGCGCCCCGGACGCGAGTGACGAGCGCGATGCCTGATCACGAAGCCGCCGAACATCAGCGCGACGACCATCGCAGACAGCAGCAGCTTGCCGTAGTGGCGCTCTTCCTCGAGGCCGGCGCTCCGGCTCGGGATCCAGGCCACGCCGGCGATGTACGGCGCCTGGAGGCCCTTCGCTCGCGCGATCTGCGCCCGGGCCGAGTCGTACGCGACCGGATCGGGCGGCAACGCGTCGCGTACCGGATCGGCGGTCCTCCACGCCGTCGCGTCACCGGTCCCTGCGCCAACGGTCATCGCGCCGTCAGGATTCGCGGTCATTCGCGGTCCGGTCGTGACCGCGCCCTCGACGGCCGACCTGACGAGCGCCGCGTACTTGGCCATGACGCCGCCGCGGTAGCGCGGCGCGGGCGGCGACCAGCGCTCGACGCGCGGGCGAGCTCGTCGGCCGGCACGTCGAGGTCGAGCGCCTGGCGGTCGACGTCGATGACGATCTCGTCGCCCTCCTCGACGAGCGCGATCGGGCCGCCGAGGGCGGCCTCCGGGCGCGACGTGGCCGATCATCAGGCCGTGCGTCCCGCCGGAGAACCGGCCGTCGGTGAGCAGCGCGACCGAGTCGCCCAGGCCCTCGCCGACGAGCGCGCCGGTGACGCTGCAGCATCTCCTGCATCCCGGGCCCGCCGACCGGGCCCTCGTAGCGGATGACGACGACGTCGCCCGGCTTGATCCGCTGGGCGCGGACCGCCGTCGTAGCAGGCCGCCTCGGAGTCGAAGACCCGGGCCGGGCCGCGGTGGAGGCGCCGCTCGTGGCCGGCCAGCTTGACGACGCAGCCGTCCGGGGCCAGCGAGCCGCGCAGGATCGCCAGGCCGCCGGTCGGCTTGATCGGCGTCTCGATCGGGACGACGACCTGTCTGGCCCGGCGTCTCGACGGCGTCGGCGGCGATCTGCGGCGATCGTCCGGCCGTCGACGGTCGGCGCGTCGCCGTGGAGCAGGCCGCCGCTTGAGCAGCTCGCGCATGACGAGCGCGACGCCGCCCGCCTCGTACATGTCGGTCGCGGTGTAGCGGCCGCCGGGCTGCATGTCGGCGACGATCGGCGTCCGGTCGGCGATCGCGCCGAACTCGTCGATGTCGAGCGGGATGCCGAACTCGTGGGCGATGGCGAGGAGGTGGAGGACGCCGTTCGTCGAGCCGCCGGTCGCGGCGACCGACGGCGATCGCGTTGTCGAGCGACGCCGCGGGTGACGATCGACGACGGCCGGACGTCGCGCCGGACGAGGTCCATGACCAGCTCGCCGGCGCGCCGGGCCGCGTCGTCCTTGGCTTCGGGTCCTCGGCCGGGATGCCGTTCAGGCCGGCCGGCGACAGGCCGAGGAACTCGAGGACCGTGCTCATCGTGTTGGCCGTGAACTGGCCGCCGCACGCGCCGGCGCCCGGGCAGGCGACGTTCTCGATCTCGTACAGCTCGTCGAGGCGTGATCTTGCCCGCCCGGTACGCGCCGATCGCCTCGTAGACGCGTCACGACCGTCGACGTTGCGCGCGCCCTTGTACGATGCCGGGGTAGATCGTGCCGTTGTAGAGCGCGAGCGCCGGGACGTCGAGGCCGGCCGAGCGCCATCGCCGCGCCGGGCATCGTCTTGTCGCAGCCGACGAGGCAGACGACGCCGTCGAAGCAGGTGGCCGCGGACGACGAGCTCGATCGAGTCGGCGATGACCTCGCGGCTGATCGAGCGACGCCTTCATCCCCTCGGTGCCCATCGTCACGCCGTCGCTGACCGAGATCGTGTTGAACTCCATCGGCGTCCCGCCGGCCGCCCGGATGCCCGCCTTGACGCGACTCCGCGAGGCGGCGCTGGTTGTAGTTGCACGGCATCGTCTCGATCCACGTCGTCGCGACGCCGACGAGCGGCTTGGCGAGGTCCTCGTCGGTGAAGCCGATCGCCTTGAGCATCGCCCGCGCGCCGGCCCGGTCGGGGCCGTCGGTCAGCGCCGCGGAGTGGCGCTTCGGCGGGATCGGATGCGGCGCGGGCGTCTCGGGCATCGGGGACTCCTGGGTCGGAGAGGTCACGTGCGAGCTCGCGCTAACCCTACCACGGCCGGAGGTCGACGCAAGGCCCTTCGCGCCAGGTCCGCACGCAGTGCGCCGCGTGTCGACAGCGGCGGTGCTGACCGAGCCCGGGCGCGATGCGCGCAGCCGACCTCGGCCGCGCCGACAGCGCGTAGCCGACGTCCTCGTTGGTCTTGCGCCTCGGCGAAGACGACGCCACCGGACCGGCTCATCGGTCAGGATGAACGGACCGCCGCTGTCGCCGCGGTCGATCTGTGCGCGAAGCTCGAGCACCTCGCGCCGACACTCTTCGAGACGCCGTAGATGTCGAGGCCGGTCGCCGGGAAATGCGGCCGAGACAGCGGCCGGCACGACTGTTGAGCGCCGCCGCCCGGGTAGCCGAGTGCGGTCCATCGAGGCCGCGGCCCGGATCAGTCCGGCGATAGGCGAGCGGGGAACCGGCAGTAGAGGCGATCGACGTGGAGCGACGGCGGCGACGTCGAGGTCCGGGTCGAAGCAGCACCGGCACGGTGCATCGAGGACGCGCCACGACCCGGCGTTGACCCGCACCCCGTCCGAGTTCGCCCGCGCGACGACGCGCGTGTGGTGACCAATGCAGTCGCAGGCGACGACGAAGCCCGGTCCCGACCGACGACAGGCCGCGCGCGTCGCCGCCGAGACCTTGAGCGTGCTGGCCTCGCGGCGGCCGCGATCGGCCGCGCCGCGGGATCGGCCGGACGATCGACCGGTGGCCCTGACAGCGGCTCGAGCCGATGAGCACGTCGGGCAGCCCGGTGTCGTCCAGCCAGCCGCCGAGGCCCGACGGCGATCTCGGTCGGTGGCGGCAGGATCGCGGTCAACGTCCGGACCGGCGGTCGGAGCCGCCGGCCGTCTCGGCCAGGCGCGGGACGGGGCCCTCGGCGAGGAGGCTGCCGGCGAGCCACGCCGATGAGCAACGCCTGATCGACGCCTGAAGCCTGCGCCGACCGTCCGGTCGGCTGCCCCGAGCAGGCCGGTTGCCGAGCCGCGCGGTCACGCCGCTGCCGAGTCCGGCCCCGAGCGATCTGCCGATGGCGACCGCGACCGACCAGGGCGCCGAGGACGCACGATCGGCCGCAGGTACGCGGATCGATCTCGCGCCAGCAGGTCCACTCGCAGGAGCGGGATCGCGTACAGGACGGCCGCGCCCGCCAGGACCGCGCCGACGAGCCCGAGGATGCTGCGGGATCGCGCCGGACCGCCAGCCGAGGATGACGCGCGACGACGATGAGCAGAGCGTGACTGCGCGTCGATGGGGTTCACCGCCCGATCGTCGCACAGGCCAGCCCGAACTCGCCGCCGGCGGGTTCGCGACCGCGTCAGGCCGGTGGCAGAGCCGCCTCAGTAGCGGCGGTCAGTCGACGGACGGTGATCGCTGCCGCTCCACCGGTCGCGGTCGCTGATCGTGTAGTGCCGGCGCCAGGTCTCCAAGGTCGACGATCGCCCGCTCCGACTCGGCGATCTCGATGCACACGACGTCCTGCGGGCCGTGTCCCCGCGCAGGGTGATGGCGAACGTCTTGGCGTCGGCGCCCACGCGACGACGACCGATCGACGAGGATGTTGTACTGGCTCCGACGCCGCCGGTGCAGTCGATCGGTCAGCGTCACGTGCCGTCCAGCCGTGGCCGCCGAGAGGATCTGCGCCGGGATCGGCGGACGTCCAGCTGCCCCCGGGCTTCGGCACATGATCCGACAAGCGGGTCGATGAGCGCCGGATCCTCGCTGGCTGCCGGTAGGTCGATGCCGACAGAAGCATCGGGATCCCTGGCCGGGAGCAATGCTGGTAGGAGGCGAGCGGTGGCTGACTCGACGTCGCCGGCGGCGCTGCTGCGGAGCCGCAGGCGGCGAGTGCCCACGACGAGCAGGATGGCCAGCAGGGAGATGGAGGGCTCCGGGTCTCGAGACACGACGGCGCGGCAGGTCTGCAGTGCGCCCAGACGAGTGCCATACCGTCATCGGAGTCCCGCCGGGGCGCACCCACTTCAGGCCAGTGGCCTGGACTGGACATGCGTCCGTGTACACAGCGGGTCCGTCTGCCGATATCGAGCGACGGTCCGGCCGCACCCAGTCTGGTGGCAGTGACCAGAACGCGTCGCCACGACCGTCCACCCGCACACGACCCGACAGAAGCTTGGAGACCATCCCCGATGAAGCGCCAGATCGGCCACCTGCAGCCGCCCATCCTCTACCGCCTGACCCGGGCCGCCATCCAGGCGCACCGGGAGCATCTCCCGACGCCGTTCCTGGGTTGCCCGGTCTGCGCCTTGCGCGCGCCGGTCGCCGCTCCAGATCCGCTGGATGTCGCCCCGCCAGTCGGACGTGACTCGGCGCCGGGATCGTCGGTCAGCCCGCCTCGGCGAGCGGTCGATCCGCGGCGGGTGGGCCGCCTCCCAGGCCGCTGAGCTCGGCGTCCTTCGACGAGGAGGTAGCCGAGCTCGTCCGTGCCCGCCGAGCAGCATCCGCTTGGCGAACGGGTCGATGTCGAAGTCGATGGTCCGAGCCGTCCGGGCAGCAGGACGCCCTGCTCGGCGAGGTCGACCGTCAGCTCGGCGTCCGGGTCGCGCGTCGAGCAGCTCGAACAGCCGCGCGTGGCGTCGCCGGGTCGACCGACGATCGGCAGCACGCCGTTCTTGAGGCTGTTGCTGCGGAAGATGTCGGCGAACGAGGTCGACAGGATCGCCCGGATGCCCCACGCGCGTCAGCGCCCACGGGGCGTGCTCGCGCGACGAGCCGGCGCCGAAGTTGTCGCCGACGAGCAGGATCTGCCGGCCCGTGCATCTCCGGCCGGTCGAGGACGAACGGCGGCTCCTTGAGCGAGCCGTCCTCGTCGAACCGCCAGTCGCGGAAGAGCGCCTCGGCGAGGCCGTCCTTGTCGGTGACCTTGAGGTAGCGGGCCGGGACGATCTGGTCGGTGTCGACGTTCTCGGCCGGCAGCGGGACGACCGCGCTCGTGAAGACCGTGAACGGCTCGGCCATCGGTCAGCGGCCGCCGACGCGCGGCCAGCGTCTCGATGCCCGGGCAGCCGCCGCGGGTCGGCGACGACGCCGGCGATCGCGCTGACGCGGCGGCGGTCAGCGGCGAGGCGAGGAACGTCCGGCCGCCCTTGCCCTGGCGGCCCTCGAAGTTGCGGTTGCTGGTGCTGACCGCGTACTGGCCGGGCGCGAGCTGGTCGCCGTTCATCGCGATGCACATCGAGCAGCCGGCCTCGCGCCACTCGGCGCCGGCCGCCTGGAAGATCTCGTACAGGCCCTCGCGCTCGGCCTCGCGCTTCACCTCGTCGGAGCCCGGGCACGACCATCAGCCGGACGCCGTCGGCGACGTGGCGGTCCTTGAGCGACCGCGGCGGCGAGGCGCAGGTCGCTGATCCGGCCGTTCGTGCAGCTGCCGACGAAGACGACGTCGACCTTCTGGCCGAGGATCGCCTGGCCGGGCTGGAGGTCCATGTACTCGAGCGCGCGCTCGAGGCGCGCGGCGCTGGCCGGGTCGGCCTGGTCGGCCGGGCGAGGGACGCGGCTCGTGATCGGGATGCCCATGCCCGGGTTCGTGCCGTAGGTGACCATCGGCTCGAGGGCGTCGGCGTCGATCGTGATCGATCTTGTCGTAGGTCGCGCCGTCGTCGGTCGGCAGCGTCGCGCCAGCGCGGCGACCGCCGCGTCCCAGGCCGGCGCCGGCCGGGGCGTGGCGGCCGGCCGTGCGAGGTACTCGAAGGTCGTGTCGTCCGGGGCGATCAGGCCGGCCCGCGCGCCGCCCTCGATGCTCATGTTGCAGATCGTCATCCGCTGTTCCATCGTCAGCGCGCGGATCGCCTCGCCGCGTGTACTCGAAGACGTGGCCGGTCCCGCCGCCGATGCCGATCCGGGCGATCAGCGCGAGGATGATGTCCTTGGCGCTGACGCCGGGCGCGAGCCGGCCGTCGACGCGGACCTCGTAGGTCTTCGGGTCGCGCTGGAGCAGCGTCTGGGTCGCGAGGACCATCTCGACCTCGCTGCGTCCCGATCCCGAACGCGAGCGCCCCGAACGCGCCGTGGGTGCGCGGTGTGCGAGTCGCCGCAGACGATCGTCATCCCGGGCTGGGTCAGCCCGAGCTGCGGGCCGATGACGTGGACGATGCCCTGGCTCGGCGTCGCCGATGCCGTGGAGCGGGATGCCGAACTCGGCGCAGTTGCGCCTCGAGCTGGTCGACCTGGGCGGCGGCCATCGGGTCGAGGATCGGCAGGCTGCGCGGTCGGTCGTCGGGATCGAGTGGTCGGCGGTCGCGACGGTCTGGCCCGGGTGGCGGACGCCGAGGCCGCGGCGCGCGGAGGCCGGTGAACGCCTGCGGGCTGGTGACCTCGTGGACGAGGTGGAGGTCGACCGCGAGGACCGCGGGCGCGCCCGGGTCCTGGGTCGACGACGTGGTCGTCCCAGATCTTGGACGACGATGGTGCGCGGGTGCGGTCATCTGGCGACGTCAGAGGCTTCCTGCGATCGGGTCCGTGCCGGGGTCGAGGGCCGTTCACCGGCGACGATGCCTTCGGCGCGCCCGGTCGAGGCTGCGTGCGCCCGCGCTCGACGCTTGACCGGCGCGGCCATCTGCGCACTCGTCGAGCACGGTGGGCTGGATGCTCCTCGGCGGCGGCCGGGCTGGCCGAACAGGTAGCCCTGACCGAGCTCGCAGCCGAGGCCGCGCAGGACCCGCAGCTGCTCGTCGCGTCTCGATCCCCTCGGCGACGATCGACAGGCCGAGCGAGCGGCCGAGCGCGACGATGGCGCGGGCGAAGGCCCACGCCTCGCGATCGTCCGACTCGGCCGGGCCGCCGATCGAGCTCGCGGGCGATCTTGAGGCTGTCGACCGGGAACCGGCGCAGGTAGGCGAGCGACGAGTAGCCGGTCCCGAAGTCGTCCATCGCGATCCGGATGCCGAGGTCGCGCAGCGCTTCGAGCGTCGCGATGGTCGCCCCGATGTCCCTGAACATCGCGGTCTCGGTCATCTCGAAGGTCAGGTCGCGCGGATCGATGCCCGGCGTCGCGGATGTCGGCGCACGACCTCGTCGATGAAGCCCGGGCTGCTGGAGCTGGAGCGGCGAGAGGTTGACGCTCAGCTGAAGCGACTCGCAGGCCGGGCAGCGCGGTGCCACTCGACGCACCTGTCGCGGCCGCCGTCTGGAGGACCGCCCGCGCCGAGGCGCGACGATCGTGCCGTTCTCCTCGGCGAGGCCGACGAACTCGGTCGGGTCGATCGGCCCGCGCGTCGGGTGGTCGCCAGCGGACGAGCGCCTCGACGCCCACGATCCGGCCGCTGGTGAGCGACGACGATCGGCTGGTAGGCGACGGTCAGGTCGCCGCGGCTGACGCTCCGACCGAGCTCGGAGGTCAGCGCGTGGCGTTCGACGATCGAGCTGTGCATCGTCGGATCGAACACCTGCGGCGCGGCGCTTGCCGTCGGCCTTGGCGCGGTACATCGCCACGTCGGCGTTGCGCAGCGACCTCGTCGACCGCGGTCGCCGCGGCCGGACCGCGCTGACGCCGGCGCTGCACCCGACGATGACCTCGGTGCCGTGGATCGTGGAACGGCAGCTCGAGCGAGGTGATGATCCGCTCGGTCGATGGCCAGCGCGTCGGCGACGGTCGAGCCGGCCGCCGGCAGCAGCGGCGAACTCGTCGCCGCCGAACCGGGCGACGCAGGTCGCCCGGTCGCAGCTGGCTCGCGATCCGCTCGGCGACTGCCGATCAGCAGGCTCGTCGCCGGCGGCATGACCCTACGGTGTCGTTGACGACCTTGAAGTCGTCGAGGTCGAGGAACGCGACGACCGGCGGCGTCGTCCGTCTCGCTCGCCGAGCGAGCCGCGCGCTCGACCTCGTTCGACGAAGAGCGGCCGGTTCGGCGAGCCCGTCAGCGGAGTCGTGGAAGGCCTGGTGGCGGAGCTGCTCCTTGAGGCGCGACAGCTCGTGGAGGGACTGCTCGAGCTGCCCGTTCTCGAGGGCGACCGCCGCCTGGTTGGCGACGGTCTCGAGCAGGCGCAGGTCGTCGGCCTCGAAGCGCGCTGCCCTCGCCGAGGCGGTTGATGATCGTCAGTCGCGCCGAGCACGCCCGTGCTCGCCGACGAGCGGACCGACCATCGCCTCCTGGACCGCTCCCGGATCGGTGGTCCACGTCGGCCGGTCAGGCTCGCGTGGAACGCCCGGCCTGCTCGTCGTGCGCATCCGGAGCGAACGGGTCGTCGCCGGCGACCGTGACCGGGACCATCGTCTCGGGCCCGCGACGCCCCTGGACGAGCTCGCGCGGAGCGCGGCGTCGAGCGCCGGGTCCGGGAAGAGCAGCAGCTCCGCGCGCTCGGCCGGAACATCCGGCGGGCGTGCTCGAGGAGCGCCGAGATCGCCGAATCGAGCTCCGGGCGCGTAGTGCAGGAGCCGGCTGGACTCGTAGAGCAGCTCGAGGCGCTCGTGCTTCTCGCGCTCGCCGATGTAGGCGCGATAGGCGACGAACACGATGGCCGTCGGGACCGCGAGCAGCGATGCGCCGAGCGCGGGTCCGACCCAGATGACCATGACCGCGAGCAGCGCGAGGCTGCGTATTGGCCATCGCGACCATGCTCGCTGAAGCGCAGCATCTCGGGCAGCTTCGTGAACTGCGGGCGCGCCGCCGGACAGCGAGATGACGGTCGCGACGAGGACCGCCCCGAGCGCCGCTGGTCGCGCCGCTCGACGCGAACGCGGCGAGCCAGTCTCGCGGGCCGGGCACGGTCGGGCCGGGCTCGGCGATCGCGTGGAAGACGGCCAGGCCGACGACCGCGCGAGACTCCGAACTGGGCGCAGGTTGAAGGCGCGCTTGACCCCGGACTGGTTGCGGTCGAGCAGGAGCGCCGCGCCGGCGCCGACCACGTAGGCGAGCGACGTAGTCCGTCGGGTCAGCAGGAACAGGCCCATCGACGCCGGGCAGCTCGCTCAGCGAGAACGAGTGGCGCTCGCGCACGGAAGTGGATGACGACGACGTTCGTCTCACCGAGGATAGAAGCCAGCGGCCGCCAGGGGCCACGGCAGGACGAGACTCCCAGCGACCGGCGGCGCATCTCGCGATGATCGCAGGTAGCCGAGCGATGGCGTGATGACGAGGCTCACGATGAACAGCCGGACGCGGATGGCGGCGTGCAGCCACGCAGGCCGTAACCCTGTCCGCTCGCGCGCGAGGGCCGGTCAGTCGCGTGTCGTCTGTCGGCGATCGCGGTAGGTCTGGGCGCATTGGCCATGCTCGTACGATCTGGGAGCGTCCCGGGCTGGTCAGTGTCGCGCAGCGCCCTTCGCGCGCTTCGCCCACCCGAAAGTCCTACTGCCGACGGGACTGCATGAGAGAGCGGCCCCGGATCGGGGCCGCTCTTCCATCGAGTCGCCGACGCGGGATCGGCGAACGATCCCGCTGGGCTCAGCGCCCAGCGATGACCGGACTCGGGTCCGGGTCGCGACGGTATCGGTACGAGGATGGGTGGACTGGGACGAACATCACGTTCAGTCCCAGTAACCACTTGATGCCTCGCGCCGAGGGACATGGCCATCGTCGCCAGGAGCGACGATGGCAAAGGTGAAGCGCGCCAGGTTGCGCCTTCACGGATACCACCTCGATGGTCTGTGCGCCAGTCGATGCGTCACCGGCGGCCGGGCGGTCTTCCGAGGAAGATCCCTGGCTTTGCGTCCCCGCCTCACGACGGGTTTGCCCTGGACGGTGGCGATCGAGGGAACGAACTTCGCTCCGTGCTCGAACAGTGGCCGGACCATGGTCCCGTCAGCCATAGCGCCGATAGTCCTAGTCGGACCACCCGTGCGGGTCAGTGCGCCGGCGCACCAGCCCGACGGCGGTCGCCGGATGGCCGGCCGACCGCGGCGGTCGGCGGCTCGACGGCGCGGCCCACGGCCGTGCATCGCCGGCCACGATGGCGACCGCCGCGCCGACGCCGATCAGGACGTCGCCGACGCTGAAGACGTTGGCGACCGGGAGCCAGGACCGGCATCGCGAAGATGTCCGTCAGGGGCCGAGGACGACGCTGCTCGAGCAGGGCGCTGTTCGAGTAGCCCGAGGCCCCGGCACCGTGGCCCATCGCCTCGAGCGCGGCGCGGCTGACCGGCATGTAGCCGCCGTTGGCGACGATCGCGAGCAGGTTCGACGCGCCGCCGAGCGAGGACCAGTGGCAGGCCCGGGATGGCGAGGTTCCGGCCGACCGCGACGAGGACGACGCACGTTCGAGGCCATGTAGACGGCCGGTGGCGCGCGTCCCGAGGACGCTCGCCCGAGCGGCGTCGAGAACAGCGAGCAGCTGAGCGGCCATCCCGACCACGACGAGGAGCGCCCAGCGGAAGCGCAGGTCGCCCGAGCCGGCGAGGCGAACCACCGGTCAGCACGCCGATGAGGAGGCCGGCCACGACGGCGTACAGGATGAACACGGTGTCAGCGTGCCGCCCGCGCCGTCGTCGCCGCTGACGGCGACCCGTTGGTCCTATCCGCGACCGGTACCACGGTGCTCGTCCGCACACACTCGTCGCGCGGCTATAACGGACCTACACCGCAGCTCTGGCGCAGGAGCCGCGCCATCCGCGACGATCCTGCCGCCGGCGATGCCCTGCTGGGCGAGATCGACCAACCTGCGACTGGTTCGTCTTCGCCTGTTCCTCGCGCTCGATCACCATGTTCGCCATCCCGATCGGCATCGCGGCGCCGGTCATCTACGGGCTGGCCTGGGGCTCGGGGACGTCGCTGCTCGTCCCGACCGCTCGGCCTCCTCGGCGATGGCGCTCATCCTGGGGTCGCTGACCGTGTGGCTGGCGCGCCGCGTCCTGGAGCCGGCCGAGCGACTCGAGGAGGCCCGTCGCATCCTCGAGGACGCCTACGACCGGGCCCGCGCCGAGGCCCTGCGCGACACCCTGACCGGCCTCGGCAACCACCGCGCGTTCCAGGAGGAGATGGAGCGCCAGTGGGCCATCGCCGCACGCGGCCACGGCCGGTCGCTGGCGCTGGCGCATGCTCGACCTCGACGACTTCAAGCGGATCAACGACTCGAGCGGCGCACGCGCGCGGCGACGCTCGTCCTGCGCCAGGCGGCGACGACCATGGCCGCGTACCTGCGCCGCTCGCGATCGGGCGTTCCGCGTCGGTGGCGACGAGTTCGCGCTCATCCTGCCCGGACACCGACGCCGGAGCGGGCGCAGGTCGCTGGTCCGCCGGCTGCTCGCCGCGTGTCTCGACGGCGAGGTCGGCAGCGGCGCGACGACACCGTCTCGTTCTCGGCCGGGATCAGCGCCGGCCCGACGCCGGCGCCGCGACCGCGAGTCGCTGTACCGCCAGGCCGACGCGGCGCTGTTCTGGAGCAAGCGCCACGGCCGGACCTGCGTGACGATCTACGACCCGAGCGCCACGACGGCCGCGATCGACCGACCGCCCGCCGGCCGAGCTGTCCGCGCGCCGTCGCGCAGCGTCGCCGCGACCGGCGCGCATCCGGGCCGTCTTCCAGCCGATCTACGACCTGACGACCGGCGCGCCGCGCGGCTACGAGGGCCTCGTCCGGCCGCTGCCCGACAGCGGCTTCACCGACCCCGGCTCGATGTTCGAGGCCGCCGAGGCCACCGGCCGGACCGGCGAGCTCGACATCGCCTGCCTCAACACCGTCATGGAGACCGCGGCCCGGCTGCGCCTGCCCGGCTCGCTCACGGTCAACCTGTCGCCGCGGACGCTCGAGACGCGACGACTTCAGCGTCCACGCGCTCCTGCGGATGATCGCCCGCCACGGCCTGGATCCGCGGCACATCGTCCTCGAGCTGACCGAGCGCGAGGCCGTCGAGGACGTCGACCGACTGCGCCGCGCCGTCGAGGCGTGCCGGGTCGCCGGGCATCCGCCTCGCCGCCGACGACGTCGGCGCCGGCAACGCCGGCCTGCGGCTGCTCGAGCCAGCTCCGCTTCGACATCGTCAAGATCGACCTGTCGCTCGTCCAGGGCGGGGCCGTCCGCGACACGTCGCTCGAGGTCGTCCAAGACCCTGCGCGACCTGGCCGACCGCTGGGGCGCGCTGGTGGTCGCCGAGGGATCGAGACGCCGGCGCAGCTCGACGTCGTCCGCTCGCTCGGCATCGGGGCCGGCCAGGGCTACCTGCTGGGCCGCCCGACCGACCGGCCGTCGACCGAGCCGCTCGACCTGCCGAGCCTCGTCAGCAGCGGCGCCGACTGGCTGATCGAAGCGGTCTGCGGACGATGCCGAAGCGTGATTGGTGACGGGTTGCACGATGCCGATCTGCCTCGTAGACTGCGCGACACGTCGTCCGGTCCCGGGCGATGACGCGTCACCGGGAGGCCAGATTGGGTCGGTTCGATCGACAGGATCGTCGGCAGCGTCGCCGTCGTCGTGACGACGGATGGCCGCCGCATCCACGTGCCCATCGAGCCCGCCGGCCTCTCCGACGTATCCCTCCTCGAACTCCTTCGCTCGCTTCCGGGGCTTGATGGCCTTCTCGGGCTTATTACCGGCTCCCGGCGGAGACCGAGGAGACGCGGAGGAACGAGCGCTCGTAGCGCCCGACACCACCGACAGACCCAGGGACCCTCGCCGGGAGGCGAGGGTCTTTCGTTTGTCCGAACGAACGCACCACGGAGGACCCGATCGATGACGATGGCGAAGAGCGATACCGTCGAGGCCACCGAGTCCGGCGCGTCGCCGGCCACGGCGCAGCCACGTGCCCGAACGACGGGACGCCGGAGGCGCTCGCGGTCGAGCGCGCCCGCAAGGGCATGCTCCACGAGGCGCGCGACCTCAAGCGGACGCGCATCGGGGCGGACGTCCTGTGCGAGGCCCTGCTGCGCCAGGGGGTCGACGTCTTCTTCAGCTATCCGGGCGGCGTGATCCTGCCGCTCTACGACGTCCTCGGCGACTACCCGGAGCTGCGCCACGTCCTCGTCCGCCACGAGCAGGGCGGCGCGCACGCCGCCGACGGCTACGCCCGGGTCACCGGCCGGGTCGGCGTGTGCATGGGCACATCGGGCCCGGGCGCGACGAACCTCGTCACCGGGCATCGGGACCGCGCTGCTCGACTCGGTCCCGATGGTCGCGATCACCGGCAACGTGCCCGGCGCGCTGATCGGCAAGGACGCCTTCCAGGAGATCGACATCAACGGCATCACCCTGCCGATGACCGAAGCACAACTACCTGGTCCGCGACGCCGACGACCTGCCGCGCGTCGTCGCCGAGGCGTTCCACATCGCCCGGACCGGCCGGCCCGGCCCGGTCCACATCGACATCACCAAGGACGCGCTCCAGCAGGAGACGCGCGCCGCAGCACCCGACCGAGGACGAGGTCATCGCCGGCCTGCCCGGGCTTCCGGCCGAACATGGACGGCCACCCCGCCAGCTCAAGCTCGCCGCCGCCGAGATCGCCGACGGCCAAGCGGCCGGTGATCCTCGCCGGCCACGGCGTCCTCCACGCCGAGGCGCTGGGACGAGCTGCGTGGCGTTCGCCGAGAAGGCCCAGATCCCGGTCGCCTGGACGCTGCTCGGGATCGGCGCGATCGACGAGACGCATCCGCTCGCCTACGGCTACATGGGCATGCACGGCTGGAAGCACGTCAACCGCGCGATCCAGTCGGCCGACCTGCTCATCGCGCATCGGCATGCGCTTCGACGACCGGGTGACCGGCAACGTCCGGACCTACGCGCCCGTACGCGCGGATCGTCCACGCCGACATCGACCCGGCCGAGATCGGCAAGAACGTGGCGGTCGAGGTGCCGATCGTCGGCGACGCGAAGCGCGTCCTCGCGGCGCTGCACCGGGCTGGTCGACGCGGTCGAGCCCGGCGACCCGCGCCGACTACTTCGCCCAGCTGGCCGAGTGGAAGACGCGACTCGGTCGCGTCGTCGCTGGCACGGCTCCGGCGCCTGGCGCGACGGCCTGCTGTCGGCCGACTACGTCGTCGAGCGGATCGGCGAGCTGACCGACCACGACGCGACCTACGTCGCCGACGTCGGCCAGAACCAGATGTGGCTCGCCCGCTACGCCGGCTTCCGCCAGCCGAACAGCCACGTCAGCTCGGGCGGCCTCGGGACGATGGGCTTCCGCGTCCCGGCGGCGATGGGCGCGGCCCTCGGCCGGCCCGACCGCGAGACCTGGGCGATCACCGGCGACGGCGGCTTCCAGATGACGTTCCAGGAGCTGATGACCCTCGTCGCGGACCGGATCCCGGTCAAGATCGCGCTCCTCGACAACAAGAAGCTCGGGATGATCCGCCAGTGGCAGGAGATCATCTACGCGGGCAACTACCACTCGGCCCACCTGCCCGGGCCCGGACTTCGCCAAGCTCGCCGACGCGTTCGGGATCCCGGCGTTCCGGGCCCGGACGCCGGACGAGGTCGACGACGCGATCCGGGCCGCCCAGGCGGTCGACGGCCCGGCGCTCATCTGGTTCGAGATCGCCGAGGAGCAGAACGTCTTCCCGATGATGCCGGCCGGCAAGGGCCTGTCCGACCTGATCGAGAAGTGGGGCGGGGCCGACGAATGAGCGGCGACCCGAGACTCGAACGGCCGGCTGCCGGCGCGCCGCGCCCACGCCGCGCCGGCCGCCGGCCCACGCGCGCCGCCGCCGCGGGCGCTGCCCGGCGGCGGCGAGACATCGGCGCCACGTCCTCGATCGCGATCGTGCTCGACAAGCCGGGCGTCCTGAACCGCGTGTCGCAGCCTCATGCGCGCCCGCAACTTCAACATCGACTCGCTCGCGGTCAGCCACACCGACCAGCCCGACGTCAGCCGGATGACGATCACGCTCCACGGCGACGACGTCGCGGTCGAGCAGGCGGCCAAGCAGCTCTACCGGCTCATCGACGTGCTCAAGGTCCAGGACGTCACCGCCGAGCCGACCGTCGAGCACGAGCTCGCGCTCGTGAAGATCCGCGCGACCGACGTCGAACCGGGCCGAGGTCCTGCAAGCTCGTCGAGCTGTCGCGCGGCCGGGTCGTCGACCTGGCCGACGGCTCGGTCATCGTCGAGGTCACCGGCACCGGAGACCGAGGTCGACGCGTTCGTCGCGCTCGTCCGCGACCTACGGCATCAAGGAGTTGGTCCGCACCGGCGCCGTCGTGATGGCCCGCGGCTCCGGATCCATCGAGGAGGCGATCAAGCGATGACGGCGACGGATGTACTACGACAACGACGCCGATCCGGCCGCGCTGGCCGGCCAGACGGTCGCGATCATCGGCTACGGCAGCCAGGGCCACGCCCACGCCCTGAACCTCCACGAGATCGGGGTCGACGTCGTCGTCGGGCTCGCGCCGGGCTCGAAGAGCCGCGCGCTCGCCGCGGACGCCGGCCTCCGGGTCACGGACGTCGCGGACGCGGTCAAGGCCGCCGACGTCGATCATGATCCTCGTCCCGGACACCGCCCAGAAGGCCGTCTACGACGCGGAGATCGCGCCGAACCTGCGGGCCGGCCACCTCCTGATGTTCGCCCACGGCTTCAACATCCGCTTCGGGCGGATCGATCCGCCCGGCATCGTCGACGTCGGGATGGTCGCGCCCAAGGGCCCGGGCCACCTGCTCCGCACGCGTCTACCAGGCGGGCGGCGGCGTGCCGGCGCTGTTCGCCGTCCATCGCGACGCAGTCGGGCACCGCCCGCGACCGGACGCTCGCCTACGCCCGGGCGATCGGCTCGACCCGGGCCGGCGTCCTCGAGACGACGTTCGCCGAGGAGACCGAGACCGACCTGTTCGGCGAGCAGGCGCGTCCTGTGCGGCGGCACGGCGGCGCTCGTCAAGATGGCGTTCGAGACGCTCGTCGAGGCCGGCTACCAGCCCGAGCTCGCCTACTTCGAGACGATGCACGAGCTCAAGCTCATCGTCGACCTGATGTACCGCGGCGGCCTCAACTTCATGCGCTTCAGCGTCAGCGACACCGCCGAGTACGGCGACTACGTGTCAGCGGCCCGCGGATCATCGACGACCACGTCCGCGACGACGATGCAGCGACGTCCTCACGCGAGATCCAGGACGGCACGTTCGCCGAGCGCTGGATCGCCGAGAGCGAGTCGGGCCGGCGTCGAGTTCGAGCGCCTCCGCGCGGCCGACCACGACCACCAGATCGAGCAGGTCGGCGCCGCGCCTGCGGGCCCAGATGCCGTTCCTCAACCCGGTCGAGGTCGAGGCCGGTCAGGCCCAGGCCGCGGCGACGACGCCCGGGCGCGGCCCGATGAGCGCGCCGCGTACCCCGGCCCGCCGGCCCGTTCGTGCCGGCGGGCAGCGTCCGCATCTTCGACACCACCCTGCGCGACGGCGAGCAGGCGCCCGGCGCCGGGCTGACCGCGGCCGAGAAGCTCGAGGTCGCCCGCCAGCTCGTCCGGCTCAAGGTCGACGTCATCGAGGCCGGCTTCCCGGCCGCCTCGCCCGGCGACTTCGAGGCGGTCCGGCGGATCGCCCAGGAGACGCGCGGCGGGATCGCCGTGGCGGCGCTCGCCCGCTGCAAGGACGGCGACCCGCAGCGGGCGATCGAGGCGATCAAGGTCGCCGAGCGGCCGCACCTCCACGTCTTCATCGCGACGAGCGACATCCACCTCAAGCACAAGCTCCGGATCGACCGCGAGACGGCGCTCGCCGAGGCGGTCCGCTGGGTCCGCTACGGCCGCGAGGCAGCTCGGGCCGCGACGCCGAGATCGAGTTCAGCGCCGAGGACGCCTCGCGCACCGACCTCGACTACCTGCTCCAGGTCTACGAGGCCGTCGTCGAGGCCGGGCGCCTCGACGGTCAACATCCCCGACACCGTCGGCTACGCGATCCCGGCCGAGTTCGGGGCGCTGGTCGAGCGCGGTCGTCGACCTCGTCGGCGACCAGGCCACGCGTCAGCGTCCACTGCCACAACGACCTCGGGCTCGCCACGGCCAACACGCTCGCCGCCGTCCAGGCCGGCGCGCGCCAGGTCGAGGTCACGATCAACGGCCTCGGCGAGCGCGCCGGCAACGCGTCGCTCGAGGAGGTCGTGATGGCCCTCCGGACGCGGCCGACCCAGTTCCCGAGCTCGGCAGTCGGGCGTCGCAGACCGAGCAGATCACCGCGGCCAGCCGGCTCGGTCAGCTACCTGACCGGCTTCGCGATCCAGCCCAACAAGGCGATCGTCGGCGGCAACGCGTTCGCCCACGAGTCGGGATCCACCAGGACGGCGTCATCAAGAACCCGCTGACCTACGAGATCATGACCCCGCAGTCGGTCGGGCTGACCGGCAGCCAGCTGACGATCGGCAAGCTGTCCGGCCGGCGCGGCCTGCAGGGCAAGCTGCAGGAGCTCGGCTACGAGCTCGAGGGCGAGGCGCTCGACGACGATCTACCGCGCAGGCGATCGCGCTCGCCGACGCCAAGAAGGAGGTCACCGACGCGGACCTCCTCGCGCTCGTCGAGCAGCGCGCCGCCGAGGTCCCGGCCGTCGGTCGCGCTCGTCGGCTGGAGCGTCACCTCGTCGCACGGCGGCAACGCGACCGGCACCGTGTCGCTCGACGTCGACGGCGAGGAGCGGACCGCCGAGGCGACCGGCAACGGCCCGGTCAACGCGCTCTTCGCGGCGGTCGACGACGCGCTCCAGCCGGTCCTCGGCTGGCACCCGATCGCTGACCGAGTACGAGATCAAGGCCGTGTCCGCCGGCGAGGACGCCCAGGGCCAGGTCGCTCGTCCGCTGCCGGCGCTCGTCGGACGAGGGCCCGGCGCGCTCGTGGTCACCGGCCACGGGTTATCGACCAACATCATCGAGGCCTCGCTCGACGCCTACCTCGTGGCGGTCAACAAGCTCCACGGCGCCGAGATCAACGGGGTCGCGGTCGCGTTCGTCGCGCCGCGGCCGAGGAGCATGCCTCCGACGTGAGGCTGCCGGCGACGCTACCGCGATCGCGACGATCCCCGGCGACGGCGTCGGGCCGGAGGTCGTCGCCGCCGCGCGGCGCGTCGTCGACGCCGCCGGCGAGCGCGTTCGGCGTTCGCGGTCGACGTGGACCGAGGTACCTCGTCGGCGGCGCCGCCATCGACACCTACGGCGTCGCGATCCGGACCGAGGACGTCGACGCCTGCGGCGAGGCCGGACGCGATCCTGCTCGGCGCCGTCGGCGGCCCGAAGTGGTCCGACCCGACGCGCCGGTCCGGCCGGAGCAGGCGCTCTTCGCGCTGCGCGGCGGGCTCGGCCTGTTCGCCAACCTGCGCCCGGTCACGCGTCCACCCGGCGCTCGTCGCGCTCGTCGCCGCTCCGGCCGGAGCTGCTCGACGGCGTCGACCTGCTCATCGTCCGCGAGCTGACCGGCGGCGATCTACTTCGGCGAGCCGCCGAGGCGTCGGCGCGAGCCGCGGCGCGCGATCGGCGCGTCGACACGCTGCCGTACGCCGAGCGACGAGATCCGCGCGGATCGTCCGGCTGGCGTTCGAGCTGGCGCCGGACCCGCCGCGGCAGCGTGACCAGCGTCGACAAGGCCAACGTCCTCGCGACGTCGCGGCTGTGGCGGACGGTCGCCGACGAGGTCGCGACGCGACTTCCCGGACGTCGCGCTCGACCACCAGCTCGTCGACTCGTGCGCGATGCTGCTCGTCCGCCGGCCGGCCGACTTCGACGTCATCGTCACCGAGAACCTGTTCGGCGACATCCTGTCCGACGAGGCGGCGGTCCTCGCCGGCAGCCTCGGGATGCTGCCGTCGGCGTCGCTCGGCGAGCGCCGGACCGCGCACGGCACGTTCGGGCTGTACGAGCCGATCCACGGCTCGGCGCCGGACATCGCCGGCACGCGACCTGGCCAACCCGATCGGGACGATCCTGTCGGCCGCGATGCTGCTGCGCATGTCGCTCGGCGCGGGACGATGCCGCGGCGGCCGATCGAGGCGGCCGTCGCGCGCGCCCTCGACGACGGCTGGCGGACCGGCCGACCTGGCCGACGCCGGCCGACGCGCGACCGACGGCCTCGTCGTGGTCGGCACGACCGGCGTTCGCGACCGGCCGTCGTCGGCACGCGAGCAGCCGACGCGGGCGCCGCGGCAGCCGGTCATGACCTGAGCCGCCGACCGAGCGACCGCCGGTCGTCCTCTACGACACGACCCTGCGCGACGGGACGCAGGGCGAGAACATCACGCCTGTCGCTCGCCGACAAGCTGCGCGTCGCGCGCGATGCTCGACGAGTTCGGGATGCCGTTCATCGAGGGCGGCTGGCCGGGCTCCAACCCCAAGGACATCGAGTTCTTCGCGGCCGCCCGGACGATGCGCTGGCAGAGCGCGCCAGGCTGGCCGCGTTCGGGTCGACGCCGCCATCGCTCGAACCGGCCCGAGGACGACCCGAACCTGCGCGAGCTGGTCGCCGCCGAGACGCCGGTCGTCACGATCTTCGGCAAGTAGCTGGCTGCTCCACGTCATCGAGGTCCTGGGCGCGACGCCCGGCCGAGAACCTCGACATGATCGCGGACTCGGTCGGCTTCGTCGTCGATCGCGGCCGCGAGGCCGTCTACGACGCCGAGCACTTCTTCGACGGCTACACGCGACGACCGCGACTACGCGCTCGCGACGCTGCCGGGCGGCCCGCCAGGCCGGCGCCCGGACGCTCGTCCTGTGCGACACGAACGGCGGGACGCTGACCGACGAGCTGGTCGGCGATCGTCGGCGACGTCCGGACGCCGCTCGAGGCCGACCCGGACGCGCCGGCCGTCACCTGGGGCATCCACACCCACAACGACGCCGAGCTGGCGGTCGCCAACTCGATGGCCGCGGTCGCCGCCGGGATCCGCCACGTCCAGGCGACGATCAACGGCTACGGCGAGCGCTGCGGCAACGCGAACATGGTCAGCATCCTCGCCAACCTCGCGCTCAAGACGCCGCACGAGCTCGTGCCCGGCCGGCGGCGGCGACCTCGCCGGCCTGACCGAGCTCGTCGCGCTCGGTCGCCGAGATCGCCAACGTCACCCCGAACGACTACCAGCCGTACGTCGGCCGGTCGGCGTTCGCCCACAAGGGCGGCGTCCACGGCGCGGCCGTGGCCAAGGTCGAGCGGAGCTACCAGCACGTCGATCCGACCGCGGTCGGCAACGCCGGCCGGCTCGTCGTCTCCGAGCTCGGCGGCCGGGCCAACACCGTCGATCCGGGCCGAGCAGCTCGGCCACGAGCTCGAGGGCGTCGTCGACCCGCGCGAGCTCTCGACAGCTCATCAAGCAGCTCGAGGCCGAGGGCCTCGCGTTCGAGGGCGCCGAGGCGTCGCTTCGAGCTGCTCATCCGCCGCCACGCAGCCGGACTACGCGGCGCCGTTCCGGATCGTCGACTACACGTGCCTCGTCGAGCAGCGCGACGGGCGCGAGCTGCTCGCCGAGGCGACCGTCAAGGTCGAGGTCGACGGCGAGGTGCTCCACACCGCGGCCGACGGCAACGGGCCGGTCAACGCCCTCGACGCGGCGCTGCGCAAGGCGCTCGGCGCGTTCTACCCGGGCATCGACGAGCGTCCACCTCGTCGACTACAAGGTGCGCATCCTCGACGGCGGCGCGGCGACGGCCGCCCGGACGCGGGTCATCATCGACTCGCGGACGGCGCGCGCGACCTGGTCGACGATGGGCAGCGACACGAACATCATCGCGGCCTCGGCGGCGGCCCTCGCCGACTCGCTCGAGTACGCGATCTGGAAGTCCGGCGCCGAGCTGCGGCGCCGCGACGAGCGGCACTTCACGACGGCTCGGCGTCGCAGCGCGCCGATCCGACGGCCGCCAGCACGCCCGACGCGCGACCCCGCGGAGGTGCCCGGCGATGACCGACGACGCCGAGCACGCCGCCCTGCACCTCGACCCGCTGGACGGTCACGTCCGGCTCGAACAGCCAGCAGCCGCGGCGCGGTCGTCATCGCCTCCGGCGATCACCACTGGCAGCGCCTCGGCCGAGGGCAACGGCGCGATCGACGCGCTCTACCGGGCCGTCGACAAGGCCCTCGCCGAGGTCCTCGACGGCCACCCGCGGCTGCTCGCCTACGACATCCACGCGCTCGGCGAGGGACCGACGCCGAGGGCGCCGTGACCGGTCCGGATCGCGCCGCCGCCGGTCGCGGCGGCGAGCGCGGCGCGGCGAGTACCGGGCGAGGCTCGCGGGCCGAACATCATCGCCGCCTCGATCGAGGCCTACATCGATCGCCCTCGACGCGATGCTGGCCGAGGCCCAGTGGGTCGGCGCGGCCGAGGCCGCGGCCAAGACCGGGACGCGCGCCCGGAAGAAGGCGTCCGTTCCGGCCGGCGCTCAGGCTCCATGGGCGAGCGTGGCGGCGATCGACGAGGACGAGGGCCAGCACGGCCACGACGGCCTGGACGGTCGCTGAATCGCGCTGTCCCACGGTGTGCGCTACGGGGCGGCGCAGCGGCGGCCTCCGGCGCGGGTGGTAGCGTAGCGCCGCCACACCAGCCTGCGGCGTCGCCCCGCGGGCCCGGTGGTCCGTGTTGTCCGCCGCCTCGTGGTGTGCCGGACGTCACGGGACGGGGTCAGTCCGGGGGGCGGGGGGCCAAGTGTCGCCTATGCCGAAGCAGGCGCTGGCTGTCAGCGAAAGCGTCGCAGCCCTGCCCGAGACCTTCCTCGCCGAGAGATCCCGAACGCCGCCAGGGAGCGGCTCCTGTGCGACGCCCCGATCGTGGAGGTCGCTGCAGGTGAGCTCGCGTGTTCTCGGCACGCGACCTGGACGACCGGAGTGGGGGTCGTCGTCCTGTCGGGGATCGCCCGGACCTGTCTGCAGTCGCAGGACGGGCGGCAGCTCAGCATCCGCTATGCCCGCGCGGGAATCGTGGTCGGCTCGATCTGCACGGCACCCCAGGTCGGCGGTGAGCGTCCAGGCGGTCACGGACTGCACGCCTCGTGGAGATCGACCGACGGCGGCTCGGCGAGGTCCTCGCCTGCGGACGGACCAGGTGGGCGCTGGCCCGCATCGCCGAGGTCACCCGCCGCCTGGTCGACACGTACGCGACGCTCGCGGCCAACACCTTCGGCACGATGCGCGAGCGCGTCGCCCGCCCAGCTCCTCGACATGGCCATCGAGCGGCCGCCCGTGCCGGCTGGTGGCGCCGATGTCACCCAGCAGGCCCCCGCCGACGGCGTCGGGACCGGTGCGCGAGGTCGTGGCGCGCGTCCTGCAGCGAGTTCCGCGACGAACAGCCCGTCGCGACCGGCCCCGAGCCGCATCAGAGCTGCTCGACCCGGTGCCCTGACCGCCATCCGTGGCGAGCTGGCGGTCGGGCTAGACTCGGGGCATGACCGCCTTGATCCATCGCCTACGCCGGTGAGCCCGGCGCGTTCGCCGAGGACGCGGTCCACTGGCCGCGTTCGGCGATGTCGAGCGGAACGCCGCTGGCCCGGCGCTTCCGGGCGGTCTTCGAGGCGGTCTCGACGGCACGCGCGGATGCCGGCGCGATCCCCATCGAGAACGTCATCCACGGCACCGTCCGTGAGAACTACGACCTGCTGCTCGAATACGACCTGGTGATCGCCGGGCGAGGTCGTCGTCCCGGTGCGGCTGTGCCCTGGCGGCGCTGCCCGGGCAGCGGCTCGACGACATCGAGCGGGTGCTACTCGCACATCCAGGCGCTCGGCCAGGCCGGAGGCGTTCCTGCGCTCGCGTCCGTGGCAGCTCGCTCTCGACCTACAACACCGGCCGGCGCGGGCAAGGCGCATCGCCGAGGGTCACGAACGCGGGCGCGGCCGCCGGTCCTCTCGCCGCGGGCGGCCGGCCTGTTCGGCGCTCGAGATCCTCGCCGACGAGATCGGCGACCTGCCCGACAACCGTACCCGCTTCCTGGTGCTGACCGGCCCGGCGGCGAGGCCGTCGACACCTACGCCGATCCGCGGTCGCCGTCGCCGGACGACGCTCGTCGTGGCGCGTCCGCAACGAGCCGGGGACCCTGCTGGCGGTCCTGCGCGTCATCGCCGAGCACGGGCTGAACATGCGCAAGCTCGAGTCGCGCCCGAGTCGCGAGCGCGCCGTGGGAGTACGTCTTCTGGATCGACCTCGACGGCGATGCCGCCGATCCGGCGATGGCGGCCGTCCTGGCGATCCTGCGCGCAGGTCACGGACGATGACCCGCGTCCTCGGCAGCTACCCGAGCGCCGACGCCTGAGCCGACCGCCCCGAGCGAAGCGCCGACCGTCCCCGACGCGGGACGCCGTCGACGCGCCGTCCGGCGTTCAGATCTCAGCTGGTCAGGCCCGGCACCTGGACGCGTCGACCGCGTTGGCTTCCTCACTGCAGAACGGGCAGGTCTTGCCGGCGGCGGCGCTCTTCCTTGATGAACATCTTGCTGATCCGGAAGACGACGAACGCCGATCAGCGATGAACGCGATGATCGAGTTGACGAACGTGCCACGTAGCGGATCGCGACCTCGGTGGCCGGGTCAGCCGCCGGCGCCGCTTGCAGGCACGATCTTGAGCTCCGACGAAGTCCACGCCGCCGAGGAGCCATGCCGATCGGCGGCATGATGATGTCGTTGACCAGCGAGTTGACCACGGTGCCGAGCGCGGCGCCTGATGATCACGCCGATGGCTAGCGCCAGGGCGCTGGACTTGACCAGGGACACCTTGAGCCGCCGAACATGGACGCGTCTCCTCGCTCAGGCCGCGCATCAGTGCTCGACGACCTGGGAGAGTCTCGGCCTGCGCGATCCAGCCGTCGATCTCCTCTCGCTCGGGAACGCGGCGGACCATGCTGGGCGGGCCGCGCACGACTTCCTGGAAGGTCTGGCGCGAGGTTGGCCGCGTTGCGCCGGGCCAGTTCGGCGGGGAGTCGACGCCGGCGGCCTCGAGCAGGTCCGAGTACTCCGAGCCGACGCCGTCGATGCGCATCAGGTCGGCGTGGTTGACCCACTCGAGGATGATGCGCGTGGCTCGATGCCGGTGGCGCCCTCAGAGGCGGCCGCGCCCGGCTGCCGTGGCGGCCTGCTCGAGCAGGTCGTCGGTCGTCGGGACGCCTAGCCGCGGATCAGCTTGCCGCGCATATGTCCGGCCCGATGCCTTCGACGTCCTCGATGTTCGGCCACGGCCGCGCTCCCTCCGTGCGACACCGGTCGGTGACGCGCCGGGGCCCGATGATACGCTTCGCGCCCTCCCCGAACCACCCGCCCGCGCCGTCCGGAGGACCGATGGACCGGGCCTTCCGCGATGCCATGACCGCCGGCTATGCGCCTTGCCGAGCCGAGCCCGTGACTCGGCAGCGCTCGATGCTCGAGCGGCGAGCTGACCAACGACGCCCGGGTCGCGGTCGCGTCTCGATGATGAACCGCCACGGCCTGATCGCCGGCGCGACCGGCACCGGCAAGACGAAGACGCTCCAGCTGCTGGCCGGCCAGCTGTCGGAGGCCGGCGTGCCCGGTCTTCGTCGCCGACATCAAGGGCGACGTGACCGGGCATGGCCAGCGCCGGGCGACGCGGACAACCCGAAGGTGCAGTCGAGCGCTGCGCAGTCGCTCGGCCTGGACGTTCCACGCCGCCGGCCACCCGGTCGAGTTCCTGTCGCTCTCCGGGCAAGCTCGGCGCCCAGGTCCGGGCGACGGTCCACTCGTTCGGGCCGCTGCTCCTCGGCAAGGTGCTCGACCTCGAACGAGACCCAGACCTCGATCCTCGCCGCTCGTCTTCAAGTACTGCGACGACAACGACCTGCCGCTGCTCGACCTCGCGGACCTCGCGACGACGCTGAAGTTCCTCGTCGTCGGACGAGGGCAAGCCGATCCTCGCCGACTACGGCGGCATGTCGCGCGGCATCGGTCGGCGTGCTCCTGCGCTCGATCGTCGTGCTCGAGCAGGAGGGCGCCGACATCGTTCTTCGGCGAGCCCGAGTTCGAGCAATACGTAACTGAACGAAGTAA
>ERZ1370068.9294-contig-8081_pt1 | contig 26537 bp, 34 predicted proteins | sample MGYA00561227_ERZ1370068 | MGnify/ENA primary metagenome ERZ1370068 (study PRJEB38410, sample SAMEA6850437) | metagenome | study: Metagenomic assessment of the ecological functions of the soil: analysis of the soil microbiota associated with the...
ATGCTTCGTTCGGTTACGTATTGCTGTGAATAGCGAGGATGTTGGGGTGCGAGAGCGCAGCGACCGCGTGCTTCGCGCTCGAACCGAGGCCAGGCGATCGGGGTCCGCGGCGAATGCCGGCAGCAGGATCTTGATCGCGACCTCCCGCCCGCAGCTTCGGGTCGCGCGCGCGGTACGCCGCCCATCCGCCGGCGCCGAGGCGTCAGGATCTCATGCCCCGCCGAGTCGCGAGCGGGTCCGGGCTCATCAGCCGGGGCTCATCAGCCGCGCATCGCCCAACCGTTCTCGACACGGGCTTAAACCTTAGACAGCGACCACGTGCCGCGCTCCTGAAGGAGCCCTGAGCCTTCGAGTCCTTCGACGTCACCGGAATCATGCTGCACGGGTCAGCCAGTTGCGGGAAATCGTCCCTGACACCCAGCCAAACTTCACTCGCTCTCGCGCGTTCCGTTTGACTGGTCGGCTCGGCTTCGCGCAGCCCGACTCGCTTCAGCTTCACCGTCGGGACCTAGGCGCCGAATCCGCTCGCTGATCGCTTTGGCTTCGCCTCGTGGGCGACATTCTTTGGATCGGCGCAGCTAACTCTGAAGGCATCGGTTACCACCCGTTGCCGAGGCCCTGTGCCCGCGCGCGTTAATCTTCATCGCGCCGCCCGGCACCGGAACATGAAAGGACATGATCACCAGCGCGCCGTCGGTCTCGGTGAAACCATGCGCGGTGTTCTCGGGCACCAGGAGGACGTCGTACCTTTGGCGATGTGGCGCGGGGCGCCGCCGTCGATGCCCGCTTCCCTGTCACGTTGCTGGCGTTCACACGCCGCTCGCCGCGAAGTGTGCCGCCCATGGTGAACGTTCCCCTGCCGTCGATCACGTAGATCAAGCTCTCTGCTTCGCGCTCATGGACGTTCGGGTGCGGGTGTCGACTCCCTGCACCCGGTATTCGAGGTTTGCGGCATGCCCCGCAGCGCGGACCGTAACGGCTGAATGAAGTTGGCCTGATCAGGCTTCCGTTCGCTCCTGGCCCTGGCGATCATCGAGGCCACGTCCGCCGCGCTGGCGAGCGTCTCCTGGGCCTGCTCCGGTGCCTGCGCGGACGCGCTGTGGCGGCCGCGGCCGCGATGGCCGATGATCAAAGCGAATCGCATGGGTCCATCTCCTGATGGTGGTGACATTAATATCGAAACGCCCTTTCCAGTCGGCCTTCTGCGTTCCGCCAAACGCATCTCCACGGTTCGGTGCCCCCGGGTCCTGATCGTGGCTCTCAGCTTGCGATCTAGCTCGATACCCAGCCGTCGGTCGCCACAACCAGGACCAACGCCGCGTAAAACCGTGGCCCCCTGCGTTGGTCGGCTGCCTGTCCCGAGCGATTCTGATGCATCTTAACGAACAACGTTTGCAAACGTCCGTGTTTGCGCGGGCGGGATTCGCACGATTCGGACGATGTATCGAAGTCAGATTTCAGTTGTCGTCGATCGAAGAAAGCCACCCTTCACCAGGTAGTCGTGCGTGCGGATCGTCTCTTCCGGCGTGAAGTCGTAGTTGGCCGCATTCTGCATGCGAGGACGTCCGCCGCACGTGAGATCGGCCGACGACTTCGCCAAAGAGGAATCGGACGGTGCGCTCGATCGATGGCGTGATCGTCCGCGCGTGTGGCATCGCGTCATTCTCGAGCTCGAACACTCCTGTCTCGTTGAGATAACATTTTGCCGTCGGGTGCTATGGTCGGTTCGCGAGGGATCTTGTTGATCGCAATTGGTAGTCTTGCTCTCATTGCCTGCCGGACATCCAATCATCGCCCGTCGCACCGTCGACCGCGACGCAATCAGCGGCCGCCGCATCGACGCCGTTCCCGTCGCTGCGTACGGAATCCAAATCGCCGATAGCCCGCCGCCGATCAGAGGATTTGAATCTTCCAAGTGGCACGACCTCAATTACAAAAACGATGCAACCTCGGTCGGGCCTTGTTGACGCGGACCCCATCGGTGAAAACCTCAAGCGCGTCGCCGAGTCGCAAGGCATCAATACCTTGGGAAGGACCTTTGTCATTTTCCGACGGCACAGTCTTCGACTGCATCTACGACTTTGATGGACCAAAAGCGCGCTGGCAGTTTCAGCTGAGTCACTGATTGGGCACGTCAAATCAGTTGGTGTTGCCTGGGCCCCGCGAAGGTGTCGCGCCGGTCGATCTCGTGCTTCTGGCGTAGCCGGCGCAATCGACGACGGCACCGCGCTGGAGTGCTCTCGCGGCATGCCAGGAGCCACTTTCTCTTGAAGCCGCCGACCACGCCGAGTGGCGTCCCGACGAGATAGGCAAGAGCACGCTCTTTGAGTCGCCGCGACTCCGCCGGATTGAATGCCTTCGGCGGCCGGTCGCACGCGCTCACGCTCACACCGGCGTGCAGACGGGCTGTAGTTCGGGGTGAAATCTTACAAGCCGCCGCTGTCGGATCCGGTAGTGGGGTGAGCGACCGCCGGCCCGACCCGACTTCCATTGGCATGTGTGCGCCGTATGGCGTGCAGCGGCTGTTCGATTGTGGACTTCGCCAGCAGGTCACCCGCGGTAAGTCAGCGTGTGGAACTCTATGGTGACGCGTCGCAGACCTTGACGCCGTGGGTGACGTTCGCCGGGTGTGTGCTCGTCGTTGTCGTCCTGTACTGGGCGCAGGCCGTGCTCGTGCCGATCGCGCTCGCCATCCTGCTCACGTTCGTGCTGACTCCTCCTGTCACCTGGCTTCAGCGTTGGGTCGGCCGCATCCCAGCCGTTCTCGCGATGGTCACGCTGGTGTTCGCGGTCCTCGGTCTCGCCGGCTGGGGTCTGGCGCGGCAGATGGACCATCTGGCCGAGGACCTTCCGCGCTACCGCGTCAACATCCTGGCGAAGATCGCGGACGTGCGCGGCGCGGGCAAGGGGGATCGGTCGAGAAGCTGCAGGAGACGATCGAAGACATCAAGACCGACCTCGGAAAATCGGATGTGCCCAGAGGAACGATCGTCGCGGCCCGTCGTGGTCACCTCTGAGCAGGTCGCGGGTTTCTCGGGCTTCACGTGGCTCGGTCCGATCGTCGGTCCGCTCGGGAACGGCCGGGCTCGTGCTGGCGATGGTCATCTTCATGCTGCTCGAACGCCGGGATCTGCGCGACCGGCTGATCGGGCTGTTCGGGCACGGCCAGCTGGCCAGTCACGACGAAGGCGTTTGACGAGGCGGGAACTCGCGTCAGCCGGCAGCTGTTGATGCAGTCCCTGGTCAATCTGGTCTACGGCATCGCCGCCGGCGCCGGACTCTACTTCCTCGGCGTGCCGTACCGCGTTGGTCTGGGCGGCGCTGGCTGCGGCTCTCCGATTCATCCCGTACGTCGGGCCGGTGCTCGGCGCAGGCGCGCCGATCCTGGTCAGCCTGGCGGCCGCTCAAGGGCTGGGCCGGTCCGCTCTAGGTGGTCGGCTTGTTTGTCGTGCTCGAGCTGTTCACGAATCTCGTCCTCGAAACGGTGCTGTATGCCGGGGCGGCCGGCGTCTCGCCAGGTGGCGCTGCTCGTGTCCGTGGCGTTCTGGACGTGGCTCTGGGGGCCGCTCGGCCTGCTCATGGCGACACCGCTGACCGTGTGCCTCGTCGTGCTCGGCAAGCACGTGCCAGGTCTCGAGTTCGTCGGGACGCTGATGGCCGATACGCCCGCGCTCGCCGCCGAGTATGGCTATTACCAGCGCCTGCTGGCCCGCGATCAGAGCGAGGCGGCCGACCTCATCGAGCGGCACATCAAGACCGAGCCGCCGCGCTCGGTCTACGACGCCCTGCTGCTGCCGGCGCTCAACTATGCGGAGCGCGACCGCCTGGAGCAGCGCCTGTCGCCGGACGAAGAAACAGCCGTCATCGATGCGACGCGGGAGCTGCTCGTCGGACGCCGCGGAGTCGATCCGAGCGCCTGCAATCCGGAGCCACCCGCATCGCCCGATGGCTCACCACTCCCCGGACCGCGCGAGCCGCTGCGCGTGCTGGGCTACGCGACCAACGGCGTCGCCGACGAGCTCGCGCTCGCGATGCTCGCCCATCTGCTGGACGATCTGCCAATCGCCGTCGAGATGACCGCGGCGCGGCTGCAGGCCTCGGAACTGGTGTCGCTCGTGCAAGAGCGAGGGTTCTCGGTCGTGTGCTTCGCCGATCTGCCACCCAGCCCGCCGTCGAAGACGCGCTATCTCGTCAAGAGGCTCCGCGCCGCGTTGCCCGAAGTGCGAATCCTGGTCGGGCGCTGGGCACCGCCGGCGCTGGCGGACGAGAGCACGCAGGTGCTGCGGGAGACCGGGGCGAATCTCGTGGCGCTCGACGCTGCTGGAGACCCGAGACTATCTGGGCGGGCTGGTGGAGATCCCGCGGATTCCCGTTCCGAGGACAACGTCGCGCACGCCGCGTAGCAGCCTCTACATCGCTTGACGCATTGCCTCCGGTTGCCATGACTAGCGCGCTGCGCCAGCGCTTCAAGACTGAGAAAGCGCGCCGCGTTGGCGAAGAAAATGTCGAAAGCGCGATCAGACGGCGAGAGGAAGGGGGCGTCGATCGACTTGACCATGGATCCGATGCCGCCGGCCCATTCCCGTCAGGTCGAGCCCCGAACCAAACATCAAGCGCTTGCCCAGCCCCGCGCATCAACGCGCCCAGTATGCACGCCGGAAGTCGTCGACGGGATTGCCGGGTTTGCGCTGAGGTTGCCGATGTCCGCGTAGACGTCGGGATGGACGCGCATCAGGGCGATCGTGTCAGCAAGGAAAGGCCACCCGGCCTGGCATCAAATACGCGAAGGCGCGGGTGCCGCGCGAGGCACCGGATTCGACCGCGGCCGGACGTCCGAGCTGGATACGGTAGTTCGAAATCGCTTTACCGTACCGGGCGGAGCCACTCCGGTGAAGACGGCAACCGGCATTCCGCTCTTCTCCGGCCACCGTCAGGTAATGTTCGAGCCGCGTCGCTGTCAAAGGCCTCCATCCCACGCACCGTCCAACTCCCGAGCACGGCTATGCGGCTGACGTTGCACGGACGTGGCGAATTCGGCCCGTGAGGGAAGACTGACTTCCAGCACCATCCGCCACGCCGACCAGCAGGATCCCCGGGGCGAGCTCGGCTGCGCGCGACGGCCATTGCCGCCGGACCGCTGACAACTGCGCGTTCGAGATGAAACGCCGCAAACGCCTCAGGAGCGACTGCTTGAAAGACTCGCTCCGCGGCGGCGATTGCCACGCGTGGACGTGCATGTCGATCAACCGGTCGGGAGACGCGCTGTGACGCTGGACGGGCCCTGCGCCCAAAAGCGATGTTGCCAACAGGCCACGGCCGAGCGTCTTCAAGCCAGACGCACAAACCGCGTGCACCCACGCAGTGCTTCGGCGCAAGCGAGCGCGGGATGGTCACAAGGGAGATTACGCGACCGAGCTGGCACTGAACGAACCAGTTGCGGAAATCGTCCCGAACGTCAACGGCTGTGTGGCAGCCGTTGCGGCGCGCCCAGCGAGCTTGAACAGTGCGGACATGTAAAATGCTGCAGATCGGAGTGCCTGGCGTCACACGAGGGTTCGACACTTCCAGTCCATCATTGACGCTTGCGCGCAAGAGCGCTGGTCGTGTGGTGGCCGTGATCAGCAGCAACAGCAGGTCTGGTGCGTTGCGTAGGGCCGCGGCGGCGGGCATCGAGCCATTTCACCTCTCGTCCTCGACGCATTCCAGCGGCGACTCCTCGGTGCGGCGATCTGTGGGGTGCTCCAGCGAGCGCGCGCGGACATAGTCTTCCTTGCCGGGTATGAAGCGTCTGGGCCCACGCCGTTAGCCGCGTTCAGCGCGAATTCTGAACACCCATCCGGCGCTCCTCCCAAAATTCGGCAGGCAGGGCCATGTTCGGGGATCTGGTGTTCGAAGCGGTGCTGGCCGCCGGTGAGTCAGGTCCAGTCGGTGCATCTCGTGGATGCCGAGTATTTTACCGGGCAGTTGTGCGTCAGGGCGAGTCCACGTCTTTCCCGAAGACACCGTCGAGTCCCTTAAAGCCGCGTGCAAGCGTGCGAGCCTTGCAGCAGTTGTCAGGACGCTGGCTGCGATTGCGAGTGGCGAGCTGGTTCTCGGAGGGCAGTCTGACAACCGGCGGCTTGTCATGGCGGCCGCGTTAGAGCCGGCGCCGATGTCACGCACCGCTTGGCACGTGCGACGGCGGTCACCTCGACTGCGGGTATCCTTTCGGCCTCGGAAACATCTCGTAGAGTCGGCGATGGTGATGAACTCATGAGGATCCGTGTCTCGGTCGGCCTTGTTCTTCTCGCGTGCGTCGCGGCGGCCGCGCAGGCGCCGCCGCAGCAGATCTTCTTCACACGTGTCTTTCCGGCTCCCGGCCAGCTCGGCCTGTTCATCGCCAACGCCGATGGCAGCGGGCGAACATCCGCTGCTCTGGCCGCCGGACGTCGACTACGACGCGGCATGGTCGGCCGACGGCGCGTGGATCGCGTTCACGTCCGAGCGGAACGGATCGGCCGACATCTATCGCGTGAATCCGGACGGCATCCGGCCTCGAACGGCTCACCGACAGTCCGGCGTACGACGATCAGGCGGCCTTCTCGCCAGATGGCCGGCAGATCGTCTTCGTGACGACGCGCGCCGAGCGGCACTGCCGATCTCTGGACGCTCGACGTCCAGACGCACCGCGCGAAGGCGCTCACCTCAGGGCCCGGCGGCGACTTCCGCCCGGCGTGGTCGCCGGATGGCCAATGGATCGCCTTCTCGTCGGATCGCGGCACCGGCCTGCCGTTCTCGCACGGCCGCTGGGAAGCGCTGCACGTCACCGACATCTATCTCGATTCACCCGGACGGCTCAGGCGTGAAACGGATCACCGACCAGCACGGCGCACTCTGCGGCAGCCCGAAGTGGTCGGCCGACAGCCGCCGCGTGATCGCGTACTGCAACGACCGCGCAGGAGACGATGGACTTCCGGCAGGGGCAGGATCGATCGATGGCGGGTCGACACGCGCTCGTCATCGATCGACGTGGCCACCGGCGAACGTGACGGAGGTGTCCGGCGGGCCGGGCGTGAAGATGGCGCCCGCGTTCGTCGGCGGCGAACGACATCGCGTTCATCCGGCAAAGACAAACCGTCCGGCATTCAGCATACGCGAGCGGCAAGATCTGGACCGCAAGGGCACATGTGCTCGGCGCTGCATGGTCGCCGGACGGCCGCGCGTGGCGCGTTCCACAAGGTGCGTCGACGGCCGACGTCCGGATCACGGGAAGCCGATGTGGAGCCGCCTGCCTGCGTACGATCTGCGCCTTGGCGGGATGCAGCCGTCGTTCGATCCGTCCGGCGACGCGCTACGCGACCGGCCGACTACGTGCCGTCGCCGGTCGGCGGCAACACGCTGTTCGATCGTGGATGCGGCGACGAACACCGCCACGACCGCTCTTTCACGAGAAGGAGCGCAGCGTGCTCGGTCCGCAGTGGTCGGCGAAGGGCGATCACGATCATCTTCGGCATCGGCCATGTTCGGCGCGCTTCTTCAACGGGTTCCACGATCTGTTCCTCGGGAAGCGCCGATCGCGTCGACGGCGGGGCGCAGATCGCGATGATCAACGCCGGACGGCACCGGCTTCCGCGAGCTGACGACCGGCCCGAACAACAACGGCTTCCCGTCGATGGCGCCCGATGGCACGCGCGTCGTCTATCGCACGTTTGGCCCGGACGGCGAGGGCCTGCGCATCATGAACATCGACGACCGAAGGCGGTCACGACGCTCACCGACGGCTACGACAACTTCCCGCTCTGGTCGCCGCGCGGCGATCTGATCATGTTCTCGCGCGTCGAGCAGGGCGACTACGAGATCTTCACGATCAAGCCTGACGGCACCGGCGTCCGAAGCGCCTGACGTCGCACGCCGGGCAACGATGCGCACATGGGCTGGTCGCCCGACGGCGAGCACATCGTGTTCGCCAGCTCGCGCATGGGATTCAAGGACGAAGTGATCTACACGGACGCGCCGCAGCCCTACGGCGAGCTGTTCGTGATGCGCTACGACGGCAGCTGGATGTGCGACAGCTGACCGAGCCGCTCAGTGGGACGGACACGCACGGCATGGCGGCCGATGCGCCGGGTCGCCGGCCATAAGCGCGCGGCGTTGATTTGCATTCGGGAATGGATGCCTCCGCCACAGGCCAAGCGCCAAATCTTCCGTCCCCGAGACCGAACCGGCTTGCGGCCGTGTGGCTGTTGCCACGCTATCCTTGTGTGTGAGTCCTGGCGCACAACGCATGGAGATCGGCGACTCTGGCAGGCGAGGCGTCGCCGGGGGGCGCTTCCGCTCTTGTTCTTCGCGGCACTGCCGGCCGCACGCGCCTGGGACCAGGGCACTCGGATCAATCCGTTCTGATCGCCAACTCGCAGACGAGACGGCGTCGGCGACGGACGTCCAGGCGCCAGGCTTCCCGGCTGTATCGCCTGCCGTTGTCGTTCCATCGTGCGCGAAGCCTGGACAAGCATCCGTGGGGACTGCGGGTCACATTCCGTGTCGCTGAGTTCACTGAGCTGTCAACGGGCGTGTCGGACGCCGGCGGCTTCGGCGTATTGAAACTGGGCGTCGCGGCAATCATTACCTGGCGTCGAGGTGCAGAGATCCCCGTGGGCAGCCATGCTGGTGCGGCCGTTCCGGCGAAGTCGGCATCGGGAAAGGGACAGTGGTTCTTCAGCCGACGACACGTGTTCTACCCACAGGGACGGGCGTGCGCTGCGCGCCACTGCGGGCCAGCAACGCGCGCTTGCCCGCCACGTATCGGCGGCAGGATTTCGCGGCACGGAGGACGCCGGAGTTCGACGGCAGCGCCGCTCGATGCAGCGAGCTTTGAGAAGGAGGGCCGGCGTGCAGGTTCCTCTGGGTTTCTCCGGTGCGGGGCGGGGAGGCGCGCGGAGGCCTCTACGCGATCCGGCCGCGCCGCTTTGACGGGCTGGAGCTGGAAAGAAGACGACGCCACTCAACGATCGTGGCTTCGCCGGGCAATTCGAAGCTGGGCTGAGCTTCTCGACGGCGCCCGATCTGCGCATCTGGAAGTTCCCGCTGCGCTGAGGCTGGCCGCCGGCTTTACCAGTTCGGCCGCGTCTCCGGCGTGCGGAGAAAATGGCGCCTGACGTTTTCCGTTCTGATGCCGTCGCGGAATCGTATGTTGCTGAAGTGGACTCTGGCGATCACCTGCACCCAGGCGACGCCGGGTGTCGGCGCATGGGTGAAGCATTCGACTGGTCGTTGCTGAGTAAACGGGACGATCGCCTAACTCGAAAGAGAATATCGTCGAACCGCGGACATATGATATCGCCCACACAGACACCGCAACCATGGCATCAACAACCGAGGAAGTTCTGCGGACGTGAAGTGCTTCTTCGAGGGAGATCTCGAAGGCATCGTCTCCGGACTATTCGGCAGACGCGGTCTTCTTTACGCCCAATGGACCGCTGAAGGGCCACGATCCGATTCGGGAATTCTACCGCGCCCTGAGTGAGGAATTCGGACAACCCGGCACCACGTTTTCGATGCAGCTTCAGTCGATCGACGGCGACTTCGCGTATGCGCTGTGGTCCGCCGAAACAGCCGACAACGTGTACGAGATGGCGACCGACACGCACGGTCGTGCGAGACGGCGAAGATCGTCGCGCAATCGTTTGCCGGCCAGATCAGGCCGAAGCGATAACGTCGGCCGCCCCAACCTCAGGCGGCGGAAAACGCTCCGCCACCCGGTCCTTGGATCTGGTCGGCGGGGCATCACGTTCGACACCGGCGGCATCTCGATCAAGCCGGCCGACGGCATGGAGCGGATGAAGGACGACATGGCGGGCGGCGCCGCGGTCGCCTGCGCGATGCGCGCGATCGCGCTGCTGCAGCGCGCCGATGCGCGTCATCGGCGTGGTGCCGACGACCGAGAACATGCCGGGCGGCCGCGCGATCAAGCCGGGCGACATCCTGAAGAGCGCCGAAGGCAAGACCGTCGAAGTCATCAACACCGACGCCGAAGGCCGGCTGATTCTCGGCGACGGGCTGTGGTACGCGCGCAAGCTCGGCGCGACGCATCTCGTCGACGTCGCGACGCTGACCGGCGCGGTCGTCGTCGCGCTCGGCAAGATCACGAGCGGGCTCTTCGGCACGCCGCGACGCCTGGGTCGAGCAGCGTGCGCGCGCGTGGCCGATCGCGCCGGCGATCGCGTCGTGGCCGCTGCCGCTCTTCGACGACTACCGCGAGCAGCTGAAGAGCGAGATCGCCGACCTGCACCAACACCGGCGGCCGGCCGGCCGGATCGATCACCGCGGCGCTGTTCCTGAAGGAGTTCACCGGCGGCCTGCCGTGGGTGCACCTCGACATCGCCGGTACGGCCTGGGCGGACGAGGCGCGTCCCTACATGCCCGAAGGGCGCCGAGCGGCGTCGCCGTCCGAACGCTGGCCGATGCTCGCGTTCGAGAAGCTGGAAGGGTGACGGTTTTCACGCGCTGCAGCCATCGTCGCCGATCATCGTCAAGATCGTCGAGCCGAAATCTGAATCGCTGCGTCGACGTGCTGCTCGGGGCGCTCGAGCCTGACCGGCGCCTTGACTCTCGCGTCGGTCGCTGCTCGCCGTCGTGCTCGGTGCGGTGCTCTTCTGGGTCCGCGCGCGCGCGAACAGCGGATAGCTTCTTACTGCGCCACTGTCGTCGTGCTCTTGAGCGACGCCTGATACTTCCGGATTGCGTTGACCAGCGCTTCCGCGATCCGCTGCCGGTAGTTGCCGCTCTTGAGCAGCTTCGCTTCCTGCGGGTTGGTCACGAACGAGATCTCGGCCAGCACGCTCGGCATTGCCGCGCCGATCAGGACGACGAACGGCGCCTGCTTCACGCCGAGGTCCTTGATCGCCTTGTTCGACGATTCCGCAAGTGCTCGACCATCGCGTGCTGGACCTGCGTCGCGAAATCACGCGACTCGTCGAGCTTGTTGTTGAGCGCGATCGCCTTGACGATGTCGGGCAGCGCGCTCATCGCCTGGCCGGAGGCGGCGTTTTCGCGGGCGGCGACGGCGGCGGCGCTCAGGTTGTTGGCGAAGTTCAGGAAATAGGTCTCGATGCCGTGCGCCTGCGTGCTCGAGCTCGGCGTTGGCGTGAATCGACAGGAACAGATCGGCGCCCTCGCGGTTCGCCATCGCCGTCCGTTCCTGCAGCGCGATGAACTCGTCGGTCCGGCGGGTGAGGATGACCTCGACGCCCGGCGGTCTTCTGCAGCAGCTTTTCCAGCTCGCAGCGCGATGTCGAGCACCAGTTCGGCCTCGATCGACACCGCTGGCCTGTGCGCCGGGGTCGTGCCCGCCGTGGCCGGCGTCGATGACGATGCGCGAGACGCCGAGCCCGAGCTGCCTCGCAATCGAGAATCCGCCGCCGCCGTTTTTCGCCGCTGGCGGCGCCGCCAGATCCGCCGGCCTGGCGGTCGCGAGCGCCTGGCAGTTCGTTCGCCTTGGCGGGTGCGGAGGCGTTGGCGCCTTCGCCCGCGTTCAATCCCGGAGCGGGCACGACGGCCGGCAGCAGGCGGCGCCGCCGATGGAGAAATGGAACCCGGCAGTTTCTGGACGGCCGTCACTGGCGGGCCTGGTGGTAACTCAGGCGTCCGCGCCTCGGCGATGAGCACCGTGTGCTGCGACGCGATGCCTCGGCGCCGAGCGCAGCCACTCGGATGTCAACGCGTGCGCCGGAAGCCTGGCCGGCTCCCGTCGCGCCAGCGTCGCCGGCGTCGCCGGTTTCGGGGGACAGTGGTGGCGGCTCGGGGACGAGCGGCGGCGGCATCGGCGTGCGGACCGCGGCGGGAGAAGCCGACGGCAGAAGCCCGGTGGTCGCCACCGCCGCCGACTGGCGAACGCAATCGATGACCAGGCGGAAGGGGCCATTACGCGGGTAAACGCTGTAGCTCGAGACGCCGGCGGCGTCCAGCACGACGCGGGTGGTGTTGTTGGGATGACGCCCGACCCGAATCTGACGGACCACGTCGGCGTCGCCTTCGAACCGAATCGTTCGATCCACGAGCGGAACAGCGGCGCGCGTGCTCGGCAGGTCGACGAAGACGCGCGGCGGGCCGTCGATACGGTCCTGCCGGAACTCCACTTCGCCGTCGAGTTCGATCACGATCCGCACGGCATCCGCCAGCACCGAACGACGGATCTCCCTTGATCGTCGTCAGACTCGTCCGCTCGGCGGCGCGCGGCGGCTCCGTCGGGCGCTCGGGTCGTTCCGGCGCTCGCTCGGTGCGTTCGGGCAACCGCACGGGCGGTGGGGGCGGGGCCACCGCCAAAGGCGGCGCCTCGGCGACCGTCGGCCTCGGCGAGTCCATGACGCGCGGCTGCAGCGGAACATCGCTGGCCAACCGTGCCAGTTGCGCCGGGACCTGCGCGGCGAGCTTGCTCGTCGAGTACATCGACGCCAGCTGCTTCAGCAGGCGGGTGCCGGCTTCCTTGTCCTCGGCCTGGCCGAATTTCGTGTAGGCATCGAGCGACAGCCGCGCCGCCTGCCAGAGAGCGTTGTCGCAGTAGCTGCTCGCGGGATAGTGACGAACGACGGCCTCGTAGCGGGCGACGGTGGAGCGGACGGCGTTGACCACAGACTGCGGGGCATCGGCGGGTGTCATGGCGGCGCGAACGGCCTGCTCGCGCGCGACCGCGTCGTTGTACAGGTTGCGGACGGTGGGCGTCGCACCGAGGACGCACACCGTCACGACCGCAAGTCCAAGGGCTGATTTCACCATAAGCAGTTACCGGAGCTGTGCGTCCACTTCGTCGAAGTAGTGCTTGTCGACGAGCACTTCGCGCGCCTTTGCCGCCGGCCGCCGGCGACACGAGCCCTTCCATCTCCATCATGTCGACGAGGCGCGCCGCGCGGCTGAACCCGATCCGCAGCCGCCGCTGCAGATACGAGATCGACGCCTGGCCGCTCGAGACGACGATGCGCGCCGCCTCGTCGTAGAGGTCGTCCTTCTCGAACTCGAGGCCGCCGCTCGGCGCTGGCCTTCTCGTCGGCGGTGATCGTCTCGTCGTAGGTCGGCTTGCCCTGCTTGCGCAGGAAGCTGGCCAGGCGCGCGCTCTCCTGCTCGGAGATGTAGGGGCCGTGGAGCGCGGATGAAGCGCGACGACGCCGGCGGCAGGAAGAGCATGTCGCCGCGGCCGAGCAGCTGCTCGGCGCCGTTGCCGTCGAGAATCGTCCGCGAGTCGATCTTCGACGCCACGCGGAACGGCGATGCGCGCCGGCAGGTTGGCCTTGATCAGGCCGGTGATGACGTCGACCGACGGCCGCTGCGTCGCGAGAATCAGGTGGATGCCGACGGCGCGGGCCATCTGCGCCAGCCGCGCGATCGATTCCTCGACCTCGTTGCCGGCCACCATCATCAGGTCCGCGAGCTCGTCGATGACCACGACGATGAAGGGCAGCGGTCTTGAACTCCTGGCCTTCCTTCGGCGTCGCGCTTCTCGGCGATGGCGCTGGCGCATGTTGCGGTTGAACTGGTCGATGTTGCGGACGCCTTCGGCGGCGAGCAGTCTTGTAGCGCTCTTCCATCTCGCGCACCGCCCAGCGCAGCGCGTTGGCCGCCTGCTTCGGGTCGACGACCACCGGCGTCATCAGGTGAGGGATGTCCTCGTCATCCCCAGCTCGAGGCGCTTCGGGATCGATCATGATCATCCGCACGTCGTCGGGCGTCGCGCGGTAGAGGATGCTGGTCAGCATGCCGTTGATGCCGACCGACTTGCCGGCGCCGGTCGAACCCGGCGATCAGCAGGTGCGGCATCGCCGCGAGATCGGCCATGTACGGCTCGCCGTGGATGGTCTTGCCGAGCGCGACCGTCAGCTTCGAGGTCGAGCGCCGGTAGACCTCCGACTCGAGCAGCTCGCGCAGCGAGATCTGCTCGCGGTTGCGGTTGGGGATCTGGATGCCGACGGTCGACTTGCCGGGGATGCGATCGATCAGCACCGATTCGGCCTGCATCGCCAGGCACAGATCGTCGGCCAGGCCGGTGATCTTCGCGTATTTCACGCCGGCGTCCGGCTTGAACTCGTAGGTCGTGACGACCGGGCCGGGATGGATCTGCACGACCGACGCCTTCGACCGAGAACTCGCGGCACTTTTCCTCGAGCAGGCGCGCGCCGTCCATCAGCTCGCGCTCGTCGATCTTGCGCTCCGCCTTCGCCGCGTCGAGCAGCGCGCAGCGGCGGCAGCGCGTAGTCGCCCTTGCGGCGTTCGGCCGGCGCCTTCGACGATCGGTTCGGGGTCGGCCAGCGGCAGCGGCGGCGGCAGGGTGACGCGTAGGCGGCTTGGCTGCCGACTTCCACCCGGCGAACCGCCGCCGCGGCGGGTGCTTCCGCCGCGTCCTTGGCCGGCGGCGCTCCGGCCGCGCGCGGCTTTGCCGCGCCGTTCGGCTGCTTGCGACCTCCGCCGTCGCGGGAGCCGCAATGGCCGGCGCCGGCCGCTTGACCTCGGGCGGGGCGGCGCCCTTCTTCGTATGTTTGGCGATCACCTCACGCCGCTCCTGCTCGCGGCGGCGCTCCTCGCGCCAGGCATGGAACGATTCGATGCCGTCGACGGTCGACGCCTTGCAGCGACTTGAGCAGCGATCCGAAGAACCGGCCGAACGAGAACTGCGTCGACATGATGATCGCGAGGAAGATCAGCGCGAGAATGACGATCATCGAGCCGGTGCGGTGCGAGGTAATCGGACATCTCCCTGGCGATGAACTCGCCGAGCGTATCCGCCGGCGCGGAACGGCTTGCCCGACACCTGCAGCGTGCCGAACACCAGGCTCAGGAAGGCGCTGATGCAGGTGACCAGGAGCGCCGGCCCCGCGACCTTCGTTGCCGCGGCGTCGGGCTTCCGGCACCAGAAGTAGTTCCAGCCGACGATGACCAGGACCGCCGGCACGAAGTACGAGGCGTAGCCCGAACAGCTGGAACGACAGCTCGGCGAGGAACGCGCCGACGCGTCCGGCGAAATTCGCGGGCGCCGCGTGCAGGCCGGTGCTGAAGAACCACGCCGGGTCGCTCGGCTCGTAGGTGGCCAGCGGCGACCATCCAGATCAGCGCCGCCGCAAACAGGCGCGACGCCGACGAACTCGCTGACGCGGCGCGAAACGGTCGATCCCCTCACGCGTCAGATCTCCATGATGACGGGCAGCACGAACGGACGCCGGCCCGAACGCTTGCGGAAAAAGCGCCGCAGCTCGACGCGCAACCTTTTCCTTGATCAGTCCCTGATCGGTGCGCTCCTCGACGCTGGCCTGTTCGACGACCTCGGTGATGACGCGGGCGCCGTCGGCGAGCAGCGCCTCGCGGTCTTCCATCACGAAGCCGCGCGTGATGATGTCCGGCACGCCCTCGAGCGCGCCGGTCTGCTTGTTGATGGCCACGACCGGCACGACGAGCCCGTCCTCGGCGAGGTGGCGGCGGTCGCGCAGCACCTCGTCGCCGACTTCGCCGGTGCGCGTGTCGTCGATCAGCACGCGGCCGACCGGCGCCTTGCCGGCGATGCGCGCGCCCGGCGTCGTCGAAGTGCAGCACGTCGCCGTTCTCGGCGAGCAGGATCTCGGGCCGCGGCTCGCGTCCGGCGAAGACGCGTCTCGGCGATCCGCGCGTGCTGCGACAGCTGGCGGTACTCGCCGTGCACCGGCACGAAGTAGCGCGGCCGCACCAGCGACAGCATCAGCTTCAGCTCTTCCTCGCTGCCGTGGCCCGGAGACGTGGACGTGCTTGATGCCCTCGTGGATGACGTCGGCGCCGCGGCGCGCGAGGTGGTTGATGACGCGGCCAATCGCCTTCTCGTTGCCGGGGATCGAGCGCGCCGAGAGCGACGACGGTGTCGTCCGGGCCGACCTTGACGTGGCGGTGGTCGTCGATCGCGATTCGCGACAGCGCCGACATCGGCTCGCCCTGCGATCCGGTGGCCAGAGCACAGCACGTCCTGGGCGGGGTAGCTCGCCGATCTCGGAGTCGCGGATCTGCACGCCGGCCGGAATGCGCAGGTAGCCGAGGCGCTGCGCGATCTCGGAGTTCTGAATCATGCCGCGGCCGACGAACGCGACGCTTGCGATCGAACTGCGCCGCCAGGTCGACGAGGATCTGCATCCGGTAGATGCTCGACGCGAACGCCGCGACGATCAGCTTGCCGCTGGCGCTGGTGAAGATTTCCTCGAAGGCTTCGACGACCTCGAGCTCCGAGCCGGTGAAGCCGCGGCGATCGATGTTGGTGCTGTCGGCGAACAGCGCCAGCACGCCGCCGGCGCCGAGCTCGGCGAAGCGGTGGACGTCGAAGTGCTCGCCGTCGATCGGCGTCTGGTCGATCTTGAAGTCGCCGGTGTGGACGACGACGCCCGCCGGGCGTGTGAATCGCGAGCGCCACGCAGTCCGGCATGCTGTGCGTGACGCGGATGAACTCGATCTCGAACGGGCCGACGGTGACGCGCTGGCGCGGCGCTGACCGGCACGAGCATGCTGCGCCGTCGAGGCCGTGCTCCTGCAGCTTCGGCTCGACCAGCGCCAGCGTCAGCGGCGTGCCGTAGATCGGGCCGTCGACGTAGCGGCGCGACGTGCGGCACCGCCGCCGATGTGATCTTCGTGCCCGTGCGTCAGGACGAGCGCGCGCGGCGCGCCCTTCTGCTGCAGATAGGTGAGATCCGGAATGATGCGATCGACGCCGAGCAGTTCCGGGATCGGGAAACATCACGCCCGCGTCGACGACGATCGTCGTCGTCGCCCCAGGTGAGCGCGAGCATGTTCATGCCGAACTCGCCGAGTCCGCCTAGCGCGACGACTTCGAGCATCAACGGCTTGTGAACGCACCTTCGCCCGTCGCCCTCCTGGCGGAGGGGCTGACAAACGAAGGGAACCGCTCGATTGCGGCTCGGTCAGGCTGCTGGGTGCGCCTGAGATAAACGGGGCGAGGCTGAATGACTTACGCGGACTATAGCATGGCTCAGGATTTACCGGGAGAAATCGTCGGCGAGGCGGGCGAACTCGGCAACGCTGACCGTCTCGGGACGGCGGGACGCGTCGAACCAGGTGGGGAGGCACCGGCGTTCCGGCAGCGCCAGCACCGCGTTGGCCATCGTCTTTCGGCGCCTCGAGAAGACCGCCTGGACGAGAGCCTTGAAGAGGTCTTCGTCTCGAACCGGCGGGGCTGGCGGATGGAAACGAAGCCATGCCACGCTGGACGCGACTTTCGGAACGGGCCTGAAGGCTCCGGGCGGGAGGTTCAGGACACGCTCCACCCCGCGCGTGGTGCCGGATCAGGACCGTCATGGCGCCGTATTCCCTGGTCCCTGGCTCGGCCAGAGCCGGTCCGCCACCTCCCGCTGCAGCATCACCGTGGCGTCGGCGAAGGAAAACCGGCCCGGAAGAGATCGACCAGCGCGAAGAGGATCGGCGAAGCGACGTTGTGCGGAAGGTTGCCGACGACCCGGAGCGGCGCCGCCGTCCCCGGGGCGGAGCGATAGGAGTTCGCGGCGAACCAGCGGCTCCAGGAAATCGCCCTCGACGACCGTCAGGTTGCTGATGCCGATGCCGCGAAGCTGGTGGGCCAGGTCGCGACCTGCGATTTCGACCGCCGTCACCGCGCCGGCCCGGGCGGCCAGCGCGGCCGGGTCAGCGCCCCGACCCGGACCGATCTCGAGAAATCTCTCATCGGCGGCGGGCGCCACTTTCGCGATGAGCTTGTCCACCCACGCTGGTTCCAGGAAATGCTGACCGAAGCGCTTGCGGACGTGAATCACGGTCCCGCATCTCCGTCGATCTCTTCGTCGTCGCTGTCGCCGCGCCAGTAGTGCTCTCTTCAATCGCTTCGATCTCTTCCTCGCTGAGGCCGAAGTAGTGCCCGATCTCGTGGATCAGCGTTTCGCCGATCGCCGACGACCAGGTCGTCTTCGTCCTCCGCCTCCCGCTCGTGTGGACCCTGGAAGATCAGCACCCGATCGGGCAGCGTGTTGCCGTGGTCCCCATGCGCGCTCGGTCAGCGGGAGTGCCCTGGTAAAGGCCGAGCAGCGTGTCGGGCGGCTCGATCTCCATCTCGTCGAGCAGCTGCGGGTGACGGCTCGTCCTCGACGACGATGGCGATGTTCGCATCGCATCGCGGAAGCGGCGCGGGATCGAGGCGAGGGCGTCAGCGACGTGGCGTTCGAACTGCTCTCGACGCACGAGACGCCTTTCGTTTGACCGGCTTGGCGCGCGGCGCGCCGCCGGTTCGGCTTCGCGCACCTGCACGGCCGCGGTTTGAAAGTAGTCGCAGTCGTCGCTGAACGCACGCAGTGCGTCGCAGAGCGGCTTCGGCCGGCAGATGCGGCGCCCGTGCAGGATCAGCGTGTCGGACGTGCGCGTCCATCGCCTCGGGCTCGAGCGCCGCGGCGAGCTGCTGCTCGACGCGTCACCGGATCGTCGGATTCGGCGATGCCGATTCGGTTGGCGACGCGCAGCACGTGGCGATCGACCGGGCAGCCCGGGCTGCGCCGAGGGCGTGGCCGAGGCACCACGTTCGCGGTCTTCCGTCCGACGCCCGGCAGCTCGACGAGCGCCGTCCATCGTCGCCGGCACTTCGCCGTCGTGCCGCTCGACCAGGGCCTTGGCCATCCCGATCAGCGACTTCGACTTCGCGCGGAAGAAGCCGGTGGAGTGGATCTGCGTTTCGAGCGCCGGCGCCCGCGCTCGCGCCAGCGCCCGCGCGTCCGGATAGCTTCTTGAACAGCGCCGGCGTGACGATGTTGACCGCGCGTCGGTGGACTGCGCCGAGAGGATCGTCGCCACCAGCAGCTCGAACGCGTTGGAGTAAGTGCAGCTCGGTGTCCGCGCCGGGATGCTGAGTCTCGAGCTTGTCGAGGATGTCGCGCGTCTCGTGGCGGTCTTCACCGGATTCGACGCTCAGTCAGTCGAACCGGTGCCCTTGTTCCAGCCGACGTTGATATACGACTCGGAGAACACGCGCCAGTGCTCCTGCAGCGCGGCGATGAGGTTGGGGACGAACTGCACCGGCACGACGATCTTCGCGCGCACCGGGCGCGCGGACGACGTGCTCGGACTCGGCCTCCTTGATTTCCTTCTCGGAGAGCGGCATCACCTCGCAGAAGGTGAGCGTGAAGTCGAACGGGCGTGTGCGCGATCGAGCAGAAGTTCGCGTAGGTGCGCGGCGCACCGTCCGCCGGCGTCGTCTGCGGGAACGATCGTGAAGTTGATCTGCTTCGGTGCTGTGTCGGCCATGCGGCAAGACGTCTAATAGCTTCCGCATCACCCCGACGACGACGCCCTGAATCTGGACCTGATCCGGATCGGCGAAGATCGGCTGCATCGCGCGCGTTGGCCGGCTGCAGCCGGATCTTGCCGCCCGGATCGCGGTAGAACTTCTTCAGCGTGACATCGGACCCGCGGAGCAGCGCGATGACCATCTCGCCGTTGTCGGCGGTCTTGCGATCCTCGACGACGACGAAGTCGCCGTCGCGGATCTGCTCGTCGATCATCGAGTCGCCGCGCACGCGCAGCACGTAGGTGTCGCGCTTGCCGACGAGATCCTCGGGCACCGCGATGGTCTCGTTCGACGCGACCGCTTCGATCGGGAGCGCCGGCGGCGACGTAGCCGAGCAGCGGCAGCTCGACCGCGCGGCCGCCGGTGCGCGTCGGCACCATCTCGACCGATCGGCTGCGGTTCCACGCGCGCTTGATGAAGCCCTTTTCCTGCAGGTTGGTGAGGTGCTTGTGCACCGTCGCGAGCGAAGACAGACCGAAGCGGCGACCGATCTCTTCGAGACTCGGCGCATAGCCGTGCTGGCTGATGAACTCGTTCAGGTAGTCGAGGATCTCGCGCTGACGCTTCGTCAGTGGCAGCATGTTCGCCCCGTTCCTGGGCTCTTCGCGTCCCAGACGAAAGTGACTATACGCAAAAGAAAGGCGAAGGTCAACTGGGTCCGCTACCATCGGCCCCGGCGTGCGCATTCCGTTTCCCATCCCGCCAGCCCACGCGAAGCGTTCGGCGTCGTCGGCTTCGGTCTGAACAGCGTGGACCTGCTGGCGGTCGTCGCCGAACACCCGCAGCCGAACACGAAACAGCGGCTGCAACGGTTTCGCCCGCCTGCCCGGCGGACAAATCGCGACGGCGATGGCCGTTTGCGCCAAGCTCGGCCTGCGCGCGCTGCTACATCGGCAGTTTTGGAGACGACGACCTCGGTGTCGTCTCGCGGGAAAGCCTGACCAGCCTGGGCGTCGACGTCAGCGCCGCCCGCGTCGTCCGCGGCGCGACGAACCAGTTCGCCATCATCCTCGTTGACGCGCGGTCGGGCGAACGCACCGTGCTCTGGGACCGGGATCCGGCCTTGAGCACGGACCCCGCGACCATTCCGCGGAGGTCGTCGACTTCGGCCCGGATGGCGGTCGTCGATTGTCACCGAAACCGCGGCCGTCGACACAGGTAGCACGCACTGGCAAGGGAGGCCAGTCTGCCGACGGTATCGGACATCGAGAAGGTGCGTCCCGGCATCGCGGAATTGTTGAAGCACCTCGACGCGATCATCATGGCGCAGGAGTTTCCGACCGCCTTCACCGGTCACGATCAGTTGGGCCGCGCCCTGCAGACCATCGCCCGGGACTTCTGCGCCCCGCTGGTGTGCGTCACGCTCGGGAAGGAGGGAAGCCTGGCGTGGTGCGGGGCAGAGAAATCCGGACGCCGGCATTCTGCCGTCGACTGCGTGGACAGCACCGGCGCCGGGGACGCGTTTCGCGGCGCCTTCGCCGCCGCCTGCCTGCGCAACCCGCTCGACGACGTCAGAAACAGGTCTGAGTTACGCGAATGCCGTGGCGGCGCTGAACTGTCGCGCCCTGGGCGCCCGCGGCGGCCTGCCGGTCCCCGAAGAGGTGGAGCAATTGCTGGCCGCCCGGCCGGGGATGTAACGTTCGAGACGCGTGCCTGGTCTAACTCGCGACTGAACAGCTGACCCATGGCGTCTTCGCTCGCGTGGACAATTCCCACACCGTGGCCGGCCCGAGCAGCGATGTCCTCTGCCGACGATCAGCTGACGGACCTGGACGAACCGGCGCTGGTCGAGGCCTGCCTCGCCGGCCGCGCCGGCGCCTTCGCGACGTCATCGTCGAACGTCATCGCACGTCCTGTGTATCAGCTGTGCTATCGCTTTGTGGGCAACCACGAAGACGCCAGCGACCTCTCCCAGGACGTGTTCCTGCGTGCATGCTGGGGGCTGCGCCGGTTCAAGGGACGGTCCTCGATTGCGACGTGGCTCTATCGGATCGCGGTCAACGTCAGCTCAATCAATCGGGTATCCGCCAAGGCGCCGCTCACCCAAAGGGGCGAGCCGATCGACGAGCAGCGGTTCGTTGACGACCAGCAGGAGCCGCAAACCGATCGGCGCTGCTCCGCGAAGAGCGCGGGGCCCGGAGTGCGGCGGGCCGTTGCCCGGCTCCCTCGCAAGCAGCGGATGACGCTCGTGCTGCGGAGCTTTCACGACATGTCGCACCAGGAAATCGCGGAGGTGCTCGGCAGCTCGGTCAGAGCGGTGAAGGCGAATTTTTTCACGCGATGAACAATCCGAAGAGAATGCTCGGAGATGAGTAAGCCAGGCATGCATCTGACACCGGAACAACTCGTCGACGCGGCCGAGGGCGGGGCAGACGCGCTGGCGGACCGGCATCTGTCCGGCTGCGCGCGGTGCCGAACCCAGCTCGCCGGCCTGCAAGCGACGATGGCGTCGGTCGCAGCGACTGGCGGTGCCGTCCCTGAACCCTCGCCGCTGTTCTGGGATCATTTTCAGCGGCGAGTGATCGAGTCGGTGGCCGCGGACCGGCTCGGGGAGAACGCGATCGTCCGCTTCGCGCGATCGCTTCGGCCGGCAGTCGCCGCTCAAGTCATGGCCGCGGGTCTCGTCGCCGCGATGGTGCTGGTCGCAAGCCTTCGCACCGATCAGCTCGCCCGCGCCTGTTGCCTCGACGCAGGCGAGCGTGCTCCCGGACGCGGAAGAGCGCCGCGGCGTCGTCGCGCCCGGAATTCCTGCGCGATTCGATGGACGATGACGCGTCGTTGAAGCTGGTTACGGACCTGACGTGCCGACATGGATTGGACGACGGCGGACGCGGCGGGACTCACGTCGAGCGGCAGCGCGGAGCATGCGGTGTCTCACCTGAATGCGCAGGACCTGACCGAACTCCGGCGGCTGCTGCGTGCGGAGCTGGGAACGTGAAGGCCGCGTTCGTCCTCGTCGGCGCGTCCTGGCGGTGGCGGCACCGGCCGCGGCCCAGCGCGCCCGCGCCCAGCCGGCCGCTCCGGAAGAGGGCGGTGACCCCTGCCGAGATTCAGCGCATGTTCGACTCGCATGCGCTGATGCAGGCGCAGCAGCAGCCGCAGATCACCGACGAACAGTTCCCGCAGTTCCTCGGCCGCTTTCGAACGCTTCAGGACATCCGGCGGCAGGCGCTGCAATCGCAGGCACGCCGGGTTGCCGAGGCTCCGAGCTGGCTGATCAATGCTGAGCCGCTCGACGAGACGGCCGTGCGCGAACAGTTGAAGGGTTGGACGATGACCGACACCCGGGCGCAGGCCGACGCCAGGAACTGGCCTACGAGGCGATCGATCAGATTCTCGACGTCCGGCAGCAGGCGAAATTCCGCGTCTTCGAGGAAATGATGGAGCGTCCAGCTCGAGACTCGTCGCGCGCGCCAACGTCAGGCCAATCGCGCAAAACAACAATAGTCGCCAGTGTAGGCTTTATACTGAAGCTGTGATGCGGGTTGCAGCCATCCTCCTCGGCGCGGTGTCGGGACTGGCGATACTTCACGCCGACACCCGCTACACGCGCAAGGACGCCGAACTGCTGCGTCAGAAGGTCGCGACCATCAACGCCCACGCCGGAGCGGAGCGTGCGCCAGCCCCGCCGGACGACGATTACCGAAAACGAGGTCAATTCGTATCTGGTCTTCGACGCCGGCCAGCAACTGCCGACCGGCGTCGTCGAGCCATCGGTGACCATCATCGGAACCGGCGGCGGCTGTCCGGCCGCGCCGTTAGTCGATCTCGACGCGGTGCGAAAGGCGCGCGGGACGTCCAGCCTCTCTCGATCCGACCAATTACCTCACCGGCCGCCTGCCGGTCACGGCGATCGGCACGCTTCAAGACCAGCGAAGGCATGGGCTGGTTCCAGTTCGAGGGCGCGACGGTGGGCGAGCATTCCTGTGCCGAAAATCCTGCTCAGGAAATCGTCAGCTACTTATTCGCGCACGCCGGACAAGCCGTCGGGCATCGGGCTCGACGATCCGTTTGCACTCCCGGCGCGCATCCGCGAGATCCAGGTTCGAGCGAAGGTCAAGCCATAATCGTGCAATGACCGCTCCTGCCGGCCCCGAAGGCCCGGCACGAACGCGACGTCCTCGCCACTCCGCTGTGCACCTGCAAGGGGGTCGGCCCCCGCCGCGCGGCGGATCTGCAGCGCGCCGGCCTCCACACCGATCGAAGATCTGCTGTACCGCTTTCCGGTCCGCTACGAAGACCGCAGCCGCCTGCAGCCGATCGCGTCGCTCAAGCCCGGGCAGCGCGGCGTCGTTCATCGGCCGGATCCTGCAGCTGCGGCCTGCGCTCGACGCGACGTCCCGGCTTCAAGATCTTCGAGGCGCTGGTCGGCGACGCGAGCGGGGCGCTCGCGCGTCACCTGGCTCAACCAGCCGTTCCTGCGCGACGTGTTCGCGCCGGCCAGCACGTGGTCTTCTACGGGCCGGTCGAGATGCGCGGCACGGCGGGCTGCAGCTGACCAATCCGCAATGCGAGATCCTCGACGACGAAGACGGCGAGACGATTCACACCGGACGGATCGTGCCGGTCTACGAAAGACCGGCAGCGTCACGCCGAAGATGCAGCGGCGGCTGGTGCTCGACGCGCTGCAGCGACTGCCCGGCCGGATCTGCCCGAGCCTCTCCCGAGGACGTTGCGCGTCCGGCTGCGGCTGCCGACCGCGGCACGCGGCGCTGCTCGCGACGCATTTCCCGCCGGACGATGCGTCCGCTCGAGGCGCTGAACCGGTTCGCGACGCCGGCGCAGCAGCGTCTGATCTTCGAGGAAGCGTTCCTGCTTCCAGGTCGGGCGTCGCTCGCGCGACGGCATCGCGCCGGCCGAGCGCAAGCCGGACGCGCGGTCGCGTCGACGATCGCATCCGCGAGTCGGCGCGCGCGCGTGCTGCCGTTCAAGCTGACCGGCGGGCAGAAGACGGCGCTCAAGGAAATCGTCGACGACCTGCAGCGGCCGCAGCCGATGAACCGCCTGCTGCAGGGCGACGTCGGATGCGGGCAAGACGATCGTCGCGCTGCTGGCGGCGCTCGTGGCGATGGAGAACGGTCTGCAGGTGGCGTTCATGGCGCCGACCGAGATCCTGGCCGAGCAGCACTTCTCGAACATCTCGCCGGCTGCTGCAGGCGTCGCGGTTCCGCGTCGCGCTGCTGACCGGCAGCGACGCCGGCGGCAGCGCGGCGCGAAGCGCTCGCCGAGGTCGCAGGCGCGGCGCGATTCACCTGGTCGTCGGCACGCACGCGCTCGTCGCAGGGCGACGTCGCGCTTCACGCGAGCTCGGGCCTGGTCGTCATCGACGAGCAGCACCGCTTCGGCGTGCTGCAGCGCGCGACGCTGCGCGCGAAGGGGCTGCACCCCGACGTGCTGGTGATGACGGCGACGCCGATTCCCGCGCACGCTGGCGCTGACGCTCTACGGCGATCTCGACGTCTCGGTGATCCGCGAGCTGCCGCCGGGCCGGCTGCCGATCCAGACGACCGCGAAGCCCGAGTCGCGGCGCGAGGAGATCTACGCGTTCGTGCGCGGAGCAGCTCGACGCCGGGCCGGCAGGCCTACGTCGTCTATCCGCTGGTCGAGGAGTCGGAGAAGGTCGACCTCAAGGCGGCGACCGAGATGGCCGATCACCTGGCGCAGGAGGTCTTCCCGCAGTACCGCGTCGGCGCTGCTGCACGGCCGGATGAAGCCGGACGGCAAGGATCGCGTCATGAGGGCGTTCGCCGCCGGCGAGCTCCAGATCCTGGTCGTCGACGACGGTGGTCGAGGTCGGCGTCGACGTGCCGAACGCCAGCGTGATGATCGTCGAGCACGCCGAGCGCTTCGGGCTCTCGCAGCTGCACCAGCTGCGCGGGCGCGTCGGCCGCGGCGCGCATCAGTCGTATTGCTTCCTGCTGTATCAGTCGCCGCTTGTCCGACGAGGCGCGCGAGCGGCTGCAGGCGATGACCGAGACGACCGACGGCTTCGAGATCGCCGAGCGCGATCTGCAGCTGCGCGGCCCGGGCGACTTCTTCGGCACGCGCCAGGCGGGCATCCCGACGTTCCGGTTGATCGATCTGGTTCGCGATCACGCGCTGCTCGACATCGCGCACGCGCGAGGCCGACGCAGTGGTTCGCGACGAGACCGCGCCTTCGTCCGACGCGGTCGCCGGAATCGTGGCAAGCTGGACAGCATCGGTTCAAGCTGATCGAAGTCGGGTGATCGAAACGCCGTGCGGGTCATTGCCGGAGCATTGAAAGGGCGGCGGCTCGACGGCTCCGACGTGGGACGGCTTGCGTCCGACGTCGGACAAGCTGCGCGAGACGCTGTTCAACGTGCTGGCGCCGCGAGTTGCCGGGCGCGCGCGTCCTCGACGGCTATGCCGGCACCGGCGCCGTCGGCATCGAGGCCATCAGCCGCGGCGCGCGCGCACGTGACGTTCGTCGGATCGGGATCGCACGCGCGCGGGCGCTGATTGCCGAAAACGTCGCGCACTGCCGGCATCGACGAGCGGCTGTGCTATCATCCGCGCGGCATTCAGACGCGCTCGGCATCTTCGACATCGTCCTGCTCGACCCGCCCGTACGACCGACTCGACCCGAGCAGGTACTGGCGCATCGGCGGACGCCTGATGGCCCCGGTCGCGGCGTCCTGGTCGCTCGAGCACGCGCGCCGATCAGCCCGCCGCCGACGCCGCGGCGGATCTGAGGCGGGCGCGGCAGATCTGCGTCGGGCGACTCCATGCTGTCCTTCTATGGACTGATGAAGGCGTGCCGATGTCCACGCTAGCCGTTTATCCCGGCTCCTTCGATCCGCTCACCAACGGGCACGTTGACATCATCGCGCGCGGCGCGCGGCTGTTCGATCCGCATCGTCGTCGCGATCCTGGTGAACGCGGAGAAGGCGCCGCTGTTCTCGATGCCGGAGCGGGTGGAGATCGCGCGCGAAGGTGTTCAAGGGTCAGTCCGAACGTCGGAAGTGGACACGTTCGACGGCCTGCTCGTGGACTACGTGCGAGCGGCGCCAGGCGCAACGTCGATCGTTCGCGGGCTGCGCGCCATCTCCGGATTTCGAGTTCGAGTTCCAGATGGCGCTGATGAACCGGCGCGCTCGAACTCGACCATCGAGACCGTCTTCATGATGCCGGCCGAGCAGTGCACCTACATCAGCTCGCGGCTGATCAAGGAGGTGTTCGCGCTGGGCGGCCGGGTCCCGCACGTGGCTGCAGTGCCGGAACTCGTCGAGCACGTACGTAACTG
>ERZ1370068.3541-contig-2653_pt1 | contig 26526 bp, 26 predicted proteins | sample MGYA00561227_ERZ1370068 | MGnify/ENA primary metagenome ERZ1370068 (study PRJEB38410, sample SAMEA6850437) | metagenome | study: Metagenomic assessment of the ecological functions of the soil: analysis of the soil microbiota associated with the...
AACAGGCAGGCGGTGCGCCACTCGCGCGTCGACCCGACCGCCATCGACCCGACGTGCAACGCGGGCCTGCCGATGAGCCGTTTACGCGGCAGGTCCGCGAGCGCGGTCCAACATCGCAAGATTGTGGCGCGCCGCCCTCGCATGCCGCCGCGCAGGCGTCGTCGCGGCGCGACCGCAGGAAGGCATCGGGCATTGCTCTCCGCGCCGGCGGGGATCAGCCATGGGCGAGCGCGGGATGGACGACAAGGGAGGCGCTGACGGTGCGCGGCGCCGGCGAAAGCGGCGACGCTCGTCGGATTCGTCGTATGGTCGCTGGCGAGCGCGCAGCCACGGCGGCGGCGGGACGCACCAACATCTGGACCCCGATCCGGGCCCGACGGCGCCGACGTCAGCGCTGGCGGTCGATCCGACCAACCCCCGCATCGCCTACGCCGCGACGGATCACAGCGTCTGCGGGCAGACGTCGACGGCGAGCATTGGCGTCGACTGCGGGTCGGCGGCTACGTCGCGGCCCTCGCCGTCGATCCGCGGACGCCCTCGATCGTCTATGCCGGCAGCCAGGACGAGAACGGCGACGGGTCAGCACGCCTCCGCAGCGATGACGGAGGCGAGGACCTGAGCGCCCGATCCCGGTCCTCGACGACCTGGTGGTGGACATCGCCATCGATCCGTCACAGCCGTCGACGCTGTACGTGAGCCAGGGCGAGACAGGATCGCCGTGAGCCGCGACGGCGGCGCGACGTGGACGCCAGCCTGGTTTGCGCGAGCAGCTATCCAACTCGCTGACGGTCGATCCGCGCCGCTCCGGGAACTATTCACGTTGCCGCCAGCGCGGCGTGCCACCATCCACCGACTACGGGGATCACGTGGGTGTTCCATCCGTTCCTCACCCTTCCCGAGTGGAGCGGCGTCTCGGGTCTGATCGTCGATCCGCTCGACTCGGACGTGTTGTACGTCGGCACGTACGAGGCGGGCGTTTTCCGCAGCCTCGACGGCGGCGCGTCACACCTCGGAAGCGCGCGCGGGCGGCGCTGGCCGGAGACATGGAGTGTCGGCGCTCGCCGCCGATGCGGCGGATGGCGCGGTGTGCGTCGGCACGAGCCGCGGCGTGTTCCGCTCGCGCGACGCCGCGCCGAATTCGATCCGACCGGCCTCGACCGCACACGGCCAAATGGCTCGCGGCCTCGGGCGCACGCTACCGCGCGGCCTTTCAGGGTGCCGGCATCGAGCGCAGCGACGACGGCAGCGCGACCTGGCAGCGGGCGTCGTCCGGGCTCGGCGCCGCCCGGTCCGATCGCGGTCGGCAGCCGACGCACCTCTCGCGCGATCGGACGCGTCTTCAGCCAGCACGACCATGGCGGAGCTGGACGCTCTCGCAGCCAGCGCCGCCCGGCTTGCGACGGCGCTCGCCGCGCATCCTCGCGGCAGCGCCGAGACCATATACGCCGGCACGTTCAGGGCGTCTTCGTCTCGCACGATCGCGCCCAAACGTGGCAGCCGACGGGGCTGCACGTCTGATCCGCCGCCCTTCACGTTCTCGTTCGAGGTGCGGGCGATTGCCATCGACCGAGCGATCCGGCGGCGCCTGGGCACGCCGGTACCTGGGAAGGGCTCTACGTAGAGCGCGGACGGGGGCGAGACCCTGGCAGCGCGTGCAGGCAAATCTGTTTCGCGACGTCGCGGTGTCGCAGATCTCGTCGCGTCGACCGGTACGGTGTACACGTCGCCTCGGACTCGGGCCGCATCTCGCTGTTCGTCTCCACCGACGGCGGCGCTGTCGTGGCGCATCCGCGACCGGCGACGGGTCGGATTTCACCGCGCTGGCCGTGGATCCGCGCGCGTCCAACGACGCTCTACGCGGGGCGGCGATTCTGGGATATGCCGCGCGCGGCGGCGAGGACGGCCTGTATGCGAGTCGCGACGGCGGCCGGACGTGGTCGCTGGCGTTACCGAATCCGTCGATGCAGCGGCGGTCGACGCCGGTGGACGCATCTTCGCCGCCGCCTTCCGGCGGGGTCTACCAGTCCGACGACCGGCGGCAACTCGTGGCAGCCGTTCACCGCCGAGCCTGCCGAGCGGCATCAACAGCTTCGCCTTCGCGCCCGATCGCGCCGACGTCGTCTACGCCGGCGTCCGACTCCGGGGTATTCGAGGTCGAGTCGGTCGATCGTGCCGCGCCGACTGCAGCGGCGACGGGAGCGTCGGCATCGACGACCTGATCGCCGCGGTGGCGCGCCGGTAGCGACGTCGAGGCCGCACCTGTGCCGTCGCCGATCAAGACGCCAACGGCTCGGTCGAGATCGCCGAGATCATCGCCGCCGTGCGCGACGCGCAGCGCCCGTGCGCGAACATTCCCGAACCGGCCTATCGCGCGCCGCAGAGCGTATGCCGCTCGCGGCGCTGCCGCTCGCGCTCTTCGCGGCGGACGTCGACCGCGACGGTCTCGTCGATGCGCTGACGGTGAGCGAGCAAGAGATCACCCTGTGGCGCGGCGACGGCGCGGGCGAGGTTCGCGCCCAGCGTCGTCGGCGTGGACGACGTCATCATCGCGCGCGAACGGCGCAGTCGATCTCGCGACGGCGACGGGGCGCTGGATCTCATCGACGTCGGCGGACAGTGGCGCCTCGCACGCACGTGCGCGTGCTGCTGAATGACGGCACGGGCGCGCTGCGGGAGCGCGCGGCGTACAGCGTCGAGTCGGCGTACGGGTGGATCGTCGATCGCGATCGGCGACGTGAACGGCGCGACGGCGCGCTCGACCTCGTGGTCGGCGACGGCGCGTGCGTCGATCGTCGCGCCCCAGGCACGCGGCGATGGCGCGTTTGGCGCCGCGCGCACGATCGACATTGCAGGCTGCGACGGCGAGACCTGCAGTGCGGTGGCGGCCGCGGTCGACCTCAACCGCATGGCCTGGGCCGACGTGGTGACGGCGCGCACGGTCCTTCTCGGCGCGCGGCGCGGACGTTCGCGCCAGTCGCGGCGGCGCGTCGGGCGCCTTCACCGATCTGGACGGCGACGGGTCGCTCGATAGTTTCGACCGGTCAGTGGCCGGACGGCGCGTTGGACGTGCGGCTGGGCGGCAGTGACGGGATCTTCACCGGCGGCTATGCGTTCGCCAGCGGCGGCTGCTGCGAAGCTCTCGCGAGCGCCGACCTCAGCGCCGACGGCATCATGTGGTTTGCGCGATCGCGCCCCAAGCGACGGCAGCGGCGAGTCAGCGAATCGCCTGACGATCGCGCTTAACCTCGGCGACGGTGCCTTTGCGCATCGCGGGCGCTGCCGGCTCCCGAGGCGTCGTTGGCGGTGGCGGTGGCCGACGTCAACGGCGACGGACGCCTCGATCTGCTGGCCGCGGGACAGTGCGCCCCGAACATCCGCCCCTCGTGCGAGGGGACGGCGGCCCTCACGGCTGGCTGGCGCGTAGGCATTACCGTGGAGGGCGCCGCTCGTCGGCGCCCGTTGGCGTCACCGCTCTGGTTCCTCTTCAGCAGGCGCCGACAGAGCGGCGCCCTCCAGAGTGTCAATTGTGCACGAAGCCGAGGCGGGGAGTCTCCTGCAGGGGTGTGCTGCCGCGAATTGAGGTGGAGTCCGGTCACTCGAGTTCGCCCGCGACGGGCTCGTCCGGTGGGTTGATCGTCTCGTCGATGTCGTCGATCGACTTCTTCTGTTCCTTGCGCGCGGCGCGATCGCGCATCTTCTCTTCCTGCTTGAGCTTTCGCGCCATTTCCTTGCGGCGCTTCTGGTCGCGCTTGAAGGTCTTCCCACCAGCCATGACCGGCTCCTTTCAGGTTGTTCGGGCGGCGTCTCGGACCGTACCAAAGGGGATGGAGGCCCGCAATTCATCGCGCGCGGCGACCCTCGCGCGCGAGTGTGTGAGGTGGCCGGCGCGCCGGCTACTCGATGAAGTGACCGAACCGTTCGAGTCGCGGCGGCGTCAGCCAGCCCTTCGAGGTGTCGCGCGACCAGTAGATGAACGTCGCCTTGCCCTTGATGTCGTCGATGTTGGCGAAGCCCCAGAAGCGACTGTCGTAGCTGCGGTCGCGATTGTCGCCCATCACGAAGAACTTGCCCTCGGGCACCTGTGTGGGCGCCATGTTGTCGCGGGCGTCGTTGGGCTTGATGATCGAGTCCGAGAAGTGCGCGTGGCTGTCGGGAATCGGCTCGCCGTTGACGTAGACCTTCTTGCTCTTGATCTCGACGGTGTCGCCGGGGACGGCGATGACGCGCTTGATCAGATCGGTGCGAGCGATCGACCGGCGAGACGAAGACGACGATGTCGTTGCGCTTCAGATCGCCCACCTTCCACACCTGGGTGCCGATCAGCGGCAGGCGACACGGAGTAGGCGAGCTTGTTGACGAAGATGTGATCGCCGATCTGGATCGTCGGCAGCATCGAGCCCGAGGGCACCCAGAACGCCTGCACGACCGACGACCGGACGGCGAAGGCGATGACGAGGGCGAGGCCGATCGACTCGACGTTCTGCCGCCAGCGCGATTTCTCAACTCTGATGGGCGGTGGGGATGGTTGCTTCATCGACCTCAGAATAGAGCACAGACCTCGGTCTATGGCCACGACGGGGTTTGGCCCCCTGATGGTCCCCGTGGACTCGCGTGGGGAGACGGCGACGGGCCTCAGTGGAGCTCCATGCCGCCGTCGACGTTGATGGCCTGGCCGGTGACGTTGGGCGCCGAGGCCAGGTAGACGGCGAGCTGGCCGATGTCCTCCGGGTCTGCGGCCGGCCGAGCGGGATGAGGGTCTGGACGTAACGCTGCCAGGCGACCTCGCGGTCCTCGTCCTTCTGGCGGAACTCGTCGGTGAGGTACTCCCACATCTGCGTGCGCAGGATGCCAGGGCAGATCGCATTGGCGCGCACGCCGACGCGCGCGAGCTCCTTGGCGAGGGAGTTGGTGAAGCCGACGACGGCGAACTTCGACGCGCAGTAGTGCGCCATGCCGGGGGCGCCGTTCTTCCCGCCACCGAGGCGACGTTGATGATCGAGGCGCCGGGCCGTCCCTTCAGGACCGGGATTGCCGCCTTGCAGGCGAGGAAGACGCCCTTGACGTTCACCGCCATGGTGAGATCGAACGCCTCCTCGGTGAGCCGCTCGACCGGCGAGATGTGCACGACACCGGCGTTGCACACGAGCACGTCGAGGCCGCCCAGCTCGCGCACGACGGCGTCGACCATCGCCGTCACCTGCGCCCACTGCGTCACGTCGGCGCCGATCACGGTCGCGCGCCGGCCGAGCGCGCGCACCTCGTCGGCGACCTGCCGGGCGGCGGCGACGCCGCTCACCGTCGCGTCTGCGGTAGTGCTGTGCGGCGCTGGCGACGCGATCGACCTCCGCGATCGCCACGTCCGCTCCCGCCTGCGCCAGCGCCAGCGCGATCCCGCGGCCGATGCCGCGCCCACCACCGGTGACGAGGGCGATCTTGTTCGTGCAGAGTCATCGCGCGTCTCCTCCAGGAGTGATCGTCTTGGGAAACGGAAGCCGCATGGATTCACGGATGAGAGCTCCCTCGCTCCGCGAATCCGTGCGATCCGTGGCGTTCAGAACTCCACCCGCACGCCCTCGTCCTCTTCGCTCTCGGTATCGGTCAGGACGGCGCGCGCACTGGTGTACTCCGCGAGCGGGAAGAAGAGGAAGCCCTGCTGCTGGGCGTTGGGGACGATGGTCGCGGCGCTGAACTGGTGCGCGGAGAGGTGTCCTGATCGCGGCGGCGCTCAGCGTCGTCAGCGGCGCACCGTCCACGCGGGCGGCGGCGATCTGTTGCGCGGCGGCGGCGATCGGTAGCGGCTCAACCCGCGTCCGGTCGGCGCGCTGCAGGCGAACCGCGTCGGCGGCGATGCGGTAGGTGCGCGGCGTCAGGTTGGTGATGTCGACGCGCACCGGCAGGATGCCGGCGGCGGTGAGGTCGAACGGGAACTCGAGCTTCGCCGCCTGTCCGCGCATCGGCTTGATGACGACGCGCAGGTCGCGCCGCTGCTGCGACGCCGGCGCCGTGCCGCTGCGCATCTGCTCGTCGAGCCGCTGCTGCGCGGCGCCCATCGACTGCACGTTGAGGAACGTGTGCTGGAACCCGCGCTTGGTGTCCATCTGCTCCATCAGCACGCCGTCGCGGCTGGCGGTGAGCGTCACGCCTGCTCGGCGCGCAGGTGATGTCGACGGTGATGCGCTGTTCCTCGGGCGGCGTCGTCTTCGTCTGGCGGCTGCCCTTGATGGTCCCCGAGCCGCCGGCCGCGGCCGGCTGGAAGGCGGTGACGGTGTACCCCATCGCGTCGACGGTCTGGTAGGCGAGATGGTGCTGGCCTCGTCGCAGCTCATCGGCTGGTCCACCAGGTCCCATTGGTGGATCGGCGCGGAGGCGCAGCCGGCGAGCGCGAGCAGCACCGCGGCGGCCGCGGCGGTGCGGCGCCGGTCAGAACTCGACACTGAAGCCCTCCTCCTCCTCCGTTTCCTGATCGATCAGTACGACGGTGGCGCGCCGGTAGGCGGAGGCGGGAAGTAGAGAAATCCCTTGATGACGCCGTGCGGTTCGATGACGGCGTCGGCGATCATCTCCTCGCGCACCGCGGGTGCGGCGCCGGCGTGCTTGGCGATCTCGGCGTCGGTCAGCGGTTCGGCGCGCGCGCCCTCCTGGCTCTCGAGGCGCACGCGCTTTCCCGCGAAGGCGTAGGTGCGGTCGGTGCGGTTGTCGATGCGTGAGGCGCACCGGCGTGACGCCGTCGGCCGGCAGATCGACGCCGAGCGCGCTGCGCGCGTCGCGCTGCGCAGCGGCTCGACGGCGATGACCATGCCGAGCTCGGGCCGGCTCGCGAGCCGCGGGCGTTGGATGCGCCGCGCCGCGACGGCATCGACGGTGCTGGCGAAGTCGCTCTTGAACGTCAGCGACCCGGGCAGCGGCTCATCGGTCACCGCGTCGAGGGTCGCGCCGGCGTTCGAGCACGTGATCGTGACGGTCGCGGTGTACTCCTGCGTCGCCGCGTTGGTGACGTAGTCGTAGCCGCCCGCCTTGTGGCCGACGACCGTGCCGGGGCTGCCCGGTTGGGCCGGCGTGACGACGCCGCCGTCGTAGCCGAGGCGCAGCAGCGCCGCGCGCGCCACGCGTTCGCCCTCCGAGCAGGGCATGCCCTTCAGCGTCGCGCGGCTCTGCGTGAGCCCGGTGCCGACGCTGCATCCCGCGGCGAGGAGGAGCGCGGCCCGCCAGAGCCCACGCATGCGACGCTGCATGGGCCCGGCGCGGCTCAGCAGCCGCTGAGCGCGGCGTTCACCGCCGCGATGATCTCGTTGATGGCGACCGTCGCCGTCGCCGCTGCGGTCGAAGGCCGGACAGTTGCTCACGGGGTTGTTGCCGAGGGCGATGTTCACGCCGCGAATGAGCTCGCTGATGCTGACCTCGCCGTCGCCGTCGCAGTCGCCGGCGCACCCGCCGCCGGGCGTCGCGGTCAGCACCGGTGTGGTGGTGAAGGTCGCGGTCGGCGTCGGCAGCAGCGGGCAGCTGCCGAGGCGCGAGGTCGAACGGCGCGCCCTGGTTGGTGAGCGTCGTGACGCCGGTGGTGGCGACGTCGAGGATCGACAGCGTGTTGTCCGAGAGGTTGGCGACGTAGCCGGTGCTGCCGTCGTCGGTGATCGACGACGGCGATCGGCGCTCGGCCGACGGTGATCGGATCGCCGGCCATCTCGGCGGCGGCGTCGATCGGCGGCGGACAGCGTGGCGTCGAGCGTGCTGCTGACGAAGGCGGTGGCACCGTCGGGCGTGAAGGCGATGGACCGCGGGCTGTTGCCGACCGTGATCGAACGCGGCGGGCCGCCGGCGAGGTCGAGCACCGAGACCGACGCGGTCTTCTGGTTGCTGACGTAGAGGTGGGCGCTGTCGGGCGTCAGCTGCACAGCTGCCGGACTGCCGCCGACGACGACGGTGAGCGTGTCGATGACGTTGCCGGCGGCGGTGTCGATCACCGACACGGTGTCGTCATTGGCGTTGGCGACGTAGAGCCGGGAGCCATCGGGCAGGATGGCGAGGCCGCGCGGGCCGTCGCCGACCGGAATGGTGTCGATCACCGCGTCGAGCTGGGTGTTGATCACCGACACCGTGTCGGTGGCGAGATTGGCGACGTAGAGCGCGCGAGCCGTCGGCGTTGAGGATCAGGTCCGGACGGGCTGCCGCCGACGCCGATCTTGACCGGGATGGCGACCCCGGTCATGTCGATGACCTGCACCGAGTCGGCATCCTGGCGGGTGACGTAGGCGCGGCGGCGGGCGGTGTCGACCACGAGCGCCGTCGGCATGCACTGCGGCAGCACGCACTCGCTCAGGCCGACGCTGGCGACCAGCGACAGCTCGGGGCGCTGGAGAGGGCCTCGACCGCGCCGCGGAGCTGATTGACGACGGTACAGGCACGGTTGCGCCTGAACCGGAGTTGAAAAGGCCAAAAATAGAGCCCCGCAGAGGAGGCCGTGCAGCAAAAGGGGCAACGCACGCGTCCCCCCATTTGCCATTTCGTGTATCGACGGGGCATGGTCATGTTTCTATTTGTCTGCACCAACAGCGGCAAGGCAAATCGCCGCTGCGCACACCCACCAAAATTCCTTGAAAAACTTCAACACCGGACAATAGGATGCGGCGTTCGGACCTTGATGAATGCGCGTGTGTGCTCCTGAGTGCCCATGGTGAGGCTGAGCGGGGCTGTTTCTCACCTGGGTAATGTGGCTCTGTGTCGTGGTGTCGCCGGGCTGGGCGGCTCCTCGCTTTGGGCGCCCGGGAACGTACGCGGTCGACGGCTCGCCGGTCAGCATCGGCGTAGGCGCGGTCGATACGCAGGCCGGACGTGATGTGGTGACAGCGAACGAGGCCGGGGCAGAAGGGCCGTCGCTGTCGATACTGTCGAATCGGGGTCAGGGGAGCTTCTTTCCGGAACAGCGGGTGAATGTGGACGCGGTCGACCTACATTCTGCACGCGGTCGCGGTCGGTGATTTCAACGCCGACGGCGCCGCCGATCTCGCGGCCGCGCGGTGGATGACATCACCGCGTTCCCGATCCCGTGGCAGCGTGCTCGTGTATCTGAACGACGCGTACCGGCGACTTCGCGCGCCCGGTCAACTATCGGCTCAACGGATTCTTCCCGCGCACCATCGCCGTCGGCGACGTCACGGGCGACGGAGCGCTCGACCTCGTGATCGCCTTCGCCCAGAGCGGCGGCACCCAGGGCCTGTTCACCGTGCTCGCCGGGCAACGCAACGGTGGATCATCGCCGTCCGGCGCGTTCGCCGCGACGACGACGACGACGGTGGGGCGGCGCCGAGCGCGATCGACCTCGGCGATCTCGACGGCGACGGGAATACATCGACGCGCTCGTCGCCGATCGCGACGGGGGCGCCGTGTTCGCGTTCTACGGCACCGGCACGGCCGCGCCGTTCGGCGCGCCGGCCACGGTGACCCTCGTCCAGCGCCCCGGTGGCGGCGCTGATCGATGCGGCGCCCGGCCTGGCGCGCCTCGCAGGTGCTCGTCGCGGCGCACAACTCGGGACGTCTGCTGCGGCTGGCGCAGACCGCGCCGCGCACACTTCGCGTCGCCGGTCGAGCAGAGCATCGGCTTCCTGCCGGAGACGATGGGCCTCGCCGACACGACGGCGGACGGCATCGAGGACCTGGTCGTGCTGAGCGTGCTCGGCGCCGAGCTGTGGAACGGCGCCAGCGACGGCACCTTCGCCTTCGGCGAGTCGATCGTCGGCGACGACGACCTCGCTCGACGCGCTGACCATCGACGACCTCAACGGTGACGGCCGTCCGGACGTCGCCGCCAGCGCCTCGACCCAGGATCGCGTCACGGTGGTGCTCAACGGCGCCGACGTGCCGTTCACACCGGGGCCGACGGCGACGGTGACTCCGACGGCGACGGTGACGCCGACGATCGCCAACACGGCGACGCCGACCCGCGGACCGCTCGACTGCGGCGGCGATTGCGACGGCGACGGGCAGGTGTCCATCAACGAGCTCATTCTGGGGTCAACATCGCCCTCGGCACCGCGGCGGCGGACAATTGCGCCGCCTTCGATCGCGACCGAGACGCGGGCAGGTCTCGGTGAGCTGAACTGATCGCCGGCGTCAACAATGCGCTCGGCGGCTGTCCGGCGACGTGACCGGTGCAGGGGATCGCGCGGCATGGGTAGACTGACGAGAATCGCTCCGCGACGCTGCTGACCGGTTCGCGCTGGTCGCGGGGATGCTGTTGGCGCGTCCGGTATTCGCCCAGGTCGACACGCCGACCGATACCGAGACGGAGACCGCGACGCGCCACCGAGACCGCGACGCCACTGCCACCGAGACCGCCACACCTGACGACACGGCGACCAACACGGCGACGGCCACCAACACGCCGGCCAACACCCCGACGCGCACCGCGACCGCCACCAACACGCCGGTCAACACCCCGACCCGCACGGCGACCGCCACCGATACGCCCGACGATACCGCGACCAACACGGCGACGCCGACCAACACGCCGACCCGCACCTTCACCGTCACCAACACGCCGACCGACACCTTCGACCAGACACCGCGACGCCGACCAACACGCCGACCGACACCGCCACCAGCACCGCGACGCCGACCAACACGCCGACCACCACCTACACCGTCACCAACACGCCGACCGACACGCCGACGGTGACCAACACGCCGACGGTGACCAACACGCCGCAGATCGTGCGCGTCAACATCGGCTCCGGCAGCGGCCTGCCGGGCTCCATGGTGAACATCAACGTGTCGTTGGTCACCGCCGGGCTGCAGGTCGCCGCAGCCGGCAACGACATCACCTTCGACAACACCGCCTTGAGCCTCAACATCGGCAACTGCGCGGTGAACCCGGCCCTGTTGCGGACGATCTCGGGCGGCGTGGTCAGCGTCGTCGGCAACCTGACCACCATCGCATCCTGGTGCCCGGGGCGCCGCTCAACACCGACCCGATCCCCGACGGCCTGCTCTACACCTGCACCTTCGGCATCCTCGGCAGCGCCGTCGCCCAACACCTACCCGCTCACCGGCTCCAACCACGATCGCCCAGGACCACGATGGGCGCTGAACCTGAGCCCGGTGACCGGCGCCAACGGCTCGATCCTGGTCACCCTGGTCGGTCCGACCGCCACGCACCCGACGCCGACGGTGACCCGCACGCCGACCCTGACGCCGACCGCGTCCTCCACCGCGACGGTGACCAACACGCCGACCAGCACCTTCACCAACACGCCGACAATCACCGCGACCGAGACCCCGACCAACCCGGCGGACCGCGACGCAGACCAACACCCCGACGTGACGCCCACCACCCACGGTGACCAACACGCCGACCAGCACCGTCACGTGCGACCGAGACGCCGACGGCGACCGTCACCGCCACCGCGACGCCGACCAACACCCCGACCAACACGCCGACTCAGACCGTCGTCAACACGCCGACCGTCACCAACACGCCGACCAACACGCCGACGCCGCACACGCCGACGGTGACCAACACGCCGCAGATCGTGCAGATCAACCTGGATCGCAACGGCAACGGCTGCCGGGACGTCGGTGACGATCACCGCGAACGCTGGTCACCGCCGGCCTCCAGGTCGGCGGCCGCCGGCAACGACATCACCTTCAACAACACCGCGCGTCAGCCTCAACATCGGCAACTGCGTCGTGAACCCGGCGCTGATCGCGCACGATCTCGGGCGGCGTGGTCAGCATCGTCGGCAACCAGACCACCATGCGCATCCTGGTGCTCGGCGCGCCGCTCAACACCGACCCGATCCCCGACGGCCCGCTCTACACGCTCGCACCTTCGGCATCCTCGGCAGCGCGTCGCCCGGCATCTACCCCGCTGAACACGCTCGAACCGGGTTGGCGCAGGACCTGTCGGGCGGTAACCTGACCCCGGTCGACCGGCACCAACGGCTCGATCCAGCGTCACGCTGATCGCCCGACCTCCACCGTCACCACGACGCCGACGGTCACCCACGACGCCGACGATCACCCAGACGCCGACCCAGACGGCGACCCCGACCAACACCCCGACGGTGACCAACACGCCGACCAGCACCGTCACCTTCACGCCGACGAACACGCCGACCGAGACGCCGACGAACACGCCGACCAGCACGCCGACGACCACGCCGACGAACACGCCGACCAACACCCCGACCAACACGCCGACGGACGACGCCGACCAGCACCGACACGCCGACCAACACGCCGACGGCGACGCCGACCGACACGCCGACCAGCACGCCGACCAACACGCCGACGAACACGCCGACCAACACGCCGACTCAGACGCCGACGAACACGCCGACCAGCACGCCGACGAACACGCCGACCGTACACGCCGACGCTCACGCCGACGATCACGCCGACCAACACGCCGACGTTCACGCCGACCGACACCGCCGACCGGCGACGCCGACCAACACCGACGACGCCGACGGTGACCGACGACCTACACGCCGACCGCGACGCCGACGGTCACCGAGACGCCGACGCCGACGGCGACGCCGATCAGCGTCCTGATCGACATCGCACGACACGATCGCGCTCGCCGGTCACGCAGGTCGACGTCCACGCCGACCATCAACACTCGCTGCTCGGCGCGCCGGTGTCCGGTACACGGCAACGACATCACCTTCGACAACACCATCCTCACGCATCAACCCGGCCAACTGCTCGCCCAACCCGGCTCTCGGCAAGATCGCTGTCGGCCGGCATCGTCAGCATCGTCGGCTCCCAGACCACCCTGCGCGTGTTCATCCAGGGGCCGCCGCTCAACAACAGTCCGATCCCCGACGGCCTGCTCTACACCTGCCGCTTCGACGTCGTCCCGAGCGCGCCGCCGGGCATCTACACCCTGATCAGCAGCAACGAGATCGCCCAGGATCCGAACGCTCTGCCGGTCAACCCGGTGGCCGGCACCGACGGCCAGATCACTGTCCTGCTGGTCGGTCCGACCTCGACCCCGACCCTGACGCCGACGGTCACCGACACGCCGACACGTCACGCAGACGCCGACCGAGACGCCGACCGACACGCCGACGGCGACCGAGACGCCGACGCCGTCGGAGACGCCGACGCCGTCCGAGACGCCGACCGGTCACCCAGACGCCGGTCAGCGTCGATCATCGACCTCGGCGACGACCGTCGGCTCTGGCGCGGTCAGCAGGTCGACGTCACCGGCCACCATCAACAGCTCGACGCTGGGTGCGATGGTCGCCGGCACCGGCAACGACATCACCTTCGACAACACCGTCCTCGAGCATCAATCCGGCGAACTGCTTCGCCAACCCGGCCGATCGGCAAGCTCGTCTCGGCCGGCCATCGTCAGCGTCAGTCGGCACCCAGCTCCACCCTGCGCGTCTTCATCCAGGGCCCGCCGATCAACAACGACGCCGATTCCCGACGGCCTGCTCTACACCTGCCGCTTCGACGTCGCTCGGCGGCACGCTGCCCGGCATCTACCCGCTCACGTCTTCAGACAACGGCCTCGCCCAGGACCCGGACGCGATGCCGGTCGGGCCGGTCGCCGGCACTCGACGGCGCGTGACGATCGTCGCGCTGGTCGGCCCGACCTGCACGCCGAGCTCGACGCCGACGATCACCGAGACGCCGTCGGAGACGCCGACCGACACGCCGACCCCGACGCCGACCTTCACGCCGACCGACACGCCGACCGAACACGCCGACCATCACGCCGACCGACGACGCCGACCGACACGCCGACGCCGACGCCGACCGAGCCGCCGCCGAAGCTCGTCGATCAGCGCCGTCGCCAGCCGCGATCCGATCGGCGCCGGCCAGCTGCTCACCTACACGTTCACCGTTCACCAACGCCGGCGGCACGCGCCGACCGACATCACCGTCACCGCCGACACTCCGCCGGGCACGACCTTCCGAGTCGGCCAGCTCCATCGCCGACCAGCGATCCCGGCGTCGGCGGCAGCGGCACGGTCACGTGGACCTTCACCGAGCTGCCGCATGAGCGGCGGCGGCATCGTGACGATGACCGTGCGGGTCGACGCCGGTCTGGCCGAACGGACACGACCATCGTGCTCACCGGCTACCAGGTCGAGAACGCCGATCCCGCCGATGATCACCCCGAGTCGTCGGTCAGCGACGTCGCCGTCACCGTGCAGACCGACCTCAGCCTCGAGATCGAGAAGGTCGACGAGCCCGACGGCGTCGCACCCCGGCGACGCCGCTGACCTACGAGGTCACCGTCGCCAACCGCGGCGGCGTGGCGATGCAACGACGTCGTCGTGCGCGAGCTGTTCGATCCCAACCTCGACGATCGTCGTCGCTGCCGGCGCCGGACCTCGGCACCGATCGATCGCTGGACCTTCCCGTTCGTGCCCGCCGGCGTCGTCGCGCACGATCAACATCGTCACCGAGGTGAAGCGCCGACGCGACGCCCGGGGACGATCGTCCAGCAACATGGCGCAGGTCGAGGACGAGTGCCGGCCGCATCGCGCAGCACCTACGAGGACACGCTGAGATCGCCGAGCCGCCGGTGCTCGGCATGTCGATCGACGACACTGCCCGACCCGGTCGGCCCGCATCGACGAGCCTGGTCTACGCCATCACCTTCTCAGCAACCTGAGCCACGGATCCGTCGACCGGCGTCGTCGTCCACGCCGATCCCGATCCGAACCTCCAGCTTCCAGTTCGCCAGCCCGCCCCAGGACGGCGATCCTGTTCTGGGACATCGGCAGCATGACGGCGACCAGCGCCGGCCGCATCTTCGCCACCTTCACGCCAACTCGACGATGCCGACCGCTGTACTTCGACGGGCACCCTGCATCCCGATGCGCACCTGGATCGAGGACGAGAGCGGCAACGTCGCCAGCGCGCGTCGAGGTCACGCTCTATCGCACCGAGTCGGGCCCCGACACGCCGTACCTGCATCAACCTCACCGGCGCGCCGCGCAACCTGCGCATCGGCGTGGTCGAGACCATGGTCTACGCCATCCGGCTCACCAACCAGGGCGCCGATCGCGACCACCGACGTGGTGATCGAACAACGCCCTGCCGACCGGCCTCGAGTTCGTCGAGTCCGATCCGCCGCCGAACCGACGATCGACGGCAACCTGCTGAGCTTCAAGCATCCCGTCGCTGCAGCCGGGCGAGAGCAGGCTGATCGTCATCAAAGCCGAGCTCGGCCCGACGGCGGTGCCGGGCTCGACGCTGACCAACCGCACCAGCGTGCGTCGACGCGCAGGGCAACTCGATTCAGGCCACGTTCGTCGGCGGCGCTGCGCGCCGGCGCGCCGCCGAGCGACGGCGAAGCTGCAGCTCACGCTGCACGATGCCGAAGACGCTGACCATCGCCGGCGGCCGCTCCGGGACAGCTCAAGTCGAGCCTGACCGATCACCAACGGCTCGCGCGGCGAGACGCAAGGACGTCGTCGTCGACGCTCGAGGAGCCCGGCCGCCGCCGCCTACAAGTCGGCGCTGCCGAGCCGACGTCCCTCATCGAGACCACGCCGCAGGGCAACGTCAAGCTCACGTGGACGTTCCCGACCATGCAAGGGCCCGGGCAACAAGACCATCAAGATCATCCACGAGGTCGCGCCGAACACGCCCGATGGCACCGCGCTGAACTTCCACGCCACGGTACAGGCCGCCGACGGCCGCCACGATGACAGAGCCGCACCGTCACGGTGCGGAACCGCTGAAGGGGGAACAAGGACTTTCGGTCGGGACGGTGCAGGGCGTGGCTTTGCAGGGGACGCCCCGCACCCTCGTCATGCAACCACGGATGACGCGGATCGGAATCGATCCGTGTCATCCGTGGTCGACTCACAACCGCTTGCAGGTCGCCTTCTGCGGCTGGGTGCGCTGGCAGCGCATGGTGTCGGTGACACCGGAGGCGAGGATGGCGCAGGCGTTGTCGACGCCGGTGCGCAGGCCTTCGACCTCGGTCTTGCCGGTCACCGTGCGGCAGGTCTGCTGGCCCTCGAAGGCCATGCAGACCTCGCACTCGAAATCGCTGAGGCCGAAGCTGGTGTAGATCACGAACGCCGCGATCGGCAGAAGCACGATCAGCGTGACGATCGTGTTGCGCCGGCGATGCTTCCGGAGCGGCCACGAGTGCAGCGGTATCGGCGGACGGGCAGGGCCCGTCCGCCGCGATGCCTTACAGGTTGCTCGAGCACCGATTCGGCGCTGGAGGCGTTCAGGCCGGGACCCGGCTCGACCAGGAGCTTCGTCACCTTGCCGTCCTTGGCGATCAGCGCGAAGCGCTGCGAGCGCTGGCCCATGCCGAAGCCCGACGCATCGAGCTCGAGGCCGAGCGCCTTGGTGAACTCGCCGTTGCCGTCGGCGACCATGCGCACCTTGCCGTGCGCCTTCTGGTCGTCGCCCCAGGCGCCCATCACGAAGGCGTCGTTGACCGCCATGCAGACGATCTCGTCGACGCCCTTCGCCTTGATGTCCGCCGCCTTCTCGACGAAGCCCGGCAGATGCTTCATCGAGCACGTCGGCGTGAACGCGCCCGGCACCGCGAACAGCACGACCTTCTTGCCCTTGAAGAGATCGCCGACCGAGACGTCCTGCGGCCCTTCTCGCCCATCTCCTTCAACTTGATGTCGAAGGGGAGAGTGTCGCCTTCTTTGACTGCCATGGAAGATCCTCCTTGGTTTGAAAACGTGAGCCAGTGAGCCAGTGAGCCGGTTAGCCAGTCAGCCGGGCGCCGGTCGAAGTCGGATTGCAGTGCATTCTTCGTACCCGGTCGGGCGTCGTCGGTCGAGACTCGCCGCCCGCAGCACCGGCTCACTGGCTCACCGGCGCACTGGCTCACGCTTCTTCTCACTGCGCACTCCGCCAACAACCGCACGCCCTCCACCTGCATCGTCGCGCAGATCAGCGTCTGGACGCCGCTCTCGCGCCAGGCGGCGAGGCGGTCCCTGATGCGTCCGGGAGGGCCGACCAGCGCGACCTCGTCGGCGAGCGCGTCGGGGACGGCCGCGGCGGCCTCGTCCTTCTTGCCGTCGAGGTAGAGGTCCTGGATCTTCTTGGCCTCGCCCTCGAAGCCGTAGCGGCAGGCGAGGTCGTTGTAGAAGTTCTTGCCGCGCGCCCCATGCCGCCGATGTAGAGCGCCAGCACCGGCTTGATGAAGCTGAGGCAGGCGTTGACGTCGTCGTTGATGATCACCGTCGCGCCGGCGGCGATGTCGAAGTTGTGCAGGCGCTTGCCGTTGCCGGCCTTCTTGAAGCCCGGCGTCGAGCGACGTCCTGGAACACCTTCGGGGCGCGCAGCGGCGACCAGAAGATCGGCAGCCAGCCGTCGGCGATCTCCGCCGCCTGCTCGCACGCTCTGCGGGCCGATGGCGGCGACGTAGATCGGGAATCTGCCGGCCGTGCAGGATGCTCTTCAGCGGCTTGCCGAGGCCGGTCGAGCGTCGGCGCCCGCGGTAGGGGATGTGGTAGATGCGTCGCCGTGGTGCTCGAGCGGCTTCTCGCGCGCCCAGATCTGGCGCGCACGATCTCGATGTACTCGCGCGTGCGCGTCAGCGGCGTTGCCGTACGGCGACGCCGTGCCAGCCCTCGACGACCTGCGGGCCGGACGCGCCGATGCCGAGGAGAAAGCGGCCGCCGGACAGCTGATCGAGCGTCGTCGCGGTCATCGCCGTCATCGCCGGCGAGCGCGCCGGCATCTGCATGATGCCGGTGCCGACGTTGATCTTCTCGGTCTGCGCCGCGATCCACGTCGCCGGCGTCACCGCGTCCGAGCCGTACGCTTCCGGCCGTCCAGACCGAGTGGAAACCCGAGCGCGATCGGCTTCCTTGATCAGCGGCATGTTGAGCCGCATCCGCGCGCCCGAGTAGCCGGCGTTCAGTCCGAATCGCATGCCGCAGTCCTCCCTGGATCGCGTTTCATAGACTCTCGTCCACCCAGGCGAGCCACAGCAGGTGCGGCCTCTGTGCACCTGCGGTGATAGCGCTCCATTCGTCCGTCGGCCAGCGCGACCAACTGTACGGCCACTCCAGCCAATCTTCACAGAGACCATGCCGCACTGGATTCCCAAGGATGTACTCGATCGTCGGGTCCAACTCTTCATCCGGTCGGAGAACGTGGTCATGGAATCCTCGTTGCCACAGCCGTCCCGCCGCCGCTCAGGCGGTGCGCGTGTGCGGATCCCTGCTTGAACCGCGCGAGCGCTGAGCGGGGATCCGCGTTCGCCAGGCTTCGTCACGAGAAGGTGTAGGTGGTCCGGCATGAAGGCAGTACGCATCGAGACGGAGAGGCAAAGTCGAATGCTCCGCGGAGAATGTGGCGGATGCGGCATTGGTCGTCTCGGCTGTCGCGGAACACCGGCCGACGCCCGTACGTGCAGAGCGGTGAAGTGCACATGGCCGGGATTCCGGTAGCAGTCGCCCGGCAATCGATTGGTCCGCCGCCGAAAAGGCTGACCCCACGATGATGATGCGTTAGGGGCGGCCGAACCCTCGGAACGAGTCACGACGCGCACGAATAGCCAGCGGTGGGCTTCAGCCCGCCACCCTAACGCGCCCGCTGGGTGAACATGGCACTGACGGTCGCGTTGAGCGGTGGCGGGCTAAAGCCCGCCGCTACGGCGTGGGCAGACACGGTCCAGGAATTCGCGTTGCGCCTCGATCATCAGGGGCGCGGGCCTCGGCGATGGGGGTAGAAGCGGCAGACGTCGTTCTCGGCGTCGTGCTTGATGCAGCGGCCTTGGCGTCGATCGACGCGTAGGCTGTCCGGCGCGACGGTGGCGTGGAAGGCGTGGACGGTCTTGCCCGACTTCTGGCGGACGCTGCCGAGGTCGGCGCCGAGCATGACGCGCAGGCCGGTTTCCTCCTCGGTCTCGCGCTGCGCCGTCTCGCTGCAGCGATTCGCCGGCCTCGACCAATGCCCTTCGGAATGCCGAACAGCGGCCGCTTGAACGTCGCGCCGCGGGCGTGCACGAGCAGCACCTCGGTGCCGCGCCGGGCCGTCGCGCGTGACGACAGCAGCCGGCCGAGACGCGGCGCGCTCACGCGGGCGCGACGGCCGTTGGCGCCGCGCGCAGGCGGCGAAGAAGCGGCCGCTCGCCTTGACGATGCGGCTGCTGCGTCGCGAAGTCGACGTAGACGATGCCGAAGCGCTTCGAGTAGCCGTACGACCACTCGAAGTTGTCGAGCAGCGACCAGCAGAAGTAGCCGCGCAGCGTCGACGCCGTCGGCGATCGCGCGCTGCGCAGGCGGTCGAGATGGCTGCGCAGGTACTCGGTGCGCTGCGGGATCGTCGACCGCGCCGTTGACGACGTCGATCGTCGAAGCGCGGCGCCGTTCTCGGTGATGTAGATCTCCGGCGCGCCGTAGTCGCGCGTGATGCGCGTCAGCGCGTCGTAGAGGTGGTCGGGATAGATCTCCCAGCCCATCGCGGTCTTCGGGTTGCCGCGTGTCGATCGGCGTGGCGCCGATGCAGCGCCGAGTCGGGATCGTCGCGCACGACGGCGCGCGTGTAGCTGTTGTGGCCGAAGAAATCGATCGGCGGGCTGATGCGCGCAGCGTCGCCGGCCTCCATGCGCGCGGCGCCATCGGCCCGAGGCGCTCGAGGACGTCGGCCGGATACGCGCCGAGTCAGCGGCGGCTCCCAGTACCAGCGGTTGAGGAAGCCGTCGTAGCGGCGCGCCGCGTGCGCGATCGGCGTCGCTGTCGCTCGCCGGATAGCACGGCATCGACACCTGGGTGATGCCGACGACCGCGTCCGGGCACCGTCGCGCGCAGCGCCTGCACCGCGTCGCCGTGCGCCAGGTTCATGTGATGCGAGGCCTGGAACGCCAGCGGCGGATCGGTGAGCCCGGGCGCGTGGATGCCGAAGACGTGGCCGATGACGATGAATGCGAACGGCTCGTTGAAGGTGATCCAGTGCTTCGACGCGGTCGCCGAGCGTGCGGCCCATCAGCGCCGCGTACTCGCCGAACCGCCCGGCGATGTCGCGGCTGCCCCAGCCGCCGCGATCCTGCAGCGCCTGCGGCAGATCCCAGTGGTAGAGCGTGACGAACGGGCGTGATGCCGCGCGCCAGCAGCGCGTCGACGAGCTGGCTCGTAGAAGTCGAGGCCGCGCGCATTGGCTGCGCCGGTGCCGCTCGGCAGGACGCGCGGCCACGAGATCGAGAAGCGGTAGGCGTCGAGGCCGAGCTCGGCCATCAGCGCCGACGTCGTCGCGATAGCGGTGGTAGTGGTCGCAGGCGACGTCGCCGGTGTCGCCGTCGCGATCTCTGCCCGGCGTGTGCGAGAACGTGTCCCAGATCGACGGCGCCCGGCCGTCGGCGTCGTGCGCGCCCTCGATCTGGTAGGCCGCGGTCGCCGTGCCCCCACAGGAAGCCGTCGGGGAATCGCCGCATGCCGGTGTCAGACCCGATACCCGTCCGACCGTCAAGGGCGCTGTGCGCCGGCCGGCGTCGGGCGCTACACTGCGCGCGATGGCACGCCTGATCCTCGTCCTCGCGGCGGTGGCGATCCTCTACCTGTGGTGGCGGCCGCCGACGCGCTCGTCGCGTCTGGCGCGGCGGGAAGCTGCCGCTGATCGGCGCTGGCTTCCTGGCGCTGGCGTATCTGATCTCACCCATCGACCTGGTGCCCGACTTCACGCCGGTGGGCCTGCTCGACGATCTGATCGTCGTCGCCACCACCGGCTGGTGGATCTACACGCAGTGGCAGCGCCGGCCGCGACCGCAACGCACCGAGATGCCGTCGCCACCGCCACCGCCGCCGCGCGAAGTCGGATGGGACCCGTATCGCATTCTCGAGATCCCGCGCGCGCGCGACGCGCGACGAGATCACCCGCGCCTACCGCGACCAGATGAACGCGCTACCACCCCGACCGCGTCGGCGATCTCGGCGAGGAGCTCCAGCAGGTCGCGCACCGGAAGACCCTGGAGATCCAGCGGCGCCTACAGCGAGCTCACTGGCGCGTGAGTTCCTCCGCGCGCCTCTGTGGCCTGCGGTGGTGACGTCTAATCGACGAAGACGAACGACGTGATGATGTCGGTCGGCTGCTGATTGACGGCGAGCGTGTTGAGGCTGGGGGCGGCGAGACGAGCGTGCCGGGACCATTCTCCTGGTCCCACGCGGCGCAGTCGAAGTTCACGCCGGTCTGCTGGGCGGTGAGCATCGCGCCGGGTTGGCCGTTGTAGTCGATGATCGTGCAGCGCGCCGTGCCGGTGGTGAGCGCGATCGACGTGCTGTAGCCGGATGCGTTCGGCTCGTCTGCCGCACGGCAGCGCGGCTTCCTGGATGATCGCGACCGGGATGCCCTTGCGTGACGTTGCGTGATGGGATCCGGCGACAGCAGCATCCGCGCCGGGGCCGGCGTCGCCGGGCAGCGTGGCAGCCCTGGAGCGGGCCGCGGCACACGCCCGGGAACGGATCGTCGTCACCCTCGAGGGTCCCGCCCAGCGCCGCGCAGGCGGCCGCGGTGAAGCACGTGCTCTGCGGACAGTCGTCGTTCATGTCGCACGCGAGCCCTTCGGAGGGGCCGCCCGCGCAGGCGCTCGACGACGCCGACGTTGCGATCCTGGGCGAGACCGAGGCCGAGTTGCGCGCCGCCCTTACAGGCGACGATGCCGGCGTTGTGCACCGGCAGTTGGCTGCGGTCGACCTGGCAGACAGACGGCGCCGCCGCCGAGGGAAGGGCCAGTGAGAGATAGTCGGCGGCGTCGACCAGATCGACGAACGCCACGCCGCTGGTCGGGTCGGGAATGCCGGCGGAGAGATCGAGGAAGCCGGTGAAGCCCGCCGTGGAAAATCGGCGCCCGGCCCGAGGGTCGCGACCAGCGCGCCTTCGCCGGATCGAACGAGAAGTGGCGCACGCCGAGCGCCCCGCCGGGCGTGCGGGTCGGTTGTGGCACCGTCGCCGTCGCGGTGCCGCCGGGGATCCCGGCGGCGGTCGGGGTCGCCGACCGCCAGGCAGCATCCTGACAGCGCGTTGTTGACGCCATGCGGATCAGGCAGCTGATGTCGGCGACCTGGCTGCCGCAGCAGCGCGCAGTAGCGGCGCTGGCGAGCCGAGTGCGCGAGGTTACGCGGCGATGATCAGCTCCTGTTGATCGCGACCCATCGCCGTCGCCGCTGCGAAGTCGCCGACGCACGCCGGTCCGGGAACCGGCGTCGACGGTCGGCGTCTCTGCGTCGGTGCCCGCGCCGCCGCAGGCGCACGCGGGCGCCGGTCTGGCCTGCATTGTCCTCCGGCATCGGATCGCCTGCAGGCGGAAGTCGTTGAAGCTGCTGTCACTGCTCCGAACGGCGCACGAGGGCCTTGCCGAGCTCCGGTGCGATCGCCGGCTGCCCAGTGCTGGAGCGTTGTCGCCGGTGAAGGCGCCGTAGGCGACGCAGTCGACCGGACTGCCGGGCAAACATGGCCGAAGCAGCACGCGGCCGTCGGGCTGGATCAGGCGGCCCTCCACTTCCTGGTCGAAGGCGACGTCGAACTGCTCCGGCCGCCGCGCGGCGTGCCGATCAGCAGCGCGACCGCCGGCGTCGGTGCGAGTGCCGGTTGTGGTCGAACCGCCGAAGTCGGGACCCGGCAGGCCGTCGGCGGTCTGCGTGTGCACGCCCTGGTCCGTTGACGAACACCATGGAACGGCGTTGAGCGTGCGGATCATCACGAACTGCGAGTCCGGGCAGTCCTCGCTGCCGAAGTAGACCTGCTCGATGACCGACTAGATGGAACGGCGCCCACGCCGGCGCCGACCAGCCGATCATCAACGGCGATCGTCAGGAACGACACGAACTCGTCGCATGCTGTGACCCCTCCCATCGGAGAGGTGGCACAGTCGTGCAGTAATCGGAGGGGCTGAACCGCGTTGGCGGTTTCAGTTGCGCGGCAGCCCGAGCACGCGCTGGGCGACGATGTTGCGCTGCACCTCGCTGGTGCCGCCGGCGATGGTCATCGAGCGGTCGTACGAGGAACTGGTACGCGGCCCGCCGCCGGTCGCGGCGCGTCGCCCTCCCACAGGTTGCCGTCGACGCCGAGCAGATCGACGCCGGCTTCGGAGAAGCGTCTGCGTCAGCTCGGTCGAGAGCAGCTTCATGCCCGCCGACAGGTGCGGGTTGCATGCGGCCCTGCAGGTCGTCGGTCATCGCGCTGCGAAGCCTGCGAGCGCTTGGTGATCTGGGCGCGGATGGCGAGGTCGGAGAGGCGCTGGCGCCAGATCGGATCGGCGGTCAGCGCCGCGCTCGCGCGCCAGCGCCGATGAGCGCTGCGAGCGACCTGCTCGGTGCGGATCGAGCCGGCGATGCCGGTGCGCTCGTTGATCAGCGCCGAGGTGACGATCTCCCAGCCCTGCCCTTCGGCGCCGAGCCGGTTGGTCACCGGCACGCGCACCTCGTTCATGAACACCTCGTTGAACTCGCTGTCGCCGGTGATCTGGCGGATCGGCCGCACCTCGACGCCGGGCGACTTGAGATCCATCAGCAGCAGCGTCAGGCCGGCCCACTTCGGCCCTCGGTCGAGGTGCGCACGAGCACGAAGTACCAGTCGGAGATGATGCGCGATCGTCGTCCAGATCTTCTGGCCGCTGACGACGTAGTAGTCGCCGTCGCGCTCGGCGCGCGTCTTCGCCGCCGCCATGTCGCTGCCCGAGCCGGGCTCCGGAGTAGCCGGTCGCCCAGATCTCCTCGGCGTTGAGGATCGCGGGCAGGAAGCGCCGCTTCTGCTCCTCGGTGCCGTACTTCGATGATCGCCGGTCCGACCCACCAGATCGCCATCGACGTTGACCACGCCGGGCGCGTTGGCGCGCGCGAGCTCTTCGTTGAGGATCGCCTGCTGGATCTTCGTGAGCTTGGCGCCGCCGTACTCCGCCGGCCATCCGACGCCGAGAATATCCCGCCGCGTGCAGCGTGCGCTGCCAGGCGCGCGACGCGTCGAGGTCGCGCAGCTGCTCGCGCTCGGGCGCGTTGCTCGGCGATCCACTTCCGCACCGTCGAGACGGAACGCTTCTTCGTTGCTGAGTAGCTGAGATCCATGCGCTTCTCTCCTGATTCACCGCGGGAACTCGCTGAGGACGCAGAGGAGTTCGCGCCACCTCTGCGTCCTCTGCGACCTCTGCGGTGACTGATTTTCAGCGCGCCTTCCACACCGGCTTGCGCTTCTCGACGAACGCGCGCGGGCCCCTCGGCGTGGTCCTCCGACTGTTCGACCACCTCGAGGTACCCGGCGGCGATCTCCTCCGCCTGCTCGATCGGCAGGCCGAGCCCGCGCAGGATGCCCATCTTCGGTGCCCCACACCGCGAGTGGCGCGTTCTTGCACAGCATCTCGCGCGAGCTCGCGGGCGCGCGCCATGCAGCTGGTCGTGCGGCACGACCCTCGGTGACCAGCCCGACCTCGTAGGCGCGCTGCGCGCTCATCTTCTCCTGGTTGCCGAGCAGCGCCATGCGCAGGCAGACGCGGCCACCGGCACGCGCCGCGCCATGTTCACCATCTCGTGCGACGAGACGTAGCCGATCGAGACGTGCGGGTCGACGAAGTAGGCCTTGTCCGACGCGATCGGGATGTCGGACTCGGTCACGAGGTCGAGCGACACGCCCGCCGACCACGCCGTTCACCGCGGCGATCACCGGCTTGTGCACGTGCATGCCGGCGCGGCGTCGGCAGCGCGCGGATGCCCTCGTGCATGCACGAGCTCGCGCCAGCGATCGATCTTGGTGAAGCCGCCGGCGTCGAGCGACTTCGACGTCGGCGCCGCTCGAGAACGCGCGCCCGGCGCCGGTGATGATCGCCACCCAGATGTCCGGATCGTCCTTCACCCGCTGCCAGCAGTCGCGCAGGTCGTCCTTCATCTGCTGGTTCATCGCGTTCAGCCGATCGGGGCGGTTGAGTGGTGATGGTCGCGACGCGATCGCTGACCTCGAACGAGCACGGTCTCGTACGACATCCGGCAATCTCCTCTCGTGGGGACGCGGCTTGAACTGGGCCGCCGGGCGATGGTAGCGCAGCTAACACATGTTAGCCGCGCCGAACAAGGATCTGCCGCGCGGCAGCGGTGCGTCCGCCAGCGCGTGCTGGCGCACGCTCGACGCTCGCGCGCGCCGCCGCCGGACGACTGCGAGCCGCTGGCAGCCGCGTCACGCTGTCGCGGCGCCGACTTCGCCGCCGAGGTCGAGGCGCATCCGCCCTTCGGCCGGTTACGGCGTCGTCGCCGACGATGCTCATCCGCGCCGGCGCTCGCCACCGCCGGCCTGCCGCGGCCGACGCCGATCGCGTGGACGCGCGCCGACCTCGATCGCGAGGCGCAGCTCGGCGCGCGCACGCTGCGCCGCGCCGGCCTCGGCGCCGCGCGGCCGCAGCTCCGACACGCCTCGACGGCGGCCTCGTCGCGCCCGGTACCCTGGCGGTGCAGCGCGATGCGCTCGACGCGCTCGACGCTGGCGCTGCCGGTCGGACCGGTCGCCGATCCCGCCGGCGCTGCAAGCGCGCCGTCGAGGTGTGGGAGATCGTGCGCCGCCGATGCGCTGATCGTCGATCCCGCGTCGCTCGCGTTCCTGCGCGCCGCCGACGACTACCCGCGCCCGCGCGTGTTCGCCGCGATCCTGACACCCGCCGACGCGGCAGCTCCTGGCCGCACCCGCGCGAAGCGACGTCGTGCGGCATCCTGTCCGTCCCGCACGTCGGCACCTCGATCGCCGGCGAGTGCCCGGCCCACACGGGTCTGCACCTCGCCGACGACGTCCACGCCGAGATCGTCGACGGCCGCCTCGTGCTGACCCCGCTTGCACCGCGCCATCGCCCCGCTGCGGGTGGACGTGGAGCTGCGGGGACGATCGATCGGGTCGCGTCGTGTGGCCGCGGCGATCCGGAGCCCGCGACTGGTGTAGGGCCGCCGCAGCCGCGGGCCGCCGTTTCCTGCTGGCGCGCTGGCGACCAGCGGCGTTGCGACGCCACCATGGCCGGGTGAGGGGCGGCGCGGCAATTCAATTTGCCACACCTGCCCATCCCGGCGGTACGCCGCACGCCATGCGGCCAAATAGCGTCGCACTGGGGCGTCGCGACGCCAGTTGGGTGTTGCAGTACTGTGGCCGCGGGCGATGCGCAGCATCGCCGGGGACGGGCGCGCGGGGATTCAATTGCCACCGCCCCAATCCCATCCCGGCAGGTGGCACCGCCCGCGGCCACAGGCAGGTGCCGCGGCTACGGCTGACACGTCGTCCGCACGCCGAGACGGCGGCAACGCCGTTTCGGCAGGGATGTAGTCAGTGGCCCAGGCTCCGCATGGTTATGCGCAGCATCGCCGGGTGGCGGGGCGGCGCGGCAACTAACCGCTACCGCCCTGCCCATCCCGGCAGGTGCGCCGCACCGCCATGCGGCCGCGGCCGCGGCTACGCAGACGGGATGACGACCCGCGCAGCCAGGCGCGGCACGCGGCACGCGCTGCCGCACCGCCATGCGCCACGAGGGCCGCGGCTGGCCAGCCACTGCTGCCGCGACGATTCCCACCATCACCACCGCGATCGCCGATTTCACGACGAGCAATACGTAACTGAACGAAGTAC
>ERZ1370068.6929-contig-588_pt1 | contig 26523 bp, 30 predicted proteins | sample MGYA00561227_ERZ1370068 | MGnify/ENA primary metagenome ERZ1370068 (study PRJEB38410, sample SAMEA6850437) | metagenome | study: Metagenomic assessment of the ecological functions of the soil: analysis of the soil microbiota associated with the...
GGTTACGTATTGTTAGAACGAAGACGGACGTCGATCGCGCTCGCCAGCAGCACCTGGCCCACTGACGCGGCCCCAGCGCGGCGCGCGTCCCAGGCGGCCCAGATGCCGAGCGGCGCCCAGACGACCACGAGGAACAGCGCGGCGTGCGTCAGGGCGAAGCGGGCGTCGCCGCCAGGTGCGTTTGGCGACCACGTTCCAGAGCGCATGCAGCAGCGCGGCGAAGCAGTGACGAGGCTCGGGGCCAGGTGGCCGACATGCGGCGATTGTCGCCACGGCCGCGGATCGCTAGGCCGGCGCGTCGCGCGGGCGTCGCGCAGGACGAGCAATGGCCGGCCATGAACCCTGATCCTGGTCGAGGCGATGCGCGGCGGCAATCCGCGAGCCGGCGCATCGCGGCGCGATCGCCGTGGTCGACGCGCGACGGCGCGACCGGTCGCGGCGCTCCTGGCGACATCCGCGCGGCCGGTGTTTACCCGGCGCTCGGCGGTGATGCAAGTTGCTGCAGGCCTTGCCGCTCGTGGCGAGCCGGCGCCGCCGACCAGCTCGGCCTGAGCTGACGAGGAGGCGCGCGGTCGCGTGCGCCTCGCACAACGGCGGCTTTCTCCCGGAGCACGTTGCGGTCGTCAGCCCGCATGCGCTGGCGCGCGCCGGCACTCGACGTGCCGAGGCGCTCGAATGCGGGGCGCACTGGCCGTATCGCGAGCCGATCCAGCGGCAGATGGCGGCGCCGCGGGCGTCGAAAGCCGAGCGCGCTGCAACGTAAAACAACTGCTCAGGCAAGCACGCGGGCTTTCTCTGCGTCGCCTGCCACGCCTGGCCGGCAGGCGCCGACCTGCGCCGCTACGCGCCGCGGACCATCGTCGGCCCGAGCATCCGGGTGATGCAGCAGCGGTGACCGCGGCGCTGCAGGCCGCGCCGCCGGGCTACGACCTGTCCGCCGACGGTCGCGCGCAGCGCCGACGGCGCTGCTCGATCCCGACCTACGCGTGGATCCCGGCTGCGCGACCTCGGCGCATGCCTTCGCCCGCGTCGGCAGCGGCGTCGGCTCCGCGCCGGCGCATGCCGACGCGGCCCGGCGGGCTGCGCGGGCCGCGGTCGCCCGCCATCCGTTCATGGTCGGCGGCAGCTGGCCGCTTCACGACACCCGGGTGATGGAGCGCCTGGGCGAGCGGGGGTGTTCTGCAAGGTCGGCGCCGAAGGCCGTGTTCTTGCGCCGCCTTTCCCGAGCGCGGGCTCGGCGCGTCGCGATCAAGGTCGACGACGGCAACGTAACGCCCGCGCTGCGGAGGTGGCGATGGCGGCGTGCGATCGAGGCCTTCGTTTCGCCCTCGACGACGGCGCGGCCGACGCTGATGCGCGAGCCCAGCTGACGCTGACCCTGCGCAACTGGAACGGCATCGAGGTTTGCAGCTTGCGCGCCAGCGAGCTGGGTGGCGACTCGGCAAAGCGCCTCTGAGGCCAGAGTCGACATGGGCGGCATCCGCAGGCGCATTCGCCGGAGGATGTTCACTGACGGAGGTTAGCGACACGCTACAGCAACCCCTTGAGCTTGAGCTACCGCAATAGCCCAGTTTCTCGTGGTGACCTGACGGCCTAGCTCGCCGCTAGCAGCGCACTGCCGGCCCTGCTCTCCAGGATGCCGCCGGCGCAGCGAGCGATAGGCGGCGTGCCTGCCGATGTGGAACTGCTCCGGCGGCTCGAGCCTGATGGGCCGCAGCGCGGACATGGAGCTCTGCGCTGCCGCCGTCCGGACTGCAGTGGCGAACGCGGCCAGAAAGCGGGAGTGATGGCTCTCCGGGAACGCTAGCGGGTTCTCACCTGCGACGGCGGCCGAGAGAACTCGCGGATGAGGACGTGACTACGACCACGACGCCGCAACTTCGCCGAGGATCTCCTGCAGGCCAGCGCCGATGGCCTTGGCGCGACTGGCGTGCCGCTGCCGCGAGACGGAACGAACCACCGCGTTGCCGCTGTTGGAGAAGCGTGCCCTTGACCTCGGAAAAGCCTTTGAGCCCGCGAAGCTCGCGAAACGCGGCCATGGGAACGCGGGTTCGCCGCCCGCCGGCATTCACAGCTCGGAGCAGCACGACGAACTGCGGCACTCGGGTTGCCCACCCTGCCTCACATAGTAGTGAGCCAAAGGCCGCGAAGCGGCCTTGGAACGTCCGCTCGATGGAGGGGTTAGGTTGCATTCGAGCGAGTGGTTGACCTATTTGACAGCGCGGATTCGTCCACAAGTTTCGTGGCGCTGGGTCCGATTCCGGATCTGCAGCGTCACCTCTTCGTCTTTGGCGCCACCCAGGCTTTTTATCTTGCTGGGGTGGTGAACAACAAAGCTGCCGGCAGGTACAGGCGCTGCAGGCGTTCCTGGTCCCACTCGGACCCGCACCAACCCACCACACGTACCCTTTAGAACTGCGATGTAGCGTTCCTCCGGGTGAAAGTGTGGCGGAGACATCGTGCCAGGCAAAGCGCACGCGGACGATGTGAGCCCAGGTTTTCGGACGTGTGGGTCGCCGTACAACGGCGGTGCTCAAGCCAGGTCCTAGGGCTCCGTCTATCCACTTGATGTCCACGTCGCGGACGATCGCCATCGTGGCGGGGTCTGGGTCAGCGCAGACAAAGGTTGCGCCGCAATATGACAAGCAACCCGAGCAGAAACCTGATCATGAGCACTCCTGGTTACGCCCAGCCACGGGGCCGACGATCGTAGATGCGGACCCAACGTCGATCGGCGATGCGGACTCCAGGCGTCTTCGCCATGGCGCCTAACGTTCGACATGAGTGGTGAGCCAGGTAAAGGCTGCGAAGCTGGCTTCGAGCTGTCCGCTCGATGGAGGGGTTAGGCGCGTCACGGCTCTCACGGCCTGTGTGGATGAGACGGGTTACCTGCGAATGACCAGTTCTCCCACGACGTTTCCTTTGAAGCAGACCATCGCCGCGTTCTCTAAAGTCAAGACCGGGGCCTCGAGTAAGATCTCCATCAGCTCCCAGCAACTTCTTTCACTTTGACGCTTCGCCCTACCGACCACAAGATTCTATGAGTGCGAATTCTTCGCCTTCGAATGGTCTTGACGTCCGATACGTCGGATCGAACCGAAAGCCTCTGCCCCGAGCCCGATGACCCGTTGAAACAAGCCCGCTGGCACGCCAGATGAGACCACAGTGCTGAGTGGACGGCGTCCAGGACGGTAGCTTTGAACGCACTGGACTTGGGCTTTGAACCGTGAGCGTTACGAGAGGCATGATGTTCTTTCGGTGGCGCCTAACGTTCGACGAGTTGCCAGCGGTGAGCGCGAAGCGGCCTCGACCGTGCGCGCTTTGGATCGAGGTTAGGCGCCTGGCTCGAAGCGGAAAGTCATAGCGGATAAACCCGGCATGTTTAGCCACCTTGTCGTACAGGACGCGGGCAACGGTGCCAGGCTTCCTGCGTGAGCCAATAGTAGCGGGCGGCGCCATGGAGCCTCGCCTGCGCTGGGTGACCGCCTCAATGAGCGAACGCGCAACACCAAGACCTCGCGCTTGGCAAGGTGAACAGGTCTTGTAGATAGCAGTTTGACTCCCGCCCAGACGCGCTTGCATGAAACAGGTAGTGCGCGATGCCAACGAGCCTGCTCTCGACGCCGCCCAGACCGTGAATGCCGTCTTGCGCGAGGAGGCGCGCCCAGGCCGGGTGGGAGTACTCGGCGTCGGTGGTTGGCGTTGCGTAGAACTCCCCTGTAGCCGCGCGCAAGCACTCCCACGGCTCCTGATCCTCGCGGCGTAAAGCGACGACCTCACGGGTACAGGCATGCGACCGCCAGGTGCCATGCTTCAAGAACTGGGTGCCGCATGAATAAGTCTGTACAGCTGGCGGTTCCGCACTCGACGTGGACACGCGGGTGAAGGTGATCGCCGCTCCTGGTGGGACTCGACCGCTGCAGCCACCGCTGCCGGGTATTTGAGATCATGCAAAGCGGTTTGGCCAACCCAGGCCAGGATTCAGCAGGGCTCGCAGCATCTGAAGATCTACGTCCCGGCAATTTACGTACGTCCTGCCGCCTTTGTCTGCCAACCCGTACTCACCTGGCGAACCTCGAGTGTCGGAATCCACACCCAGAATTTCCGTCCACTGCGCCACAAAGTCGATCACCGCGTCGCGAGCTGGGGCCCTGGGTGAAAGGCGCGGCTCACCGGGGTCAATCAATCGAAATGCGCCGGAAATGAAGGCGTTGGTAGACGGATCTATCACGACCTCGACGAAATGCCGCACCAAGATCGCATCTTCATCAGCGAGGCCAATCCACATCAGCCGTGAACGACCTGACCATTGTGCGGCGCAGTCCACTCGGTGTCAAGAAAGACCTCGACGTGGTCGCGCCTCCCCCTCGTGACGCCTAACGCTCGATGAGGCCGCCTTCCGGTGCTCTGGCCAGTGCGCCGCGTCGCGCGCCACTCGCGCGACAGGAGCCCATAGTACGCAGGTAAGCGTCAGACACCTCGCCATCCACGATCCATCGTTCTCGGAGGCGGCCTTCCTCCTTGAAGCCGAGGCGCGCCCAGGCTTTTCGCCGACGCCCGGTTGCGGGGATCAACGTCGGCTTCGACTCGGTTGAGCGAGAGTCCCGAGAAGCCGTGAACTCCAGAAGGCGGCAGACCGGCGGCTTCGTCTGCGTATCCGTTGCCCCACGGACGTCGAATCCGAGCGTGCAGCCGATCTCTGCGCGTCGAGACTCCGCCACGAGACTGAAGAGCGAGCATTCTGCCGACCAGCCTTTTGCTGGAACCGTCGGTCTCGATCCCGAACCGGTAGCTCTGGCCACCGGGCGCCTTGACTTGGCGCCTTGGGGGCAATCCGCTCGTGGGCGCTCTTCGCGATACTTGAATACGGCCCACGAAGCAGCGGTAACACGCGAGTCCGAGAAGATGAGAAAGAGCCTCGCGTCCGACTCGCAAGGAAGCACAGCCGCTCCGTATGCAAAGTCAGCTCCTTGGGAGCGGTCATGGCGGACAGTTGTTCCTGGGACCTGTTCGACGTGACAGGCCGCAAAGCGCGTTTGCTGGAGCTGTCCGTCGATGCGTGAGGTTGGGCTTTGCCACGAAACTGTTGGCCTTCAAGATGTCAGCATTGGTGCTGTCAGCAGCGCGACGGCCATACTCATCCTGAGAGAATTTCGTGTGTAACGTTGTCTACCACGATGGGCCGTCGAAACATGCGACCGAGGGATCGGTACCGTACCTTTTCGCGTACGAAAGCTTTCCAACTTTCGGTGTATGGCATCGGCTTCGCCTCTGGAGTTCCAAAGATAGATTCCACTGGCTGTGTTCCCGTCTTGCGAAAGGACACAGACCTTACGGACAAGACCGGTAATTCCAGATATTTCGGCACGTGCTCAGGAAGCGATCGCCAGGCCTCGTCCTGAAGCGTGGATGGGCGCGGCAACTTGAACGTGGGTGATGGCTGCGACTCCGCACCTTCCGGGGCGATCGGTGATCGCAGAGAGGCGCTCAACGTCTGATACGATGGCATAGAGGCGCTGAAGCGGCCTCTGGACGTCCGCTCGATGAGGTTACCGTCCCGGCCTGTCGCCAGACAACTCGACTAAGACGCAAGCAGTTCCCCAGCCAGTATGTCGATCGGCACGATATTCCACTGCTGACCGATGACCGCGCGAACGCAACGGGGTCAAGCGGCTTGCCCGCGTTGTCCCTCCGCGATAGCCCTGCTCCCTGAGCGTGGATCGCACGGTCGTGGTGCGCAACCACCGAGCCACCAACTCAGCCGGCATGGGAATGCGGTTTCGTGGAGCCTGTGAACGGCAAGCCCCTACCTGCTGAGGGAGTGACCAACGACCGGTAGTGGTGTCTTCCGGAGTGAGGCATCGTTGGGTCGACATTGCGTGCCGAGGTTTGCAAGATACAGGCAAGCAGTGCGCTGAATCGAACGTTCGCATGCATAGGGATTCTCTCCGGTGGGGCCTACGCCACGCGAGGCGCGGCGGGCTGTGCCGTTATTTTGCACGTCCGGGTTGATGGAGGTTAGGCCATCGCGCCGGTTGCCGCGACGACGACAAGAGGAAGTAAACACCGTCACGAGCAGCAGCAGGACATGTTGGTGACAGAGCCCTGTGACCATTGAATTTTGCAGTTTGACCAGAATCTGCCCAGACACTGATTGCGGCCGCGAAGGCATTGCCTACGATGATTGCGGATCGCGGATTGGTCGAGCGGAGATGGCATCTTGAGTTAGGCGCGCTTGTAGTATTATCGACGAGATGATCACATCGTCCACTTTAGCGATGCAGGGGGGACCCGAGCAATGGCGCTTCTGCGGCGTGCGATTGAAGCCTCGACCGCCTCGGTAGAACCAGTGCGACCCCGCGTGACCTCTTGTCCGAAAGCTGGGCTCAAAAGTGGACACCTGGGCAAGAACGATGGTGAACACGGACAGACGGAAGTGGCAACTGATGCCGCCCAAGCGTGGCGGCCTGACATGGAAGTGGCGGCCCGGCTCGAGGCCCCTCCGGGAGGTCACTCTTCGGCGCCTGGCACCGATGGGCGCGATGCGGCGCCCTGCTGCAGCGCCAGCAAGGCCTCGAGCGACGGCCATCGTGTCGGCCTCGTGCAGCGGCTTGTCGTCGCGGATCGCGCAGCATGCGCGGGAAGCGCACCGCGATGCCGCTCTTGTGGCGCGCGCTGCGGTTGATGCCTTCGAAGCCGAGCTCGAACACCAGCGTCGGCCGGACGCTGCGCACCGGGCCGAACTTCTCCAGCGTGGTGCTGCGGATCGACGCGTGTCGACGCGCGTGAACTCCTCGTCGGTGAGGCCCGAGTAGGCCTTGGCGAACGGCGACGAGCTGCAGCGCGCTCGGCGCCGGGCGGCTCGCTTGCGGGCGATCGCCGCGATCGCCGCCTCGCGCCTCGGCGGCGTCGGCGCGGCGTGCGGTTCCAGACCGCGAAGGTGTAGTCGGTGTAGACGCTGGCGCGCCGGCCGTGGCCGGCCTGCGCGTAGACGAGCACGCAGTCGACGCTGAGCGGCTCGATCTTCCACTTCCACCAGGTGCCGGCGGCGAGGTCGTCCTGCTTGCGCCGGCCGGTGCCGTAGCGCGCGTGCGCGGTGCTTGAGCATGAAGCCCTCGACGCCGCGCGCGCGCGACTCGCGCCGCAGCTCGGCGAAGCCTGCCCAGCTCGGCCGCGCTGTCTCGATCGGCGAGGCGCTGATCGCCGGCTGCGCCGGCGACGCACGCGCCTCGAGCAGCGCGCGCCGCTCGCCCTGCGGCCGCTCGCGCAGGTCGTCGCCGCCGAGCTCGAGCAGGTCGTAGGCGATGAAGCCGACCGGCGCGTCGGCGAGCACCTTCTTCGTCAGCGTCTTGCGGCCGATGCGCTGCTGCAGCAGGTTGAACGGCGCCGACCCGGCCGTCCTTCCAGACGACGATCTCGCCGTCGAGCACGGTGCCGTTCGGGCAGCGCCGCGCGGCAGCGGCGACGATCTCGGGAAAGCGCTCGGTCACGCAGCTCCTCGCCGCGCGACCAGACCCAGACCTGCGCGCGCGCGCTTGACCACCTGCGCGCGGATGCCGTCGTACTTCCACTCGACGATCCAGTCGTGCGGGCGCCGCCGAGCCGGGTCGCGAACTCCTCGAGCGGCGCATCGAGCTGATGGGCGAGGAAGAACGGATACGGCTGGCCGAGGTCGAGCAGGCTGACGTCGGCGCTGCGCGGTGAGCTGCAGGTAGCGCGCCGGCGCTCGGCGCGATCGCGGCCGTCGGTGTAGCCCATCATGCGCTGCGCCACGAGCTTGGCGTCGATGCCCGCGCCCTCGGCGAGCGCGCGCTGCACCAGCAGCTTGCTGACGCCGACGCGAAAGCCGCCGCCGATCAGCTTGTTGAGGAGAAAGCGCCCGGCGCCGTCGAGCTCGTCCCAGTACGAGGCGACGCGCGCGGCCTGCTCTTCGGGCGCCAGGCCGCGCAGCGGTCAGCAGGCGCTCCTCGACCCACTCGGCCAGGCCGAGGTCGCTCTCGTGCGCCGGCGGCGGCAGCACGTGCGCGACGGTCTCGGCGAAATCGCCGACCGCCTGGTAGCAGGCGTCGAACAGCCAGTCGTCGATGCCGGCGCGGCGGCAGGCGATCGCCCACAGCACGCCGCTCGGCACGACCTGGCGCGGCTTGCCGCCGGCGAGAAAGTACACCGCCCAGGCCGCGTCGCGCGGCGCGGCGTCGGCGAAGTAGCGCTGCAGCGCATCGACCTTGGCAAGCGTGGCGGTGCTCGCGTCGAGCTCGGCGAAGAGCGCGGGCGAAGCGCTTCATGCGGCGCCTCGCCTCGCGGCGGCACCGGCGCCGACGGCTCGGCTCGCTCGTCGTCGTTGTCGCCGTACTCGGTCTCGAAAGCGCTCGCCTCCAGGCCCTGCTCGCCGAGCCAGCGCACCATCACCGCCTCGTAGCCGTGGGTGACGATCACGCGCTCGGCGCCGGTCGCGGCGATCGCGCGCTGCGAGGCCCGGCCAGTCGGCGTGGTCGCTGAGCACGAAGCCGCGGTCGACCGAGCGGCGCCGGCGCGCGCCGCGCAGCTGCATCCAGCCGCTGGCGAAGGCGTCGCTGTGCTCGCCGAAGCGGCGCGTCCAGACCGAGCTCCTGCACCGACGGCGGGGCGACGATCGAGGCGCGCGCGGAACGAGCGCCTTGTCGCTCGACCTCGGTCGACCAGCGGCGTCGTCGGGCAGATCGACGCCGGCGGCGCGGTAGGCGCGGTTCAGCGGCTCGACCGCGCCGTGCACGACGATCGGCCCGATCGACGCGGTCGACGCCCTGCAGGATGCGCTGCGCCTTGCCGAAGCTGTAGCCGAGCATCAGGCTGGCGCGGCCGGCCTCGGCGTTGCGCCCGCCACCAGTCGTCGATCGCAGCGAACACCTCGGCCTGCGGCCGCCAGCGGTAGATCGGCAGGCCGAAGGTCGATTCGGTGATGAAGCAGTGGCAGCGCACCGGCTCGAACGGCGCGCAGGTGGCGTTGTCCTCGCGCGCGTCGGCGCTGTCGCCGGCGACGTAGTAGTCGCCCGAGGCGACCCAGACCCGGCCGCGTGCTCGAGCCGCACCTGCGCCGAGCCGAGCACGTGGCCGGCCGGATGCGAGGCTGAGGCGCACGCCGTGATGCTCGATCGCCTCGCCGTAGGCGCAGCGTCTGCAGCGCGATCTCGTCGCCGAGCCGGGCGCGCAGCACCGCCCTCGGCCGGCGCCGCGGCAAGGTAGCGGCCGTGGCCGCGGCGCGCATGGTCGGCGTGCGCGTGGGTGATGACGGCGCGCTCGACCGGCCGCCACGGGTCGATGTAGAAGTCGCCCTGCGGGCAGTACGAGGCCTTCGCGGCGCTGCACGACCAGGTCGTTCATTTCAGTAGCGGTGGCGGGTGGCGAAGAGCGCAACGCGCATCAGCGCCGTAGGCCAGCCAGGCGAGGCTGCGCGTCGTGAACGGCCGCTTCATGTGCGCCGACGAATCGATCCGCGCGCCGGTCGTCTGCACCGCCTCGAGCAGGTGGCGCGCGCAGCTCGGCGGCGAAGGCGTCGTCGCGGACGAAGACGTTGGCCTCGCGCGCGCAGCAGCAGGCTGAGCGGGTCGAGGTTCGACGAGCCGACGGTCGCGATCGCGCCCTGCGGGCCGTCGAACACCGCCACCTTGGCGTGCAGGAAGCTCGGCTCGTACTCGATGATCTCGATGCCCGCGCCGAGCAGCACGCCGTACATCGCCCGGCTGGTGTGGTGCTGCATGAAGTACTCGTAGCTGCCCTGCAGCAGCAGCGTCACCTTGACGCCGCGCCCGGCCGCCGCTGAGCAAGCGCGCGCTGCAGCGCCACGCCGGGAACGAAGTAGGCGTTGGCGATGATGATCTCGCGCCGCGCCTGGCCGATCGCGTAGCGGTAGAAGTGCTCGATCCGCTTGCGAAAGCGCAGGTTGTCGCGCAGCACCAGGCCGGCCAGCAGCCCGGCCGCGTCGCGCTCGGCTGCGGGAGCACGGGCGTCGAGGTCCGTGGCGGCGATGTGCCGGATCGTGCATGTCGGTGCCGGCGCGCGACGCGGCGCGCACCGTCGCGAGGCCTTGGCGAAGTCGACGTGGCGCGCCTCGCGCGTCGCCTGCAGGCGCAGCCAGAGCCGCGTCATGGTCTCGTGCGCGTCGGCGACCAGCGGGCCGGTCGCGCGCACCGCGAAATCGAAGCGCGGCTCGTCGAGCTTGCCGTGGGTCGGATCGCGGTAGTCGTCGAGCAGGTTGATGCCGCCGCAGAAGACGACGCGGCCGTCGACCACGCAGAGCTTGCGGTGCAGGCGCCGCCAGCGCGCGCGGCATCAGCACGCGCCAGCCGCGCGCCGGGTTGTAGACCCGCCACTGCACGCCGGCCGCCTGCCAGCGCGCCTGCCACTCGGCCGGGACGTCGCCGGTGCCGATGCCGTCGACGACCACCCGGACCGCGCAAGCCCCGCGCCGCGGCGCGCTCCAGCGCCTCGGCGACGCGAGATCGGCGCGCCGGCGAACTCGAAGATGTAGCTCTCGAGCAGGACCTCGGCGCGGGCCGCGTCGATCGCCTGCACCAGGGCCGCGAACAGCGCCTCGCCGCCCTTCAGCAGCGTCGATCGCGTGCCCCGGACGCAGCGCCGGGCTGGCCGAGGGTTCGCTGGTCGCTGCGACGAGCGCTCCCATGGCGTCGGCAGGCCCTCAGGTGAGGGCGAGTTCCGCGACCAGCGGCAGGTGGTCCGACATCCGCGCCCAGGCCGTGCCGCGCGGCACGGCGGTCGCGACGCAGCGGAAGCCGCGGACGTAGATGCGGTCCATCGAGAACAGCGGAATGCGCGAGGGAAGGTGTTGACGCGTGAAGACGGGTCGCCCGGGACGCAGGCGCGGGCGAGGCCGCAGTCGGTCATCAGCTCGTCGAGCTTGTCGCCCCAGTCGTTGAAGTCGCCGGCGACGATCAGCGGCTCGTCCCGGGCACGATGTGCTCGATGAACGCGCCGAGCCGCTGCGCCTGGCGCACCCGGCTGCGAATGGATCAGGCCGAAGTGGGCGACGATGGCGTGCACCCTGGTCCCGTTCCACGTCACCGGCACGTGCAGCAGGCCGCGCTGCTCGAAGCGGTGGTCGGAGACGTCGTGGTGGCCGATGTCGCCGCATCGGCCAGCGCGACAGCAGGGCGTTGCCGTGCTCGCCGTCGCGGGTGGTGGCGTTGGTGCGGTAGGCGACCTCGTAGCCCTCGGGCGCGAGGTAGTCGGCCTGCGGCACCTTGGGCCAGCCGATCTTGGTGTCGGGAAATGGCGCGCCTCGGCGCGGTTCATGCGCCGCACCTCCTGCAGGAACACCAGGTCGGTGTCGAGCGCCTCGATGCCGAGCACGAGGTTGTGGATCTCGAGCCGCTTCCTCGGGCCGAGGCCGCGCACGCCCTTGTGGATGTTGTAGGTGGCAACGCGCAAGTTGCTGCTCGACAGGGTGCTAGCGTGGAAATGAGGGTGGCGGATCAGCGGTCATCGCTCGGTGGGCGTGCGGCGGTCAGGCGCAGGAACCGGGGCAGATGCAGGATCGCCTCCGCGTTCGAGGGCGAGAAGCACCGGTCGGCGGCCGCGCGCCACTCCAGCCACTCGAAGCGCAGATGCTCGCGCGGCGCCAGGCGCACCGGCACCTCGCGCGGCACGCGCAGGCCGAAAACGTGCTCGGTGTTCCGGTTCACACCGGGAGCATATCGGTGCTGCCATTGCGGGTAGATGTCGTAGACGTTCTCCATCTGCCAGTCGCGTAGGCAAATTGCGTGCGAGGCACCCGATCGAGCCGACACGGATGCCCGTCTCCTCGGCCACCTCGCGCCGGCAGGTCTCGAGCAGCGGCTCGTCGGCCGCGTCGCTTGGAGCCGGTCACGCTCTGCCAGAAGCCGGGGCTGTCGGCGCGCTCGAGCAGCAGCACCTCGGCCGCCGCCGTGTGGATGACGACGAGGACGGACTCGGGGATCTTGAACCGTCGCGCGCCGCCCGACCATCGCGCTCAGCGAGGCCTGCGCTCTGGCGTGCATTCCGCAGCCGGATATGCAGCTCGCGCAGCTGCTTCTCGTCGACCGGGCCGGGCGCGTTGGTGAGCAGGTCCTGCGCCCGCTGCGTCTTCGGGAAGGCGATCACGTCGCGCAGCGACTCGGCCTTCACCAGCAGCATCACGAAGCGGTCGAGGCCGATGGCGATGCCGCCGTGCGGCGGCGCGCCGTACTGCAGGCGCGTCGAGCAGGAAGCCGAACTTCGCCTGCGCCTCCTCGGCGTCGATCTTCAGCGCCCGGAACACCTTGCTCTGCACCTCCTCGCGGTGGATACGCACCGAGCCGCCGCCGAGCTCGATGCCGTTCAGCACCACGTCGTAGGCCTTGGCGATGCAGCGGCCGGGATCGGTCTCGAGCCAGTCCTCGTGGCCGTCCTTGGGCGCGGTGAAGGGGTGGTGCACCGCGTTCCAGCGTCCGCGCGCCCTCGTCGTACTCGAACATCGGGAAGTCCACCACCCAGAGCGGCTCCCACTCGCCCTGCGCCAGGCCGCGCGCCTTGCCGAAGTCGCTGTGCCCGACCTTGACGCGCAGCGCGCCGAGCGCGTCGTTGACGATGGACGCCTTGTCGGCGCCGAAGAAGATCAGGTCGCCGTCCTTGGCGCCGGTGCGCTTGAGCACCTCGGCGAGCGCCTGCGTCGTGCAGGTTCTTCACCACCGGCGACTGCAGGCCCTCGCGGCCCTTCGCCGACGTCGTTGACCTTGATCCAGGCCAGGCCCTTGGCGCCGTAGATCTTGACGAACTCGGTGTAGGCGTCGATCTCGCCGCGCGATCATCTCGCCGCCGCCCGGGACGCGCAGCGCCGCGACCCGGCCGTCCTTGGCCTTGGCCGGGGTCGGAGAACACCTTGAAGTCGACGCTCGCCATCACGTCGGTCAGCTCGGTGAGCTCGAGCTTGACGCGCAGGTCGGGCTTGTCGGAGCCGTAGCAGGCGCATCGCGTCGGCGTACGCCATCACCGGGAACGCCGGCAGCTCGACGCCGATCGCGTGCTTGACCGTGCTGCGGATCATCTCCTCGAACATCGTCCGGATCTCCTCCTCGGCGAGGAAGCGAGGTCTCGATGTCGATCTGCGTGAACTCGGGCTGGCGGTCGGCGCGCAGGTCCTCGTCGCGGAAGCACTTGGTGATCTGGTAGTAGCGGTCGAAGCCGGCCACCATCAGCAGCTGCTTGAACAGCTGCGGGCGACTGCGGCAGCGCGAAGAACATGCCGTCGTGCACGCGGCTGGGCACGAGGTAGTCGCGCGCGCCTTCGGGCGTGCTCTTGGTGAGCATCGGCGTCTCGATGTCGATGAAGCCGTTGGCGTCGAGGAACTTGCGCACCTCCATCGCCACCCGGTAGCGCAGCATCATGTTGCGCTGCATCTGCGGCCGGCGCAGGTCGAGCACGCGGTGCGTGAGGCGCGTCGTCTCCGAGAGGTTGTCCTCGTCGAGCTGGAACGGCGGCGTCACGCTCGGGTTCAGCACCTCGAGCTCGTGGCACAGCACCTCGACCTTGCCGCTGGTGAGGTTGGCGTTGTCGGTGCCGCCCGGGCGGGCGCGGACCAGGCCGGTCACCTTCAGGCAGTACTCGTTGCGCACTTCCTCGGCGACGGCGAAGGTCGCCGCGCGGTCCGGGTCGCAGACGACCTGCACCAGGCCCTCGCGGTCGCGCAGGTCGATGAAGATCACGCCGCCGTGGTCGCGGCGGCGGTGCGCCCAGCCCATCAGCGTGATCGTCTGGCCGAGGAGCGCTTCGCTCACCAGGCCGCAGTACGTCGTTCTCATCGCTTTCACTCCAGATTCTTCTGTGTTGGGGTCGCGGGCGGATCCGGAAGGATCGCGCGTCGCCATCTCAGGTGGCGCGCGGCCGGTTCGGCCGAAGCGCGCGCGGCCGGTCGGGCTGAGCGCTTGCCGGGCGCTCAGCCGATCGAATTTCGCAGCGGCAGCGGCGTCGGCTCGTTCACGACGCGCGCGGGCGGCGCGACCACGCCCATCGAGATCACGTACTTCAGGGCCTCGTCGACGCTCATCGCCAGCGCGAATCACCTCGGCGCGGCGCACCATCAGGAAGAAGCCCGAGGTCGGGTTCGGCGTCGTCGGCACGTAGATGCTGAGGTGGTCGCCGGCGAGGTGCGTGGCCGCCTCGCCGCCGGGCTTGCCGGTGACGAAGGCGATCGTCCAGGCGCCCGGCGCGCGGGTATTCGACCAGCACCGCCTCGCGGAAGGCGTTGCCGCTGCTCGAGAACAGCGTGTCGGAGACCTGCTGCACCGAGCTGTAGATCGACTTGACGATCGGAATGCGGTTGAGCAGCCGATGCCCCTGCCGCAGCGCCCACTGGCCGACGACGTTGGTGGCGAGGACGCCGGTGAGGAACAGGGCGACCAGCATCACCAGCACGCCCAGGCCGGGATCCTGCGCAGCAGCTCGATGAACGAGTGGCTGCCCTGGGGCAGCAGGGCCTGCGTGCCGTCGAGCAGCCAGGTGAACACGCCGCCGATCAGGCCCGAGCGCCGTCGCTAGCACCCAGATGGTGATGGCGAGCGGCAGCCAGACCAGCAGGCCGGCGATCAGGTATTTCTTCACGGCGGCTGCCGGTCAGTCGGCGGACTTGCCGGTGGGGCGCAGGCGCGGCGGGAGCGGGCGCGCGGCGCCGGGCTCGCCGCGGCGGCGCGCGCTCGGGGCGGCGTCGGGCTTCTTGCCGGCATCGCCGTTCTTCGCGCGGCGGCGTCGCCGCCGGCCGCGGCCTCGCCGCCGTTCGTGCCGGCCGGCGGCGGCGTCGCCGCCCTTGGCGCCGGCCTTGTCGGCGTCGGCCGCCGGGGCGGCCTTCTTGTCGCCGCGGAAGTCGGTGACGTACCAGCCCGAGCCCTTCAGCTGGAAGCCGGCGGCGGTGACCTGCTTGACGTAGGTCGCGCTGGCCGCAGGCCGGGCACACGCTCAACACCGGATCGGACATCCGTTGCAGCACGTCCTGGGCGTGGCCGCAGTGGGAGCAACGATAGGCATAGATCGGCATCTGGAGGCCCTGCGGGTCCGGAAAAGGTCAACCTCGCAGTATAAATCTTTGCGGGTTTTCCCCTGCAAACCTAGTGCCAGCGCACCGCCAGCTGCATCAGGCCGAGGCCGACGACGAAGCCGATCGCGGTGACCAGCACCGCGATCAGCAGCCGGTTGGTGCGCCGCTGCTCGGCGAGCAGCTCCTCCATCACCCGCTGCTGGCCGGCGGACGGCTGCTGCAGGCGCGGCGTGGATCAGGCGCGGCAGCTGCGGCAGGAGGTGGACGAAGCGCGGCGCCTCCTTCTCCAGCTGCAGCATCAGGCCGCGCATGCCGACCTGCTCCTCCATCCAGCGCTCGAGGAAGGGCTTGGCGGTGCTCCACAGGTCGAGCTCCGGGTCGAGGTCGCGGCCCAGGCCCTCGACGTTGAGCAGCGTCTTCTGCAGCAGCACCAGCTGCGGCTGGATCTCGACGTTGAAGCGGCGCGAGGTCTGGAACAGGCGCAGCAGCACCTGGCCGAGCGAGATGTCCTTGAGCGGCCGGTCGAACTGCGGCTCGCAGACCGCGCGGATCGCGCCCTCGAGCTCGTCGATGCGGGTCTGCGGCGGCACCCAGCCGCTCTCGACGTGCAGCTCGGCGACCCGCTTGTAGTCGCGGTGGAAGAAGGCGATGAAGTTCTGCGCCAGGTAGTCCTTGTCGATCTGGGTCAGGGTGCCGACGATGCCGAAGTCGAGCGAGACGTAGCGGCCGAAGGTCTCGGGCGCGATCGACACCTGGATGTTGCCGGGGTGCATGTCGGCATGGAAGAAGCCGTCGCGGAACACCTGGGTGAAGAAGATGGTCACGCCGTCGCGCGCCAGCTTCGGGATGTCGACGCCGGCGTCGCGCAGGCGCTGCACCTGGCTGATCGGCACGCCGTCCATGCGCTGCATGACGATCACGTTCGGCGTGCACAGCTCCCACACCATCTCGGGCACGAGCAGCAGGTCGAGCCCGTCCATGTTGCGGCGCAGCTGCGAGGCGTTGGCGGCCTCGCGCACCAGGTCGAGCTCGTCGTGCAGGTAGTTGTCGAACTCGGCGACGACCTCGCGCGGGCTTCAGCCGCTTGCCGTCGACGAACAGCCGCTCGACCCAGACCGCCACCTGGCGCAGCAGGACGATGTCGTCGTCGATCGCCGCCAGCATGCCGGGCCTGAGCACCTTGACCGCGACCTCGCGGCCGTCCTTCAGCACCGCGAAGTGCACCTGGGCGATCGAGGCGCTGGCCACCGGCGCGGCATCGAAGCTGGCGAAGACGCTCTCGATCGGCCGGCCGAACGCGCGCTCGACCGTCTCGCGGGCGACCTCCGCCGGGAAGGGCGGCACCCGGTCCTGCAGCTTGGCGAGCTCGTTGGCGATGTCGGCCGGGATCAGGTCGCGCCGGGTCGAGATGACCTGGCCGAACTTGACGAAGATCGGGCCGAGCGTCTCCAGCCCGAGGCGCAGGCGCTCGCCGCGCGGCGCCGGGAAGGTGCGGCCGATGCTGAGGACGCGGGCCAGGGCACGGACCCAGCGCTGGCGAAAGCTCGACAGCGCGATCTCGTCCAGACCGAAACGAAAGACCGTGACCCAGATGGTAGATCAGCCGGGCGAGGTGCCTCATCGGGGCGGCGGCTCGGAGGCCGGCGTCGCGCCCGGGCGAGTCGCCGCGCCGGGCGAAGCCGTCGAGCGTCTTCGCGGCCTCGCGGATCGCCTTGGCGAGCGCGTTGCCGAAGCGGGCGATCTCGCGCGCCGGCGCGTCGCCCACGAGCCGCGCCAGGTCGTCCTGCACGTCCCAGCGCAGGTTCTCGATCAGCCAGTTGACGTCGGTCGCGAAGGCGGCGTCGCCCTCGACCCGAAGCTGCGGCCGCTCGCCGACGACGAACTTCGCGAACGCCAGCGCCGGATTGGCGGCGTCGATGGCCACGCGCAGGTCGGGCGGCATCGTCGCCGGACGACTCGATCCACTTCGACCAGCCCCGGCGGGGTGATGCGAAAGGCGATCGGCGAAGGCGCCGGCAGCAGCGACGGCCAGCCTTCGAGCTCGATGCGCAGGGTTCGCGCGGCGTGCGCACGCAGCCTTTCCATCGCCTGCGGCTCGGCGGAAATCACGTGGTTCGAGGAGCAGCACGACCCGCTCCATCACCGACCGTTCCGCGAGCGTCTTCATCGCCTCGAACATGCCTGGATTGTAGGCGGCACCCCGTGAACAAGGCCGGTGCGGAAGCCCCGCGCGCCCTCTCGCGCCGCGGCGATGCCGGACAATCGCGACGATGCAGGCCATTCCCACCGATATCGACGGCGTCATCGTCTTCGAGCCGAAGGTGTTCGGCGACGCCCGCGGCTTCTTCCTCGAGAGCTTTCGCCAGCAGGCCTTCGATGCCGCCGTCGGCCGCCATGTCGAGTTCGTCCAGGACAACCATTCGCGCTCGCCGCGCGGGTGCTGCGCGGCCTGCACTGGCAGGAAGCGCCGCATGCCCAGGGCAAGCTGGTGCGCGTGTCGCCGCGGCGCGGTGTTCGACGTCGCGGTCGACATCCGCCGCGGCTCGCCGACCTTCGGCCGCTGGTTCGGCACCGAGCTCAGCGACGCGAACCAGCGCCAGCTCTGGATCGCGCCCGGCCTGGCGCACGGCTTCCTGGTGCTGAGCGAAAGCGCCGACTTCCTCTACAAGGCGACCGCCTACTACGAGCCGGCGGCGGAGCGCAGCCCTGCGATGGGACGACGCCGAGCTGGCGATTGCGTGGCCGGACGTCGGCGTCCGCCCGCTGGTCTCGGCCAAGGACGCCGCCGCCCCCACGTTCGCCGCGTGGCGAAAGCGAGGCCGGCCTGAGCGGCGGCGGCGACTCGCTTCAGCGGCCCGATTCGAGCTGTCGCGGCGGCGTGTACTGGTTGGCGCGAGCCAGTCGCCAGGTAGCGCGAGGCTTCGGCGTCGCGCCGGTCGACGTTGCGGAAGTACTCGCTCAGTCGATAGGCGGCGATGCCGTTGCCGAGATTGGCGGCGAAGATCATCCAGCGGCCGTAGTCGGTGCGCTCGATCAGCTCGCCGCCGGGCGTGGGCCGCGGCAGCGCTTCGGCGACGCGCAGCGCCGCGTACTTGTCGCCCTGGAGCGCACGGCGGATGTCTTCGGCGACCCGCGGCCCGAGGCTTGCCGAGAGCTTGGAGACATCGAGGTCGAGGCGGGCGGTCCGCGCCGCGCGCAGCACCGTCTCCAGGTCGCGCAGGCGCAGCTTGGCGATCTCGGCCTCGTCGCCCTCCGCCGACTTCTCCAGGTAGGCGCGCAGCCGCGTCGCCGCGTCCTCGGGCGAGCTGAGCGCGCGCGCCGCGTCGAGCTCGGGGCTCTCCGGCGGCGCCGGACGGGCCGGCGGCGGCGCCGAGACCGCGCCGGAGGCGGCCGGCGGCGCCCAGGGCGGATCGCCCGAGACGTTGGAAGCGAGCTCCGGCTCCTGCGCGTTCTGCCGAACACGCGCACGATCGTCGGGATGCTGTTGACCCGGTTCGCCACCTTGGCGCGGACGCTCTCGAGCGTGAGCAGCACCGAGCGATCGGCCGGCGAGGCGTCGAGCTCTTCGACCAGCACCTCGGCGAACAGGGTGTTCTTTTCGGGGTCGTTCGGCGCAAAGGCGCGCTTGCCGGGTCCGGTGGCGAAGGCGACGTGGCAGCCCTCGGGCGGTAGCGTCTGGTTGTAGCCTTCGCCCGGCGTGCGCGGCCGGTCGGGCGTGCGGCAGGCGTCGACCATGATCACGGTCGCCGACCGGGCCGATCGGCCGCTTGAGGCGGACGAAGATCTCCTTCTCCAGCGAGATGCAGGTCTTCGACAGCTGCGGCGACCGCGACCTCGAGGTCGCCGCCGGCCGGCACGAGGAAGTTCTCGGCGTTCGACTGGAAGCCGTGGCCGACGAAATAGAACACCGCCGGCAGGTCGGGCCGCGCCGCGACCGCGCGCTGGATCTTCGCCACCTCCGCCTGCACCTGGGCGATCGACGCGTCGTGAAGGACCACGACCTCGAAGCCAAAGCGCAGCAGCCGCGCACTCGAGATCGCGGACGCACTTCAGCGCCGGCGGCAGGTTCTCCTCGCGCGGGTTGTACGAGGTGTTGCCGACGAGCAGCGCATAGCCCACGCAGCCCGCCTGCGCGCGCCGGCCAGGCCGCCGCCGAGCCGGCGGCCAGCGCCGACCTGCAGCAGGCGGCGGCGGCGCAACGAGACGCCGTGGGCGCGGCTACTTGCCACAGTTGAGATCGGTGCCGCCCGGCGGCGTGCAGCTCTCCGGCTTGGCGGCCGGCTCGATGATGTCGACGGCCGGGGGCGCCAGGCCGGTCTCGAAAACCAGGCCGCGCTGCAGCTGCTTCCTGATGTTCTCCTTGCCGAAGCCGGAGGCGAGGGCCTCCGCCATGGCGCGGCGGAACGGCTCCTGCGCATCGCTGACCGCCTGCAGGTACTTCGTGAAGCGGACGTCCTCGAAGTTGCCCTGGTCGACGGTGAGGATGCTCACCGTCAAGGCGCTGCCACTGGGCGTGACCGGCACCGGCGCGATCGCGTAGTTGCCCGCGTCCGGACCGGTCAGGACGATGCCGTGACGATCACCGGCTTGTTTGCGCCCTGGGTCGGGCGTGGCCACCGAGCCGGTGGCGCCGGTCGGATTGATGCCGATCGTGTCGCCCGGCAGCACGCCGGTGACCGTGGCGGCGGAAGCGTCGATCTGCACCGTCGTCGTGCCGTCGACGACGCGATCGGTGGCGCTGATGCCGCTCGCCCTCAGCACCAGCCGCGGCGATGTCGACGGTCGCGTTGCTGGCATCCGACCAAGCGGTAGTTCGCCGCGTCGGCGCCGGCGAGCGCGAGCCCGCCGACGGTGACCGGCTTGTCGATCCCCGTGTTCTTGTTCGCCATGGTCCCGTTGGCGCCGGTGGTCACCAGCGTGACGCTGTCGCCGGAGATCGTGCCGTTGAGCGTCGCGGCGCTGGTGTTGACGGCGACCGCGGTCGTGCCGTCGTAGGTGCGGTCGACGCCGGTGACGCCGGTCGAGGTGATGCCGAGCGGCGTGATCGTGACGGACGCGCCGCCGGTGTCGGTGACCGAGTAGTTGCCGGCGTCGATGCCGCTCAGCGTGATGCCGCCGACGCTGACCGGCTTGGCCGTGCCGACGTTCTTGTTGGCGACGCTGCCGGTTCCGCCGGTGACGGCGACGCTGTCGCCGCCGAGCACGCCGGTCAGGGTCGCCGCACTGGCGTTGACCGCGACCACCGTCGTCGCGTCGTAGACCCGGTCGACGCCGGTGAAGCCGCTGGAGGTGATGCCGAGCGGCGTGATCGTCGCCGTCGCGCCGGCGGCCGCGGCCACGGTGTAGTTGCCGGCATCGGCGCCGGCCGAGGCTCAGGCCGCCGACCGCCACCGGCTTGTCCGTGCCGACGTTCTTGTCGGCCAGCGTCCCCGTCGCGCCGCTCGCCGACCAGGCTCACGACATCGCCGCCGATCGTGCCGGCGAGGCTCGCGCCGCTCGCGTTGACGCCGACCGCGGTGCTGCCGTTGTAGACCCGGTCGACGCCGTCGAGGCCGATGGCGGTGATCGGCCGCGGCGTGATCGCCACCGTCGCAGCGCTCGCGTCGGTGACGGTGTAGTTGCCGGCGTCGACGCCGTTGAGGCCGACGCCGACGATCGTGATCGGCTGGCGGCGCCGACATTCTTGTCGGCCATCGTTCCCGCTGGCGCCGCCGGTGACGATGCCGACGACATCGCCGCCGAGCACGCCGACGAGCGCGGCACGCTGCCGTTGATTGCGACCGTGGTCGTGCCGTCGTAGACGCGATCGATGCCGTCGAGCCCGGTCGAGGTGATCGGCCGCGACGTGATCGTCACGTTAACGCCGCGCTGGCGTCGGTGACGCTGCTGTAGTTGCCGGCGTCGCGCGCCGGTCAGCGTCAGGCCAGTGACGGCGATCGGCTTGTTGACGCCGGCATTCTTGTCGCCATCGTGGCGACGCGCGCCCGTGCCGGCAGAGCGCGACGACGTCGCCGTCCGATCGGTGCCGACCAGGCTGGCGCCGGCGACGTTGACGCCGACGGTCGGGGTCGTCGTCGTACACCCGATCGATGCCGTCGACGCCGATCGAGGTGATCGGCCGCTGCGTGATTTCGGAGATCGGGTTGCCGGGCTGGCCGCTGACGGTGCGGGCCCGGGTGCCGGGTATAGCCGGCGAACTGCAGCCCGCAGTAGGCGACGTTGCCCTGGAGCGGGTTGAGAGCGACGGTATCGGTCGACGGACCGACGGTGTAAGGCCCTTGTCGATCGCGGCGTTCTTGTCCGTGAAGGCGCCGCTGCCGGTGACGCTGTAGTTCGTCGCCGTGAACGATATCGGCACCGAGATGTCCGCAGCGTCGCGGTCGCGGATCCGCCGGTTTGCGAAAGGCGAAGCCCGGGCGTGCCGTCGTAGACCTTGATCACCGGCGGGTTGTCGCCGTTCGGCGGCGCGATCGTGCCGGTGCGATTGGTGAAGAAGCCGTTGCCGGTGGTCGGTGCCGTGCCGCTGAAGCCGCCGAGGACGATGAAGTTGATGTCGGCCGGACCGACGCCGAACGCCAGGCGAGTTGAAGATGTCCTGGGTGAAGTCGGTCGAGCGGATGAAGAACCGACCGCCCGGCGCCGTGAGCAGGAGCGTGTCGTCGGCCCGGAAGCCGGCGCTGGTGATGTCGATGTTGCGGCCGCTGATGTTGCCGTCTAGGTTGAAGATGCCGCCGGCCACGAGGCGCGACGTCGCCGGTCGCGATGCCTTAGGCGCCGAGAAAGCCGGCCGTGCGTAGGCCGATGTCGCCGGCGACGTTGAAGACGACGCCGCCGGAGATGTCGTTGGCCGGAGTTGTTCAGGCTGACGTTGCCGCTGCCGGTAGTGCCGATCGCGAACGGGCCGCCTTCGCTGACGCCCAGGGTGATGGCGCCGCTCGGCGCTAGCGACTGGGTGATGTCGGTATTGGTGGTGACCAGCCTCACCGTGTTGGCGCTGCCGCTGATGCTGAGCGGCACGCCGACCGGGTTGGTGACCGTCAGGTCGACGTCGACGAAGCCGGACATCGCCAGGTTGCCGACCTGGTTCGGCCGCGGCGTTCAGGGTGACGTTGTTGCCGGTCAGGGCCAGGTTTGTCGCGCTGACGATGCCGGCGGCGCTCTGGCGAGATGGTCCGGAGGCGTTCAGCGAGACGCGTTCGTCGCCGTCAGCGGCGCGTTGAAGGTGATCGTCGGCGAGGTCAGCGACACCGGGTTGTTCGACGATCACCGGGAAGTTGAGCGTGATCTGCTGGGTCGTGAAGGTCGGCGTCGTGGTTGCCGTGAGCGACGCGTTGTTCAGCGCCATCGGCGCGCCGATCGTGATGTCGGCGCTCTGCAGCGCAAGCGTCGTCGCCGCGCCGGCGGCGGGCACCGTCAGCGGCGCCGTGAAGTTGATCGTGAACTGCGACTGCAGCGTGACGTCGGCGGTATTGAGCAGCGTCGCGACGCGCGTCGCCGTGATCTGGCTGTTGGCACCGGGATCCCCAGCGAAGATGTTGTCGACCACGGTCGTCCCTGGCGTGCCGTTGCCATCGAGGTCGGCGACCGTGCCCACGGTCAGGAACCTGCGGGTCGAGCAGCAGGCTGCCGGTCTTGCCGTGGGCCGCGGTCAGGTCGGCGCCGCCCTGGAAGTTGAGGGTGGCCTTGCCGGACACCTCGACCTTGCCGCCGTCGCCGCCGTTCGACCGCCGCCGCGCGCGTTCACCTGGCCGAAGTAGTTGGTGTGGCCGTCGGCCCAGACCACGACGGTGCCGCCATCGCCCTGGCCGGTGGCGCTGGCGTCGAGGACGACGCCGCTGCCGACGTAGGTGCTGCTCGCGTTGCCTCGGGACCCTTGCCCTGCCAGTTGCCGCCGACCAGGATCGTGCCGCCGCCGCGCCGCCGAGTGGCGTCGAGCTTCGCGTGACCGGTAACGCCGACCAGGTCGCCGAGCACCTTGATCGTCCGCCCTGCCCGCCTGCGCCGGCCGAGGCGTCGAGCTGGCCGTCGACCATCACCGCGCCGCTCGGGCCGCGCGCTCAGCAAGATCTGCCCGTCGCGCGACTCGATGCTGCGCGCCCGAACGACGCCGCCGACCTGCATGACGGTGCGCAGCGCCGCATCGCTGGCCGCGGCGGCGAGCAGGACCGCGCCGCCGTCGGCGCTGATCGATCCCGACTGGGCCAGGCGCGCATTCACGGCGACGACCGGGACGCGGATGCTGAGCAGGCCCGAGCCGAGCGGATCGACCTCGAACCGCGTTGCCGGCGGCGAGCGCCGCCGTGCCGCCCGGCGTGGCGATCGAGCCGCTGTTCGAGACCACCGGCCCGGCCAGCACCACGTGGCCGCCCGGCGCGGCGACGATGCTGCCGGCGTTGTCGACGCTGCCCGAGGTCGCGTTGCCGCCCGACAGGCGGAGCTTGCCGAGCATGAACTCGCCGACGTCGATGCTCGAGCGTGGTCGCGACCAGGCTGCCGACGCTCACCTGCGAGCCCGGCGCGAAATAGACGCCGTTCGCGTTCTGCAGGGTAGACGATGGCCGTTGGCGACGAGCGAACCGAAGATCGCGCTCGGGTCGTCGCCGGTGACGCGGTTGAGCGCCACCGCGCTCGGTCGACGGCTGGACGAAGCGCACCGAGTTGCCGGCGCCGATCGAGAAGCTCTGCCAGTCGGTCACCAGCCGGCCGGTCGACTGGTTCACCGTCATGTCGCCGCCGGACGACGCCGATCGTGCGCGGCGCCCTTGACGACCGTCGCGCCCGTGGGGAGCAGCGCCGCTGCGGCGGCCGGCGTCGGCGGCTTCGCCGCGGTCACGCGGCACCGCGACCGCTGGCGCCACGCCGCCGAGCGCCGATCCGCCGGGCAGGCCGCCTGCCCTGGGCCAGCGAGATGCAGCGACAGCGCAGCGCCGCCGCGGCCAGACGCCGACGCCGCGCGAACAGCCGCTCGCCCGATGCCGACTTGCCCGAGGCCGCGACCGTGTCTCGGCGACGGCGACGCACAAGCCGCGCGAGCGGTTGAAGACGAGGCGATGGAAGTGTCTTGTTCATGACAAGGCCGCCTTCGGAAATCAGAACAGCTGGCTGAGGAGGAGGTAGAAACGGGCGCGACTGTCGTCGCTCTGCGCCTTGGTGCCGCCGCGGAACGCGACGAAGCTCTTGACCGTGAGCCCGCTCCTGCCGGCGAAGGTCAGGCCGATGCCATGGCCCACGAGCTTGCGCGTGTTGCCGATGTCGGTGTCGAGCGGGTGCTGGTGCAGCCGGCCGATCGCGTAGTCGCCGAACACCCAGGCGACGATCTCGCCGGGCAGCAGATCTCGATCGGCAGGCTCTTGCGGTACTCCCAGGTCAGGATCGCCCCGGAGTCGGTGGGCGATTCGGGCGAAGGGTAGGCGCGCACGCCGTTCGGTCCGCCGAGGCTGAACTTCTCGGAGCTGTCGAGGTTCGTCGGTCGCGTACTGGCCGTAGGGCGCTGAGGTAGAGGATAGTCGCCGTTCGGCAGCACCTGCAGCCGGCTGGCGCCGAGCTGGACCTTCAGGTACCGACCGGCGGTGTTGTAGTTCTCCTGGTCGACCTCGACGTCCTCGGGGTTCTTGATCTTCAGCTTGCCGCCGACGACGCCGAGCGAATAGTTCGTGATGCCGCCGCCGGCGAAGGTAGTCGCGGAAGTCGCCGACCACGCCGAGCGTCGCGTACGGCGAGATGTCCTTCTTCGTCACCAGGTCGATCGCCTGCACCCGGTCCTCGAAGCGGCGGAAATCGGTGCTCGCCTGCAGGAACAGGTTGTTGTTGCGCGAGCGGATCAGCCGGATGCAGCAGCGCAGCGAAGTACGCCTCGGCGGTGCCGTCGGCGTCGAGGTCTCGAAGGTGTCGGTGCCGAGCTCGTACTTCAGGAAGCTCGCGGCGACGCCGAGCTTGGTGCCGAGCGAGTTGATCGGCATCAGCCACGAGGCGCGCACGAACTTGGCGCGCCAGGTTGGTCGTGACCTGGGCGCGCAGCGACGCGATGTCGCCGTGGCCGGCCGGGTTGTACCAGTCGAAGCCGGCGTTGACCCGGTACTTGCCGGTGAAGATCGAGCCGCCGTTGTCGGCGTCGAGGTTAGCGCCGGCGAGGCGCGCGCCGGGCGAGACCTTGATGGTGAGATCGGCCTGGCCGATCTTGTCGCCCGGGGTCAGGCTGCTGCTGACGCTGATGCCGCGCAGGTCGCCGAGACGTGAACAGGGCGCGCTCGATCAGCTCGCGCTCGGCGACCGGGTTGCCGCGCAGGATCGCGACGATCCGGTCGAGGAACTCCGGCGCGATCGTCACGCCCGGCTCGAGCTCGACCTTGACCGCGCCGATCCGGCCTTCGAGCACCTGGATCGGTGACGATCGCCGTCGCTCAGCGTCTGCTCCGGCACGTAGGCCTGGGCGAGGAAGAGACCCTGTCGCTGCAGCGCGACCTCGACGTCCTTCGCCGCGTCCTCGAGATCGGCCAAGCGACTTGTCGGCGCCGACGTAGCGCTGCAGCAGCGGCAGGGAGCGCTTCGGCGCGCGCCGCCGGGACGCCGGCGATGCGAAAGCCCTTGACCTGGACCTTGGCGCCGCCTCCCGCAGACGGCGCGGCCACCGCGCGCTGCACCCGCAGCGCCGGCGCGTCTGCTCGACGCCCGGCGGCTGCAGGTCGGCGGGGCTGACCATCTGCTGCAGCGACCGAGCCCGCGTCGGGGCGGGGCGCAGGGTGGGAGGAGGCGTCTGCGCGGCGGCCAGAGCCGGGAGGCCAGTGCGAGCAGCGCCGAAACCCACCGCGCCGGAAGGGACGCGCACGAGCGCCCGACGGTGTCTGCCTTCACGTGAAGTCCTCGAGAGCCGTCGGAAAGCGACGCGCGCCTTCCGAGCTCAGCGGACCTTACGAAGGCGACACGGCTCTGTCAATGCAGACAAGGTGCCGTTTGCACCTTGTTGCACCGCTCGCCCTAGAAGGAGCGCCTGCTGGCGCGCCAGGCGCCACGACGGCGCGCCGTCGTCCTTGCTGCCGGCGAGCATCCAGAGCTCGCGGAACGGCACCTCGCCCTGCTCCGCCGATTCGCGGATCAGGCCCGAGAACTCGATGCTCGCGAGGTAGGCCGCGCCGAGCTCCTCGAGGCCGAGCAGCTCGGCGTGCAGCGAGATCACGTCGGTGCGGCTGGTGCGCGACTCGCGCGCCGTGAGCACAGTGCAGCAGCTCCTCGAGCATCTCCGGCGTGGTCAGGCTGCGCAGCGCCGAGACGTCGGCCGCGTCCCAGGCGCGGCCTGCAGGCGCGTGAAGCGGCCGCGCGCGGCGTCCAGCACCTGCTCGCCGTCGAGGCCGGCGGGAATCGCGAAGCCGGCGCAGCGCGGCACGATCGCTCCCGGTGCGCGACGACGAGGCGTGAAGCGCAGCGCCGGGCCTGCGCGCCGCCAGATCACCAGAACGCGCTGCGAGACGGGCGCGACGGCGGCCACCAGCACTTCTGCCGGCGC
>ERZ1370068.1494-contig-11391_pt1 | contig 26517 bp, 45 predicted proteins | sample MGYA00561227_ERZ1370068 | MGnify/ENA primary metagenome ERZ1370068 (study PRJEB38410, sample SAMEA6850437) | metagenome | study: Metagenomic assessment of the ecological functions of the soil: analysis of the soil microbiota associated with the...
GGGCAACATCCGCTCGGCGTTGTACCCATGGGCTTACGCGCGCAAGCATGGCGGCGTATTCGTGCTGCGCATCGAGGACACCGACGCCGAGCGCTCGACGCAGGAAGCGGTGCAGGCGATTCTCGACAGCATGGCGTGGCTCGGGCTCGACTACGACGAAGGCCCGTATCTACCAGATCGCAGCGGATGGATCGCTATCGCGGAAGTGGTCGCCGACGATGCTCGCGGCGCGGCACCGCCTACCACTGCTACATGCGACGGCGGACGAGCTCGACGCGCTTCGCGCGGCGCAGCTGGCGCGCGGTGAGAAGCCGCGCTACGACCGGCGCTGGCGCCCGGAACCGCGGCAAGATGCTGCCCGCACCGCCGGCCGGCGTTGCCGCCGGTCGTTCGCTTCCGCAACCCGCTCGGGCGGCGTCGTCGCCTGGGACGACGCGGTCAAGGGCCGCATCGAGATCGCCAACGCCGAGCTCGACGACCTCGATCATCGCGCGGTCCGACGGCACGCCGACCTACAATTTCTGCGTCGTCGTCGACGACATCGGACATGCGCATCACGCACGTGATCCGCGGCGACGACCACGTCAACAACACGCCGCGCCAGATCAACATGATCCGCGCGCTTGGCGGCACCGAGCCGGTCTACGCTCACCTGCCGACCGTGCTCGACGCCGGAGGGCGACAAGCTGTCGAAGCGGCACGGCGCGGTCGGCGTGCTGCAGTACCGCGACGACGGCTATCTGCCCGGAGGCGGTGCGTCAACTACCTGGCGCGCCTGGGCTGGGCGCACGGCGACGCGAAGATGTTCTCGCGCGAGGAGTTCGTCGACTGGTTCGACCTGGCGCGATCTGTCCTCCGCGCCGGCGCGGTTCGATCCGGACAAGCTGCAGTGGGTCAATCACGAGCACATCGAAGCGGCTGCCGGCGGACGAACTCGGCCGACGGCTCATCCCGCTACTCGAACGTGCCGGGCCTCGACGTCGCGGCCGGCCCGGCGCCTGCGAGCGTCGCCGAGCTGTTCCGCGACCGCGTTGCCACCCTGGCGGAAATGGCCGATGCCGCGCACTACTTCTACGCAGACCCGACGCACGCGATAAACGTCCCGACCAAGTTCGCCGAGCGTGATGACCGATCCCGATCCGTTCCGCGCTTGCCCGAACTCGCTGGCCGCGCTCGAGAGCGTCGAGTGGAGTCGTGAGGCGATCGGTGCCGCGATCAAGTCGGTCGCTGCAAGTGCGGCCTGAAAACCTCGCAACTGATGATGGCGGCACGGGCTCTCGTCGCCGGCGACGCCGCAAACGCCGCCGATCGACGCGGTGCTCGCGCTCCTCCGGACGCGCAGCACACGATCGACCGGCTTGCACCGCGGGCTTGCCGGGTAAGCGCGCGATCGTTTGTGCGCGGCGACCGGTTCCGGTAAAATAGTAATTTCCGGAACTTGTCGCCCATGACCAAGTTCGTGTTCGTGACCGGCGGCGTCGTTTCCTCTCTGGGGAAGGGCATCGCCGCCGCGTCTCTGGCCGCGATCCTCGCCTCCCGCGGCATCCGCGTCACCAATCTCAAGCTCGACCCGTACATCAACGTCGATCCCGGCACGATGAGCCCGTTCCAGCACGGCGAGGTGTTCGTCACCGAGGACGGCGCCGAGACCGACCTCGACCTCGGCCACTACGAGCGCTTCACCGACGTCAAGATGGGCAAGCGCAACAACTTCACGACCGGCCAGATCTACGAGAGCGTGATCCGCAAGGAGCGCCGCGGCGACTACCTCGGGCGGCACCGTGCAGGTGATTCCGCACATCACCGACGAGATCAAGAGCTGGATCGCGCGCGGTGCGCGGCGACGCGCGAGGTCGCGGTCGTCGAGGTGGGCGGCACCGTCGGCGACATCGAGTCGCTGCCGTTCCTCGAGGCGATCCGGCAGCTGGGCATCACACCTGGGCCGCGAGAACGTCTGCTACATCCATCTGACGCTGGTGCCGTTCATCGCGACGGCCGGCGAGATGAAGACCAAGCCGACGCAGCATTCGGTCAAGGAGCTGCGCGAGATCGGTATCCAGCCCGACGTCGTCCTCTGCCGTGCCGACCGGCCGCTGCCCGAGGGCGACCGGCGCAAGATCGCGCTGTTCACCAACGTGCCGCCCGAGGCGGTGATTCCGGCGCTCGACACCGATTCGATCTACAAGATTCCGGCGGCGCTGCACGCCGAAGGCCTGGACGAGATCGTCTGCACGCAAGCTCGCACTTGAGCCCGCAGCCGGCCGACCTGTCGGTCGTGGACGAAGCTCGTCGACGCGCTCGATGCATCCCGAGCACACGCGTCAACATCGCGATGGTCGGCAAATACGTCGACCTGACCGAGTCGTACAAGTCGCTGTCGGAAGCGCTGATCGCACGCCGGCATCCACACGCGGAGCAGGGTGCGACATCCACTACGTCGACTCGGAAGCGGTCGAGCGCGACGGCATCGATTGCCTCGACGGGCATGGATGCGATCCTCGTGCCCGGCGGTTTCGGCAAGCGCGGCGTCGAAGGCAAGATCGCGCGCGATTCGCTACGCGCGCGAGAACGACGTGCCGTATCTCGGCATCTGCCTCGGCATGCAGCTCGCGGTGATCGAGTACGCGCGGCATCAGGCGGCGCTCGCCGACGCTAACAGCACCGAGTTCGACGCCGACGACGCCGCATCCGGTCGTCGCGCTCGTCACCGAATGGCAGAATCGCGACGGCACGATCGAGCAGCGCAGCGCGCAGTCCGATCTGGGCGGAACGATGCGGCTCGGCGCGCAGCCCTGCGAGGTCGTGCCCGGCACGCTCGCGCACCGGATCTACGGGGCGACGACGCGTCGCCGAGCGTCATCGTCACCGCTACGAAGTCAACAATCATTACCTGCCGCGCCTCGAGGCGGCCGGTCTCGTCGTGGGCGCGCGGGCGCAAGAGCGCGGTCGCGGGCGATCTGTGCGAAATGATCGAGCTCGCCGACCATCCGTGGTTCTTCGGCTGCCAGTTCCATCCGGAATTCACGTCGAATCCGCGACGCGGCCATCCGCTGTTCATCGCGCTTCGTCAAGGCGGCGCTCGAGCGGCAGCGCGCGCGCGCAGGCGCAGCGGCAGACGCGCGTCGCCGAGCTGGTCGCGTCGGATCTCGACGCGAATCGCACGATGAATCTGTGCGGATTCGAGGTCGGCCTCGACCGGCCGCTGTTCCTCATTGCCGGGCCGTGCGTCGTCGAGTCGGAGCAGCTGCAGATCGACGTCGCGGGACAGCTGAAGGAAATCTGCGCGGCGCTTGCGCATTCCGTTCATCTTCAAGTCGTCGTACGACAAGGCCAATCGCAGCTCGTCGCAATCGTTTCGCGGCGTCGGCATGGCAGGAGGGCCTGCGCATCCTCGCCGAGGTCAAGCGGCAGGTCGGCGTGCCGGTGCTGACCGACGTGCACGCCGAAGACGAAATCGCCGAGGCCGCCGCGGTCGTCGACGTGCTGCAGACGCCGGCGTTCCTCTGCCGGCAGACCGACTTCATCCACGCGGTGGCGCGCAGCGGGCAAGCCGGTCAACATCAAGAAGGGCCAGTTCCTCGCCCCCGAGGACATGAAGCAACGTCGTCGACAAGGCCCGCGAGGCCAGCGGGCGCGGACAACATCCTCGTTTGCGAGCGCGGCGCGTCGCTTCGGTTATCACAACCTGGTCTCGGACATGCGCGCGCTGGCGATCATGCGCGCGACCGGCTGCCCGGTCGTGTTCGATGCGACGCATTCGGTGCAGCTTGCCCGGCGGGCAGGGCGCGACCTCCGGCGGGCAGCGCGAGTTCGTACCGGTACTGGCGCGCGCCGCGGTCGCCGCCGGCGTCGCCGGCGTATTCATGGAAACGCATCCGGATCCGGCGAAGGCGCTGTCCGACGGACCCGAACGCGTGGCCGCTCGGACGGATGCGCGAATTGCTGACGACGCTGGCCGGAGCTCGATGCGACGGTCAAGCGCGCGGGGTTTCCCGAAACGTCGAACTGCTGGCGCAGCTGACCCAGAACTCGCAACGACAACCATCGGACCAGAGCATGAGCGCAATCGTCGACGTCATCGCCCGCGAGATCCTCGATTCGCGCGGCAATCCCACGATCGAGGCCGACGTGGTGCTCGAATCGGGCATCAGCGGGCGGGCCGCGGTGCCTTCGGGCGCGTCGACCGGCTCGAAGGAGGCGATCGAGCTGCGCGACGGCGACGCCGCGCGCTACGGCGGCAAGGGCGTGCAGAAGGCCGTCGAGCACGTCAACACCGAAATCTGCGAAGCGATCATCGGCCTCGACGCGTCCGAGCAGGCGTTCATCGATCGCGACGATGATCGATCTCGACGGCACCGACAACAAGTCGCGGCTCGGCGCCAACGCGATGCTCGCCGTCTCCTGCGCGGTGGCGAAGGCGGCGGCTGACGAATCGACGCTGCCGCTGTACCGCTATCTCGGCGGCGCCGGCGAAATGGCAGCTGCCGGTGCCGCTGATGAACGTGATCAACGGCGGCGCGCACGCGAACAACAGCATCGACATGCAGGAATTCATGCTGGTGCCGCTCGGCGCGCCGACCTTCCGCGAAGCGCTGCGCTACGGCGCCGAGGTTTTCCATACGCTCGAAGAAGCTGATCGACGCGAAGGGCATGCCGACGACCGTCGGCGACGAAGGCGGCTTCGCGCCGAACCTGCCGTCGAACGAGGCCGCGCTGCAGCTGCTTGCTCGAGGCGATCGACAAGGCCGGCTACACCGCCGGGCACCGACATCGCGCTCGCGCTCGATTGCGCCGCGTCGCGAGTACTACAAGGACGGCATGTACGAGCTCGAGTCGGAAGGCGCGAAGCTCACCGCGCTCGCAGATGGTCGACGTATCTGGCGACGTGGGTGCGACAAATATCCGATCATCAGCATCGAGGACGGCATGTCGGAGCACGACTGGGACGGCTGGAAGCTCCTGACCGATCGCCTCGGCAAGAAGGTGCAGATCGTCGGCGACGACCTGTTCGTGACCAACACCAAGATCCTGAAGCAGGGCATCGCCAAGGGCGTCGCCAATTCGATCCTGATCAAGATCAACCAGATCGGCACGCTGACCGAGACCTTCGCCGCGATCAGCATGGCGACGCGCGCCGGCTACACGGCCGATCGATCTCGCATCGCTCCGGGCGAGACCGAGGACAGCGCTGATCGCCGACATCGCCGTCGGCACCAACGCCGGCCAGATCAAGACCGGCTCGCTGTCGCGCTCCGATCGCGTCGCCAAGTACAACCAGCTGCTGCGCATCGAGGAGGACCTCGGCGACGTCGCGAGCTATCCGGGCCGCGCCGCGTTCTTCCAGCTCGAAGCTGAAGCCTGACGCTTGCGCTGGCTCGCCACTCATCTTCGTCGCTGCTGATCGCTCGCGCTGCAGTACCCGATGTGGCTGGGCAAGGGCGGATGGCTGCAGGTGCGCGAGCTCGACCGCCAAGTCGAGGCGCAGCAAGAGGCCAATGCCAGGCTGAAAGCGCGCAACGACGCGCTCGACGCCGACGTGCGCGACCTGAAGACCAGGCTCCGAGGCGATCGAGGAGCGCGCGCGCTCGGAGCTCGGCATGATTCGCCAGGACGAGGTCTTCTTCCAGCTTCCGGCCGCGGCGTCGCCGGGACCTGCCGCGTCCGGGCCGTCTTGCCGACGCGCCGTTGGTGCGAATCGTTCGTCCGGATCGTCCGGTGCTGCGCGCGCGCCGTCGCCGGCCGATGATTCACTGTCGTTTTCTTTGTTCTTATGCCGCGTATCAGCTCCTCCGACAATCCGCGCCTGAAGGAAGCGGCGCGCCTGATCGCCTCATCGCGGGAACGGCGCAAATCCGGCCGCTGCGTGCTCGAAGGCGAGCATCTGGTCGATGTCTACTGCCAGCCGCCACGGGCCGCCCGAATCGCTGCTGGTCGCCGAGTCTGCCGTTCGAATGGCCGACGGTGAGTGCGCTGCTCGCGCGCGTCCCGCCGGCGCCGAACGCTGATCGTCGGCGAATCGGCGTGGGCGGAGCTCGCGCAGCTGCCGGCCGCCGTTGGCTTGCTCGCCGTCGTCGCTGCACCGGTACCGGGCATCGAGCGCGCCGCGGATTTCTGCCTGCTGCTCGACGGTGTGCAGGACCCAGGCAACGTCGGCTCGATGCTGCGCAGTGCCGCGGCGGCCGGCGTCGCGCAGGTGTTCATGTCGCCGCATTGCGCGTTCGCCTGGTCGCCCAAGGTGCTGCGGGCGGGGCAGGGGGCGCATTTTCACTCGGCGATATTCGAAGGCATCGATCTCGGTGGATGGGCCCGCGCCTATCGCGGCAAGGTCGTCGCGATGGTCGCCGCGGAGGGAACGTCGCTGTACGAGGCCGACCTCAGCGGACCGGTGGCGATCGCGATCGGCAACGAAGGCGTGCGGGCTCTCGGACGATCTTCGTCGCCGCCGCGCGATTGCGCGTCACGATTCCGATGCCGGGCGGATTCCGAGATCGCTCAACGCCGCGGCCGCCGCGGCGATCTCACTGTACGAATGCGTCAGGCAGCGATCGCGCGGCGAGTGATTCGGTCCGGAGCGGCACCCAGCTAGATCGGCGGCAGGAACACCGCAGAGAACGTCGCATCCTCCTGGCATCCGGCATTGTTCGGCGCGGTGATGCTCGCTTCGATGCCGAAGTTCGTCGCCTTGATCTCGGAGACCGTGGCGGTCGTCGACAGCCCGTCCGAGCACTGGTATGTCGCCGTGGGAATGCTGAAAGAGCTGGCCCCGCTGCTCAAATGTGCCCGATAAGGTGCAGCTCAAGCCGCTGTCGCTGTACGCGAAGCTGAAAGTCAGCGTGCTGGCCGTCGGTTGCGAGACGCCGAGGCCGAACCGGTCGGTATAGGCGAAGCTGTTGTTGCAATTCGAGTAGCTGCCGGCCTGCGTGCCGCTGTAAGAGCCGCCGAGCGGAATCGACGTCAACGCCTGGCGCTGGATGGCCTTGACGACGCTTGGGCCGGCGTTGAGCGCATAGGTCAGGTTGGCAGTGTACGGGGCTGGTCGGATTGAACGACGCCGTGCCGACCTGCGCGCTGCCTGCGCCGTCGGCGGGATTCCAGGGTGCGCCGAAATAGGTGCCCGTGGTTGCGTATAACGGGCCGTTGAAGTTGCCGTTGGCGTCCCGGGTCAAGCCTGCGACATACCAGGTCGGCTTGTTGTCGGGGCCGTAGATGAAGAACGTCAGAAACAGGAAGGCATCGCTCTGCACGACATTGACGCCCCAGCCTCCTCCGCCAGTCGATTGCTCCGACGGATTGAACCAGATATCCGTGTAGTCGGAGGCGCCGGCACGAAAGCCGCCGCAAAGAGCAGGACCGCCAGCAAGAATCGTCGCACCGTCGCTCTCCCGCCGAAGAAAACGACAGTCTAGCAGCGCGGTGCGGGTCGTGATGTAACCGAAAGTAACAACGCGTCGATCGCATCGCGTGCCGGAAGCGCCGGCTGCGCACCGTGCATCGTGCACGCCAGCGAACCTGCCGCGATTGCGATGGAAAGCGCCCTCGGACGGTCGTCGCCGGCGTCGAGGGCGGCGGCGAACGCGCCGACAAATGCGTCGCCGGCGCCGGTCGTGTCGATGACCTCGACGTTTGGCGCGGGGACGTGAATCCGGTCGTGGCCGCGGACGCTGATCGCACCGGCCGCGCCCCGGGTGACGACGACCTCGAGGCCGTCGATCGCCGCTGCTGCCGCCGCGGCGAACGCCCCGGCTTCCGCCGGCCAGCCGAACAGCGGTCGCCAGCGCCGCCGCTTCGCTCTCGTTGACGATCAGCGTGGCTATCATCGCCAGCAGCTCGCGCGTCAGCGACCGCGCTGGCGCCGCATTGCAGCACGATGCGCGTGCCAGCCCGCGCTGCGCGTGCGATCAGTGCGGCGTTGGCCGACGGCGGGACTTCGTGCTGCAGCAGCAATACGGCGCCCGCGCGCCAGGACGGCGTCGGGGACCGCGTCCGGATCGACTCTTTCATTCGCGCCGGGCACGACGACGATCGCATTTTCGCCCGCGTCGTCGACCAGTATGGTCGCGCAGCCGGTCGGCGCGTCGACGGCACGAATACCGGCGACATCGACACTCCCCGCGCGCAGCAGCGCCAGCGCGCTGGCGGCCGCCGGCGTCGCGCCCCACCGCACCGTGACATCCGCACGACGGCGCCGGCCCGCGCCGCCGCCAGCGCCTGATTGGCGCCCTTGCCGCCCGGATAGCTTGCAAAGCCGCTGCCGATCAGGGTTTCGCCCGGCGACGGCAGCCGCGGCTACGCGTGTGACCAGGTCGAGGTTGATCGAGCCGAAGACGACGACCATGCCTATCCGGCCGGCGGATACGCGTTGACCACGCCTTTGACCAGCAGGATGTTGCCGTAGGGTCGCAAATCGCCGGTCCGCACGACCGCGTAGGCGTTGCGGGCCCGGGCATAGAACGCTTCGCGTTCGAGCTTGCCGAAGTCGATCGCCGCGCGTCCGTGCCTGGCGAAAACCTCGCCGAATTCCTTGACCGGCTGCGGTATCGTGGTTGCGTCACCGACAACCTGCATCGTCAACGCGGCCGGCCGCAGGAAGGTGTCGAGAGGGAACACGGTGAGAATGGCGTCGAGCGCATCGGGTGCCGATGCACCGCTGGCATGGATCAGCCGCCTGGCGATGCTTGCCGCCGGAAAGTTCGGCGTCGGCGACGACCAGCTCGTCGCCGTGGCCCATCGACGCCAGTGCGTGCAGCAGATCGGCGTGCAGCAGCGGATGGATACCTTTCAGCATCCGATCAACCCTTGATGCCGCCGTGCGTGAGGCCGACGACGATCTCCTTCTGGATCACGATGGTGAGCAGCAGCACCGGCAGGGTGACGACGATCGCCGCCGCGGCCAGCGGTCCCCACGCCAGCTGCTCGAAGGTCAGCACGTTGTACACGGCGGCCGGCAGCGTGCGCGTCGCGCGTCCGGCCAGCACGGCGCCGAAGACGAAGTTGTTCCACGAAAAGATGAACGCGAGGATAGTCGCGACGACGATGCCCGGGCGCGCGAGCGGCAGCGCGACGTAGCGGAACGTCGTCCATACGCTGCCGCCGTCGATCAGCGCGGCCTCCTCGAGCTCGCGCGGCAGCGTCTCGAAATGCCCGGCCATCACGTAGACGATGATCGGCACGGTGATCACCAGGTGCGTGATGACCAGCGCCGTGCGCGTGTTGTTGAGGCCGAGCAGCTGAAACACGGTGAACAGCGGAATCAGGTAGGAGAGAGCCGGCGTCATGCGGGCGATCAGGATCAGCACGGTCAGCTTGTGCGCCTGCGTGCGCGCGATGCCGTATCCGGCGGGCACGCCGATGGCGAGCGCGACCAGGGTCGCGAGGCCCGACACGACGATGCTGTTCCAGAAATACAGCCCCATCGAGTTTTCGGCAAAGACCTGGACGAAATTGCGCAGCGTCAGCTGGCTCGGGAATGAACACCGGCGGGTAGGCGAGGTTGTCGATCTCGTTCTTGAGCGACAGCGAAAGCATCCACAGGAAGACGAGGATCGCCGGCGAGACGATGACCAGCACCGACAGTCCAGAAACCGACCTTGCGCAGCTTCCGCTGCGCCAGCGCGCCTCGCGCACCCGGCGCCGGCGTCGCATGTCCGGCGGCTCACGTCCATTTGGCCTTCTCCCGGACGTGCAGCAGCAGCAGCGCGAGCGCCAGGATGATGACGAAGAAGACGACGACCACCGCCGATGCATTGCCGACGTTGTAGAAGGCGAAGGCCTGCAGATACAGGTACAGGTTGATCGTCTCCGATGCGGTGCCGGGGCCGCCCTGGCTGATCACATAGATCGTGTCGAACGCCTTCAGCGCATCGATCGTGCGGATCACCGCGGCGACGATCAGGAACGGTGCGAGCAGCGGCAGGGTGATGTAGCGGAACAGCTGCCATTCGCTGGCGCCGTCCAGCCGGGCGCTCTCGTAGGGCTCGGTCGGCAGCGCGGCGAGCCCGCCGAGCACGATCAGCATGATCAGCGGCGTCCAGTGCCAGATCTCGACCAGCACCAGGCTCGGAATCACCCAGCGTCGGCGAATAAACCCAGAGCGACGGAGGCAAGCCGACCAGCGCTGAGCAGGTAGTTGAGCACGCCCTGTTGCGGATGGAACATCATCGTCCACACCAGCGCCACCGCGACCGGCGTGGCCATCATCGGCATCGTGAATATCGAGCGCAGCATGCCGCGCAACGGGAACTCGCGATGGAAGATCAGCGCGGCGATCGTGCCCAGGATCAGCGGGAAGATCACCGCCAGCAGCGTGAAATAAAACGTGTGAAGGATCGACTTCGAGAAAGCGCTTGTTGGTCGCGAGCTGCGTGTAGTTATCGAACCCGACGAAATGCGCGACCGAGCCGATCTTCCAGTCGAACGCGCTCATCCAGACGGTGAACGCCCAGGGAAAGATGATGACGGCGCCGACGACCAGTAGCGCCGGCGCGACGAACAGCAGATAGCTCGCGCCGCCGCCGGGCGAGGAAGCCGGGGCGGGGGCAAGCGTCGGCGCTGCCGCGTTCATCTCTAAAGCCGATGCGGCTGCCCGCGCCGTCGTCCGACGGCGCGGGCGTTGGAGTCAGGCCTTCTCGGTCTTGTCGAGGACCGGCTGGAACTCGGCGGTCGCGCGCTTCAAGTTCGGCTGCCGGATCGGCGCCGTTGATCATGTTGGTCAGCGCGATGCCGAACGTGTCGCGGAACTCGGTCACCGCGGCGATGATCGGCAGGCCGGGCTGCGCGATCTTCGCCGATGTCAGCATGCATTCGACCCACTCCTTCGGCGACTTGAAATCGCTCGACGCCTGCGCGGCCGCATAGGCCGATGTGCGCACCGGCGCTCCGGCGGCGGCCTGCAGCATGCGCGTCTGGTTGGCCTTGTTCGACGCCCACTGCAGATAGAACCAGGCCGGACCCTTCTTCTTGCTGAAGGTCGAGATTCCCTCGCCATCGGCGAACAGCGCGGAGACCTGCTGCTTCGGACCGGCGGGCATCACGCCGTAGCCGACCTTGCCGACGATGCGCGACTTGGTCGGATCCTCGAGCGGCTGCGCGAAGCCGATGCCGTCGAGCCACATCGCCGCCTTGCCCTGCAGAAACAGGCTTTGCGCCTCGTTCCAGTTGTAGCCGGCGACGCCCTGCGGGCCGTACTTGGCGAGCAGCGTCTGGTACATCTTCGCCGACTCGATCGCTTCGGGGCTGTCGGTCATCAGCTTGCCGCTCTTGTCGATGAAGCCGTCCCGCCGTAGCCGAGGAGGAAGCTCGTCCACACCGGCACGTTGGCGTTCTTCAGGCCGCGTCCGACAAACCCGACACGCCCTTGCCGGTATCGTTGAGCTTGCGCGGCGGCATCGATCATTTCGGCGAACGTCTTCGGGAACGCGACGCCCTTGGCGGCGAACAGCTCCTTGTTGTAATAGACGACCCAGGGATCGAGGTTGAACGGCAGGCTCATCGACGCGACCGTCCGGCCTCGACCGCGTAATTGAGGCCGCCCTTGCGCGAAATCGGCGAAATCGAGGTTCGGATCGGCCAGCAGTCGATCGTTGATCATCGGGCGCAGATCGGTCAGCCAGTTGTTCTTGCGCGAACTGCCGCTTCTGCACGTGATACGAAAGCGCGATCACGTCGAAGCTCGGATTGCCTGAATTGAATTCGATGACGGCCTTCTGCCGCTGCTGCTGCTCGGGGACCATTTCGGAGCCGACCTCGATGCCGGTCATGTCCTCGAATTCCTTGTGGTACTTGGAGAGCAGATCGCCGCGCGGGCTCTTGACCAGCAGCACTTCGATCTTCTCGCCCTGAATCGCTTCCAGTCGAATGCGCGCCTGCGCCTGCGCGCCGAGCAGCGTGGCGCCGGGTACGCGCGCCCAGCGCCGCGGCGCCGGCGCCGGCTTGCAAAGGCGGCGCCGCAAGGCGTCGGTGTGATCATCGCGGGTACGGTCGGTCATGGTGATCCTCCTCCGGTGGCGTTATGGCACAACATGATCGGAGCGTCGCGGCGCCACCACCCGCGCCGCGAGCTTCGGCCTCAATCATACCCGGACGGCACGGCGCCTCAGTGGATGGCGTCGAGCCGCGAAAACACTTCGATCAATCGCTCGGCGCTGCTGCCCGGCGCGCGCGCTACCTCCAGGATGCGCGCCTCGCGTTCCGCGATCTTGCCGCGCCGCCGCGGGCAGGCCGGCGACCGCCTCTGCGGGCACGACCACCGCGCCGTGCCGGTCGGCGTGCACGATATCGCCGGATCGAACCCGCATGCCCAGCACGTCGATCTCGCCGCCGAACTCGACCACGTGCGCATACGCGTGCGACGGCCCGATGCTGCCGGCCAGAAACTGGAATCCCGGGGCCCACTGATCGATGTCGCGCACCGAGCCGTTGGTCACGAGTCCCAGTGCGCCCAACCCGCGGTGAATGGCCGATTGCACTTCGCCCCAGAACGCGCCGTAGCCTGCATCGGGCCCGTCGAGATCCTCGATCAGCACCAGCGACGGCTTGCGGCCGGCGTCGATGTAGCGATAGTAGCCGTGGCGAAGTTCGAGCAGCTTCTCGGCGCGGCAGCGTCGGCGCGCTACTCGCGCCCGGATCCTGGCCGTGCGGGCGTATCCGACAACCGGCTCGCATCGCCGGAAACCCGCAATGCGCCGGGCGCGTCGTGTAGCCATGCGCCGCGCGTCGCCGGCAGCACCACCTCGAGCGCGTTGCAAATGGTGGGCGTATCGAATGCCGCCAGCGCGGCGATGGCGTCGGAGTCTGGGCGTCGACGGTGCTCACTTGCAATGTCTCCTTCAGCGTGACCTAGGCGCCATCGCGCCCAGGAACGATGCCGGCGCGCGGCGACGGCCTGATCGAGCGCGCGCGCGTCGGCGGTGGACAAGCGGCAGGCAACGGAGCGCGCAGTGCGCGCCAGCTGGCATCGCCGCTCAGCTCGGCCTGCAGGGACTTGAGCGCAGCGAAAATCGGAAAACGCATCAGCGCCGCGATGACGCCCTCGATCAGCGGCAGATCCTGCGCCCGGTTTCGAGTCGAGCGAGTGATCGTACAGCCGGCGCATCAGGCGCGGATAGCAGATTGGCGATGCCGCAGATCGTTCCCGCGCCGCCGCAACTTGCGCAGCGCCGGCAGATGCGGCTCGTGACCGACGAAAATCGACAGCTGGGGCAGGGCAGCAACCAGCTCGCAGCGAGTTGTCGAAGCTTCCCGCGCTGTCCTTGACGCCGGCGACGATGGCCGGATACGCGGCGGCGAGCCGCGACACCATCGCCACCGACAGGCCGACGCCGCTGACCTGCGGGATATGGTAGAGGTACAGGCGCAGTCGATTGTCGCCGACGCCATCGATCAGCGCGGCGTACGCCGCGTAAATCCCTTCGTCGGTCACGTCCTTGAAGAAGAACGGCGGCAGCACCAGCGCACCGGCGCATCCTGCGGCAAGCGCGTGGCGCGTGAGCTCGATCGCGTCCGGCAGCGCGGCGCAGCCGGTGGCGGCCAGCATGCGCTCAGGCGCGATACCGGCCGCGATCAGGGCATCGAGTCCGGCCCGACGCTCGGCGACCGAGAACGACTGACCTTCGCCGGTCGTGCCGAACGGGGCGATGCCGTCGACGCCGGCCGCGAACAGCCGCTGCGCGTGGTTTGCGAGCCGTGCGGCATCGAATGCGCCGCGCTTGTCGAGCGGGCTTAGCGTCGCGCACCAGCAGACGCTTGCAGCGGCGCGTTCGGGTTCACTGTTCCGACGTGTTTTCCGTGTTTCGCGCTTCGGCGCGGATGCAGGCACCATGTCAGGTCGCCTTCGTCGGGGAGGTGAAAACCTCGCGACGCTGACAGGCAATTCTAACGCGTGAAGGCGACCGACCTGGTATCTGCACGATACGATATCGCCAGGACAGCAGCCAATGAGCGATGGCGGCGTGCTCGACGCAGGGCTGAAGGCGCGGTTGCGGGGCAATCCGCTCGGATTTGGCGGCGCGCCGCTGGGCAATCTCTTCCGCGCCGTCGCCGAAGACGAAGCGATCGCGCTGGTACAGCCATGCGCGCGCGTCCGGCATCGGTTATTTCGATACCGCGCCGCACTACGGCAACGGTCTTTCGGAAATCCGCATCGGCGAAGGCGCTCGCGCGGTGTCGCGCGCGACGACTACTGTCTCTCGATCGAAGGTCGGAAGACTGCTCGTTGCCGGACCGCGCCGCACCGCGCGAGCAGAACGGCTATGTCGACGTGCTGCCGTACCGGCAACGCTGGGACTATTCCCGCTCGCGGAACGCTGCGCTCGATCGACGACAGCCTGCAGCGCCTTGGCGTTTCTCGGCTCGACATCGTCTACATTCACGATATCGATCGCGATACCCACGGTACGCGCATACGCGCGGCGCTTCGACGAGGTGCTGACCGGCGCGGTGCCCGCGCTGATCGAACTGCGCGAGGCCGGGACGATCCGGCGGCTTCGGCCTCGGCGTCAACGACTGGCGAGTCTGCGTCGACGCTGTCGTCGCGTCGACCTGGACATCGTGCTGCTCGCCGGCCGCTATACGCTGCTCGACCAGAGCGCGCTCTCCGAACTGTTGCCGGTCTGCGAGCGGCGCGGTGTGGCGCTCGTCATCGGCGGCCCGTACAACTCCGGCATCCTCGCGACCGGCGCGCATCCGGCCGACGGCAGCGCGCCGTATTTCAACTATGCACCGGCGCCGCCGGATCTCGTCGCACGCGTGGCCGCGATCGAACGGGTCTGCGCCGAGTTCGATGTGCCGCTGCAGCGCGGCGGCGCTGCAGTTTCCGCGCGCGCATCCGGCCGTCGCCATGCGTCATTCCGGGAGCGCGCACGATCGCCGAATTCGACCAGAATCTCGCGCTTGCGAACCGTGCGGTGCCGCCGGCATTCTGGCAGGCGCTGCGCCGATCGCGGCTTGATCGCGCCGGATGCGCCGCTGCCGGCAAGGCAGATCGTAATGCGGGTCGACGCGCACCATCACGTCTGGCGTCTCTCGCGCGGCGATTATGGCTGGCTGCAGCCGACGCCGGAGCTGGCGCCGATCCATCGCGATTTCATGCTGCGCGAATTGAGGCCGCTGCTGCGCGCCGCGAACGTCGGCGCGACCGGTGCTGGTGCAGGCGGCGCCGACGGCCGGCCGAGACGCAGCTTCCTGCTCGAGGTCGCAAGCGCAAGCGGCGGTCTGGTGCGCGGCGTCGTCGGCTGGGTCGACCTCGGCGGCCGACGATGCGGTCGCGGCGCTCGGCGCGCTCGCGGCCGATCCGCTGCTCAAGAGCGTGCGGCCGATGCTGCAGGACCTGCCCGATCCGGCGTGGATCGCTCGGCCCGACGTGCAGCCCGCGCTCGCCGCGTTGCCGACGCTGGGCTTGCGCTTCGATGCGCTGGTGACGCCGCGCGCAGCTGCAAGCCGCTGCTCGCCGATGCTCGACCGTCATCCGGACCTGGCGGTCGTCATCGATCATTGCGCCAAGCCCGACATCGCCGAGCGACGCATGGGCAGCCGTGGGCCGACGATCTCGCGGCGATCGCGCGGCTACGCAGCGCCTGCTGCAAGCTCTCCGGCCTGGTCACCGAAGCCGGACGCGGATTGGAGCGTCGATGCGCTGCGCCGCTACGTCGACGCATGTGCTCGACGTGCTTCGGCAGCGAGCGCGTGATCTGGGGCAGCGACTGGCCGGTGCGTCACGCTCGCGGCGAGCTATGCCGCGATGGGTCGCCGCGACCGCGACGCTGCTCGCGCGGCTGACGCACGCAGCGAGCGCGACGCGATCTACGGCGGCAATGCGCGGCGCTTCTACGGCTCTGGAGTCTAGTAAATGTGGCGCTGCAGGCCGCGCGCGGTGGAGGATCGTCGTCGCGATCTCCTCGATCGACTTGGCGGTCGTATCGAGCATCGCGATGCTTCTCGCGCTGCATCAGGGCTTCGGCCTCGCGCACTTCGTAGCGGCAATTTTCGAGCGACGCGTACTTGCTTGCCGGGCCGGCGCTCCTCGCGGATCTCGCTGCAGCCGCTCGGGATCGATCGTCAGGCCGAACAGCTGGTCGCGGTACGGCAGCATCGACGCCGGCAGCTTGCTTGTCGACGAAATCGTCGGGCGTCAGCGGAAAATTCGCCGCGCGGATGCCGAACTGCAGCGCGAGATAGAGCGACGGTCGGCGTCTTGCCGCAGCGCGAGACGCCGACCAGAATCACCTGCGCCTTGGCCAGATCGCGCGTCGTCGGCGCCGTCGTCGTGCGCCTGCGTGAAGTTGATCGCCTCCATGCGCGCGAAATACTCGTGGCTGTTGGCGATGCCGTGCGTGCGCCCGGCCGCATGCGACGACTTGGCGCCGAGCTCGGCCTCCAGCGGCGCGATGAAGACCTGGAACAGGTCGAGCACCAGCGCGTTGGCGCGTCGCGAGCGGTGTCGCGCTCATCGCCTCGTCGACGATCGAGCTGAACACCAGCGGGCGGCGGCCTTCGCGCGCGGCGGTCTCGTTGATCTGCGCAGGATCTCGTCGATCTTTTCCGGCGTGTCGACGAACGGGATCGTGCGCGCGATGGAAACTCGAAGCTCCTCGAATTGCGACAGCAGGCTGTTGCCGAGCATTTCGGCGGTGATGCCGGTCCGGTCCGAAACAAAAATACCGTACGCCGGTCGGGCATCCCTACCAGTCCTTCCATACCGGCGTCAGTCCAGCCGGCAGTGGCGGCATGTCGCCGAGATCGGCCCAGCCTTCGCCGGGGCCGTGATAGTCGGAGCCGCTCGAAGCGAGCAGGCCGAAGGTTCGCGCGTGGCGCGCATATTCGGCGGTTTGCTCGAGCGTGTGGCTCGGCGAGACGACTTCGATCGCATCGCCGCCCTCGTCCCGGAACTCGGCGAGCAGCTCGCGCATCGCCGGTTGCGATCGACCTTGTAGCGTGCCGGATGGGCGAGGACCGCCTGGCCGCCGGCCTCGTGGACCCAGCCGAGCGCCTCGGTCATCGTCGCCCATTCGTGCTCGACGTGGCCCGGCATTGCCGCGTGACCAGGAAACGCTTGAAGCACGTCCTTGGTCTCGCGCGCGTGGCCGGTCTCGACGAGGAAGCGCGCGAAATGCGTGCGGCTGATCAGTCGCTCGCTGGTCACGTATTTCATCGCGCCTTCGTAGGCATCCGGGATGCCGGCGGCCGCCAGCGAATCGCGCGATGCGGCGGGCGCGATGCGAGCGGCCCTCGCGAATCGACGCCGAGTCCGCGCGAGCAGCGGCGCGCATTCGGGATCGATGCCGCAGCGCCACGACGTGCAGCGGTGACGTCGCGCCAGCTGACCGACAGCTCGCGCGCCGGGGACAAAGCGCATGCCTGCGCTTTCTGCGGCGGCGCGCGCCTCGGCGAGACCGCTGACTTCGTCGTGATCGGTCAGCGCCCACACGTCGACGCCGCGTTGCGCCGCGCGTTGCGCGACGGCAGCGGGCGTCAGCAGGCCGTCGGAGTGGGTCGAATGGCAGTGCAGATCGTAGCGAAGCATAGCTGCGCAGCGGCGCGGCGCGCGTCGGCAAACGATGCGCGCCTTGATTGCAAACGCATATTCTAGCAAAATAGCGGGCTTTGCCTGCGCCGCGCCTCGAAGCGCAGGCGACACGCTTACGACCCAACGGAATTTTCTTGCTCACCGCGTCCAACATCACGATGCAATTCGGCGCCAAGCCCTTGTTCGAGAACGTCTCCGATCAAGTTCGGCGACGGCAATCGCTACGGCCTGATCGGCGCCAACGGCTGCGGCAAGTCGACGTTCATGAAGATCCTGGGCGGCGACCTCGAGGCCGACGCGCGGGCAACGGTCGCGATCGACGCGGGCGAGCGGCTGGGCAAGCTGCGCCAGGACCAGTTCGCGTATCGAGGACGAGCGCGTGCTCGACGTCGTGCTGATGGGGCACGCCGAGACTGTGGGACGCGATGCGCGAGCGCGACGCGATCTACGCCGATCCGGACGCCGAGCGAAGCAGGACTACCTGCGCGCCGCGGACCTGGAGGCGAAGTACGCGGAGCTACGGCGGCTACACGGCCGGAGGCGCGCGCCGGCGAATTGCTGCTCGGCCTCGGGCGTCGCCGACGCAGCAGCACGAGGGTCCGATGAGCGCGGTGGCGCCCGGGCTGGAAGCTGCGCGTGCTGCTCGCGCAGGCGCTGTTCGGCGATCCGGACATCCTGCTGCTCGACGAGCCGACCAACCACCTCGACATCAACAGCATCCGCTGGCTCGAGGGCGTGCTGAACGCGCGCACTCAGCACGATGGTGATCATCTCGCACGACCGGCACTTCCTGAACAGCGTGTGCACGCACATGGCGGACCTCGACTACGGCGACGATCCGCGTCTATCCCGGGCAGCTACGACGACTACATGATCGCGTCGACGCAGGCGCGCGAGCGGCTGCTGTCGCAGAACGCGAAGGCGAAGGACCGCATCGCCGAGCTCGAGGAATTCGTGCGCCGCTTTCGCGCCAACAAGGCGAAGGCGCGGCAGGCGACCTCGCGCGCGCAAGCAGATCGAGAAGCTCAAGGTCGAGGACGTCAAGCCGTCGAGCCGGCAAAATCCCTATATCCGGCTTCGATCTCGACCGGAAGACAGACGCCTGCATCGGCAGGCGGTCGAGATGAACGGCGTGGCCAAGTCGTTCGACAAGCCCTTGTTCGAGGACATGAGCATGCTGCTCGAAGCCGGCCAGCGCCTGGCGATCATCGGGGCCCTAATGGCGCCGGCAAGACCTCGCTGCTGCGCACGCTGACCGGCGAGCTCGCGCCCGACGACGGGACGGTCAAATGGGCCGAAAAGGCCGCACTCGGCTACTACCCGCAGGATCAGACCGACGAATTCGACTCGGATCTGACCGTGCTCTGGAGTGGATGCAGCAATGGGCTGCGCAGCCGATGACGACGACCAGGCGGTGCGCAGTGTCCTCGGCAAGCTGTTGTTTTCCGGTGACGACGCCGCCAAGCCGGTGCGGGTGCTATCCGGGCGGCGAGCGGGGCAGGATGCTGTTCGGGAAGTCTGATGCTGCAGCGGCCCAACGTGCTGCTGATGGACGAGCCGACCAACCATATGGACATGGAATCGATCGAGTCGCCGAACCTGGGGCTCGAGCGGTATACCGGCACGCTGATCTTCGTGTCAGCCACGACCGGCAGTTCGTCTCCTCGCTGGCCACCCAGATCATCGAGTTCGCCCCCGGCGGGGCCGTCCATTACCCGGGCAACTACGACGACCACCTGCCGCCCGGGGCATCGTCTAGGACAACCGCGTTTCCGCCTCGCGGCGAAGCGGGCCGCCGATTGCGCTTGCATTGGCGAGCAATTTGGTCAACAATTCCTACAAATATGCCAATGGTACGGCGCGGTCGTCGCCCGCGCCGGGCGATTCCTTTGCGACAACGTGAATGGGGTCTTTGTGAAACTGTTCGACCGAGTGCTGAATCCGCGGGAAACTGGCGCCGCCTTGGACTTATATGCCGACTTCGCTTTTACGCGCATGCCGGCCATTGCCATCAACAACGAGCATCAGTTCTCTTCGAGTCTCACCTGGACGCGCGGCTCGCACATCTATCAAGTTCGGCGGCCAGCACATCCGCAACTACAAGGACGAGGTCGATTCCATCACCGACGGCGGCGATCGAGGAACCTACGATTTCGGCGTCAGCGCCAGCGCCTTCGACACCAACTACGGTCCTTCGAATGTTCTGACCGGCGCCTTGTCCCGCTTCCAGCAGGTGCAGAATATCAAGAAGAAGAACGCCATCTACACCGACATCCACGTCTTCGTGCAGGACACGTGGAAGGTGAAAAGCAATCTGACGTTCGATTACGGCATCCGTTTCTACCACGTTCCCACGCAGCACGAGCTCCGGCCGGACAGAAACCCTGGATGCGGTCTTCCTGCCCAGCAGATGGGATCCGGCCAAGGCGCCGCGATACTATACTTACGACCCCACGAGTCCTTCGGCTGTGATCGATCCGGCGAATCCCGGCGTCCGGTACACCGGTCAGGCGGCAACCATTTTGCAATGGACCATCGTGCCCGGGTCCGGCGATCCGCTCAACGGCGTGTTTGCTCTGGGCGCTCCCGGCGTGGCGAACACCGGCGTGCCCAATCCCAAGTGGCTGCTGTTTGCGCCGCGCGGCGGATTTGCCTGGTCTCCGGGCGCGAATGCCAAAGACCGTCATTCGCGGCGGCTTCGGTTGGGCCTACAACCGCATCAACATTTCGCCGGCGATCAACGATTTCGAAAACGGCTTGACGCCCCGCGTGGACTATCGCCAGACCAGCCTGGGCACGCTGGTCGGCGCCCACGAACCTGGCGCCGATCACGGCCCGAAGTTTTGCCGCGCGCGACGAGGCCAGCCGCAACGTTCCGACCGTTTACGACTTCAGCCTCTCGATGCAGCGCGAGTTGCCGTTCGGCACCATCCTCGATGTCGCCTACATCGGCAATCTTCAGCGCCATCAGTCGATCACATTCAACTTGAACGACATCCCGCTGGGCACGGCGTTCAATCCCAAATATATCCGTCCGGGCGTTACCGGCGCCAACTTCTTTGGAACGGTGAACGCCGCAAACCCCGGCGCGCTCCCCGGCAGCAATACCGTGGACAACCTTCTCATGCGTCCCTACCTGGGATTTAATACGCTGAACATGACTGTCAACGCGGGCAACCTGACGTACCACTCGTTGCAGGTCGCCGCCAACAAGCGATTCAGCCATGGCCTGATGTTCCAGGCCGCCTATACGCTGAGCCGCCTGGAGAGTGGAACCGGAGAGCGTCGGATCGTATTCCTACAACTGGAAAGCCTATACCGGCGGACTCGCCGGCGGCGACGGCGGCGACCGCAGGCATGTCTTCACGCTCAACTATACTTACGACATTCCGTCGATCGCGAAGGTCATTGCGCTTCGACAACCCCGTGGGACGCGCGATCTTTAACGGCTGGCGCATGGGCCATCTCTTCACCTATGTGAGCGGCCAGAGGACCACGGTCACTCTCGGCAGCATACAGCAGGCTGGTACCGACAGCCAACGTGGCCGAAACTGCAGCAAGCTCTTCCTGGGCACGCCGGACCTCGATCCGCGCCTGGCTCTTACCGGCGACCCGAATGCGCTGAATCGGGATTTCGCGCACTATTTCGACGCCAGCAAAGTTCGCTCTTCCGGGCTTCTATCCCGCCTACGACGGGACAGGGCGACCGCAACTACCTGACTCGTCCGGGCACCTTCGCCAACGACATGACGCTCACCAAGGCATTCACAATCAAGGAAAATCATGCCTTCGAGCTGCGGGCGGCCTTCTACAACGCCTTCAACCAGGTGCGGCGGAGCAGCATCAATACGTCGGTCCAGTACAAAGCGAACGGCAGGACCTTCGCCGACGGCTTCACGCTTTTCAACACGCCCGAGGCGCTCGCGGCCAGAAACGCCAACCTCACCGGCACGGCGCTGTATAACCAATATCGCACCGGCGTCGGCCACTACAACCTGACCGACGTCAGCGTGATGCGCGTCATCGAGATCGGCTTGAAGTATCGCTTCTAGTCGCGCCCCTTGGCGTGTGCCACCCCACCCAGGCCGCGACCGTCAGGAAGCGGTTGTCTGAGTCAGGCGCTGGCAATCGTGTCGATGGGCCGTCCCCTTCCTGCTCGCCGTTGTCGCTCGCGACAACGCCATCACGCTGCTCAACTAAAAGATCCAGGTTAGGGCCACAGCGCCCATGGCGGAAAGGGAAGGAAAGCTTTTCGTAAGTCCGCCGCGGTGTCGTGGCACTTGGCGAAACGAAGGCGTTTTCGGGGTAAACGACAGACCGGGAGGCCCCGTGCCTACTGCTGGTGCCCGCCTCGCGCAGCAGGGCATCGTCGAGATGATCTCCCGGCAGATCCTGATTTTTCTTCTCACATCCGCCCGGCGATAAAGTATCGCTGCGCCGAAAGGTTCTTATATATCTGCCCGGCCACGCCCGCCGCCACCGGTCCGTTCACGCGCCCGCCGGTCAGCATCACCACCACCACCAGCCGATGCGCGCCCACTTGCTGAAGGACCCGGAACCAGCCCATGTGATTCGCGCCTGTGGAAATCGGCGCAGGTGCCGGTCTTGCCCAGGACCGGCTTGCCTGGGTCGTAGTTGGCGAGCCGCGCCGTTCCGGAAATCCACCGCGCCGCGCATGCCCGGCTTGATATCGTCAATGCCGTTAAAGCGCCAGCTCGAGGGTGCGCTTCAATCTTGGGTGAACTGCCTTACCTCCGGAGTTCGCGGATATTGAGGTAATAGAGGGTGCCGCCGTTGGAGATAGCGCTGAGCAGCGCATTAACCCAGGGGCGTCGCTGGAAACGCCGGTGCCGAAACTGGTCATCATGCCGACGCCGCCCGCCTTGGGCTCTTCCGCCGCCAGAACGCTGGGCGCGTTCGCCGGGAATGTCCAGGCCGGTCAATTCGCCCAGCCCCAACATTTCGGCGTAGTGATGGACGCGATCGAAACCGAGCCGCCGTCCCAGAATGCTGAAGTACTGATTGTTCGACCGCGCCAGCGCCTGGGTCATGTTGTAACCTCACATAGCGCTGGTGTAGACGGTGGTGCTCTTTGTTGACGATGTTGTCCGTCAGTGCCGCCAGCGAAGTGACCAGCTTGATGGTGGAGCACGGAATGAAGCCGGTGGCCAGCGCCAGCTTTTGATTGACCATGGTCAGCACCCGTCCGGTGGCCGGATCCACTACCACGTGACGCTGCCCGAGTAGCCGCTGAGCGCGCTTACCGCCGCGCGGCGGATGGTGAGGTCGTCGTCCACAAAATCGCCGACGGTCTGATCCGGCGCCGGCAGCGCCTTTGCGTTTGACCGTGACCGTCTTCTTCCGGGCGGTCGGCAAGACGGCCTTCTGCTGTTGATAACGGCCGCAAACCCGGCGAGTTGCAGCAGACTGAGGACAACGAAAGAACGATGATGAATCTCTTCATGTGTGGCGGCGCTTGCACCGGCGCGTCCGGGAGCCGAGCCGGTCCGCATCGTGAGAGGTATATTACAACCCGTCTCCAACATTATGCCAATTCATGAGGTTAGCGTCAACTCAACGCCTGGGGGATTGCCCGGGGTCATCAGGGGTAGCGCACAGAGCAAACCTGAACTTTGGGTCCGCGGTCACGCGGGCGAAATCGTTTTCGCAGTCGTGTCCGAAGCCCAGCAGCCAATTGCCTCCACCGCTTTCGTGAGCCACGCGATCCGGGTTTCGATGGATTCCAGCGGATAAAGGTCGAACAACGTGTTCCAGGTGGGCGGCAGATGGACCGCGGTGGAACCAGGTCGACAGAAAGCAGAACGTCTCGCCGCGGCTGGCGGCGGTGATCACGGTCATGTCGCGATTATTCGGGAGCACACGATGCATGACGACGCCGGGCGCCAATTCTGCAGCCGCTGTCCTCCACCAGTCTCATGCGGCCGCTTTCGATCAGGGGATCGTAGTTACTATCGATATAGCTGACCGCATCGCGCACGCTGCGCTGGTGTGCGTGCTCCCAATCGCCGCGGGGCGCGAAGTAGCGGGCGCGCGGGAAGGCGGCGCGGCCCCGGCCGGCGTGACGATGGTGTTTCCGCTGCAATGGTCCCAGTGCAGGTGACTCGACGACGATGTCGATGGACCTGGTCGATGCCGGCCGCCGCAATCACCTCGGGAAGGCGGGACGGCTCGGGCGGCAGCTTCATCCGGTCACTACGCGCGCGCGCGTCCACCTTATCGCCGCTGCCGGTTTCGATGAGGATCGTGTGATCGCCGGTCCGACCGATAACAGTTGAAGGCCAGGGGAACGCGGTTCAATCCGTCGGCGCGCAGCTTCTGGTTCCACAGCGTCTTGGGAACCACGCCGAAGACGGCGCCGCCGTCCACAGCAGGCGCCGTCGCGTGATGAGGGTGATTTCGAAATCGCCGGCGGTCACGGAACCCATCTGCCGCTACGCATCAGCTTACGCAAACCCATCAGCCGCGGACGATCCTGCGGCCGCAGCTCGAACAGAGCTCGAGGCGTCCTCCACCAGTTTGCGGCCGCGGTCGAAGATGTCGCGGCTGGCGTCGAGGATGTTGTCGCCGGCGCTGCTACGGCCGCGCGCGGCTTTGCTGGGTCTGATCGGCGATGTACTGGCGGAGTGTCCTTGCCGCTCTTTGGGGCATAGAGGATCGCGAAAGCCGTGGCGCCGATGACGGCGCCGGGTGAAAGAACCAGGCGATGCGGCTCACGGTCTGGTCGTATTGCGCGTCTGATTCAGTCGTGGTAGTCGGGCATGCGGAGCGGCTCCTCGATGACATTCTGCGATATGCTTGAGGCATGGCGCAAGATCCCGGCGCCGATGCGCGGTACATGTAGAACACGTCACGCGCGTGGACATGGTGACCTGCCCGGCGGGTCGGTTTCGCGCGGAGATGGAAGCTGGTGCATGATCCGGGGCGTGCTGGACGCGAACGGCATCCCTTCGCCGCTGGCGGCGGCGTCCCAGCATCCTCGATGTTGGGTTTGAGGTGAAGGTGCGCGTGGGCGCTGATGGAGGCCGAGGAACTGGTGACCGAAGCGCGCTGGAGGCTGGTCCGCAGGCCGCGGCGGAGGCTGAGGCCGAGACCGAAGGGTGTAAGTTTCTCCACTCCGATTCGTGCCGTAGTGCCGCCATCGGGTCCACACTCCTGTGCCGCCCGCCGCACCGGCACATACGAAGCCAGAATACGAAAACCCGTTACGTAACAGGTCGGGGGCTGGAGGAGGCGCTGGCCTTTCATGACGTCCGCAGCGCCCATATACCATCGCCATCCAGCGCGGCACCGCAACATCCATGAATGTCGGGTTTTACGTCGTTGAACTGTGGTGGTGATGGGGACGCGGACCAGAACCGAGTAAACCAGTGCTGGACAGCAAGCGCCAGCGGACTTCAGCGAAGCGAAGTACCAATTGCCGTGATTCCCCAGGCCAGCGATGCCAAACAGGAGGTCGAGCAGCAGATGTGGCTCGAGATTCCGGAGAGCGGCAGGAACACGGCGGTGAAGGCGGCGGTCCACTGGCTACGCAGCACGCGCGGCAGGTACAGAAGAAAAAGAAACAGGAGCGTTGCGCGTGACGATAAGGCACCTGCTGCAAAACGGCCCCGAAAGTGTTCTCGAACCTGGAACAGCACATCGGTGTCCGGCAAATACGGCGTGCCGTGACTCTCTCCCACAAGTTCGTGCCCCGCGTCATCAGGGCGAGTAACGCAGGCGGCAAGCATGCCCACGAGCGCGTCGCGGCCGGACGATGGAAAATGGCTGATGCGGCCTGGAGAGGACGCCAGTCCACGCGATCAGCGTTTGGGGCCAGCGTTGCGGCGCACGTAGGGGCTTCCGAGCGCAGGTAGGTCATCCACACCAGGACCGCGGCGAAGGTGGACGTCACACGGCGACGAGGAACATGCCGAAGGTGCCGGGCGAGCGATGACGTGGCTGCGCGTGGCCCAGATGGCAAGGTGGACGACGAAGATGAACACGGCGAGACGCGACAGCCCACGCCGGTCGCCGCGTCCGCGAGCGAGATTCTTGCGCGCCAGCAGCGGCGCCCCGATCAGGATCGCCATCAGCAGCGCCACGCCGGACCAGGAACGTCGGGTTGGAGAAGACCGACCCTTCCGGCGACGCCGTGCGCCACGGTCGGGACCACTCACCGAGCACATAGAACCCGACCGGCTTGCCGCGTAGCGCGAGCTTCCACGCGCATGGGCATTTGCCTTTGCGGCCAGGTGCCGGTCCAGGCGGCACGCGGACATCCGATGTGGAGAGCCAGGTCCAAAGCGGTTCGGCGGGCTGCAGCTTCGCGGGGTCGATTCCGGCGGCGGTAGAGCAGCGGGTTCCAATCGGTTGCGGCGCGTCTTTCGCGGGACCCAGGCACCTGCCTGGCAGGCCGGGCCTCGAAGTACATCAGGTGGCCGATGCTGATCCAGCTCCATGTAGGTCATGCCGGCGGCGGTGGGCGGGTGGATCGTCGCGCGGTCACAACTCTCGGGAGTGAGCAGGTCAGGTGTGGAACTCGGACCCGGTCATGGGACCCACGGACTGGTGCGCTAGAAGAAGCGCAGCATCGCAGGTTCCAGGGAGAAGGTGCGATTTCCAATCGGCGCGCAGGTGTTCAAGTTGGACTTCGCGGCCTCGAAGTATCTTCCGCTGTACCAGGTGAGGTCGCCAGGCGCCGTCGTAATGGGTCCGGCCGGATAGCCGAGGCGGGGAAGAAGATCGCGGGCCTTTTCTCTTTAGGGACGTCCAGGGAGTAGCACGCGGCGCGGCAGTTCGAAAGGGCACTCCCGCGAACGGTGAGGACGCAGCCTGGCGGCGACGCCGGCGAGGACGAGGACAAAGATGGGAATGGCAAATTTGGGCGCGAGCCCCTCGCGCCTTCGCCGGCGGCCACGGCCATCTCGGGCGACGGAGTCTCCCCGGCGGCGAGCGCGGCGGCGAGCGGAGTAATACGTAACTTACTGAACGAAGTACAA
>ERZ1370068.3031-contig-2157_pt1 | contig 26515 bp, 44 predicted proteins | sample MGYA00561227_ERZ1370068 | MGnify/ENA primary metagenome ERZ1370068 (study PRJEB38410, sample SAMEA6850437) | metagenome | study: Metagenomic assessment of the ecological functions of the soil: analysis of the soil microbiota associated with the...
GCTTAGCACCGGAACGAATCGCGGGATCTTCCAAGCTTACGAACATGGAATTGTCACGAGCGCGAGTCTTATGGTGCGACAAACAGGCCGCCGCCGAGGCAATCGAAGAAAGCGGGTCGCTTCCATAAACTAAGCCTCGGACTTCATCTCGACTTGAGCGAGTGGAGTTATCGCGATGGCGAATGGCGGCAAGTTTACCAAATGGTGCCGGCCGACCGACATGGTCGCGGTCGAAGCGGAAATCTTGCGTCAGATCGAATTATTTCGGCAACTTGCCGGCCGCGATCCGACGCATCTCGATTCTCACCAGCATGTTCATAACCACCAACCGGATGCGGGGTGTTTGTGAAAGTCGCGCGCAATCTCGGATTGCCGCTTCGAAATTTCAATCCGAGCGTTTCGTTCCGCGGAGAATTTCATGGGCGCGGAAAAGAGCATCCATTCCCGGAAGGCATTAGCGTCGAAAATCTTTGCCGGATAATTCGTTCGCTTCCGGCTGGGACAACCGAGCTCTGCTGCCATCCGGGTCTCGACGCCGGCTTGATTCAGACTATTGCGCAGAGCGCAGCGAGGAAGTTCAAACGCTCTGCCATTCCAGAGTAAGAGCGGAACTCGAGCGCGAGTGTGTCACACTTGCTGTTTCTGTTCGCAGAACTGGCGCTGGCACATAGCGCGGCGCGAGACTTCGATCGGCGTGTGTGATCAGCGCGTCAGACTCGGGATCGAAAACTGCAGCGTTAAATTCGTTTCTGCCGCAAACGAAAAAGACTAAGATAGTGGGGCGGCAATGCAAAAATCGAGAAAACTAATGATCTTGTTTTGCCGGCATGATCGCAGCCGACCCCAATCAGGGCGGCGCTACCTGGGCGGTGCTTCAATATCTGCTGGGATTCCGGCAGCTTGGTCATGAAGTAATCTTTGTCGAGCCGATCAAGGCAGCGGCGTTGCGTCCAAGTAATGCATCATTCGAGAGTTCCGAAAACGCGCGCTATTTCCGAGAGACGATCCGCGAGTTTGGCCTCGATCAGCAAGCCACGCTTTTACTGACAGAAACGCACAAAACTGCCGGTTTGACCTACCAAGAACTAAGACAAAAAAGCTGCTCGGGCGGATGTGGTCTTTAACATTTCGGGTATGCTGGAAGACGAAGCGCTGCTCTCCTCAATCCCTGTGTCGCGTCTATTTGGATCTTGACTCCGGCATTCAACCAGCTTTGGCAGGCTGTTTGCGGTATCGATATGCGTTTATCGAATCACACCCACTTTGTGAGCGTCGGGCAGGCGATTGGACGACCCGGTTGTGCGGTGCCGACGTGCGGTCTGGATTGGCTGACGACCTTACCGCCGGTTGTGCTAGAGCATTGGTCGATGACTGCCGCCGTCCTTCACGACGCTCTCACGACCGTCGGCAACTGGCGCGGTTACGGATCCATCGAACATGGTGGATTGCACTACGGCCAGAAGGCACACTCGTTGAGAAAGTTTTTTGAACTTCCCAAAATGACGACCGAGAAATTTGCGCTCGCGCTCGCGATTCACCCCGACGAAAAAAGCGACGTAAAGGCGCTGCGGGAAAATGATTGGGAACTGCTCGATCCTCTCGATTGCGCTGGTTCGCCATCGCGTTATCGCTGCTTCATTCAAGGTTCGAAAGCAGAATTTGGGATCGCAAAAAGCGGCTACGTCGTTTCTCGATGCGGTTGGTTCAGCGATCGCAGCGCTTGTTATCTCGCATCAGGTCGGCCTGTCCTCGCCCAGGAAACCGGCTTCAGCCAATTTCTTCCCACCGGCGATGGACTTTTTCTTTTGCAACAATGGATGGAATTATTTATGCGATTGAGGAGATGAACCGCGATTACGCTCACCATCGCAAGGCCGCGCGGGAGTTGGCCGAGCGCTATTTTGATTCGGGGAAGGTGCTCGCCCGTTTGCTCGACAAAGTGGGAGTTTTCTCATGAGAGGAGTTCTTAACGAACTCTACCCGATCGTCGCTGAGGATGAACTCCAGGACGCTTTGGAAAAGTGTTGTGCGATTTTTACGAGGAGCCGGTCACGGTCTCGCAATGGCACCGGCGTGTTTCGGACTACAGCTCCAGTCATTTAATCGAAGAGATCGATGTTCGGGTCGCCGGACAAAGCGAGTTGAAACTAATCTTCAAAGATTTGAGCAGGAATGCCCTTTAACGGGGGCAAACGGGAAACAAGCTGCCGCTGGGCGATGACGCGCTCCGCGAGATCGAGGCCTACCGAAAAGTTTTGCGGCATTCGCACCTGGGGACGGCAACCTTTACGGCGCGCACGTGGACAAGAAGATGGAGCGCTACTGGCTTTTCCTGGAAAGACTGGCACCGGTGCACTTATGGCAAATGGGTGAGTGTTCGCGGTCTGGGAGCGTGTCGCCGCCTGGCTGGCCCGCACCCATATGACTTTAGCGAATTGCGCTACTTTGAACGGACAGGCTTCTGCGCGCCTGCTCCGCCACGACAGCAACTTTTACCATCAGTGGATCCGGCGTGCGCAGGAATTTGTCCGCCACCGGGACAAATCAACCGATAAAAGCGCGACGAGAGAGATTGATTTTATTGCCGAGGATTACGATTGGGTCGTCCAACGGCTTCTCACCCTTCCAATGACGGTGATTCATGGAGAATTCTTCGCTTCCAACGTGCTCCTCGACCAATTGGAAACGGAAGCTCTACGGGTTTGTCCGGTTGATTGGGAAATGGCGGCGTACGGACCGGGCTTGGTGGATCTGGCAGCGCTCACCAGCGGGAATTGACACGCGAACAGCGCGACGCGATGGCAAATAAATACTATTCCGCGCTGCCGGCGCAGATGCGCGAAAAATGGGACTTCGCCAAATTCCACACGGATCTCGATTGCTGTCGGCTGCACCAGGCAGTGCAATTTCTCGGATGGTCCCGGAATTGGTCGGCCCCCTGAGCACGCCCAGGACTGGCTCGACGAGGCGTTGGCAGTAGCGACCCGGTTGCGACTATAGGCTCCGTCGCGGCCGATGTTTCCAGACCGCGCGCAGGGTCCCGAACTCGCGTTTATCTTATCATGACGTGGCGGCGACAGCGCGCACGGATGCTGACCGCTGCATTTCTACAGCGCTGCGCCAAAGGTGAGGCGGCAAACTGCCGAGCGCCATCAATCCCAGTTGGCTGATGCAAAACCGATCAGCCACGGAAACGCGCTGTCCATAAAACCGTAGGAATGAAGCCCGATGCCGAGCATGTTGACACCGAACCACGACCAGCTGGTGACGATGTTGCCAAAGACGGCCATCACCATCAGTCCCCGATGTTTGACCAGGCCGCCCCAGCGGGCGTGGAGGATGATAGCATTCCAGAGCACGATGAGGAGCGCGCCGTTTTCCTTCGGATCCCAGCCCCAAAAGCGGCCCCAGGACTGATCTGCCCAGATGCCGCCGAGAATCGTTCCGACGAAGCTGAACAACGTCGCGAAACAAACGATGCCGTAAACCATTGCGCGCGAGCGCGCGCGCGGTCTCCTGGTTCAGCGATGACGTTAGCGACCCGCGCAGGATGTAAGTGAGCGCAAGAAATCCGGCGAGGAACGTAGAGGCATAGCCGAGCGTGACACAGACGACGTGAGTGGCGAGCCAGCCGTTGGTATCGAGCACGGCGCGCATCATTTCCATCGTGTCGCCATCCATGGAGAGATGATGTGCAATGAGGAGAGTGATGAAACCGATCATGGCGGCGGTGGCGCTGCCGATGCCGTTGCGGAAAAACGCTCGAGCAAAATACCCAACAAGACCGCGCCCCAGCCAATAAAGACGGCGGAGGAATAAAGATTCGTCACGGGCGGGCGGCCTTCGAGATAGATCCGCGTGATGAGACCCGCGGAATGCACAACGAAAATGACGATGAGCAGGATGAAGGCGTAGCGGCCGAGCGTCTGCGGCCAGACGAGCCACGAGGCGCAGGCGAGGATGAAGATCAAAACGTAGATCACCATCGCGCTGTAGAACGGCTGGAGTTGGTTGAAGACCGATTCGATGCTGGCGTTGCGAACACGCGGCGCAAAGTTCTGCTTCAGCCAGCTCGAATAGTTGTCGAGCGTCCCATTGAAAGTCGCCGGGTCGTTAGTCGCAAAGGCGGTGGCCATCGCCGCGTAAGCCGGGACGGCCGGATGCAGATTGCCAGCCGTGACGAAGCTAAGAATGCTTTCGCCCATTTTGCGCCATTGGAGCGGGTCGTCGCTAGAAGGAACTGGCGGGATCGGATAGAAATAACCGGTCTCCGCGAGAAACCCGAGGCTTTGCAAACCCTCGGCGGAGATGCCGCTGTTCATCGGGATCGGCGAGGGTGAATGTTTTTCGCCAGGCCATCGAGCTGCGCTTTGAAATCGTCGGTCCCGGCGACTTCGATGCTGTTCTCCAGCCGATGATAAAGCGTCAGCCGCTCGAAGAGCTTGATGATGTCACGCTGGAACGGCGACCGAAGTTGCGCATCCACTTTCTCCGCCAGCGCGGCCTGCTGCTCGATCTCCTGCAAGTGCGAAAAGAGTTCGCGGAACGAAAAATATTTGCCAGCCTCAGCGCTCCAGCCAAGCGCGGCGAGCGTCTCCGGGTTGCGGATCACGAAAATTTTTCGCAAATCGGCTTCGTCGGCTTTCATCAACACTTCAGCGAGCCAGTCGATGGCCGAGAGCGTTCCGTGATCGGTGCGCAGCGTCTGACGGGCGTGAATGATCAGGAGCGAAGTGCGCGCGACTGTATCGAGCGGCTTGATCCGCCATTGAGCAGGACGGGCAGCCGCCCAAACTCCTGCATCTGAAGCCATCGCTGGTATCGTGCTGTAAAAGCGGCGCGAGCACATACGCGACCGTCGCGGCCACGATAAGCCAGATCAAAATTGAGCGCGGTTTGTTCACGTGCTTCTCTTTTCACGAAGCCAAGAAGGTGCATCGAAAATTGGGTGACCAGCCCGAATGCGACGAGTCCACACGCGATGTAGGGCAGGATCATGGCGGATTTTTCACGCACTTGCAGAATCGTCGTCTTATCGTCGTTGTCGAAGCCGGATTGGTAAAAGGTGAAGCCGCGATAGCGGAGCGGATCATTCATCGAGATGAGCACTTCGCGATTTTCGTTTCGCTCGAAATCGATCAGCTGAATCCGGCTGGAAAAGCTCTTCGGAATGTCGGTGCCGGCATAACGATCATGCGCAAAATGGAGGAGCGAGAGCGCGAAGGGCTTGTAGAAGCGGCCGCTGGCGCATCAGCAGCTCGTAGCTGTGGCCGTTGACGGTGAATGGTTGCGCTTCGAAAATTGCATTTGAGACGAGCCACGTCCCTATCGAACCTTGCACACCCTCTACTTCGACAAAAGCCGCGCTCAAATCGCGTTCGTCATCCCGGACTGTGCGCGGGATTTCCGTGACGACAAGATTGGTCCCAAGTCCGGTGGTTGACGGGTGAAGGCGGCCCTTGCGGCTCGTCCGAACGCTTCACGAATTGCGCGTTGGCCAGAAAACGTTGGATGTTCAGGGCGAAGGGAAGCGTCGGATTCTGGATCGTGCCTCGGCGGGCGAGAACTTTTCCGGAATCGCGACGACCTGATCGAAATTCGGATCGGTCACATCGATGACGGCGCGAGTTCGGTTTCACGCGGCGCTTCGGAATAGCCTAACGTCTGGCCCTCGTCGATTCGCATCTGCGTTTCGCGCGCGAAGAGGCTGGTGAGCAGTTGCCCGATAAGCAACAGGATCACGCCGAAGTGTAGAAGAATGATTCCGATTTTCTTTCGCTGAAAATTGAAACCGCGTCGCGTGCGCTGCGATCAAGTTGGCGAGCAAGACCGTCCCGAGCAGGTAGCCGCCGGGGAGGATCGGGATTTTCCAACTCGCGCCCGGGGCGACCAGAAGATGAGCAGGCTCTGGAAATACCGCGCCTGCACCGCGTGAATGCCGAGATGGACCTGCGCGAGCGTCCCCAGAAAAACCAGCAGCATGCGCAAGACCGAGACAGACCACCGTCAACCGCAGCGACGCGAAAAACGCAACGGCTTGAAGAATTCGGAAATTGAAGCGGTCGTTGCGGACATTTGTTAGGGGATCATTAGGCTACGGAGGAAGTCGGTGAAGGCGCTTTTGCGAAACAACGGCTTGGTCTTCGCCCGTCATCTTGATAAACCATGAGTAATCGTTCTCATCCAGGATTGCGGCAAGGATGCGCTGCTTCTCATTTTGGTCGCCGATCGGCCTGTCGCTCACGAGGTCAACCAACAAAAATGCGTGGCCGTTCGCCTTGATATGCTCAGCCGCTCGCTTGAGCGCGTCTGCGTCGATCGGCCCGAGTTTCACCTGGCCGCGCCAGCGGTTCACGTTGGCGAGGTCACCGCCCGCCGACCCGGGCAAAGAGACGACCGAGATATCCGCTTCCTTTCCGTTAGGCGCGATCGCTTTGAAACTGGCTAGACGCATCGGCGAAAGCGGTTTTTCCTGCCAGTTGGGCGGAAGCGCATATTGCACCGGCGCACCCGCGGTGCCTCGATCGGCGGCGGCGTGGGCGCGTTCGTGCTGGCGCCCTTGTTCGCGGTCAATGGCATCGCGCTGGCCACGTGGACAGTTTCGAGGAATTGTTTGAACGCGTCCCGCTGCGATTCCACGAGCTGATCCGGGCCTGACATTTTGAAAAACCAGGTCTCGCCATTGAGGGCGAGAATGCCCCCGAGAATACGCGATTTCGAGTCGTCCGGCAGAATCGGCTTCTCGCTCAACAAGTCGACGAAAAAACATTTCATGCCCGCCGACCGTAAAGAGGCGTGCCGGCTTGTCGGGTGTCCGCGGTCGGCGGGAGCTTCAGCTGATCGCGCCAGCGATTCACATTCGCGAGCAGGCCGCCCGCCGATTCCGGAAAAGAAACAACGGAAATATCCGCGCTGCGCCCGTCGGGACTCCGAACGATGAAGCTGCCTTTTCGAAAACCAGTGGCTGGCTGCTCTTCCCAGCCGCTCGGCGCTTTCCACCGAACGATCGCGCCTGCGTCACCTCTCGCAGAGACTTGGTCGGCTATTTGCGGTTTCGTTTCCCTCGGAACGCGATAGACCGTGATCTTGGAATTATCGTTGCAGCCGACCGTGACTAAAAATGCGCCCGCGCAAATCACAAGCATCAAGGCAAGCCTGCGATGATCGGAGATTGAACTGCGCAGGCGCGTTTTCACGAGAAGAAAGCGCACTACTGCCGCACGGCAGGCACGTCAACGGCGCGAGAAGAAGATCACTCCTGCGAGAGATCAGCAAATGCGAACCGAGTCGCGTTCGGTGAAAAATGTTTCTCGATCTCTGGTGAAGAATTGCCGCTCTGCGACAAAAATCACGGACTAAATACCGGGCCCTTGGACTGACTTGAAGGTGGAATCAACGAACTCAACGGCTGCTAAATCAGCGCCTTTGAAAGTGCTGGCGATCTTTTTCCCGCCGTCGAAATTTTCTCAGCAGCGCGCCTCCGCTGCTTGCTAGTTCGACGCTTTCCCCAGATCCTTTCCAAATAACCCACGCGACCCGAACCGACGTGATAAGCTTCGAAAGCGACGGGATTCTTTAAGTAATACTTCTGATGGTACTCTTCGGCCGGATAAAACTGCATTGCCGGCAAAATCTCCGTCACGATCGGCTGATTGAATTTTCCCGACTTGCCGAGTTTCTCCTTGGACGCTTCGGCTGGCCTTTTCTCCTCGTCGTTTCCATAATAGATCGCGGCCTGATACGAAAGACCGATATCGTGGAACTGCCCATCGGCTTGCGTCGGATTGATGTTGTGCCAGAAAATTTCGAGCAATTGCTCGTAGGAAATCTGCGCCGGGTCGTAAGTCACTTCGATGGCCTCGCGGTGTTTGGTCTTGTGCGCTGAGACGAGCTCGTAGGTTGCGTCTTCTTTGCTTCCGCCCGTTGTAGCCGACGATGGTTTTCGCCACCCCTTTGGCGTGATCGAATGGCGGCTGCATGCACCAGAAACATCCGCCGGCAAAGATGGCGCTTTTCAGAGTGGGAGCGGACTTTCGGCTGCGTTACTGCCGACCGACTTTAAAAGCAATGTGACAAAATTAACAGGACGAGCGCAATAAATTTTCGCATAACTTCGGATAAGATCAGCCGCGCCCACTTTTATTCCAGATTTACTCAGCCCGCTGGATCGTCTTTGCGTGTTTCGGATTCGTAAGTCAAAATTGCAGCCGTGGTCGAATTCATTCCCGACTCGTATTTCGCGCCCCTTGATCTACCGAAGATTTTCAACCGGGTTGCACCGTTGGAAGTTGATCTCGGCTGCGGTGACGGCTCTTTCTTGACTGACCTGGCTGAGCGTTCTCTCGCGTAGAGATTTCATCGGCATCGAGCGCTTATTCGGTCGAGCGCGGAGCGCTTGTTCTAAAGCAGCCCGGCGCAAGCTGACGAACGTCCGGGTGCTCCGAATCGAAAATTCATATGCCGTCGAATACTTGTTTCCACGAAATTCCGTGGCGGTCTTTCATCTGTTGTTCCCCGATCCGTGGCCGAAGAGGCGTCATCATCGACGGCGCGTTGTGACCGCCGAGTTTTTGCGCGCAAGTCATCGCGCACTCGTTAGGCACGGAGAGTTTCGCATTGCAACCGATCAGCTTGATTATTTCGAACAGATTCGCCGCTGCACCTCGGCTGCCGGTTTCGACGAATTGGCGGATAACCATTGGGATTCGATGCCGGTTACGACTTTTGAAGAGAATTTCCGCGGCCAAAACACGCCGGTTTATCGACTGTCGCTGCGAAAGGTTTCGTGATTGATAAATCCGGTCGCCGTCCAGCCGCGCTGGAAAAACTTCAGACTAACCGCGCCCGTTTCGTCCTGCCGAAAAAGCATGATATTCCTGTCGCGTACCATCTGAGCCCAATCATCACGAATTCGCTCGTGCTCAGGAAAGTCGCACGAAGTCGCAACAATCACTTTTGGCTGAACGGCATCGAGAAAGTGAGATGAGCCTGATTGTCCGGAATTGTGCTGACCTTTGATGAGAATCTCACTTCGCAGATCTGTTCCGCTGGCCAATAATTCCTGCTCAGTAGAATATCCGCTGTCAGACATAAGCAGCACGCGTGCATTCGGACTGATCACGAGTCGAATGACCAGCGCTTGATCGTCCGCCGTTTTCGCGGAGTAGCCTTGGCGAGGGAAAATAACTTCCGTCGCTATGTCGCGTTCTAGATTCAGGTGGTCGCCCGCCGCCGCAAGTCGTCGCGTCCACGTCTGCGTCGAGAACGCACGATGGATTCTGAGATCGATCCGGCGCCCCATTATCAATCAGCTGTTTTGGTTTGAATTCGCGAGTCAATTCGCTTGCACCACCGATGTGCAACGAATCACCATGGGTCAAAACAAAACCATCGAGCTGGTCGATCCCTTTGGAGTGCAGATACTCGCGAGTGACTCTTACATAATCGCGGGCGCTGCCAGCATCAAACAACCAATCGGTATCGTGGGCACGAACGTGGATCGCTCCGCCGGCGCCGAGATCGAGGACAGTGATTTCAGTTCGGGCGCCGCTCGGCCAATGAGGTCGCTCGACATAAAAGTGGCCACCGGGACATTGAGCAAAAGGTGGACGGCCGCGAGAATCAATTGGGCCAGGCTCCAGTTTGCATTGTTGAAGATGAGCGACAAACCGGAAGAAAAGGGGACGGTCACCATGGAAATCATCGCGAGCGCCAGGACAAAAAAGCGATCGGCACAACCACGAGATTCGCGAGGAATGAGATCGAAGTGATCAAATGGAAATACCACCACAAAAGTGGAAACGAACCAATCCACGCTGCCAGGGAAATGGAAATGCCTCTCGCGATCCATGTGCAGGCAACGTCCAGCGTGCGACGCATCGGCCGAATTAGACTGCGTGGCAGGAACGGATCGGGTTTGTTTCGGCGCTGGAGAAAATGAAAAATCGGATCAGCGAATAAAAGGATCGCCGTTACAACAGCGAAAGAAAGCTGAAATCCTGTCGAGAAAAGCTCATTAGTATCGAGCGCGAAGAGAATTACCGCCGCCGCCGCGAGACTATTGAGCACGAAAACTCGTCGATCGGCGAAAAAGCCACCAAGCAACACGGAAGCCATGATAGCCGCGCGGATGCTCGACACGTGCAATCCCGTCACCGCGGCGTAGAAGAGCAGTGATGGAATGATCAGCGCCGTCGCCCAGCGGCGCGAAAGACGAAGCATGGTCGCGAAAATCCAGAGGAGCTGCGCGACAATTCCGACATGCAATCCCGCGACGGCGAACAAATGCAGGGTGCCGGTTTGCTGAAACGGTTCTTCGATGTCGTTCGGCGTGTCGTGCCGAATTTCCAGAGCCATGCCGCTAATGAGCCCCTGCACCTCGGGCGAATCATCGAGTCCGCGGCTGAGCGCCGTTTGCATCCATTCACGCGATCTGTGGGCAAAGCGCAGGATAGGATTTCCGCCTCCGATCCTGGTGACAGAACCATGCTCCGGATAGCGGACGAAAATTTCCGTCCACACGTCATGCCGGGCCAGATAAGCCTTCATGTCAAACACACCGGGATTGCGCGTGGCAGAAATCGGTTGGGCGTTTCCGAAAAGAGAGATTTGATCACCGAATTGCACCGTTCCTTTCCAGCGCGCACGCACGGTCGCGTTGCAATATTCCATACGCCCTCGACTTCTACGGAATCGAGTTTTAGCAGAAAGGTCGCGAACCCGTTCCGGGAGATCTTCGGCTCGCTCACGACAGCGCCAGTCACGCTGATTGTTCGACTGCGAACCCCGAGGTGATCGGCTAGTTTACGGCCAGGCGCATGGATGATGCGGAAACTGTGGAGAGCGAAGAAAGCAAGGGCCGCCAGCAAATAAATCGTGACAGAATTGGACCAGCGCAGCGCAATCAATGCCGTGATGACGGTGACAATGCTTGCGACGGAAACACCGGGGAAGAAATCGGCGAAAAGGATGCCCGCTCCCGCAGAAATCGCCAAACCAACAAACGGCTGTCGAGGCAAATTCCGCCATTTCATCGTCGTGCCACCGAACGATGTATCGTTACCGGCTACGTGATTTCCTCCGTCACCACCGTGTCCATCACGATGTCATGCGGTTCGGATCGGAATGCTCGCGAGCAATTGAAAGTCGAAACAGACGCCGAGCTTGCAAGCCCCCGCTCGCTGGACCTGCCAGGAGTCGATCAAAAATCCGCCGCCGCAGCCGGGACGGTGACTATCGCGTGAAAATGCCAAACCCGCAACAACGATAGGATCAATCTTGTCGGTTCCGAATTGCAGTTCTGTCTCCACTCGAATGGTGGGCGCAATCGTCGTGATGACCTCTTTGCCCAGAGCGAGCTTCTTCGTTTAAGCCGCTGATGTCGGGTTCGCTCTCGCAGAGGAACAAGCGGAACGATAGGTTTCGCTTTTTGCCGATTCTGGAGAGCGAAGGATTCTCTCGCAAATCTGCTTCGAGCGGGAGTCTCGTTCGTCGGAGCTCAATTCGGTTAAGCGCTGCCGCATTCTGGCTGGCGATATGGGCAGCCTTGGCTGCAACCCGCTCGCCGTCATTGGGCATGGCCGCAAAACGATTGATTCACCCCGGTTAGTTTATATGCTTGACCGGCAGTGCCGGATTCCTTTTTCGAAGAAAAACCGCACCCACGTAGTTCGCGCTGCGTCCGACAATGGCGAGGCGAAAGAAAAATCACCGCGCGTCGGGTTGCGTCCGGCCTCAGATTGGCACAAGCGCACTTCCTGACGAGCGTCCTCATATCCCCGTCATTGTTCACAAAGCGTTCCGGTCGTCGCGCGCAGCCGCTCTTTCCACGAGTTCGATCGGGCGAACTTTCCATCACCTGGATCGGCCACGCCTCGTTCTTGATTCAGATGGAAGCCATGAACGTCTTGATCGATCCGAATTGGTCGATGTGGCTGAAGGTGATCAAGCGTTTTGAAGCAGCCCCGGTTTTCAAATTGATCATCTGCCTTCGATCGATTTTGTCCTCGTCACGCACGCGCATTTCGACCATCTCGATCGGCGAACTTTGCGTCGAGTTGCAGCCGATCAGCCAGATCGTGGTCCCGGTCGGGGTCGGGAAACCTGGTTCACGATCTCGGTTTTAATATCGTTCATGAACTTGGCTCACTGGGAAAGCGTCGAACTCGGGCCCGCTAAAGGTGACGCTGACGCCGTGTCATCATTGGGGCGCGCGAATGCTCGCACGATTCGCATCGCGGTTTCGGCGGCTTCTTCATTGAGGCGGGCAAGCGATCGATTTTTCATTGTGGCGACAGCGCCTATTTCCCGGGCTTCAAAGAGATCGGGAAACGTTACCAATCGAAATCGCGCTCTTGCCCATCGGCGCTTACGATCCGCCGAGCGGTCGCGAAGTTCACATGAACCCGGAGGAAGCGGTGCAGGCATTTACGGAATTGCGTGCCCAGAGATTCGTGCCAATGCATTACGGAAGTTTTCGCCTCGGATATGAACCGCTGGAGGAGCCGCCCGAACGCCTGCTCGCCGCCGCTCGGGCGCGGCGAATCGAAAACAAGATCCTGGTGATGACCGAGGGAACTCCGGTCGTGCTTTAACACCGCGCGTTGCGGGGGTTGAAACGAATTGAGAAATGTTTCGTTCCGCTCTCTGAGGATAGAGCGTCTTGACCCACTCCGCGCGCTTGGGGCTGGGCGATCGTCGTTGGTTTCTGTTCTCCTTCTGCTGTGGCACGATCCGCTCTTGTTTTGGAATGACGATTACGAAGTTTCCATCCTTCCAGTTTTCGCCGATGTCGCGCGCAGTTGGTCGGAAGGACATCTGCCGCTCTTAAGTCCCTACTCATGGGTGTGCAGTAATCTGGCCGGGGAGTTTCAATACGGAACATTTTCAATTTTCGTAAATGCAGCCGTCATTCTCATCTGAAATTTCCGCTGACTTTTCCGCAGCAGGCAGCGGCGCTCTCGGTGGCGCATTTGTTCTTCCTGGCGGCGGGAGCATTTCTTCTCGCGCGAGACCGGAATCTCTCGACGCCGCTTTCGATGATGGTCGCGCTCATCGCGTCGCTGAATGGCTGGATCGTCTGCTGGGGTGCGACGGATTGGTTCGGTGCGCTCGCGGCGTTTACGTGGCTGCCGTGGGCCTGGTGGGGGTTGGCGCGAGCGCTCGATCAGCGCCGGAGCCGCTTGCGCTTTTGTGGCCGGCCCCGTTTGTCTATCTGCTCATTGCCGGCGGCTTCCCTTACACCGTCCTCATGCTCGCGCTTCTGATCGGCGTGGCTAGTGGTAAAAGCGTCCATGCAGACGGGCAAATTATCGATCTTGTGGCTCTCTCCTTGCGGGCGGTGCCCTGGGGTTGGTCTTTCTGCCCCGGCCTGGCTCGCTCTTCTCGAGTACGTCAACAACTCCGCGCGGACTTCGCAGGAGGCGTGGGCGCACTTACAGTGGATTGTGCCCCCGGCTGCGCTGCCCGGTTTTCTATTGCCTTCGTGGACAGTTAACTGGGCTGATTTCTCTTCACATCTCGTGCCACATGGCGCGACCGAGATGGCCATGTGGCCTGGTCGCTCCCGTCGTATTGATTGCCGGCTTGATTAGGTTGCCGCGAACACTCGTTAGGCAAATCAGTTGGGAACTTCGGTTTATTCGTTCTCGTGCTCGTTATCTCGATGCTGCCGAGCGTGAACGTTTTTCGCTGGAGTTTCCGCTGGCTCCCTTTGTGCAAGTCGTGCTGGCGCTGTGCGCCGCCGAGGCGTTGCGAATATTGAGCCAGCAGACGCGGCCATCTCCGGGCACCTTGCGTCATCCACTTTTGCGCCTAACGAATAATCCGGGCGTATTGGGATTGGTCCTCGTGCTCCTCCTTTCTGCCGGCGCGACCCTTGTTTGGCGGACGACCGGGGTGCACGCATTTTCCATTTACATGGATCACATTGGCTATCGCTGCGATTTGGGCCCTCCTCGAAATGCTTCCGGCGCATTTGCCGATTGTGCGAGCGTGGACCCCTGCGCTGGTGACTTTGCTCTCATTACTCGCCACCTACTTTTGCATTCCTCCTAATTGCGGCGTCCCGAAATATAATCTCGATCAAAAACTGATCGAGCTCCTTCGCCGCTCGATCCGCAGCGTCTCTACCGTGAGTGTTTATCCGCCCGTGGAATCAACCTATCGCGTGGAAAAAAAGTTGGCCCAATCGGGCAAGTCGTTCGCCCGGGCAGCAGCTCCATGTGGGGCGGTATTCATCTCATCAACGGCTACAGCCCGATCCTGCCGTCGGGTGTTGCGAGGGAATTTGCGTTTGCGATTCATGGCGAACTACAAGAGTGGAAGGGGGAAGATCTGGTTCGGTCGCAGGCCGGGCCGGATGGCGAACTGGCACGCCTAGGCGTGGATGGAATCATTGTCGCAAGCGAACTGCGCCTCGATCCGAAGCCAGACTCCGAATGGTTGCTTGTCTACACTTCCGGACGAAGGGCGCGTTTTCCATCGACGCGGCGCGCCGCTTCGCGCGTGTTCGTTCGGCGAGGACGCTTGTCTCTCGACCAAACGAACAGTTTTCCATTGCAAAAATCTCACGCGTCATCAACGGGCGGAACCGGCTTTCTCGCCGACGTGGCCGTTCCACCGGATGGAAATCCCGCCCTGCTGACGATCTCGCGTCCGTAATTTCAGCGGCTATCGCGCCAGCATCAACAAGGTTTCTTTGAAGGTAGACGCATATCGCGGCTTGATGCCGACGGTCGAAATCCCGGCTGGAACACAAGGTCGCCCGATGGTTGTTTACCGGCCCTGGTGGTTGATCTGGGCGCGCGGTTTTTCGGCCGCGAGTTTAATCATTATTCTCGCCTGCGGGGCACTCGGAATGTGGGAAGTCTATCAACATCCAGTTGAGAAAATTAGCAAATCGCAACGCTGGATTCCTCCCACACCAGGGAATCAATACACGTCGCGCTTGTAGCGCTTTTCGGTCTTTAGCTTTTCGACGTATTCGTTCGCTTGATCGACGCATCCTTGCCGCCTTCTCGCTGGACGATCTGACGCAGCGCAGGCATCGACATCTTTCGCCATGCGACGGGCATCTCCGCATACAAAAAACTGGGCGCCCTCGTCCTCGAGCCATCTCCAGATTTCAGCCGCGTTTTCCAGCATGCGGTGCTGCACGTAAACCTTGTGGGCTTGATCGCGCGACCAGGCACAATCGAGTCGCGTCAGAATGCCATCGCGCTTGAATCGATCGAAATCCTCTTTGTAGGCATAGTCGCATTTCTCTCGTCGCGATCCGAAGAAGAGCCAGTTTTTCCTTTCTGCGCCGAGCGCCTGTCGTTCCTGCAGATACGCGCGGAATGGCGCGATGCCGGTGCCGGGTCCGACCATGATGATGGGGAGATCGGGATCTTCCGGCAGATGAAAATGCTTTGCCGAGCTGGGATAAACGGGCACGGGCACTGTTGTCGGCGCGTTCGGCCAGAAATGTCGACGCGACACCTTTGCGGAGCGCGACCGCGACTCTCATACTGCACAACATCGACAATCAGGTGCACTTGATCGGGAAAAACGCGCAGGCTCGATGCGACGGAGTAGAGGCGCGGCTGCAATTTCGTGAGCAGCCCAACGAATTCCTCGGGCGTAAATTTTACCGACGGATGCTCGAGCAAGAAGTCGATCACTTCGGCGCCCCAAAGATAATTTTCGAGATCGTGTTTGCGATCCGGGTGCAGCAATTCCGTGAGCATCGGCGCAGCGGAGGCGCGTTCGAGCAATCGCTTTCAAAACTTCGGCGTCGGCTGGGTGATGGAATAATCGCGCAGCAACGCTTCACGGAAAGGCTTCGTTGTTTTTGCTGCCGGAACTGGCTCATCGCCTTTCGCGCCAAGAGCGCGAAGGATTTCCTTCAACCAGATCAGGATCGTTGGTCGGATAAACTGCGACCGAGTCGCCGACCTTCAAAGCTCAACTCCCCAACCGGTGAGATCGATCTCGAAATGGCGCGTCTCCTTTTCGGATTCAGGGCCACTCAAACGGCGATTGACTGACGAGTTTGCCGGGGAACGGATTGCTCGCGTGTACGGCGAAGTGGACGCGGCTGGTTTGGGTGAGCTAGTAACTTCCGGCATGTCTCGATCTTGTAGCGGCGATCTCTGATCGTCGCAAATATTTCCCGCGACTATGACTTCTCGCGGGCGATCGCAAAATTCGATGCGAGGGGCTAGAAAACGAAACACGCAGAGCGGATTTGCCGAGTCGATGGCGCGTTTGCCCATCGAAATCGAAAAAGAAACCACTCAGCGCCGACTTTGGCTCGATCAATCGCGCTTTTCGTCGTCGCGAGTTGATTAAGTTTGCGGTTCTCCTCTTCAAGTCTGCGTTTTTCGCGTGATCGTCCATAGCGTTCGGTAAATTTAGACCGCGACGCGATTTTATCAATAAGCCTAAATGCTCTACAAGCGTACAGTCTGAAAACAGCGAATATAGAAACCCGCCGGTTCGTGCGCCTGTTCCTCGTTTCTCTAAGCTCTACATGGTCTCCATTCTGCTCCGGCCAAGATTTAAACGCGATTGCGGCAATAAGAGGCGCGCAGGTTAAAGGCAATTTTCATGGCAGTGTTCAAGAAAAGGCGCGCTCTTTACGACAAACGGGCCGTCTCTGTTGAGGACGTTGACCGTATTCGCCTGGCGTGGGAGTGTATTTTCTTTAGGTGCCGCTTTTGTAGTTTGTTGATACATAGAGCCGTCTTCTCTCGCAGAATTTTGCAAAGCTCGCGCCGACGCGCGGCAGCAACGGTGGTCGCTTGAACAACGGGTGAAAAGCTGAACGGTTCCAAGGTCGGGGCGTCACTAAGAATCCCGGACCTGATTGATTTTCCCCGTGATCGACGATCTCGACGCCGGTCGCATCAGTGTGAGCGTAAAGTTGGTCTCTCGATGTTCGATCAGCTGACCGTGCAACCACTATACTCTTTAACAATTTTGCTCAGACAGCTTCCTGACGCCCCCGCTGACCTTAAAAGGTTTGCCATAGAGCATGTAAATTGAAACGAGAAGCGGTAATAAAATCTCGCTTGCGATGCGTGCCGAATCGGCATTGTCCGATTTGGTCGACCGTCGCTTCGACCTTTCGCCTGAAACACTCGTGGGCGTAAAAGAATTTCCAGGCGACTTAGCGTCTTCGAAATTCAGTTTCGGTCATATAGCTATTATTCGGTAGTGATACAGTTCGAGTACCACTATCAAAATATCCGTCCATTCCTGAGCGCGAGTCGCGCAAGCCGGAGTGCAGCTCCGGTTATGCTGAGCGGCGGTCGCGTCGCCCGGAGTCGCACGCGCGACGCCGAGCATCGATTGCACGACACCGAGATGGGGCTCTGTATGATGCCGAGAAACGTTTGTGCGACCCTGAGATGACGCACGACGCCGAGACCGTTGCGCGACGCCGAGAAGCGGTTGGGCGAAGAAGAGCATTAACGAGCTGGATCGCCACGGCTTGCGGCCAGGATCGGTCATTCAGAGTCTCAGGCGCTAGCCCCGGAAACGGACGCCCTCGAGCATGCCGCAAGGAAACTGACCCGCCGCCGAACCGATATGACTCGCCGCGCGGCCAACGTGCCGCAATCGCTCCTTTGGTCGAGCCGGAGGCGCGACCGCATGATCCGTACGCCGCGTTTCGGTCCGGCGGATTCAGCTTGTTTACGCTCGGCAATTTGCTCTCGATCATGGGCCGCCAAATGCTCGCGGTCGCGGTGGAGTGGGAAATTTATGCGCGCGCACCCATTCGGCGACCGCGCTCGGCCTCGTCGGACTCGTCATCGCCATCCCCGTCGTCGCGCTCTCACTGCCGGCCGGTCATTTGGCCGATCGATTCAGCCGCAAACGGATCATTCTGGTTTCGCAGATTTTCAGCGCACTGGCTTCCGTCGCCCTCGCATTGGTTTCCTGGCAACACCTCGCCATTCCACAGATGTCGATCTTGCGGCAGGGAAATGGAGTGTTGCGCGCGATCGCGACGTTTTCGAGCGTCATCATCCGGCGTTCCATTTTGACGATGCCTCTATCTCCGCTGATCTACGCGCTGCTCTTCATCTATGGAACGGCCCGCACTTTTGTGGGCCGCTGCGCAGCTCGTCTTTTCCAACGCTTGTCTCACGCGACGCATTTTGCGAACGCAGTGACATGGAACAACAGCGTGTTTCAAATCGGATCAGTCGCTGGTCCAGGAATCAGCGGCCTGCTTGTCGCCCACGCCGGTTTTCCGTTCGTTTACGCGCTCGACGCTCTCTGTGCATTTTCGTTTTTCCTGTTCGTCTTGCCGATTCGCCGCGGCACACAGACCCCGAATCAGGCCGAGAAAATCCGTGGCGCAGTTTGGCCGCAGGAATGCGATTCGTCTTCAGCAAGAAAGTGATCCTGGCAACGATCACGCTCGATTTATTTGCGGTGCTTCTCGGCGGCGCGACCGCGCTGCTTCCGATTTATGCCGATCAGATCTTGCATTGCGGACCGGTTGGGCTTGGCTGGATGCGTGCTGCGCCGGCGGTGGGCGCGTTTATGATGGCGCTCGCCGTCGCCTACCTGCCGCCGATGAAACACGCCGGCAAGGCGTTGCTCTGCTGCGTGACTCGGTTTCGGAATTGCCACGATAGTTTTCGGCGTCTCGGAAATCTTGTGGCTGTCGTTAGGCGATGTTGTTTGTCGCTGGCGCATTTGACAGCGTGAGCGTGATCGTCCGCGGCTCGATCGTGCAACTGGTCACGCCCGATGAAATGCGCGGCCGTGGTTTCCGCCGTGAACAATATCTTCATTGGCACATCGAACGAATTCGGCGCGCTCGAATCCGGGCTCACCGCCGCACTGTTCGGACCGGTGCTATCGGTTGTCGGTGGCGGAATCGGAACGATTCTCGTTGTCATCGCGGTCGCGATGATTCGGCCGGAAACGCGCAAGATCGGAGCGCTGGATAAAAGTTTGCGCTAAGATCAGGTCGTGGCGCAAGTTTCCAACTTGCGAATAATGGGAACGCAACTTGGGAAAAGTTGCGCCACAATCAAATGAAAATTGCCACGGCCCAGTTTTCGTGCGCACTTGGCAATCTGAAAGCGAACGCCCGGAAGGTTCGCGAATTTTTCTCCGCGTGCGAATGAATTCCGGCACGGTGGAATCCGGATTAACGGCAGCATTGTTTGGTCCGATAGTTTCAGTCGTGACCGAGGATTGGGAACGATCCTGGTCGTTTATTGGCGTCGCAACGATCTGGCCGCAAACGCGAAAAAATTGGTGCGCTCGACAAGAGCATAAGAGCGACCGATATGACCGCCGCCGCTCCAATTTAGAATTAGAATGCGCCGTGCAGCGCGATACGCGTAGGGCGCGCCTTGTTCGCTATGATAGCGCACGTCGGCGCGATAAAAATCGAAATTGCGATAAGGCAAATAACCGCCTTCCGCCGTGATGGTGAACGAGGACGAAGCCTTCCATTCGAAGCCGGAACCGATGCGCACTTCGCGGTAGCTGACCAACGCGTTATTGAGCCGGGAGTCCCCATGAGAATCACCGAACCGATTATCGACGCGAAAGGTGTTGGTCTTCAGATCAGCGCCGGCGAAGAACGTGAGATTACGACTGTATTGATATTCGAGTCGTGGAGTTGGAAGCACGGCGTTGAGCACCCATTTCGGAGCAAATTTCCAGCGCCACCGCCGCCGCCCGGCAGCACCGGATATTGCTGTTCGTAGTTCACCCCTGATTCCCACGACGAACTGTAGATCCGGACTGTAGATGTGAGTGCTGCCGACGACGAATGGGACGATGAAGTCATCCGAAGTGAAATGGTTGAATGTGAGTTCCGTAAATGCCGGGCTGAGCTTCATCCGGCACTCAAAATGGAATCCGAGAATTTAGTATCCAGCCCGACAATCAGGCTCTTCGTAGATTGTAACGTGTTCGGAAGCCGCTCGCCGCTCGGAAAACCCAAACGAAAATCGCTCCCATTCCAGCGCCAAGCCGCAAGATCTCCGACGGAATTCCTCGGTGTCAGCACGAAACGAGCTAACGAATAGTATTCCTCGAGATCATCGACGCTTCGGTTGCCACGCTCGACTTCGCCCTCGCCGACATAGGCCTGATCGATGTCGAACTCAGCCGACAATTGAAACGGTTGATGTTCAATCGCCGCCGTTGTGTTCTCTGCCGTCACGTTCTTGCCGGGTTCGCCGGCGAACGTCGATTGGATAAGGAAGCGCGGTGGCCAAAGCAAGGACGCAGAAAAGTTTTCGAAAAGTCAGTTTCATAAACAGCAATCGAGTAATCACGCGCGTTCAATGACCGACGGTGTCGCGCCTGAATAAGTTAATGGCTTTGGAAATATCTTTCCTCATGGCCGATTCGGAAGCGAGCCGCTCGACGCCGTGCAATTCCCTTAACGACGCCGCCGAAACTAAATCGCCGCGCCAGACAAGTGTCGAAGCCTTTGCTTCCACCTGCACTGGCCACATCTGATAAAGCGTGAGCGCAACGTAGTATCCGCCGCTGGCGTAATAGAGCCCGTCGACAGCCCCGGTAACCGCCGCCCGCCGTCGTGCGGCTATAAAAAGCGCCCAGCGTGAGCACGCCTGCATGCATCCACATCGAGCAGCTCCCAATACATCTCCGGTTTGAGTGATCCTTCGCCGCCGATCATGCCGGTTTCCCCGAGAAAACCGCCAAACTGACGATTTATTTTTCCCCGTTGACGAAGCAGACCGGAAGATTCTTTGGCGGATGAAACTGCTTCGTGGCGTATGATCGACAAGGCAGCTTCGCGCGAAACGCCGCCCGCCGCAAAACTTTGCGCGCGCCCCGCCAGAATCTCCCGTCCAGAATGCGACGACCGCCAGGCATCGCTCCACCGCTCGCATTTGCCGCCGCCGTAAGCTTTTTCGCTTTCTTCACGGCTGATCTGAAGTTCAGAGCGACATTTTCTCCGTCGCATTGACGAGCGCCTTTACCGAAGAGTTGTCTGGCGCATCCTTCAACCGCGAAAAATTTGCCATTGTGGGCGAAGCCGGCAGATCGGAGTGCAGATAAATTTTCACCCTGATGAGCGGCAGGATTCCAGCTTCGCAAAGCTTCCAGCGCTTTGCAGGCGGACCCGGCATCGACATAACAGCTCTGTGTCGAAAGAAAACGGGGGCGAGCTCATCGCCGGGCCGTTAGCAGTTTTGACTTCGCCTTTGGCCAACTCGGTCAGATTGATGCCGCCGAAAACGGAGAAGCCTGCCAGCTCCGAAACGGGATCAGCATGGGCTGCGCCCGCGACGATAAGGCCGAAACCCAGCAGCGAAGTAAAAGGGATCGATTCATCGGGCCTTGCGCATCACCTGCCGTCGCTATTCGGGTCAAACTTTCAGGTGATCGTCGTGCTGTCAATGCAGCAGGTTAGGTTTTCCGTCTTGAAAACCAATCACCAAATCCCTACTGGAAGAAGCTACGCACGAAGGTGGAGCGCGATTTCGCGATGAAGGAAACCATTATTGTCGTCGATCGACTGACCAAGCTTTTCGGTAACATTCACGCGGTCGAGGATCTCCTCGTTCAGTATTGATTCCGGGCAGATCTTCGGATTTCTCGGCGCAAACGGCGCGGGCAAAACGACGACCATGCGAATGCTCTGCGGCCTGAAACGGCCGACTTCGGGCCGCGCAACTATCGGCGGAGCGGATGTCTGGCTTAAACGCTATGCCGTGCGCCGGAAATTTGGTTACATGGCGCAGAAGTTCAGTCTTTATCCAGACCTCACCGTGCTCGAGAACCTGCGGTTTTTCGGCGGCGCTTGTCGCGTTGGCCCTAACGCGTTGCGGCCGCGCATCGAACGGATCCTGCGTCAGATCGACCTCGAAAAAAGCGCGATGCGACGGCCGGCACCTTGTCGGGGGAATGAGGCAAGTTGCTCGCGCTGGGCTGTGCCCTCGTGCACGATCCACCGTTACTTTTCTCGATGAACCCACCTCCGGGCTCGACCTGGTTCATCGTCAGCAAATGTGGAATTTGCTTTATGATCTGAGTCAAGGTGGCATCACGATTTTTATGACGACCCATTACATGGATGAGGCGGAGCGCTGCACGGAAGTGGGTTTTTTGCAGACGGGACGCTTGCTGGCAAAAGCGCGGCCGCGCGTGTTGAAGGCGAGCTTTAAGGCAAAACTTCTGGAACTCGACCTCGAACCAGTCATGCCGGCGTTAGTGCAACTGCGAGAATCGCGCGGGGTTCTCGGCGTCTCGCTGCGCAGCGGCAGCCTGAGGATTTACGCTCCAGATGCCGATAAATTGTTGGAAGAATGGCAACGCAAATGGCCTTTTCCGGAGCTGCGCTGGCTCGGTCAGCGTTGGGTTGAGCCGGACATGGAGGACGTTTTCACCGCTTACTCGCAGGGATATGACGCGGTGCTCAATCGGCCACAAGTCAATTGATATGGCGCAGTCCGTCCCAGCATTCAATTTTTCCATCGCGCGAACGCAGATGAAGATCCGGAACGTGATCCAGGCGATCAGCAGCGTCGCTTACAAGGAGTTCATCCACATTTATCGCGATTGGCGCATTCTCGTGCTCCTGCTCATTTTTCCGCCGGTCTTTACCGTCATTTTCGGACATGCATTTGAACTAACTGAATCCAGCGATGTCCCCGCACTTTTGAAAACGCCGATCACACGCCAGCGAGCCAGCGTTTTGTCGATCAGCTCATTACGAACCGAACATTCAAATGGAAATTAACGACGATGGGCGGCCAGCCCGATCTGCTCAAGGAACACGTGTATGCCGCGTTAATTATCCCTGCCGGCTGGGGGAAAGCTTGAAAAACGGCAACCCGATCGCGATGCCGTTGTATCTGGATGGCAGCGATACCAACATGGCGAGCGAACTGAAAGGCCGGGTCGAACAGAGCCTCGGAGATTTTCAAAAATGGAGCGCGACGAGATGATCGAAGCTCTGCCCTCCGAAGTTCTCGATCTGGGCAAGAAGCTGCCGGTGGAGGTGCGCAAGCAATTCGTCTCCGCGATGACGCAGTGGGGCGTGAACTCAAAGGTGCTCTACAATCCAAAACAACGCTTTATCGATTACGTGGTGCCGGGGATTATCGGCATCATCCTGCAATTGCTCACGGTTACTTTGACCGCCTGCACAATCGCGCGGGAACGAGAGTCGGGCACGCTCCATCAATTAATGGTCACGTCACTTCGGCGCAGTGAGATCGTAATCGGTAAAATTCTTCCTTATCTGGCAATCTCGATTCTCTTGATTCTGCTGGTGATTTTGGTGGCGGGCTGGCATTTTCACGTGAAGTTCCATCAGCATCTTTCACTGGCGATCATTTGTCTGCTCTTTCTGCTCTCCTCGTTAGGCTTGGGCCTGCTGATCTCGGCTTTCTCCCGCACGCAAACGCAAGCGATCCAGCTCTCGGTATTTTTCTCCTGCCCGTCTTCATGCTTTCCGGGGCGTTCGCGCCCCTGGAGCGGTTGCCGCACAGCATCCGTTATCTCTCGGAATGTTTTCCGCTCACTCATTTTTGCCGCGCGTTCCGGCTGGTGAATCTTTATCGGGCCACTCCTTCTTTTTGACCGGCGACCTGACGTTCCTGCTTCTCGGCGCAGTTATCACCTTTATCGGCGCGGCTTTTTTGCTGAAGCGGATCAGGAATAACGGAACCAGCTTCGTTAGATGGTGAAACGAGCGTGAGTTCCAATAGTGACCTCGATGCACCGAGAGTCTGACCAGCCCCGCGCTTACGGTTTGGGTGCCGATTGTCCGCGCACCCGTCACCGCCTGATGCCAAATGCCGATGGTTACCGACCGGCTCCTCTTCTTCAATCCAGCGGGCTGCGCCACGAGCCCGGTTTATTGAGCACCGTGCGTGCATAAAGCATCGTCGCGGAAACATCCTTGTGGCCGAGCAAGTCTTGCCGCGTGCAAAGCTCCGCTCGCGTTCTACGCCGCTTGCTCGGCTGTCCTACGGCAAGCTGTCACTCGCCCAAGTCGCGCGGGATGCCGCGCTTTCCATGGAACGGATGAATCGCTCGATCCAATCGCAATAGCAGCGCTCCGTCCGGAGGCAAGTATAATGCTTCAGGCGCAACAGATCGCGCCTTGTTCGAGCAAGTTTTTCGGACTTGCCCGGCGAAGCGGCCTGCGCTACAACCTCCGCGGCCATGCGAAAGGGCTTTTTATCCGGCATCTCCCCGGGAAGCAAACGGATCATACAGATTTTATCTGTCTTTAATTACAGATTTTGGGGCCCACTTCTCGTTAGCTGCACTAGCGCGCGTGGGCAAAATAGTAACCCATATCACCATGAAAGACGAAATTATCCGTATCGGGCGAATAGGAATCAGATTCCTGCTCGACATCAAACTAACAACATAACACCCTATGAAATACATGCTCACATGGTCCGAACGCCCGCAAGGCTCACCGATAGAATACGAGAATGCCCAGAAGCGAATTCTGGAAGTTTTCACGCAATGGAAAGCACCCGCCAATTTCAAGATCGGAGATGTTCGTGATACGAGTGGGTGACTGGGGCGGATATATGCTGCTGGATTGCGATGATCCAACCGCCGTCCACAAGTTCTGCTCCATGCTGCCTGCGTTTGTATTCGAGGCTCGCCCGGTAATTCCAATCGCGGATGCTGTCCGCGTCGAACTCGAATCCATTGCCTTTCTCGTGATGGCCTCCCCAAAAGTGACACAAGCAAGGCCTCAACCAATCGCGAGGCCGTGTGATAAGTCGAGGAAGAATGCGAGCGGTTCCGCGGCGGAGCGGAGTAACGACCGAAAAGGGATTTTCTTTTAGTGAGAGGCTAAAATCACGCGGGAGCGTGGCCAGGATCTCCGGACACGTCCAGTCTTGAAGACGACCGGCCGACGGGCCAAACAGTCCGGGGTGATCTCAGCTCACTGCTGCAATGAGGTTGTTGACTCCCACCAGATTGCAGGCGCGCTTTAGGTTGCAGGCGAGCACGGTGAGGTTACTTCGGTGGCGACATGGCCCATCTCCGCGGCAAAGGGAAGTAGTCCAGCCGAACGAACGTTTTATTGTGCCAAAGCAATGTTCGATGATGGCTTCGCGCCGGCGCATGATCGGGGGTTGGCGGCCACGCGCTCGGCCACTCGCTCTGCACTTCTTCCGCTGCCAGCCGGGTGATGGCGCGGTTCTCTTTATTGCGCGTACGCTGGCCTTGAGGGGCAACTTTTGCAAGCTGCTCGCCCGATGGCAGTAAATGGCGCGCTCTTTCTCGTTGGTGGCAAAGCGGTAGGTTAGCTTCTGGCCCGACGACGATGTGACGGTTTTCTGGCATCATGCTTAAAGCTTTCCTTGCTATAAAGACCGCGCGTGGTGTTGGCGCTGGTCAAAGGTTTATGCGACATAGGCGGTCACGAAGCGATCGCTTCGGCAGAGTCTTTTCCGGACTTGGATTTTCGAAGCGAGAACTTTGATGTCAAAGTCTTGCGCGTCGTAAAGGGGACGTCGAGAACACCCACCTCGCCATGTTGACGTCACCGCATCCTTCCAGATAAGTTACGCCAATCGTTCCGAAAAATATTGAGTCACCACGCCATGATCTTTGGATGGACCACATCGCGCCGGGAAAATCCGGTTGCGCTTTATCGACTGCCTTTGTCCGGGCGGCTCAACCGCGCTGGCCGACGCAGGACTCACTTTCCATGACTTCCACGCTCGCTGCAGTTTACCTGCCGCGGCGGACCAGCGGTGGCTGATCTTGTGTCTCGTTAGATGATGAAGCCAACATTCTCTCCTATGAGGGACTCGCAATTCTTTCTTAAGCGCGACGTGACAATCTCACAAAGTCCCATTAGTCTTTAAGCAGTAATGAAAATTCATGACCGGAGTAACCAATTATGAAGACATACAGCTATCGAAGACGTAAGCGTTCTCGTTTTGATCGCCACCTGCCTCGTTTCTTGAACGTGGATATACCGCTAATCAGGCGATGAGCGCCGACACGCAGTCAGGTCGTGCTGCTGGAGCAGGGTCTGCTTCTGTGCGACCTGTTAACGGTGGAGCGCATCTGATCATACACCGAATCGCAAATCTGGGGAATCGCCTAATCGTCAACTTGCGGATCGACGGCGCGTCGGTCGCATCAATTGCGTATGGCCACACCTATGAGGGTATCCTGTCGCCTGGACGGCATGTCATATCGGTGTTGGCAACTCCCAATCCGAGATGGAAGACCCCGTGGCAAATGACTCTGAATGTGCGAAACGGCCAGGCCTACAACTTCACCGCGATGGGAGATGGTTCAGGAAATTTGATTTTGAAGGGCGGATTGGAGCCTCCCGGTGCCCGCTAGCGGTAAAAGCCAGAGGCAGTTTGCAAGTATCAAGTGACAGCGCAAAAGAGGCTGGGTTCAAGAATCGTATTCTCGATGGGCGAAAAATTGAACAACCAGTAGACGCGTCTTGACAATCAGACAGTCGATTTTGGCCGTGGGATCGATCCTAAATAGCAACAATGCAACCGAACGAAGTACA
>ERZ1370068.3140-contig-2262_pt1 | contig 26515 bp, 45 predicted proteins | sample MGYA00561227_ERZ1370068 | MGnify/ENA primary metagenome ERZ1370068 (study PRJEB38410, sample SAMEA6850437) | metagenome | study: Metagenomic assessment of the ecological functions of the soil: analysis of the soil microbiota associated with the...
AAGACGTGTACTGATGAACTCCGCGGCGGAACGCTGAGTTTCCTTCCAAACATTATTGCAAGCCCTGCCATTCCCGCCGGCAAAGGCGGACGGGCGGTAGCAAAGCGGCCGATTAAGTCGAAGGGAAAGCTCAGGGCAGAAAAATGCCATCGCACGCGCCGAGGCAAAAGGGGCCTGAGAGCGTGGAGGTGAGGTGCTGCTTCTTCCTGGCTGCGCTCGCAATCCCAGCTCTTTCCTGAAGCTGATCCTGCCGGGCTTCGCGCCCTTGTCGGCTTACTCCTCCTGATCATCAGCGCTCTCATCAATAGCGCCCTTTCGATAGATCGCTTGGCCGACCATAGCCGGAAAGCTGTGTATCAGGGCAGCACAGATTGCGCACAGCAAAGTCAGCGCATTGGCAGATGAAATTGCCGCAATGGAACGCTGCCGCGGCAAGCCCATATACTGGGCGATAATTCCCTGCTGGAAGGTTATTTCCGTGCTCATAATCAATTCGAAACCACCACGCGGCAGGCTTGTTTCACCGGAGCTCTCTCTCCACATGGAACAGTAAAGGAGCTTCTGATAAAACTCCAGGCACTGGAAGCGTCGATCTTCGAAAAACCATCCATCGTGCAGCCAATCTCGGAGGAGCTTCTCGCAGTCTGATTCACCGGAAATTTTTGCATCGCTCCGGGATTCGGCGCGGACCTTCTCCTCATCTCGGGCCAATCACTCATCGTGAGCGGGAAGTAAAGAGCGAGATGCAGGATATGGCCGGTTACGCCCGTTTCGCACCGTGGGCTGGCAACTTCTGGCCCTTGATTTCCGTTTGCAATCCCGCCGGCGTTCATGTTTTCGCTGCGGATTGCTCGCCCGATTCAACAACAAATTGATGAGGCTATACAGGAAACATGGGGCAGGGCAAACTGTCCAAAGACCATACATGTGGATGGGCCTCGGGACCCGGTGTATTTCGGTGAACGTCTGGACTGGATGCGCCGCCGCTTGTTGAAACTTCAGGACGAGCAGAAAACCCGCTTCTTGCAGCATGTTTCTCAGCGAGCTCTCGGCGACGTGCCGCCCACCGCGATGCGCGAAGGCGCGGACTTGCACCGCGGAGTGTGGCGTGGCCGGCGAGCTGAGCGAGAGAGCAACAGTGCGTATCGCAAACGGTTCGTACAGCAACAGTATCCAGTTGCAGAGGCGGATCGAGGATTCTGCTGAGCTACAGTGCGCTTCCTGAACCGAAAGGGCTGCGCTGATAAGGCATAAGGCAAACCTGAGGGGAATATACTTGAGGCTGTATTGCAAGTGACCAGAATCTGGCACGTCATGAGCAAGGGCTTGAGAACAGAAGTGTCCTGCCCGGAACTGGTGTGAGATGGACTGTGATGAACAAAAATAAAAACAATCGTGGACAATTTATTATCGAATGCTGTGAAGTTTTCGCCCCAACGCGGCCGTATCAGTATTTGGGCGAACAAAATAGAAGAGTCAATCGTACTGAACGTTCTTGATGCCGGGGCAGGCATTGATGAAGCGGACCGCGATAAGGTATTCGAGCCGGATTTTCCAGGGGCGGCAAATGCGACAGCAGTCTATTCGAGGCATCGGGTTTAGGACTGTCAATCGCGCGCGAGTATGCGTTAGCGCACGGGGGCAACTATCGAGTTGGTTCCCCAACCTGAAAGCGGCGCTCATTTCCGCCTGACCATCCCGGTTAGTGATCCGGAAGGTTCCGCATGAGCAAGCAACGTCAGGCACTCAGGATCAGGCTTGTTGTTGCGCTTGCACTGCTGACCGGCTGTTCCACGATTCCAACGATTCCCCGGACCACGATTTCGACGATTCCCGAGCAACAGCCATGCGTGTGCCCATCCGCATCCCCTGCCCCCGCCCCCGTCTGAATCAGCGGTGACGAGGGCAGATGGACGACATGATGCAATATGTAACTCACATAACGGAAGCTTCTTCTCCTGAACTCGGCAAACTGTACGAGCGGGTAGAAAGCAGAACTTCGCGCAGAATAAAAGCGATGCGAATCGTATTCGTCTGGTGCTTCTTTGGACCTTCGCCGCAGACGTCTTTCCGTGACATCCCCGCAGCGTACAGTCTCCATGCCGAGTCGCCCGCGATATCAAGGCAAAACGGTTCAAACAGCTCAACCAAGCTTACAAAGCTTCGAAACCTCCCTGCAGCATTTCTGGCCGATCAGCAACGGCTAAGCCACTAATGCGGAGGAAGCTTCGCACAAATTGAAGGGAGGAGCAGAAGAGAGCCGATATGCTGCAGCATCGAGATCGACGCTTTGAAAAGCATGGAAAAGGCCTCATTCTCATTCCAACTCCAAATATCGCCAATGTCGATTCCCATCCAAAATCCTCATAGTTGACGACGACACTGATCTGCTCGAACTGTTGCCCTGTCCGCTCCTGACAGCCGCCGGTATCGTGTCGATGCTGTGGAAAGCGCTGAGGCGGCTCTTACATTATCTGGACGTGAGCCGCCCGCAACTGGTCATCAGCGATATGCAGATGAGCGGCATGGATGGGATGGCCTTATTCGAGCACATACATCGCAATCTTCCGACTCTGCCAGTCATTATTCTCACTGCGCATGGGACCATCCTGACGCCGTTGCAGCGGTTCCCAACGAGGGTGTTCGGCTATTTGGCCAAACCCTTCAGACAGCAGAGACCCTGCTGGCAAATATCAGCCAGGCGCTGAGATTTGTGCAGGGGCGCTGTGGAGTTCGAAACGACGTATCGCAGGCATCCTGGCGCAGGAATATCATTACTCAAAGTGCCGCTGATGGAGGATATTCCTTACCAAGGCGGGACTTGTTGCGGAAGGGGATGCGAGCGTGCTGGATCTATGGCGAAAGCGGGGTTGGCAAGGAGTTGTTTGCGCATGCCATACACGAGAGCGTCCAAGCGTCGCAATCATCCGTTTGTCGCGCGATAAATTGCGCGGCAATTCCAGAGCAATTGCTTGAATCCGAACTGTTCGGGCACGTCAAGGGGTGCGTTTACCGGCGCGGTTCGGGATCATAAGGATTGTTTCAATTAGCTGAAGGTGGAACGCTGTTTCTCGATGAGATCGGCGAATATGCCGCTGCTGCTCCAGGTCAAACTATTGCGGGATCCTCCAGGAACGGAAAGTACGCTCTGTTGGTTCTGCACACGCGATAGCCATCGATGTCCGTATTATTTCGGCCACTCACCGTGATCTCCGAGGCTGAGATTGCTGCAGGCAATTTTCGGGAGGACCTTTATTACAGGCTCGATGTGGTATCGCTGACAATTCCTCCTCTGTCTCAGAGAAGGGAGGGACATTACCCTTGCTCACAAATTATTTCGTCAATATGTTTTCGGAGGAGATATCAAAAAACATAAACGGATTTTTCTCCTGAAGCGATGGAAATGCATTTGTGAGCGCCCCATGGCCGGGCAACGTCAGGCAATTGATGAACGTGGATAGAGCGATGCATGTGGTACTGAGCACCACCCCATTGATTTCAGCCGTGCTGGTGTATGACGCGATGCACAGGGAGGGAGGAGCAGTTGGTTTCTTTTGAAGAGGGCTCAAAGAGCTTTGAAAGGGACGCTACCTGGTTCGCGTTTTGAAAATCTCAAGCGGAAATGTGGACCCAGGCAGCTCGCCTGGCCAAGCGCAACACCGCACGGAATTCGTACAAGCTGCTCCAGAGATACCAGCTCGACCCCTCCGTTTTCAAACAGCCACACGGCTGAACCCGGCAAGACAATTTTCCCCAGCTGAATTTACTTCAGATTACGCGCCCTGTATAGGGTTGCGTTCGTCCTCAACAAACCTGCGGCCTTTTCTCACCACGAAACCAAGTTCGGTCCACCATCGCACCATATCGCCATAGTCCTCATGCCTCGCGAAAATGGCTGAATTTCGCCGGACTGCGGTCACGACATCGACCGGACGTTGAGCCGGCCACCATAGCTCGCCGCAAGCAAGAAAATCAGCTTGCCCCATGGCAACGCCATCCTCTCTAGTCAGAAAACCAGGTGGAAGCGTCTCTTTGATGCGAAATGGCGCTCCCATACGTGCCGGCTTGTGCGATGACATAAGTCACCTCGATGCCGGGAAAAATGGAGCACCAATGCAGCCTCTCAAGCGCCGCTCAGGTCAGCGCATCAGGGCCGTTGCTCTAACGGCAGCTTTTCAAAGGGAATGGGTGTCTGGTTCTCCCTGACCAATCTGCGTGGAAATCACCTCTCCGACCATTTTTCCATCATTGTGTACTGATACTCGGTCAAAGCGGTGTACTCGCCTCTCGCTCGGGATTATCCGGATCCAGCCCGCTATTCACTTTTGGCATCGCGGGAGGAAGCGGGGGCGGGAGAGTGTTAGGGATCAACCCGAGCACTGGGTTTCATCAGCCACTTGAAAACACCTTCACGCGACGGCCTGGCTTCCTCAGACTTGTCCGCCAGCTTGCTGGAGGCGCGCCTCGTTCAGAAAGTTGCCTGCATCACCGTGATAACGATTTGCGCGTTCAACCACCCAGTGGATCAATACTGGTCGCTTCAGTATCGGGTAGATGTCCCGGGTGAACGACGCGCACGCCCTTATCAGCCGCGAGGGAAAAATTCTGACCGCAACATTCAAGGCTTGATCATACCACGTGGTGAAACTTTCTATTTCCGGCGCATAGGATGGCGGTGCGACAACGACCCAGGCCCCGCCTTCCGCTTTGATGGCCCTTTCGCCTCGGGCTTCTATCACAGCAGATGACTGGACCGTCGGAAACACCGTCATACCACCCATCATTGTTTGCGAAATTGTCGAGGCCTCGGCCAGTTGGGGATCCCGATTTGCCCGGGCCGCCCACTACGATCAGTCTGCCTTGCGCGTCGGTCAGTATTTGCCCAAGCACGACCTTTGCGCTGCCCTCCACATCGCCGTGTTTGATGAAATTGATTTCTCCAGCCAGGGGAACCGCGGGCGCGTTTTTTGCCGGACACCGATTGCTGCAAAGCATCGATGATTAATCCCGCCCGATCGTATTCGGCATTCCCTGGCGGAGCGGAAAGGCCTCCCGGAGGGAATGTTCCACCAGAGGCTTTTCTGTTGACGAGATGAACGCTCCAGGTGATCTTCGTTTTTCTCATCCAGGTGCACTTCATCATGAAGGGTTTCCTTGCCAAACTCATCCCGAAAGTGAATTTGTAGATTCGGAAACGAACACCTTGCGGTTTTATTTTTCCCTTTATATCCGCTCTTGTGGAAGCGTCACGGTAAGGCCCTTTTGAACAACGCCGGGAGCCTCGGGCCCTAAAAATAAGCTGTATCGCTATTTCCTATACGCGCAATTCCAACTGCTACGGATAAATCCGATAGATCGTTGCCATTCTTTTTCCTCCACTTATCAGTGAACTTCGGAACGGCCCTGCGGCGGTTCCGCACGGACTTGTTCCAGTGGACTTCTCAATATAGCAAATACGCCCTGTTAGGGACATTATGGTTCGCTCCATTGTTGAGTTGCAGGATATCGGCCCCGGATGCCGTGGCGCGTGACCATAAAAGTTAACAGCGTGGGAAGGAGCTATGTGGGACATCGTACGGAATCGGCAGTGGCTGACTGTATAAAAGACATTTCCATATGTCAGTGAAGACTTTCCCCCAACATGGCTAATTTTCAACGTGCAGAGACAAAAGCGGTGCGCATTCCACGGCGGACGGAGCATCTCTTAATGCAGACCTGACAGTACCGCCGGGAGCGAGGTAACTGGTCGCATTCGCCCACGGCAGGCGGCAGCAGCCGCGCAGTCCAGGAATCGTCACGTTGCGGAAACTCTCAATCGCTACAACTTTGCAACCCTGCTAGCCGATCTTTTGACGGAAGAAGAGGAAATCGTCGATATGCTGGACCCGGCACCTGCGTTTCGACATCCCCATGCTGGCCAACAGGCTGGTCGATATCGCGGCATGGTTGCAGAACGAACTCTCAAACAAAGGCATTGAAAATCGGCGTGGTTCGGCGCGAGCACAGGAGCAGGCGCCGCCTTGATTAGCCGCTGCGCGCCGTCCTGAAAACGTAATAGAGTGGTGTCACGAGGAGGAGGCGTCCGGATCTGGCGTGGGGATCATCTCCCCCAGGTTAAAGCGCCTGTGCTTCTCATCGTGGGGGAAAATGATCCTCAGGTGCTCGAAGCTTAACGAAGCCGCGCTCCGCGCGGCCTGCAATGTCCAGTCGAAGCTTGAAATAGTGCCAGGCGCGACGCATCTTTCCGAAGAGCCCGGTACGCTGGAAATTGTTGCTCGCCTGGCTGGCGAATGGAGTTTCAGCGACATTCCTCGCGAGGAGAATAAGTGAGCGCCCGGGATGTGAACATGCTGATCGGTTCATTCTGCCTGGATGCCGGTGCCTGTTGTACATAACGTGAGGAATCAAGGAGTTAATTCGTATGCACAGTTCTTATATCGACGGTAAATCGATTGACCTGCTTGAGAGGCATGCAACAGCCTCTGCGCGCCGTGTCCAGCGATTATGACAAACTAATACACGCGACGCGTGGAAAGAAATTTGTCCTCCTCGGCGAGGCGAGGTCATGGCACGGCGGAATTCTACCGAACGCGCGCGCGGAAATCACCCGGCGGCTTATTGAAGAAGAGGGCTTCGACGCGGTCGCGGTCGAGGCTGACTGGCCGGACGCATATCGGGTCAATCGATTCGTGGCGCGCACCTCGGATGACGTGGATGCTGACGAGGCTTTGTCGGATTTCCAAAGGTTTCCCACCTGGATGTGGCGCAACATGGAGGTAAAAGACTTCATTGGATGGTTGCGGGATTTCAATGAAAGGAAAAGGACGAGGAAAACCAGCAATGAGTATGCCGGCTTCTTTGGCCTTGACCTGTACAGCATGACCTCTTCGATTCACGCGGTGCTTGCGTATCTGAACAAGATAGATCCAGTGGAAGCGGCGGCCGCGCGGGAGCGCTACGCCTGTTTGGGGCAGTTCATCAACGACCCGCAGGCATATGGTTATGCCATTGCCTCCGGTCAGATGGGATTCGTGTGAACAGGACGTGATCGAACAGCTCATGCAGCTGCAACGAAAGGCGCGCGCATTTACATTGAAAGGGATGGTCCATTCGCCGGCAGCGAGTATTTTTCCGCGCTACAAAACGCCGAGCTGGTGCAAAAAGCCGAGTGCAATACTATCGAGCATTGTTCAGGGGCGGCCCAATACTCTGGAATTTAAGGGATCGGCATATGTTCGAGACCCTGGAAAAACTGGCGGACCACCTGGAGGCGTGGCTGGGCCGAGAACCGCGGATTGTCGTCTGGGCCCATAACTCACTTGGGCAATGCGGCCGCGACCGATATGGCCGCAGCGCGGTGAAATCAATATTGGCCAGCTTGTTTCTGAACATTACCCTGAGAAGGTGCTCCGTGTCGGCTTTTCGACCAGCCGTGGCACTGTAACGGCTGCTACTGATTGGGATGGCCCGGCCGAAACCAAAATTGTTCGCGAGCCGTTACCAGGCAGTTACGAAGAGATTTTTACCCGGCTCGAAAAGAAAAGCTTCTATCTTGATCTGCGCGGAACGGACCCGGTTGCCGACCTGCTGAGAACAAAAAGGCTTGAGCGGGCTATTGGCGTCATTTATCGCCCGAGACCGAGCGTATAAGCCATTATTTTTACGCATCCTTGCCCCACCAATTCGATTCTCATGATCCATCTCGATGAAACAGAAGCTGTAAAGCCTCTCCCATCGTTCATGCACAGGAGATCGGGAGAATTGGACGAGACATACCCGTCGGGGTTGTAGCTATCACCGATGAAGCTGCTTTTGCCCGGCACTCGTCGCGGACTGCGCCCTTGCTTTTTCAGAAACGTGAACTATTTTCAAGATTACTGAGTGGCTCTTTGAGGAAATGAAAAAAGTACCCCGGCTGGTTTCTAATCCTCGCAGTCCTGCTAAGCAGCCTGCCAGCCACTGCGCAGGAAGGAAGCGAGCGCGGCGAGTCTGCCAGTCGCGCGGTCAATATCAATTATTGGTAAGTTCAGGGGTGGCCTCGACAATAACGCCTTGCAGGACATCCGAAAATTGCTGGAAAAGCAGTGAGCTAGCGGCACGGTTGATGATTTCGTTGTCTTTAGTCCGAGAGTGGGTGGTCCCATCCCAATTGAAGGCGGGCTATCTGCTTGTGCCGAGAAAGGGTTTAACGCTTCAGAAACGAAATTCGCCGCGTTCGTCAGCCAGTTGCGTTCCATCCACCCGCGGTCCGGGACCTTTCTCAATGCTGAGCTTACGGCAAAATGCGAACCGGCGGGCTCTGCCATTCCCGTCACTTGTGGCGGCATCGCGGGAAGCGTGTCCCGGCCGGGCGCATTATTGTAATTTCGAGCCCGGTCGCGCAAGTTGCCCGATGCGCAAGGCATCTGCAAAACGAGGCCGACTATTTGCACACGAGAGTTCCGGCCGGTTTGCGGGTGTGACGGCAAAACACCTACGCGACTGCCTGTACCGCAGCGTCTGCAGGAGTCTCGGTGGAGCATGAGGGGAGTGTAAAAGACAGAACCCCTGTCGTGCGGTGGAGTCGCAGGACGTCCGTGCCCCCAGGGCAAAACCTGCGTGGATGACCTGACCGACGATTGCGACCCGAAACGCGGCGGGGCGGATTGCCCAGGCAGATGCCAGAGCAAATAACGCTCGTCCAGGCGGCGGTCATATTAAGTATCGGGCTATGTTAAGTGGCGTACTGAGGTGCTTTCACCGAGGTGTTAAAAGTTGTCTGGTTCGGCCGTTAGATTCGCTGTAACCGCCGCTCTATCCCGGCTGACATTCCGCGAACAACGATCAATTCTGTTTAACGATTTTCTTGGGAGGCCTCACCTTGTCAAACATAGAATTAAGCAAGCCCGCCGCTTTGCAACGAAGATATCGAGAACGATGTTAACCTTCTCGAGCGTCCTGAACTTCCGGCTCATGGCCGCCGTATTCCCGGGCCGACGTGCATGAGTCTGGCGAGGGCTGTTACGTGATTTCTACCGGAACCTATTACCAGGCTGAGTTGAGCGGGTTGTTGGCGATCACAGCGATGAGGAAGGGCAGGAATGGGAGAGCGATGGGGAGCGGGGTGAGATATAAATATTCCGTCCCCGTCCCTCGGTCTTCTGCTGCCTGATGTCGCGCACGCGCAACTGCTGTACAAAGAGCAACAGATGGAGAAACAGAAGATATTCTTTTTACTTTAAAGGAGGAAACCATGGCAAACATTGCTCGCCGTTCACCGTATGGAGATATCGCCCGCTTTGATCCATTTTTCAATATTGACGAGTGGTTCAAGGGCCTTCTCCAATGCGCCCTTTTGCCCAGGAAGCCGAGGCCGCTCCACAGATAAAGATAGACGCGACCGAAGACGACGCTGCATACCATGCGTACACGCGGAGGTTCCGGGGGTTAAAAAAGAAGACATCAAAGTGCAGATAGAGGGAACCGGGTGACTATCAGCGCCGAAACGAAGGAGGAAAAAGAGGAAAAAGAAGGCGAGAGGGTAGATCTATTGCGAGCGGCGCGTGGGTGCGGCCTACAGGACCTTTACCCTGGCAAGCTTGAAGTGGACGACACCAAGGCTGAGGCCAAGCATGAGAATGGCGTTCTGGAACTGACTCTCCCGAAGAAGGAAGGAAGACAACCAAGACGGATCGAAGTGAAGTAGCCGCCTGCTGCCACTGACGTGCCGGTGAAGTGATCTTGCTCCATGTTGAGGTCCGCCGGCATCGTCGACGAGGGTCAATAGGTTGCAGATACAGTGAAAATAACGGGTGGCGATGTAATTCCCTGGCGGGCCGACGGGCGCACGTGGCATCCATTCCGGCGTTGTCCCCGCATCGGCATGACAAAGAAATCGAATTCGATGACAAATTCGAAAATGCTGGCGCGCAGATGGTTGAGGGAGGCTGCAAGCAAGGTCCCCATATAGAGAGCTGGGGCACGTACGGCCGCGATCGGGCTCTCACTAAAAAGTTAGATGTGATTAATAGCAATAAACAGGAGTTTAATATGGGCACGCGTACCACCCTCCCCTCACCAGGCTTCCACAAGAAACGCCTCGACACCATGCTCCAGGAGCGCGTGCCTGAAGATTCTGTACAGGGCACGAACCAAGCCACCGGAGCCCAGCGTTTGCCCGCAATGCGGCGCCATTTTCAATGAAGGGCGGTGGAAGTGGGGAGAGCATCACCGCGGGCGCGCACCAGGACACCTGCCCTGCGTGTCACCGTATAAACGACCAATGCCCTGCCGGCTTCGTCACCTTGAAAGGGGAATTTTTTCTGGCTCATCGTGAAGAAATATTGGAACTGGCGCGAAACGTGGAAAAGCGGGAACGAGCCGAGCACCCGCTCAAGCGCATCATTGCGACTGAAGAAAAGGACGGCGGGATATTGGTGACGACGACGGATATTCACCTTGCCCGCGGGATTGGGGAAGCCATCCATGATGCATGGCACGGAGATCTGAATTCCACTATAACCCGGGCGAATATTTGTTGCGAGTGACCTGGGAGCGGTAGATCGACCATAAGATCTGGCAGCGAAGCCGTTTGAACAGGCAAAAATATGGAAGAGGTCGTCGGCCGGGTAAAAAATAGTGCGGTCCGATTGTAAACAAAGGGGAGGGGCTATGCCTATAGGTGAAATTTGCAACCGTGACGTCGTGGTTGTGCAGCGTAACGAGTCAGTGCTGGAAGCGGCCAACCATGTGGCAACCACCACGTCGGTGACGTGGTGGTGGTTGAGGAGCGCGGTGGGCTACGTGTTCCGGTCGGGCTGGTTACCGACCGTGATGTTGTAGTGGAAATCGTGGCTACCGAACTCGACCCTGGCGTTATTACCGTGGAAGACATCATGGAACCCGAACTTGCCTGCGTAAAAGATACCGAGGGCATCTCTCGAAACGGTCCAGTACATGCGGGGCAGGAACATCAGGCGGGTACCGGTTGTGGATGAGGGCGGCGGACTGATTGGAATCCTCTCGCTCGATGATTTGCTGGAGCTTCTATCCGAAGAGCTCCCTGGCGATTGCAAAACTCGTGAGGTATCAGCGGCAAAGGAAATGAAACGCCGCCAATGAACGGGCGGGACTCACCTGGCCGCGCGTCGTCACCACAGACAAGGAGTAATCATGCTCGATACGCTGAAACAGGCAGGGAAAGCACATCAGTCGCAGCCTTAGCCGTACCTTGGAAAACATTTCTGAAGGTTGGCGCGAACTGGTTCATCACAGCAGCGACGCGCTTACGCATTTCACTAGACGTGGGGATGAAGACAAGGAGAAGCAATCGTCAGCCAGCACATTATCCCGCGTTTTAGAAACTGGAGCCTGCTTCCTGGAGACGTGGAAGAGACGGACAAGGAAAATTGTGGTGCGAGTTGGAATTACCGAATGCAGAAAGAAGACTGCGAAATTACTCATCGATGGCAACACTCTTTATGTGCGAGGTGAAAAAGATACGAGCGGGCTACGCAAGATAGCACCTACCACATTATGGAGCGGGCGTACGGTACCTTTGAACGCGCTATCGCACTGCCGCGAAACGTCGATACGGATAAGGCGGAGGCCAGCTACACAAACGGTGTACTGACCATACGTCTCCCGAAGACCGGTGCCGAGGCGCGGCGCATGGTACCTGTTCTTTAGGGCAGACAAGGGGTCAGGGGTCAGCCACTTGCGCCGCTCGAAAAAGTCCCTGATACAGAGCAATCGCGCTGTTACTGGGAATCGTTCTCAGCTATTTTCTTGCGCTGCCGATTGAGCTATGCCGAGGCGGGTCCATCCGACCAAAAGGGAAAAAAGGAGCAAAAAACCATGAGAATCGAGTCTTCATCTTTTCCCGAACAACGGCCCGATTCCGGCGCGCCATACCTGCGACGGCCATGACATTTCGCCGGAGCTTTTCTGGACGGATGTGCCTCGGAAACGAAGAGCCTCATCCTGATTGTTGATGACCCCGATGCACCCTGATCCCGCCGCCCCAAAGCGGGACTCTGGGTTCACTGGGTACTCTACAACATCCCCCGGATACAGCCTGGTTTGCCGGAAGGGGTGGAAACTGCCGCGCTTCCTCCGGGTAGTCGCGAAGGCCTTAACAACTGGGATCGCACCGGCTACGGCGGGCCATGCCCACCTATTGGTAACCACCGGTATTTCCACAAGCTCTACGCGCTTGACATCAGTGCTGCCGGATCTAGAAACATCCGGGCAAGGCTGCCCTCGAGAAAGCGATGCAAGATCATGTCATTGCGCATTCCGAGCTAATCGGGCGGTATCAGAAGCGATAACGGAAAACGCGCGTCACTGGTACACAGAAAGCTCAGTGCCCTGCTCTCGCCTCCGCAGGAGGATGGGTGTAAAGAAAGTATCCGGGCAAAATCAATCCCATTCCATGGGTTGAAGTGGACTGGAAAGCTCTGACGCGTAAGCGCATTAAGGAAGGGCAAGTGCGCCGCTGATCGCGGGTGTTTACTTGCTTTTGATGTGCTAATTCCCGTTTGGCGTACTCCAGATCACCAAGCTCATATCTCTCGGTTTTCCAATCCGTTCAGCTGGTTAGCAGGGTTCACAGCTTCAGGGCCGTGCGCAATTTATCGTCTCCCGCATTGACATATGGCCTAATATTAAGTCAGGGGCATGTCCGACTTTCGGACGAAGCAGGGGCGGGCGTTTATTCAAATGAAATTTGACAGGTAAGGATACCGATATCGCAAGTACGATCTAATCAGGAAGACTTCCAGTTACCCTATTTTTTTGGCGTCATAAGCCAAAGGAACCTGACTTCATGATCGTTTTGACATCCCTGGCATTACCTTGCTCTGGATGCAGAGCCATTTCCTCACAACCCGAAGAGGCCCTGCAAAGCTCAAAAATCGGGCACGTAAAATCGGGTCTTGTTTCGAGGAAATCTGAATACCATGACCACTCTCCCTGAACGAGGGTCGGTTGTTTCAGTGCGCGGCGGAATCGTGGACCTCCGCTTTGAGCGTCATATTCCGGTCATTCATTCCTTGCTACGCGCGGGGAAAAGGGAGGAAATCGTCCTCGAGGTTTTATCTCAGCTGACCAGTAATACTGTCCGCTATTGCCTTGACACCCACGCAAGGTCTTGCCCGGGGCATGCCGGCCAGGGATACTGACGGGCCTCTGATGGCGTCCGGTGGGCAGCGCCACCCTGTCGCGCATGTTCAACGTCTTTGGCGATGCCTATCGATCGCCTGCCGCCACCGGAGGAGTGCAGTGGCGCACGGTACATCATGCCCCACCCCCACTCGGTGTACATTCCACCAAGTCGGAAATTTTTGAAACAGGAATCAAGATGATTGATGTGCTGATGCCGCTGGAGCGGGGCGGCAAGACCGGTTTACTCGGCGGCGCGGGTGTGGGCAAGACCGTCCTGCTCACCGAAATGATCCATAACGTGGCGGGAAAGCACGAAGGCGTCAGTGTCTTTGCGGAATCGGTGAACGTATGTCGCGAAGGCGCCGAACTCTACCATGAAATGATAACGGCGGGGGTGCTCAAAAACATGGTAATGGTTTTGGGTCAAATGAACGAACCGCCGGGCGCCAGATTTCGGGTGGGACACGCAGCTCTTACCATGGCCGAGTATTTCCGGGATGACGAACATCGAGATGTGTTGCTTCTTATCGATAATATCTTCCGGTTCATTCAGGCGGGCATGGAGGTTTCCGGGACTCATGGGTCAGATGCCGTCGCGCCTGGGATATCAGCCCACCATGAGTACCGAGCTTGCAGAACTCGAAGAACGCATCGCTAACACAGACACTGGCGCCATCACATCGATCCAGGCTGTGTATGTGCCGGCGGACGATTTCACGGATCCCGCCGCCATACATACTTTCTCCCACCTTTCCGCTTCAGTCGTGCTTTCGCGCAAGCGGGCCGGCGAAGGGCTATATCCAGCCATTGATCCGTTTGCAGTCGAGCTCCAAAATGGCGACACCCGGCATTGTTGTCGGCCACAGGCACTACCATATCGCCCAGGAGGTTCGCCGTACGCTGGCCCAGTACACAGAGCTCAAGGACATCATCAGCCATGCTTGGGCTTGAACAGTTGTCCGCTGAAGACCGTCAGGTCGTAGCGCGCGCCGGCGGTTGGAGCGCTTTTCTTACGCAGCCGTTTTTTACTACGGAGCAGTTTACCGGCATCAAGGGAAAGCTCGTGAGCCTTGATGATGCGCTGAAGGGTTGCGAACGCATTCTCGCAGGACGAATTCAAGGATATACCAGAGAGGATGTTATACATGATTGGAACAGTTGACGAAGCGAAAAAGCGAAGCTGGCCGATCATCGACATCCCGTTGCAGCGGATTCTGCTGCCAAAGCTTTGTCCCGAGAGGCGGAGAACCCGCTGGCCATGAACCTGAAAATTCTTGTTCCCTACAGGCTTCTTGCGAAAGGAAGGACGTCAAACGCATTGTCGCGCAGACCGATGCTGGTGCGTTTGGTTTTCTGCCCAACGAGGCTCGATTGTGTGGCGGTGCTTGTGTGCCCGGCATTTTCGTCTTTGAAGCAGAGGGGCAGGGAGAAATCTACATGGCGGTCGATGAAGGAATTCTGATCAAAGCGGGCACAGATGTGCTGGTGTCCGTGCGCAACGCTATTGAGGGTTCCGATCTGGCTGACATTGGAGCATGCCGTGAGAGAGAATTTTTGAGAGGCGATGCCCAGGAGCAGAGCGTGCGGCAAGTAATGTCAAAAATGGAAAGCGGATTTATCCGCCGCTTTGCGGAATTCTTCCGTGAATGACAAATCTCAAAACACGGAAACAATGGATGAGCCGGCACTGGCCCGCCGGGTCGGCATCCAGGCCAGGCGCAAGCTTGAGGAAGCGCGCAACGCGATTCAATCGTATCATAGGGGCGGGCTTATCCGCGATTGGGCTTGTGGGTTGGTCAGTCGTGCTGCCCACAGTCCTTGGCGCAACGCTCGGCGTCTGGCTGGACCGCCACTACCCCATGGGTCACTCCTGGGCCCTGACGCTCCTGTTTGCCGGTCTGTTCGCCGGGTGCCTGAATGCCTGGCACTGGATCACGAAGGAAGATAAAGATACGCACGAGCAACGGAAGGAGCCTATGGATGAGGCTCTGGATCGGATCATCTGGCTCACTACCGCTTGCTCTGCCTCTCGGGGCAGGCCTTCTGATTGGAGGTATTTTTTTCTGGCTTGTGGTGGACGGTTCGCTATGGCCTGTTTCGCCGAAGACCGGGATTGTGGTTCGCTTTCAGTCTGTTGCTACGGATGAGCATTTTCCTGGCTGCTTTCTATTTCTTGCTGAACGCGTCGGGCAAAGATTCCGGGGCGCTGGTTGCGGCCCTGCTTGGTTCATGCTTGGCCGCCTGATCGCGGTCATGCTTGTGAACGCATGATCGTAAAAAAACGTCTTAACTTCGACTGACGAGGTGAATCGTGCATTTCAGTCCGGATCATATTGTATTCTGGGAGTACGGATTCCTAAAGCTGAACGCAACCATTGCTTATACCTGGGGGATCATGCTGACCTTGGTCATTGGTTCGAAAATAGTTACGGGCGGGCTCTCCGCAGGGCGCGAGCGCTCGCGTTGGCAGAGGAATCTGTTGGAGGTCGTGGTTATCGCTATCGAGAGAAACATATAGAAGATGTGGGCCTGCGGCGCCACGCTTCGTACATCGGCTTTATCGGGACCATTTTGTTATTCGTCGCGGCAGCCACCCTTTCACCATTATTCCCGGGTACGAGCCGCCCACAGGCTCTCTCGACCACGGCGGCGCTCGCAACGTGCGTATTTTCGCGGTACCGGTCTACGGCATCCGCGAGCATGGCTGGATCCGCTACTTCTCGTTCTTATCTCAAGCCAATGCCCATCATGCTGCCATTCAACATTATCAGTGAGTTTTCCGGCACGCTTGCATTGGCTGTTCGCCTGTTCGGCAACATGATGAGCGGAACCATGATCCCTTGCGATACTTTTTTAACCATCACACCGTTCATCTTTCCGGCCGTCATGGGGGCGTTCGGCTTGCTGACAGGGCTCGTGCAAGCGTATATCTTCAGTATTCTTGCTGACAGTATATATTGCAGCCTCTACCTCGAATGATATCCATTCCGACACGGGCGGCTTCAAGAATGAGAAGGGCTCGAGCATCAGGAGAAAATGCTGGAGGAAAGAAAGAACGGGCAAATGGTCCAGCTGCTGGCCTGTCGAGGCCTGGACGAACACAAGAATATAAAAAAGGAGAAATTATGGATAACATGACACTCATCGCGATAGTTTCAATTATTACCGCGGGGCTAACCATCAGTATCGGAGTTATTGGTCCAGCGCTGGAGGGAAGGACGGGCGGTTTCAACAGCCTTGAGTCTCCCTGGCGCAACAGCCTGATACTGCTCCCATCATTACCCGGACGTTATTTGTTGGCCTTGCGATCATCGAATCCACTGCGATTTACTGCTTTGTCGTTGCGATGATTCTGATCTTCGCTAATCCGTTCTGGAACCATGTAATTGCTGAGGTGACGGGTCAAGTGATGTGCTGATCGACTGGTTCACGGTTGCTGCGCAGGCGGTAAATTTTCTCGTCCTGGTCTGGTTGCTGAAGCGCGCCTTTATAAGCCCATCGCCTGCTGCTCTGGATGCCAGAGAACGCCGTATCGCAGAGACCTTGAACAATGCGGACGCGCAGAAGGCCGAGGCTGAAAAGGAGCGCCATATGTTTCAGCGAAAGAACGAGAGCGTTCGATCAGCAGCGCGCCGAGCTTTCAAAAGGCTTTGGATGAGGCGCGGTTGGAGCGCGATCGCATTATTAGCACGGCCCGGAAGGACTCTCAGGAAATACGAGCCAGGCGCGCGCGGGCGATGAAGCATGAATACCAGGACCTGAACCAAATGGTTGCACGTCTGGTAGCCGCGGAAGTGCTTGCCATTACGAGAAAGGTGCTGGCTGATCTTGCCAGTACGGCCCTTGAAGCACATATGGTGGAAGTATTTATCAAGCGGTTGCGCGAGCTCAGCGATAGGGAAAAAGCGCAGCTTGCTTCGGCGGTGGCGGGTCCAGCCCTTCCAACCCCAGGCTCAATATCAGGCGAAAAGGTCGCAGGAGTAGCAGTGCGCACAGCGTTTGAGCTATCACTCCCACAGCGAGCCGCGATTGAGTCCGCAATCGAGGAAAGTATCGGCACAATGCCACTCGTCCGCTTTTTGACCGTGCCTGACCTGATCAGCGGTATTGCGAACTCATTGGGGGCGGATACAAGCTGGCATGGAGTGCGGGAGATTATCTGGCTTCTCTGGAAAAGGAGATCGCCGCGGCCATAAGGGCCCACCTTGAGGTAGAACCCTGGTCTGAACCGGAAGGCGAGATCCTTTCCGAATCCGGGCGGGAGGATAAAGCAAAGGTTCAAGCTTGAAAGCCTGATCTAGGGCCTGTTAACATTTATTTCCCGTCCCTTTGGGTTGCGCACGAAAAAGCGGATGCCGCGTTGCAAAGCTTGGACATAGGCCCACTATGGCCCTGCGCTTCGCGCCTTGCCCCGCCCTTTTTCGTGCAGCAACGCGGGTGCGAAATAAATGTTAACAGGCCCTAGATTCCCGGTAGCGTGGAACGCACCGCGTCTTCGTGTTTAGCCTTGTAATACCTGGATAAGGAACACGCAATGCAAGAGATTTTCGAGCGCGCTTTCACCCGGATAAAGCGCACACGCGAGGCTTGGGAGCCTCGGCTCGCCTTACGCGGAGGTAGGGACCCTCGCGAGCGTTGCCTCGGGGATCGCAAAGTGCGCGGTCTTCCGGGAGTCGGTTTCGAAGAGGTGCTCAGGTTTCCGGATGATTCATACGGGATAGCGTTCAATATCGAGGAAAGCGAGATCCGGAGTAGTGCTGTTGTTGACGACTACTCCCACCTCCACACAGGCGACGAAGTGGAGCGGACAGGAAAGTGCTCGATGCGTGGCGGTGGGCATGGAATTGATCGGCAGGGTCATCGATCCACTGGGCCGACCCCTGGACGGCAAGGCGACCCTCACGTCTGCCATGGCGTCTGCCAGTCGAGCGCCCCAGCCCCGGCAGTTATCGATCGTGCGCCCGTCACGGTGCCGCTGCAGACAGGAATAAAAGCTGCTGACGCCCTCATTCCTATTGGCCGGGGCCAGCGGGAGCTGATCCTGGGGGACCGGCAGACGGGCAAGACCGCCATCGCTCTCGACACCATACTGAACCAGCGGGGAGAAAATGTGATATGCGTGTATTGCGCTATCGGCGGCCATGCCGCCGGAGTTGCGAAGTCTATCGGCGTACTGCGGGAAAGCGGCGCCTTGGACTATACCGTCGTGGTCGTTAGCGAGGGCAATGCGCCCCCGGGACTCATCTACATAGCCCCGTATGCAGCCACGAGCATTGCCGAATTCTTCGTTGAGCAGGAAGGGATGTGCTAATTGTGTATGACGATCTTGCACATCATGCGAATGCCTACCGTGAACTCTCCTTGCTGCTGCGCCGTCCACCCGGGCGGGAAGCATCATCCCGGCGATATTTTCTATATTCATTCCCGGCTGCTTGAGCGCGCAACCCATCTGCGTGAGGAACTGGGTGGAGGGATCATTGACTGCCCTTCCGATCATTGAAACCGAAGCTCAGGATATTTCCGCCCATATTCCCACCAATCTCATCTCGATTACCGACGGCCAGGTCTACCTTTCACCTACGGTGGTTTGAATTGGGTATGCTTCCTGCAATTGATGTTGGCAAATCCGTATCTCGCGTGGGGGCAAGGCGCAACGCCCCATTTACATCTTGAGGTGGCCGGCGATTTAAAACTGGATTACGCGCAGTTTGAAGAGCTCGAAACTTTTGCCCGTTTCGGAGCACGGGTAGACGAAGATTCACGAAAAGTTATTGAGCATGGGCGCCGCATTCGCGCATGCCTCAAAGCAGCCCGAATCCGAGCCTGTTTCTGTACCCGGAACAAATTGCCGTGTTGCTGGTTCTGGCGGCGAGGCTTTTCGACGAAATACCGCTCGATCAGATGCCTGAGGCGGAGCTGGCGGTAAGGCAGGCGCTGTCGAAGATTACTGCCGGGATTTGCGCGCGTGAAGGGGTAATTGAAGGGGGCAACTGAACGTTTGACCGAGGCTGAACGTGAACTTCTCTTGCGATCGGCGCGGGAGACGCTGGCACCGTTCGGGGGAGAGGGCCGTAGTTGAAGAACGAGAAAAGGTGGAGTCTGCTGTCAATGGGAGGCCGCGGCGCTCATCCGCGAAGCAGGCAAAGCTGTCGAATCATCTTCCATCCTTGCTGCCCGTTGCAACCGTTCCGCTTTTGCCTTTTGACAGCGTGAATATGTTATCGGCGGCATTTATCAGCACAGGCTGGTGGGAAACCGCCACGACTGTAATATCACGGGCCAGTTTTTTAACGTTTCGCACACCCTCCGCTCGGTTTCCGGGTCGAGCGCGCTGGTGGGTTCATCCAGCAGCAGCAGGGCGGGCTGATGTGCCAGTGCCCTAGCAATGGCAATGCGCTGCCACGCTGGCCGCCGGACAGAAGTCCGCCACGCTCGCCCACGATTGTGTGCATGCCTTCCGGCAGGCCGCTGACAAAATCCCATGCGCCCGCTTGGTGCAAAGGCCCGTTCGGCATCGGCCTCATTCAGATCCGGCGCCCCGACGAGTATGTTGCTGAGGATGCTATCGTGAAGCAAAATATTTTCCTGTGATACATAGCCTATCATTCGCCGCCATTCACGGGGATTGATGTCTTTCAGGGGCACTCCATCGATGAGAATCTCGCCCGACGCAGGATCAGCCAGCCCGCAAAGCGAGATCCAGGAGCGTGCTCTTTCCGATACCTGAAGTCCCCGCGATGGCAGGTAAGGGATTTCACCGGGATGTCAAGGTCGAGGTCCTGAAATATTGGTTTGACATCGTATGCGAAGTTGACGTGGTGCAAGCGAATTCCCTGCTGAAGGCTAGGCTGACGTGACCCCGTGGTTCGTTCGGCTGCCGCGCGCGCCTCTTCAATTGCCGATCGCAATGCCCAGTAGGCACTTTCCTGAGCTGCAAGATTCTGGTATTTCCGCTGCGTTTTATTGAGCAGCCCGAGAATACGCGTGAGCAGGAAGGCAAATGACCATCACCGAAGCGCAGGGAAAACTCCCACAGTACCAGAACTACATAGAGCCCCAAAGCCATGATGGTGGCCAGTATGGGCTCCTGCAATGCTGTGAGGGCTTCGCGCGCCATGACTTCGCGCCTCGTTGCCTTCTCGATCTGTTTGGTCTGATCGCGCAAGATGGCATCGGCGACCTTGTCCCGTCCCATGGCTTTCAGCGATTTCACCGAACCGAGCACATCCGAGAGATAGGTCAGAAGCTGGCGTAACAGCAGAGTCTGCTTGGTGCCTGCTCGCCCGGTCGCTCGGATTAACCGGTGCAGGAGTTGAAGGATGACGATCCCGATCAGGAAGGAGATAAGCTGTTGCCTCCCATGAAATGAACATCGCGACCGTACCGTAGACAATGATTTGGACCACCAGCGCGAGTACGATAACGCCATGCTCAAAGCCATTTGCCGCCCGGTATGCTTCCGTGGCGACAGAGTTTGCCAGCGAGCCCATGGGCTGACGCAAATAGTATTGCCACCGGCTTCCTAGCAGTGCATCAATAGGCTCCAGGCGCAGTGCAGTTGCAACATGCGCAACGGTAAAGCCCACCTGCCTGTTCGCCAGCAGGAGAGTCAGGCTTTTCAGGATCATGCCGCTTACGATAACCAGCAACATGGCCCCAATTGTTGGCTCCATGCCCGCTCCCTTAAGCAGTTCCACGATTCGGCGCCCCATGTCTGACTTGCCCGAGTCCCCAACGGCAATCGAGCAAGGGGAGCAAGGCGGTCAGACTGAGCCCCTCGGCAACGCCTGCGGCCAGCAGCGCCGCCAGGACGTATGCGGTGCGTCTAGGGAAGAGCGAGCAGTAAGTCAAAGGATACGCATGACTATATATGCGTGAAGGCGGGCATCGCGTACATGTCGAGCCAGATTCTGCTTAAGTCCACGCAAGCTTGAATAAGAGCTGCGCGAGGAAAATGAAGTGGCGAATGGAAATATCGCCAGGATTTTTCCAGCTAATTTAGAGGAGATTGGGTTGTGGATACGATACTTATAGGGGCCTCTATTTGACCTGGCAGGCACTCCCGGAAGCCAAGGAACTTCTTTGTCAGAAACTCGTCCCGCGGAGACTTATTCGGAGTCTTGCTGCTCAAACCCCTATCCGCGAGTATTCGCGCGCATTCTATCACTTAGTCAGGCATAAAGCACCGCTTCAGCGAGCGGATAAGTCGAAATGAGCGTGCTCTGCTTTAGTAACGGCGGGGAGCCAGCGGATTTATCCTTGCCAAAGGACTATTCTGTCTTGTTGACGCCGCGGATATTAAGCAATGCCAGCGCAATCTGAAGGGCAAGCACGGCAAACGCCTGAACGTGCCATCCCCCAGGCAATCCAGAGCGCGTTACTGACGAGGGACAGCAGTATAAAGCCAACATGGCGCTTGTGCTTGGATTGCGAAGCCAGCAGCCAGACTGCGAGCACGTTAACGACCATTGCAGGCCATTGTAGCAACGACATATCCATATTGGTCCCTGTACAGAGATGAAGAGGGGAAGAGTTCTGTCGCTTGCTTTTTGCCCAGCAACGTTTGCCAGCCTCTGCCGATCCTCCAAAAGAATCGGGATAGATGCGGGTGCGTCCTGCTGGTATCTGTAAACGCATATTCCCAGCAGAGCTCAGTCCGCGGGAATACCTCGGTGCCAGGGCGGTTCGATGGTCACCGGCTCTTCCTGCCGGTTTTCAAACGTCTTGAGTTTTCAAACCGCATCGGCAGCGGGTACTCGCGGCTTCTTCGCCTGGAAGCTGGTGCAATATGCAAAAGAGCCAGTGCGGGGCTTGGGGCTGGGCAACTGAAAATATGCTTGTTTTTCGGCGGCTTTCGCCTAAATGCCGATCTCGACGACGCCAGCCAAGCCGATCTTTGAGAATGTATTGGAGTTTAACAGCTCAGCTTTCTGCTTTCTGTGGGCGATCGTACATACTGCGGGATGGATGTGATGGAGAATACTCCAGCGGCTTCCCAACTGCCGGTTGCTTGGATGAGCTTCGCGCCGAACGTCCCGAATTCAGCGCGAGAATACTTATGGCTGCGTCTGCCAGTCGCGCTTTATGGAAAGGAGCTATCAGCTTCGGCCTGGTGCATATACCTGTAGCCCTTCATTCAGCGACGCCAGAACAGGGAGTCGACTTCGACTGGCCGGATAGGCGCACGATGGACCCCGTGGGCTACAAAGCGAATCAATAAAAAAACCGGAAAAGAAGTTTCCAAAAAGAGGATATCGTCAAGGGAATTGAGTATGAAGACGGTCAACACGTGGTCTTGAACCCCGACGAGATCTCGGCCGCATACCCTAGAAACGACCCAAACAATACAGGAATTGAAACGTTCGTGAGGGGCTAATGATATCCCCATTCGTTTATTTTTGAAAGGCCCCCATTACGTCGTGCCGATCAACAAGGGGGAAAAAAGTCTATGCACTCCTTCGGCGACGCCCCTTTCTCGAACAAGGAAGGTTGGGATTGCTCGAGTCATCATCCAGACGTAGCAGCACTTGGCCGCGCTTATCCCGTCTGGCCCTGCTCTCGTACTGAATCTCCTGCGCTGGGGCGATGAAATACGAAGCGTGAAGAATTTGAATTTTTCCCTCCGAAGGAAAGGAGGCGCCGGGAATAAGCGCGAAAAAGAGCTAAAGATGGCTGAGCAACTGGTTAATGAGTTGACCCTCAACATGGCATCCCGAGGATTACCGCGACTCGTTCAAGAAGGGATGAGATCATGAAGCTGGTGTGGAACAGAAGGCCGAAAAGAAGGGCGAAATGCAAGCTGCAGCCCGACCTGAAGAAGCTGAAGTAGCCATGCGAACGGGGGCGCAAATTGTCGATCTTACCGAGTTGCTCCAGCGTAGACTCTGAAGAGCCTGGAAAAAAGAGGAGCGTGAGGAGGCGTCAGAAACAAAATCCGCTGGGAAACCATCTGCCAGGAAGGGCGCCCAGGCGGCGCGCGGTGTAATGCGCAATGGCAAAGCGCACTCCTCAAACCTTGGTTCCTCGAAGCGTCACTCCTCAACGGCTGACCTCTCCGAAGGACGCCCTCAAGGCCTACCGCGAGAAACGCGATTTTTCCATAACGTCAGAGCCCGCCGGACTCGAAAAACAACAACCAAACCAGGGAAGCTGCAGCCGCGTCATCTTTTCGTCATCCAGCTAGCACTGGGCAGCCCGGTTGCATTATGATCTCAGATTGGAACTGGAGGGAACGATGAAAAGCCGGGCTGTTCCCTAAGAGGCCGAGCTTCGATCCCTAATGACAAACGCGGCATGTTCATGTAGAAGGATCACCCCATTTCCTACAATACCTTTGAAGGCGAAGATTCCGCCTGGGCAGTACGGTGCGAGGAAGGTCATTGTATGGGACAAGGGAATATGGGTGCCGCTTGAGGATCCCCACTGGGGCTACCCGCGACGGCAAACTTAAATTTGAACTGCAGGGGCATAAGCTAAAGAGGCCTGGACTGACTGGTGCGCATGAGAAATGACCGCGAGCAGAAGCAGGATGCCTGGCTGCTCATCAAGGAACAGGACCCGCACGCGCTGACCGTCAAGCATGAATAAGCAGCGTTGTCGACGAAATGCCTGACAGCGTTTCAAATCTGAAAAGTTCGGCGATAAGAGAATCTGTCGAGCCGCAGGAAAAAGTGGCAGCCCCTTGCCACCGAGCGAGCACAGGCAGCGAAAAAAAAACGGCTTTATTCCCAGGCGCGATAAAGGCCTGAACTGCCTTCTCGCCAGCACTCGAGCCTGAGCTTGCGACACTCGTGGATGCTCCTCCGGCTGATCCGGAAGAATGGGTCTGGGAATCAAGTCTCGACGGCTACCGGCTGCTGACCAGAATAGACATGGAGAGGTCGCGTTTTCACAGCAACCGGAATAACTGGTCGCACAAAAATTACTGACCTGGTAAAGGCCATACACAAGCTCAAGTTGCGGCCCGGATGGCTGGATGGAAATCGTGGTGATGAATGAGAACAACCGTCCGGATTTCCAGGCCCTTCAGAGATACTTTCGACAATGAAGAGCAGGGGATCGCGTACTTCCTTTTCGATCTTCCTTTTTATGACGAGGTATGACTTGAGGAAATGTACCTTACTCGAACGCAAGGAACTTTGCTGAATACGCTGCTCAAAAAAAAACACAGGAAAACATACACATCGAGTGAAGCCTTCGACGTGCCGCAATGAAGTATTCGACTCGGCATGCAAACTCGGGCTCGAAGGCATCATAGGCAAACGTAAAACGTCCGCTTACGTTACAGGGCGCTCTACCAACTGGATAGCGAAAGCTGAAATGCGCGGCGCGCCGCCAGGAGTTCGTCATCAGCGCGGCTACACCGATCCAAAAGGGTCGCGATTCTCGGCGTGGGCTCCGCCCGTTTGCTCGGTTATTACGTGGTGTGTGCATTCTGACAGCAAAGGTCCGCAGTATGCGGGTAATGTCGAGGATCGGTGCTTTAATCGAAAAACGTTAGCGGGATCTGAAGAAAAATTTGACAGCTTCGGCGACCGAGCAGTGTCGCTTTTGTAAACGAGCGTGAGGATAGAAGAAAAGGCGCACTGGGTTACGAACCGGAGAGCTGTGGAAGCCCGAGGGTATCTTTCAAAGCGAAATGGACGCGCGGCAACCTATGTGCGGCGAAGCGGTATTTCGCGGGCTGCGAACGGACGCGAGCAGCCCGGGAGCTATCGTTCGCGAGAAGCGCCAGATGCACTGAATTTCCGCCACCCCACTATCAAGGCTTCCATTCCCGAAACGTTGAGGATAACGAACCCAGACCGGATTATCCGATCCCTCCACCGGTTTCCGCGAGACTAGACCTGGTCCGGAAAGACTATGCTTGCGATCCGTCGCCTTTGATGATGGAGCACATGAAAAGAGCAGACCGGTGTCGCCGCTGGTGCGCGCGCCTGACGGGATAGAGAAGGCGAAAGCTGTTTTTCCAGAAACATTGGGAAAATGCAGAAACGTGAAGGGAATCAAGCCGCTTGATCCCAAACTCGATCCCTGACCATGAGTCTCTGCTTGAGATTTCAGGCGAGGACGGCCTTCGTGTCCGCGGCGCAGATGAATCGTCATCGAGTTTCACACGTCGGAATGGCAAAGTGAAGGATGTGATTGACAAGCCGGACAGGATGACATTCGATCTTGGACCCCGGCGAAGGTGCGGAGTGGCCCACGGTTCAGGGAGTCTGGCGCAGCTCGTTTCGAGTTATTTCTGAACCAGCTGGGATTGAAATCCTTCCGAAAACGACCGGAGAGCAAAGAGCCGGCACGTCATCGTGCCTCGTCAAAAGGACGTACGGACTGGGGATACGGTAAAAGATTTCTCTCGAGCGGATCGTTCAGCACCTGGCCGACACCATTCCAGGCTGAAGTTCTGGTTGGCGAAGAGCGGGCCGCGGAATCGTGTCGGAAAAATCTCTTTATCGACGCTATCTTCGCAACGGCTTTGGCGCCACCACCGTGTCAGCGCGCGGTCCAACGGCGTGCACGCGCCGGGGCCTGGGGGTCTCAGTGCCAATCGCATGGGAAGAGCTTTCGGGTCCGGTTCACACAGCAGCAGCCGTTGGCCCGCTCCTGAATATTCACGAGCGGCGCTGGACAGGGAACGACTCCTGGTCCGCTTTGTCGCAAGCTGTGAAGCAATCCATCGTTCCTCGCCATGAAGACGCTGGGGTTCAAGCCCAAGGACAGTAGCAGAAAGAAAAGCTGAACTTCCCACTTGCTGGCATGGCGCGGTGAAAGCCGGCTGAAAATTGGCTGGGACTGGCTGAACTGGCTGGAAGCGTGGCTAATTGAAATGCCCCGAGATTTTTGCCAATCGATCCGGGCTGTCGGTGCTCCTGTTTTCGAGTATGGAAAGACCTTCGCCAAATGTCGGCAGGCCTATGTGGAGCAGCGGCGCGTCGGCTTCTTGTTGGGGGCTGTACCTGGATTATCGCGGTCCCGGTTGCGGTTTTTGAGTATCGTATCGGATACCGTGTGCAGGTAGATGAGTTTTCCCGCCCCATCGTAGTGGCGTGGGGTCGGTGTCATTCATGGTTCAAAAAAGTTCTCCCATCTTTTTCGATAATTGCGGATAAATGGCGACTTCTGACGGGCTCCCTTCCGGTCGATCGCCCGCTTCGCTCGCAAGTCTTCCTTCCTGCCGCCCATCGGTGCCTTGTAAAAAAGCGGCAAAGTCGCGCCCCGAGGATCTCCGCCGCGAGTAGCCGGCCATACGCTTCCGAACTGCTTAGTTTGCGTAAACAACTGGCGTTATCCTCCGGGATCGGGATCTGCAAGCGTGATGCCATTCGCCAGAGCTGTCCAGAATCTGGGACAGGATCTAGCAATACGTAAC
>ERZ1370068.1788-contig-1173_pt1 | contig 26508 bp, 41 predicted proteins | sample MGYA00561227_ERZ1370068 | MGnify/ENA primary metagenome ERZ1370068 (study PRJEB38410, sample SAMEA6850437) | metagenome | study: Metagenomic assessment of the ecological functions of the soil: analysis of the soil microbiota associated with the...
TGGGGTCGGTGTAGTTCTCCGAATATTTGACGCCGATGGTCATGTCCATCACCTGCCGCACGGTGGCGTCGCCGTACGCGGAGTCCTTCAGCTCCGGCACGTATTTGACGACCAGCGCCTCGGGATCGAGCTTGCCTTGCGCTGCGAGCGTCGCCGCCAGCGTGCCGACGAACGACTTGGTGACCGAGAAGGCGATGTGCGGCCGGTACGCCTCGCCCGCGCCGAAATATTTCTCGTAGATGATCTTGCCCTTGTGCAGCACCAAGAGGCCGTCGGCGTAGGTCAGCGCCGGCATGTCGCCGAAGGTGATCTGCTCGCCGTCCAGAGTGGTGACGGGAATCTTGTCGAGGTCGCGCTCGGCGCGCGGCAGTTGCGCGACTGGACCTTCGCCGCGCCAAACATTCGCCGTCGGCCCCAGTTCGCGGATATGGCTGAACGCCCAGCGCGTGCCCGGGAATTTGCCGCTCGATCCGTCGTTGAAGCGCACGGTCTTGTCGGCCGGCGGCGGAAAGCCTTGCATCACGCTGTTGGCGACGGGATCGGACTGCGCCGCGCTGAGGCAGTTTCGGCGCATCCTCGGCGCGGACGTCATGCGGCAAAGGTTGTGAGCGCGAGCGCGAACAGGCTGGCGCCAGCGAACACGGGACGCGCGGCGGGCGCTGAGACGGGTCATGGCGTTTCCCTCGTATCGTTTTTGTGCCGTTGCCGCGATGGCGGTCTGGCAGGATTCCGTGTACGCCGTGCAGCGTAGCGAAAACCATGCGGGATAGGGAAGGTTCGATTGAGCCACTTGCGAGGTTATTTTCGACCCTCGCGGACCTGCGTGACACCGGCAGACCGCTGGTTCTCTGCCGCTGACAGACCTGATGTCAGTTGTGGGTCCAAAACGGAAGTCCGGACGCGCAAGCCGGAGGTCCGCTTTGCCCTCAAGAACGGACCTCGTCAGCCGCACCCCTTAGGTCCGAAAAGTGCCGATAGTGTTGCAAAACTCCAAAAATTGCGTTCAGCGTTTTTCCGCGAAGAGAGCAATTAAGCGATAATCGCTGATCGATGTGTCCTCAAGCGCGCTACCGAAGTTGCCGGTGAGCTCATCACGAGTTTCTGTGGTCCCCAGCACGATCATTCGATGGCCGCGCCCACAGCCCGGAAAATTTGTCTTCGGTGATCCAAAAAGAGTTTTGCAACACTATCTGCCAATAGGCGACATATTTGGCAGCGACTTCTGCTCGGCCGCTTTCGTCGACGTGGAGCGAGCAGTGGAGCGCTCGCGATCCTGCAGTCTTCCGGTGTGATGCTGTTACTTGCCTTTGAGCTCGTCACGAAAGGCAATTGCTTCAAGCTCGACCCGGACGGCGTCCATGACAGGAACCACTGGCCGCGCTTCGAATACAAAGGCAGGCAAGCATCGAGCAGAACTTGTGAACCGCCAACGGATCGTCGCAATCCAGCAGCATATACCCGCCCCAGTCCCCCACTCGTATGACGAACATCTCGATCTTGAAGTTGTCGGGCGCCTTCCATTGAGTGAAGACCTCCAGAATCCGCTTCTGGGCATTCTCGTACTCGATGGGCGATCCTTGCGAACGTTCGCTCCAGGTGATCATGTACTTCATCGGGATCCTCCTTTGTTTGTTGTGAAGTGGGCATTGAGGGCTTGTCATCGGGCTAAGTCGGTAAATTGGTGCGCACGGGTTGGGTCAAGAAGCGCTCCGCCGGCACCGGCAGCATCGGCTCTTCGACCGCGGCCGGCGCCCCGTCCTGTCCTTCCAGCATCTGCCGGAGCTTGCGATTTCGGCCGTGATGGTCTTCTGGAATTCCGCGCCGACATGATCGAGAAACGCCTGGTCCTTCGGCTTCGGCCTCGCCAGCCGGATCTCGATATGCGTCGCCGCCGGGCTTCTCCTCCAGGAACGCGTAGGACATGATCACCTTTGGGGGCGTCGGGCATCGGCAGCAGCGTCGTAAATCGTAAGGTAGTCGAACGGACGCCAGTCCAGCACCTCCTCGATGATGGCGTGGGGACCGTGCATGCAGTGATTGACGGTCCCGACCCCGCGCCGGCCGCTCTGCGAAGTCTCGCGCACCTCGTCCGCCGCCCGCCATTTCGGCCGCAGCCCGGGCTGGGTGAAATGCTCCCACACCGCCGGACGCGGGGCGGCGATGTCGAACTCGATCACGGCTGCCGCGACCTCGCGGGTCACCTCGGTTCATCTGCCGGTCGTTTTCCTGCTGCCATGCCGCTTCGAGGTCGCGCACCCAGCACGTCACGCTCGCCGATGATGTCGATCGACTCCCGGTGCTCGACCAGGCCCTGCGCCGCCGGATCGATGCCCATGGCCCGGATGCAGGGGTCGGAATACAGCGCGTAGGCGTGGCCGCCGAGGCGCTCGTTGACGCCGTTCTTCAGCAGACGGTGCACCAGGATGACGTCGCGGCCGGCGAGTCTCGTCGCGGCCCGACATCTTCTGCTTGATGAACTCGCCGTGGTGGCAGACGAATTTGAGGTCGAGATCCTGCATCCGGCTGCAGGCGTTGCACGCGCAGGAGGTCGCTTGGCTGATGTTGCGAAGACGCTTCCGGAAGGCGAAATACGCCGCCTCCACGGCGTCCTGCAGCGACCGAGCCGTCGACCTTGTCGGCGACCGCGTAGAAGAAGGCCGCGTCGCCCTCGAACTTGGCGAGCCGGAACGGCGGCCGCAGCCGCCTCACCATGGTGTCCATCACGTCGGCGATGATGTCCTGCGCATGCTCGAGCTCGACCCCGGCGAGAAAGCCGGTGTAGCCGGAGATGTCCGCGATCACGAAACAAGCGGATTCGGGTTTCGGAAGCATCGAGCTGTCCCTTCCTCGTAGAGAAAGCGCCTTGTGCAATACTTAAAAGCCTAGCACTTTGCGCCGGCCAGCGGGAGGGAAATGGCACCCAACCGGACTCAGACGCGATGTCTCAGATGGGTCAAACTCGTCATCCTGACCATGCGCCGATCACCTCCGGTCCACCCCCGGAAAGCAGACAATCCGAGAGCCGGTCGGCACTTCGCGCAAACTTGCCAGAAGCGAATGTTCTGACCCAAAGTAAAATCACGTGGAAGCGCAGTTCCGCCGACGGCCGGGTCGTGTTTTTTCAGACGCGTTGCACCGGCAAGCACGGCGAAAATCCAATCATACTCCGCAGGTCAACTCGTCGAGCAATGCCTTTGTGGCTTTCAAATCAGCGGTCTCGAATCCCTCAGTAAACCAGCTAAAGAGCGGTGCGAGCAGCGCGCGGGCGTCATCGGGCCGCCCCCGATCACACCACAGGCGCGCCAAGCTGCGGGCGGCGCGGAGCTCGAGCGACTTGGCGCCCTGTGCGCGGGTTATTGCCATGGCTCGCGCAAGGCAGGCTTCGATCTCAGTGGCCGATCTACCTTGCACCCGCATAAGCTCCCCTCGATGCGTGCGAGTTCCCCCTCCCACATGTGTTCGCTATTTTTCGCGATGAGGTCCTTCGCCTCCGCAATGATACGTAGCCCTGGTTCGGCCTGGCCGACTTGCGCATAGGCCGCGGCGAGCATGCAGAGATACCGGGCTTGATACCAACTGACGCCGAGAGCCGCGCGGCTCTCGGCATTCTGACACATGAGCGCGATGCCTGCCTCCGTGGCACCCTGCTGTACCATAGCCCAGCCGCGAAGAATCAGCCCATTCACGCGCCAGTAGCCCAGGCTGTGCCGATCGGCCAGCTCAATGATCGCTTCGGCATGAGCTTGCACGCCCGGGACATCGCCGAGCAGTTCGTCCAAACCGGCGCCGGCGAAATTGTGGACATGCGCCGTGAGGTTCGCCTGGTCCAACTCCGCGGCGCAGTGGAACGCCGCGGTGCTCGAACGACGCGCTTGCTCGGGAAAGCCCAGGATCCAGAGGACCAGGCGCAAGATAGGTGAGGGCCGAAACTTTCGGGTCGTGAACGTAGTGCACCGGCTGCGATCGATGCTGACGCGCGTCGTAGAGGCGCAGGATCGCCTCGAACTCGGACCGAGCCTCGGCAAACGCCCCGAAGTGCATGGCCGTGATCCCGGCCAAGCGGTGGCTGGCAAGGCGAACAAGCGGGCTTGGAAGGCGCTCCGCTACCTGCCGAGCCTCGTCGGTTAGTCGCCGCATCATGGAATAATCGCCGCGCACGAAGTAATAGACGAACTCACCGCTGAGGGTCGCGACGAGAGGCTCGGCCTCGCCGAGACGCTCGCAAAGCGCGCGTGCACGGCTGTAGGCGGCGCCTGTCTGTGGCGCGGAATAACCGTGTACGGCGATCATGGGCGTACCGATCGCGATCTGAAAAGCGAGCTCCTGCCGATCCCGCTCGAAACTTTCCGGTAGCGTGTTCAGCGCCTCTAACCCTCGGGTGAGATGCCGGATGGCTTCCAGATTGGCCGAACGTTGGGCGGCGCGTTCGCCGGCCTTCAGCCAATAGCCGACGGCACGTTCGATTTGGCAGGCCTCCGTAAAGTGGTGCGCCAGCAGTTCGGGCTCGCGCGCCACGCGGTCCGGGAAGCGCCGCTCGACGGCTTCGGCGATGCGCGCATGCAATCGCTGTCGATCGCTGCGCAGCAGCGTGCTGTACGCGGCATCCTGCACCAGAGCGTGCTTGAAGCTGTAGACGGCCTCTGGTGGCGCTCCGCGCTGGAACACCAGTTCAGAAGTGGACAAGCCGCGCCAATCTGTCTCTGTATCTCGCCCTCGCTTGGGCCGGCGACGGCGGCGAGCAGTTCGTATGAAAACTCACGGCCAATGGCAGCTCCGATCTGCGCCATCTGTCTTGGCGACCCAGCCCGAGCCGGTCGAGCCGAGCCATCAGCGAGGCCTGCAGCGTTGCGGGCACGGCAAGCGCCGATCGCGAGGTCTGTGGCGCGCGCGTCTTCGCCGCTTGTCTCGACTCGCGTGGGCTTCCAAGACAGCCTTCGTCAACTCCTCGACGAAAAGCGGCACGCCGTCGGTGCGCTTGACGATCTCTTCCACTGGTATGCCCCGGGCAGTGCCCTGCCGCCTGCGACCCGCTGCACCAGCGTCGCGCCCTGGCGCCGGTCGAGGCGGCTGAGGGTGAGCATCGTAACGTGCGACTGGCCGGTCCATGGCGACTGCAAACTCGGGCCGGAATGTAATCAGCAAGCAGCACAGGCAGGCCTGCTACCCGGTCGACCACGCGATCGAGGAGCTCGCGCGAGCTGGGGTCGATCCAATGGACGTCCTCGTAGACCAAGAATACCGGCTGGTTCTGCGCCGAGGACGACGAGCTGGCGGAGCAGCAGCCTCGAATGTCTCCTCCTTCTTGCGCTGCGGATTTAGCTGGCGTCGGAGGCGTACAGATCGCCAGCCGGGAATATGTCAGCAACTCGGCGACGAGGAGCACGATCCGCAATCGGCGACGATGTCGGCGCGAGCAGCGCCTCGATTTTGCGAAGCTTCATCTCCGGTGTATCGCCCCGTTCGAAACCTGGCGGCTCGTTCGAGTTGCACAATCGTCGGGTGCAGCGCGCTGTCCTGGTGGTGCGCCGAGCAGAAGTAGCGCAACCGGATGTGCGGCTCATCCCGCAGCCGCTCCTCGAGGGCAACGGTCAGGCGCGACTTGCCAATGCCCGGCTCGCCCGAGCAGCAGGATCACCTGCCCTGCACCCTGACTTTGCCTGTGATCCAGCGCCGAGCCAGCAGCTCGATTTCGTCCTCGCGCCCGACAAGCGGGTGAGAGCGGCAGCCGAATGTAGTGCTTCGAACCGGCTTTCGATCGCACTCTCGCCACGCACGCGCCACGCACGCCACTGGCTGCAACAAAGCCCTTTAGCTCGACCGTCGCCGAGTTCCTCGTACTCGAAGATCCCGCTCGTCAGCTGCTGCGTATTCGCATCGATCACGACGCAGTCCGGTTCCGCCAAAGTTTGCAGTCGCGCCGCGAGATTCGGCGTCTCGCCCACTACACCGCGCTCTTGGGATTCGCCGGCACCGATCAAGATCGCCCACGACGACGAGACCTGTGGCAATACCGACACGGACCGGCAGTCTCGCCGCCGGGCGCAGCCGGCACCGGCCGCGCGGTCGTCACAATCTGCAGACCGGCGCGAACCGCCCGCTCGGCGTCGTCCTCATGCGCCTGCGGGTAGCCGAAGTAGGCCAAAACCCCGTCGCCCATATACTTGGCCACGAATCCATCGAAACGCCCGACCACCGTCGCAACGTCTTTGTGGTACTTGCCGAACACCTCGCGCAGGTCTTCCAGGTCGAGCCGAGACGCAAGCGCGGTCGAGCCGACGAGGTCGCAGAACATGACAGTGAGATGCCGACGTTCGGCACCGGGTAGCGCCGGCTTGGCAGGCGTATCTACGGCTGATGATCGTTCCGGAGGAGCGGCGGCACTGGTCAAAGGAGCGCCACAGTAACCGCAGTAACTATTGCCAATCGGATTCTCGCGACCGCAGACGCCACAACACGGCGGCAGCGGCGCGCCACAGTTCCCGCAGAATCGGCTGGCCATCCTGATTGGCGCTTCCGCAGCTCGGGCACTCCATGCTCGCCCTCCCAGCTCGGAGCATCGACAGCAGCTCCAGACCATTATGGCTGATCGCGGCGAGCATCGCCAAATGGGGCGCGACCGTCAGTTCGCGTGCTGGTCTACTTCGCAATGCGCCGATGACCCCGGCCTACGCCATGCCGTCCATTTGCCGCTGACGGTCGGACATCCGCTGGGTCAAAAGCGTCATTCTGACGGTGGGCCTTTAACTTCCGATCCTCCCTGAGAAGCGGACATTCGAGGTGTCCGTCGGCATGTCTCAATAGTGCGCAGATGCGGACATTGGAATTGAACTTAGCTCGCAATGCCCCGATCGCCAGAACGCTGAAACTGCACGTGTGCTCAACCGGCTAAGAACCCGTCTGGAGGAAAACTCAGGCTGATCTCAGGGACAAATCAAGCCTCAGTCAGAGTCTTTCGGCCACGGTTGGTTCATCACGATCGCACCACAGACCACTTCGAATACCAGGAGGAAGACCCATGACCAACGCAACAGTGACCATCCCCAGACAGGCCGACTATTCCGTGACTGCAGCAGCATCCGAGCTGGCCTCGCCCGCGCGGCCCAGACCGGCGCCTTGAAATCCTGGAAGGACACCATGTCATCTCGACTCGCGCTCATGGCTTTCGTCGTCCTCGGTGCAAGTGGCGCATTGGCAGACGATATGAAGATGCCGATGAATGGCAAGGACATTAAGTGGGGACCGGCGCCGCCGTTCTTTCCAAAAGGCGCGGAGTTTGCGGTGCTCTCGGGCGATCCAGGCAAGGACGGTCTCTACGTTGTTCGTCTGAAGATGCCAGCGGGTTACAAGATCCCGGCCCACAATCACCCGACAACGGAAAACGTGACGGTCGTATCCGGCAATTTTCACATCGGGATGGGCGACCACCTGGACGAGAAGAAGGGAATTGAGTTGACCTCAGGAGGGTATGGCGAGGCACCGGCGAAAATGAACCATTATGCTTGGGTAACCAGCCCAACGATTGTGCAGGTTCACGGTCAAGGTCCCTTTGCAATCACCTACGTCAATCCGGCGGACGATCCCAGCACCAGGAAATAGCCGGCAGCGCAACGGCGGCTGCTCGCGACGCGATATGCCGGTGGTCCATCTCGGCTGCATGCATCAGCAGCTGGTTGAGCCGCCGGCCGATGTCGGCTTTGGGTCAAACGCGTCATTTCGCTATGCGCCGACCACTTCCGAACTGCCCCGATAAGCAGAACATTTTCAGCGCCGGTCGGCATGCTGCTCAAAAGGTGCCGATTTTGTTGCAAAAGTCGGTTGAGACAGGCCGCAAACCGTGATTCCGTTGTGTTGACGCAGATCTCGGCGGGGTCGATCCATGATGGGCCGTTTGAAGAGTGACCAAGGTCAACTGTTCTACGAGTTTCATCTTGGCGATGCGGTCCCCGAAGATCATCTGGTGCGGAAGATCGACACTGCTCTCGATCTGTCCTGGCTTCGCGGTGAACTAGCACCTCATTATTCGTCCATGGGCCGCCCGTCGATCGATCCGGAACTGATGATCCGGATGCTGGTCGTGGGATATGTCTTTGCGATCCGCTCCGAGCGATTGATCTGCCGTGAAGTGCAGGTGAACCTCGCCTATCGCTGGTTCTGCAAGCTCGGTATCGAGGACGCTATCCCGGATCATTCGGCGTTCTCGCGGGCCCGCAATGAGCGCTTCCGCGAGGGAGATGTCTTTCGTCGCGTATTCGAACGTGTCGTCGAGGCGTGCATTGCGGCCGGTCTGGTTGGTGGCGAAGGTTTTGCGGTAGACGCGAGCCTGATTGCGGCAGATGCCAACAAGCAGCGCTCGATCGCGGGCCAGGATTGGCGCAGGGATCGCGATCCGGCGAGGTCAAGCCGCGCGGTGAAAGAGTATCTGGCAACCCTCGACGACACGGCGTGGGGCGCCGCCAGCGAGGTTGTCCCTAAGTTCGTCTCGCCGTCCGATCCCGCGGCCCAGTGGACCGGCGCTCACAAGGGGCCGGCATTCTTTGCTTACTCCGACAATTATCTCATCGACGTGAAGTTTGGCGTCATCGTTGACGTCGAGGCATCCCGCTCCATTCGCCAGGCCGAGGTCGGCGCAGCGAAGACCATGATCGAGCGAACAGAGCAGCGCTTTGGCCTCAAGCCAGAGCGGCTTGTCGGAGATACCGCTTACGGGGCAGCTCCGATGCTGAACTGGCTGGTCGAGGAGAAAGATATCGCGCCACATATTCCTGTGTTCGACAAGTCGAGGCGGGACGACGGCACGTTCTCGCGCAGCGACTTTCGATATGACCCGACCGATGACGTTTACCATTGCCCGGGTGGAAAGCGGCTCGGGACGAGCGGCACCGTGCACGAAGGCAAGACGCTTCTGTATCGTGCGAGCAAGCTCGACTGCGATGTATGCCCGCTCAAACCCCAGTGCTGCCCAAAGGAGCCATCGCGCAAGATCCCGCGCGATATCCATGAGCATGCTCGAGACGTTGCCCGGTCGTTGGCAGGCACCGAGAGCTTTGAGCAGTCGCGGCGCGAGCGCAAGAAGATCGAGATGCGGTTCGCACACTTGAAACGCATCCTGCGGCTCGGTCGGCTTCGACTGCGCGGCCCACGAGGCGCCCAGGATGAGTTTGTTCTGGCCGCCATCGCCCAGAACCTGAGGCGGATCGCATCGCTGGTTGCGCGACCACCACCCGCTCATGCCCTGTGTATTTGCGTAGCGTAGGAGTTGCGTAGAGAGCGTCAGGGCCGGCGGATCAAAGCCGGTCGGCCTTCCCGAATGGCCGAACGACACCCATCGGTTACAGCCGACTTTTGCAACAAAATCTGCCAATTCCGGAAATCGCTAACCAATATTGGAAGGCGATCAGTTACGTACTGCAAAGACATCTCTTAGCCCACACGTCTTCACAGCCTGCGCCAACGTGCCGTTTTCTTAAACAGTGTCGACAAAGTGACGCACATACTCCATTCCCTTTTCCCGATCCTTGGGAATAGCGATGGCTATGTGCTCCTGCCCCCAATTGCCAAACGCATTGTCAGCCACAGCGCGCATAAGGGTTAATGTTGATAAGAAAGCCCGCCGAGCACGCGCGTCGGCGGGCTGGTTTAATGCGATTGTCCTCCTAACCGTCATCATTCACTAAATTGTTGCGGCCTGCTTTTCTTGCGGCTTTCCGAGCAGACCAACGCGCTCGAAGCCGCTTCAAGGCGCGAAGCGTCACGGGGGCGACCGCTTGAAGCGCCAGAGAAGCACCTCCGGCTACCAGCCCCTTGACAAGATCAAATGCTAAATCGGGCCAAAAGTACCACATGACCCCTGCGTCCTTCTTCACAGGGGCACCGCCGGGCAGCAGTGGGCAGAAAAAGAAATAGAAAAGCCCCGTCCGTCGCCGGCGGGGCCCTGAAAATCTCTGTACGCGGTATTCAGCGCACGCGAAACCTCTTTGGTTCACCCGCTCAAGGTGGACTCAAGAATGAGAGAGAGGCACACCATAGTGGCCGTGCGATTGAAACCGCGCATAACGATCCTCCTAAAACGAAACCGGACGGCCCGTAGCAGAGTTGCGTCTTCGTCAATTCAATTTCATGACGCAACCGCTTTCGAGACCGCGTGGCGCGCTCGGAGCCAAGGCCACCGAGGAGCGGCCATCCACTTAACACAACCAGACTGAACGGCTCCTGTCTGTGTGCCATTTCACAATTGGGATCATATATTAGCTGCCGAAGTTGGCCCGAAGCGTCCCTGATCCTGGAGGACGGTGAGAACAGATTGCGGCCAGGCAACGTGGTGATCCAGCGCGGGCAGATCCATGCTTGGCAGGCGTTTGGCGGCAAGTCAGCCGATCGGCGCGTTAGCGTCCGGTCGCCGCGCGACCGAAAGTATTGCTGATACACTGCAGCACCGTCTCGTGCGCTTTGATTGCGCAAGAGGATTTGGTTGCGGACGATTCCCCTATCGGATTTGGACTTCGACTCGCGTTTCTCCAGAACACTCACCTCGAGATCGAGCACGTCGTCCGGCCGTACCGGGTTCGGCAGCCTCAGCTCATCCCAGCCCATTCCGGCAAGGACATGGAGTCGTGGCTGAAGCCGGGTCGTCAACAAAACGAAGATGGAGAAGGTATGGGCGCCGCGCATGCGGTCAGCCCCCAAAAATTGAACGCGCGGCGGCCTGCTCGTCGATGTGGCGGGGTATCGGATCATATTGTTTTGCGAATTGAATGATTTCGCTCTTGGTGACGAGATAGGGGCCGGCCAGTGAGGCTGGTGCCGATTTCCGCGTCTTCAAAGTACAAGTTTTCAGGGTACAAATTGGCCATCGATTTATCCTCTGGGACAGCTCGACTTGACAGATAAGGATACCAAGCTGGCCCGCGTCCTCGGCGAAATCGCCTTCGAGGTTCGGCGCGGGATCTTGCCGGACTGCAAGTAAGCAGCTGGCGTTGCGCGAACATAGTCCAGCCGGGGCGCTGAGTCTTGCACCTCGATTGCATGCGCGGGTTTGGTTGAGCTCGAGCTGGCATCCCACGGAAACGGCGCAAGACCAGCGAACCACTCCAAAGCCAACAATCTTGAGCTGGTGATCAATCTCAAGACGGCACGCTGTTTTCGCTGTTGACCCCCTCGATCCAGAGAGGGAAAGACTTGCTTGCGAGTTGGGAAGGGGTGTCCTGACTAATGAGCGATTTTGTATTGCGTGCAACGCGGTACGCGGTTAGCGGCGACGTCAATATCGCGTATCAAACCATGGGCGATGGTCCGGTCGATCTCATCTTGGTCCCGGGCGTGGTGTCGCATGTCGAGTTTTTGCATGAGGTCGCGGGATATACAGCCTTTTGCGCCACCTTTCGACGTTTGCCCGCGTCGTCACCTTCGACAAACGAGGTCAGGGATTATCCGACAGAATATCCGGCGCTCCGTCGCTCGAACAGCGAATGGATGACGTTCGCGCCGTCATGGACGACATTGGTTCGCATCGCGCTGTACTCATGGGAATTTCCGAAGGTTCTGCGATGAGCGCACTGTTTGCCGCCACGTATCCGGAGCGCGTGACCCAGCTCATTCTTTATGGCGGCTTTGCGCGCGGCGCCGACCTTGGGGTTCGGATAGTTCGATGGAAAAAGTGTTGCGGCGTATAAAGCATTGGGGCAGCGGCGGCCTGATCGAAAGGTGTCATGCCAAGCCGGGCGAGAGAACCAGGACGCGGTCAACCAGTTCGCCAAATTTGAACGTCTCTCGGCCAGCCCTGGAGCTTACAAAGCGATCGTGTTGTTGAACTTGCTGATCGATGTCAGGCCAATCCTGCCGACCAGTGCGCGTTCCGACACTTGTGCTTCACCGTCGAACCGATGCTCTGGTTTCAGTCGAGTGGGGACGCGATTTGGCAGCGCAAATCCCTGGCGCCAAATTTAATGAGTATCCCGGCAGCGACCACGTCTACTTTTCCGGCGATGTGGAGGGCAATGCTTGGTGACGTCGAGGAGTTTATCACTGGACATCGTGAGATTTCATCGATCGACCTTGACCGCGTCCTCGCCACGGTTCTGTTTACAGATATCGTCGATTCGACACGCAGCGCCGCCGAGATGGGGGACCAGACATGGCGTCGATTGCTGGATAGTCACGATGAAGTGGCAAGGGAGATGGTTGAGAAGCATCGAGGGACTTTGATCAAGACCACCGGCGATGGCATTCTGGCGACGTTCGATGGACCCGGTCGAAGCGGTTCGGTGTGCTTTGGCATTCCGAGCAGCCGCCAAGCAAATCGGTTTGCCGTTACGGGCTGGTGTGCATACCGGCGAGATTGAGATCAGAAGGTCGCGATATCGGCGGTATAGCGGTGCACGCTGCAGCGCGCGTCATGGCCCAATCTCAGCATAGCGAAGTTCTTGTTTCAAGAGTTGTTACCGATCTTGTAGCCGGCGCAGGCCTGAAGTGCTCCGAACGAGGATCGCACGAACTCAAAGGGCCTCCCAGGTCGATGGGAGCTATTTGCTGCGAGCGTCACAGACGTCCGTAGCTGGGGCACCTTTGAGACATGTCGGCACACGGTGATCATGTCCGTTCGCCGGGGGAGACCGGAAATCACCGGCACTGGGGCAAAAGCGACGCTAAATGACCCTTGCACGACCAAGACCCGTTGCGGACATTGACCTGCCCATAAGACAACATTGCTGTCACGAAGTCCATGGAATTGCGCAGCAGATGGACGATGCAGGTCTGAACGGTCGCATCCGGGAACACGGCGGTGATCGCGTCCGGAAAGCCCTTGAGGCCGTCGACAACCGCAAGCAGGATATCTTCGACGCCGCGGTTCTTCAGCTCGTTCATGACGCGCAGCCAGAATTTGGCCCCTTCATTCTGCTCCAGCCACAGGCCGAGAACCTCCTTGCCGCCATCCGCGCGGACGCCCAGGGCGATATGGATCGCCTTGTTGCGGACCATGCCTTCGTCGCGGATCTTGACGCGGATCGCATCGAAAAAGACAAGCGGGTAAACCGCATCGAGCGGCCGTTGCTGCCAGGCGGCGACCTCGTCGAGCACGGCATCCGTGACCGTGCTGATCAGATCGGGCGACACCTCGATCCCGTAAAGCTCCTGCAGGTGCCCCGTGATCTCCCGGGTGCTCATGCCGCGCGCATACATCGACACGATCTTCTCGTCGAACCCCGGAAAGCGGCGCTGATATTTGGGGATCAGTTGCGGATCGAAGCTCGCCTCGCGGTCACGCGGCACGTCGAGCTCCAGCTTGCCCGTGTCCGTCATCACCGTCTTGCGGCCATAACCGTTGCGGGTGTTGCCGGTGCTGTCGTCGCTGGCGAGGTGATGATCCATCTCCGCGTTCAGCGCTCTCTCGGTCAAAGCTTTCTTCAGCGAGATCGAGCAGCCCGCCCTGGTCGAACGCCGCACTCGCGTCGCCGCCTGCCAGCAATTGATCGAGAAGCGCATTCGGTATCGTAGGTTCTTTACGTCGGGGCATTCCGGGTCTCCTTCTTTCCCATTATGCCCGCTCACACACGAAATTCACGACAGTCCGCGCAGCGGTGGGTCGGGCTATAGCGTGATGGACCCACGCTCTGCCTCCGTTTATCCGCCTTCGGCTTATCCGCCTTCGTCATACCCGAAGCGGTCGGGCACCAAGGCCACTCACGCCCCCAAGGCCAAGAAAGCCAAGCAGTCCCTTTTCGACGACCCCGCCTTCGCTCATGGGTACCGCGCAGCCTATTCGACGATCTACGACCGCAATGACTATGCCTCTGCGATTGAGCAGTTGAAGGCGCTCGGCCACGACGATCGACCCGAATGTGGCCAATCTGATCGGCTATTCCTATCGCAAGCTCGGCGACTACAAGCTTTCGCAAGTCTGGTACGAGCGCGCCCTGAAAGCAGATCCGAACCATGTGCTGACCTGGCAATATTACGGTCTGTGGCAGATCGAGCAGGGCAACCGCGATCAAGCGCAATATCATTTGAGTCGGATCGCGGCGATTTGCGGGACGGGCTGCGAGGAGTATCGGTCGTTGGCCGCCGCGCTAGAGAAACCGCCCGGCACTGGCCTGGTTTATTAGGACGCTTTGCAGCGGCGGTCAGAGCTCGGCGCTAACGCGATGGTTGAGGCCATGTCTGTTCATGTGGAGCACTTCGAGGCGAGAAGTTCTTCGCGCCACTGGCCGACGAAATCCGCACATTGTCGGCGGGCTCCCCACGGGCGTATCCTCAAACCAAACCGCAATCGCCCGGCATCGTGAGGCGACCCACGACTGGCGCGATCGGCAATAGCGCCCCACGTTTCAGAATAGCGTACAGCACAATGAATTCAGTGGTCCCGAAATGATAGCCGGAAGCGTAGGTGGGAGATTGAGATGGATGATCGAACCGTGCGGGTGGCGCTGGAGCGCCATTGGGATGCTTCGGACGCGAGCGATTTCAAGGTCGAACATGAAATCTACCGCGAGGATGCTGTGCTTGATTATCCGCAATCGGGCGAGCGGATCCGCGGCCGGCACAACATTCAAGAGAGCCGATTCGTCCAGCCAAACAAGAAGCGTTTTACGGTCCGGCGAATTATCGGCAGCGGCGATCTCTGGGTCACTGAATTCGTACTTACCTATGACGGCATACCATCTTACGCGGTGAGCATCATGGAATTCCGCGAAGGACTGGTGGCCAACGAAACGCAATATTTCGCCGATCGGTTTGACCCTGCACCCTCGCGTGCGCATCTTGTTGAGCGAGTAGGCGAAATCACGTCATTCTAAATACACCGCCGAGGAGAACCCGGATCGGCGTTGATGTTGATGAGATTTCGTAGAGGCTTGGTCCCCTGTCTTCGACGACTGCTCACGCGGCACTTTTCGGAAGTGCCGTAATGTCCGGCTACTGAGTCCGGAACGCGCACCAAAGCGGACGTCCATCAACCCTTTTGAGGATTGCGAGGTTTCACGCCCACAATTCGGGCGCTTCGAGCCCGATTTGTGCGGCGTCTTGCTCGTGGGGCTCGCGCGGTTGATTTTTCCGGCCGGTCAAATCAACGAAAGCAGCGGCACAATCCACTGCTGGGATGAGGAGGGCTTGCTCGCATCGCTTCGATTTGACGGCGTCATGATCTGGTGATGCGCCATTTGGGACAGGGTGAACGATGAAGGTGCGCTGCTGCGTCGTCGGCGGCGGGCCTGCCGGCATGATGCTCGGCTATCTGCTCGGACGCGCCGGCATCGATGTCGTGGTGCTGGAGAAGCACGCCGACTTCTTCCGCGATTTCCGCGGCGACACCGTGCATCCCTCGACGCTTGCAGGTGATGGACGAGCTCGGGCTGATCGACGGCGTTCCTGAAGCTTCCGCACCAGCGCCTGCAGCAGGATGCGACGGGCGATGTTCGGCGGCACATCGGTGCGGATCGCCGATCTCAGCCGGCTCAACGTAAAATATCCGTTCATTGCCTTCATGCCGCAGTGGGACTTCCTCAACTTCCTCGCGCGAGCAGCGGCAAGCGCTATTCGCCTCGCTCAAGGTGATGATGAACACGGAAGCCGACCGATCTGATCCGGCACGGCGAGCGATCGCAGGCGTGCGGGCGATGACGCCGGACGGCGCTGTCGATATCGAGGCCGACTCTGACGATCGCCTGCGACGGCCGCCATTCGATGGTGCGCGAACGCGCGGGCTTGCGAGTCGAGGACATCGGCGCGCCGATGGACGTGCTGTGGTTCCGCCTGCCGCGCGAAAGCCAGACAGACCGAGAACCGTGTTCGCCCGCGTCGATGCCGGGCAAGCATGATGGTGACGTTCGACCGCGGCGACTATTGGCAATGCGCCTATGTCATCGCCAAAGGGACGGTACGACGCCGTCAAGGCGAGGGGCTGCCCGCGTTGCTCGACGACGTCGTGCGCGCATGGCGCCGATCCTCGAATCGGGACGTCGCCGACGTGAAGAGCTGGGACGACGTCAAGCTGCTGACGGTCGCGATCGATCGCCTGCAGCGCTGGCACCGCGCCGGGTCTGCTGTGCATCGGCGACGCCGCGCACGCGATGTCGCCGGTCGGCGGCGTCGGCGTCAACCTCGCGGTGCAGGACGCGGTCGCCAGCCGCCAATCTCCTGGCGGCGAAGCTCGCCGAGCGGCTGCCCGCCGGAGGATGAGCTCGATGCTGTGCGGCGGCGCCGCGAGAATTTCCGGTGGAGATGACCGCAGCGGATGCAGGATCGTCGCGCAAAACAGCATCATCAGCGCGGCACTGACGTCACGGCCGATTGAGCCCGTGAGTGCCGCTTGCCGTTTGCGGCTGGCCCAGATTGCAGCCTGCCCGGCGCCTGGCTGGGCATCACGGCGCGCTTTGTGCGGCCTCGGCGTTCGGCCGGAGCATGTGCACTCGCCGCTGCGATGCGGGACTCACTAAGAAAATTTGCTGCCGCCATCCAAACCATTGAGGCGGTGACCGGTTGGGCGATTACAAAAGAAACTGGGCGAGACCGGGGCCTTGGCCACTTTCGGCAGGAAGTCTTGATCAGTACCGGGCGACGACCGGCCCGCCGAATTTGTAGTTGACCGTCAGCCGAACGCCTATCTTCAACGAAGCGCTGGCTCTGCGTGATGGTCGTGGTCGGAAAGCCTCCGTCGATGCCCGTCACAGACGAGCGGCCAAGATCAATGTGGAGATATTCGACACCGACGTTCCAGTTACCGCGAGCATCTTCGAGATGCCAGCACCCGCGCTCCAGCCGACCCCGACCTCTGATCTATTGCCCGCGAACGCGACGTTGGTGCGAAGCCGGCGCCTCCGGGCGTACAGGCCAGGCCAATGCTGCTATCGGCGTTGCCATAGGCCAGGCCGCGCGTGCCGTAGGCCAGCCAATCCCCCATCGCCACGCCGCCGTGGCCTTGTGCGCGGACCGTTCCGAAACCGTGTGATTTTTGCCGATAATCTCCTCGGTCGCACTCGGCTGGCTGTTGCGGCAAACGAAGTGAGTACCGATCCGGCCGTCCTGGGAAATCCGCAGCCTGGATATCGGCGACCGCGCCCAATACGCAGGTACCAAACCGCCGGTCATAACCGGTCTGGAGGCCCCCCAGCACGCGTCCGTCCGGGCGGAGGTTCAGAGAAACTGGTTGCCGCTGCTGTGCGCCGGGGAATCCGATCGTCAGATACGTCGTGATGCTTCCGGCGTTTCCTGGATCCTACGAGGGAAAGGCCCGGGGTCAGGCGTTCTCGCCCCAGCCACTAGCCGACGTTGCCGCCGAGCATAAAAGCCGGTTCAATCGTAAACCGCGTGGCCACCGCGGGCGTTGCCTTGGTATAGGGGCGGGCCGCCAAATCCGCGGCCGTGAGCACCGACTGGACGTGGCGGCTGCAATGCCAGCCGCAATCAAAATCCGCTTCATCTTCCGTTTGCCGCCCTGTACTCGAGAATCCGATGCATCAAAACCACGATTGCACAGGACATAGGCCATCCCGGACCTCGAAGCTGTCGCCCGCAGGCCACAGTGCGAGCCGTTCATGTGCGTACGGAATCAGGGTCGCTTGGCCTTCTTGAGAGCGGCTCCGGAGCGAGGAAGCCCCCGTACTGATTGATGCTGCTACGCGTGCCGATCAGCAGGTTCGGCCGCAAATTGTTAGGGATAACAGTAAGTTAAATGCTGCAAAAAGTTGCGCCGTTAGCAACAGCGAGCCTGAATTCGATGTCCTGAAGCGAGAATTCCATCCCCGCCGACGCGTCGATTTCCGAATTGGTAAAGACTTCCCTCTGGGAAAGTTGCCCCCAAGCAACAACATGGGGTGCAAGAATGACTCATTCAAAACTGATTGCCGCGCTGACCTTCACCGCCGCGCTCGGATGGCGCGGCGCGCGTCGGCCGCCGATCTCGGCGCGCGGCCCTACACCAAGGCGCCGGCCTATATCGAACCGATCTTCAACTGGAGCGGCTTCTATGTCGGCGGCCACATCGGCGGCGCCTGGACCAACCAGGAATGGATCAACACTGCCAACACCACGGCTCTTCGGCGATCTTTCGCCGGGCCAGGGTTTCCGCCAGCGCAATTCGGGCGTCTTCGGTGGCGGCCAGATGGGCTACAACTGGCAGGCCAACAATTTTGTGTTCGGTCTCGAGGGCACGATCTCCGGTCTCGACAACAAGGGCACCGTGCTCAACACCGTGTTCGGCGCAGGCTGACGATCAGTTCAGCTGGCGCGCCGACTGGATGGCGACGATCACCGGCCGCGGCCGGCATCACCGTATTCCAACAACCTGTTTTACGTGAAGGGCGGCTATGCCGGCGTCAACAACCGCCTGTCGGTGACCGATGTCAGTGCCGGCCATCGCCGGTTCGGGTTCGCAGACCCGGTGGCACGATGGCTGGACCGTCGGCGCCGGCTGGGAATACGGCATCACGCAGAACTGGATCGTCGGACTTGAATACGACTACGCCGCACTTCGAGCGGAAGAGCTATCAGCTCGCCGGCGCTGGCGGCCGGCACCTATCACGTTCGATGCCCGAAGCCGCGCGACATCCAGTCCGCCGTCGTCCGCCTCAGCTACAAGTTCGGCGGCGTGCCCGTCAGCCAGGTACTGAGCGTACTGATCGCTCCACGTGCCGATTGCAAAAGCCCCGGCATTGCCCGGGGCTTTTCGTCATGGCGATGTCTCGGGATCGATCCGCTCGCCTCAGCCCATGATCGAATAGCCGCCGTCGACCGGGATGGCCGTGCCGGTGACGAAGTCCGACGCGGGCGAGGCCAGGAACACGGCGATGCCGGCGAAATCGGCAGATCGCGCCCCAGCGCGCGGCCGGCGTGCGCGCGAGCACGCGGTCGTGCAGGCCGTCGATCTGCTCGCGCGCGCGCGCTTGGTGAGGTCGGTGTCGATCCAGCCGGGCAGGCACGGCGTTGGCCTGGATGTTGTCGGCCGCCCAGGCGCAGGCGCAGGAGCGGGTGAACTGCACGATGCCGCCCTTGCTCGCCGCGTAGGCCGGCGTGAAGCTGGCGCCGAAGATCGACATCATCGAGCCGATATTGATGATCTTGCCGCCGCCGGCCTGCTTCATCGCGGGATAGACCGCCTGCGAGCACAGGAAGGCGCTGGTCAGGTTGGTCGCGATCACGCTGTCCCATTCGCCGATCTCGAGCAGATGCGGCGGCTTGCGGATGTTGATGCCGGCGTTGTTGACGAGGACGTCGATGCGGCCGAGTTCGCTTTTCACGCGCGCGACCATGGCGGCGACCGCCGCCTTGTCGGTGACGTCGGCAGTCACGGCGATCGGCCTTGCACGCCACGCTCTTTCGAGCTCAGCGACCGCCGCGGCCGATTTCGCCTCGTTGCGGCCGACGACCGCGATCGCCGCGCCGGCTTCGGCCAATCCTCTGGCCATGCCGAGCCCGATGCCGCCATTGCCGCCGGTGACGATCGCCACCTTGCCACTGAGGTCGAACAGTTTCTCTTGCATGGTTGTTATCCGTTTGTTGGTGAGTGAGGCAGCGCCCGCCTAGCGCCGGCTTTGCCAGATCAGGATCAGGCCGACGGCGCCGAGCGCGGCGCCATATCCAGCCCATTGGATCTGGTTGATCATGAAGCTCGACCGAGGCCAGGCAATGATGCCCAGGCCCTGACCGATCCAGAGCAGGCCGATGGCGAAGCGCGATCAGGCCGAGGATCAGAAGCAGTCTGGCGCATCAATTTCCTCCCTGTCGCGGCCGTTGTGGTGCGCGGCCATGCATGTGTCGGGAGCCATTGCAACGGGCATGCCGCTAGCTGTCGATCGAATACAATGTCGGAACGGCCCGCAAGGCGCGAGTTCGATCGCGGGCCGTCATGAGGCGAGGAAGGCTCGCTGATCCGGGCCAGCAGGCAAGATACGCACTGCCTATTGCGGTCGCCTATAGCGGAGGCACAAAAAGCCCCGGGCGATGCCGGGGCTTTTCTGCTGCTTGGATTTAGCAGAAGATCAGTAGTTCGCGACCGACCGGGCCACCCCAGTTGAAGCGGTAGACCAGCGAGGTGCTAGATGGTCTGGTTCCAGGCTGTTGAACCTGAGATCGCGACCGACAGGCAGATTGGTGACGTCGACCAGCTCAGTGGACAGACTTCCGGTCAGTAGAAGGCCGAGCGATACTCGGTCTTCATGAACCAGCCCGGCGCGGTGATGCCGAAGATGTTCAGGTTGTTTTCCACGCCGCCGCCGACGAACCAACCATTGCGGTTGAAGCTCGTCGGTGTGGCTGCCCACGGGAGCGCCGCTAAGCGTATCGAGCAAGCGTCATGCCCGACCAATGCGAACCCGGAGTAACCACCGTTCACGTAGGACAGAACATTCGGGGCTACCAGGTAGCCGACCCGCACACCAGCCGCCCACGCGTCCTGCAGTCTTTAGCGTGCCGGTCCAGCCTGACGACCGGGTCCTGAAGGAGTGCCCTTGATGCTGCCGAACTGGCCGTCCGCGAACACGCCGGCGACCCAAGCGACCGTTGAACCTGCCAGTCATAGCCGATACCGACCGTTCCGAACCAGCCGGAGCCACCCTGGCGCTGATCGATGGTGAGCGGCACGCCAGCTCCCGTGTGTCTGAACAGACTGATCGGCCGCCCACAGACCGCCGCCGCCACCGCCGAAGATGTAGAAGCCGGTCCAGTTATAGGCCGGGGCGTACGGCCACCGGAGCCTTCGCGTAGGGACGGGCCCCGAGATCAGCCGCCGAGGCCGATCGTGGTCAATGCCGCAACCGCGGTCAGAGCGAGCACCAATTTCTTCATTGTCAAATCCTCAACCTCTAGTTCGTCGCTTGACGGCGTGCGCAGGCACCGATTCCCAAAATCGATTGATGCCGTGACTATACGCAGTTCTCGCGCAAAATGCTGTTGCCGGGCGAGACACAACCGCCCGAAAACAAATCGGGCGCATGAGCCTGAAAACGGGCAGAATCCGGCCCGAACAGCGCCGGAAAGCCCGAGAATTCCTCAGAACTCGGCAGCGTTTGCCTAGACGTCCAGCAGATCGTCGCTGGCGAACTCGGCCTTGTCGGAGATGAAGGCGAATCGGGCCTCGGCCTTGGTGCCCATCAGCCGCTCGACCGGATCGGCGGTGCCTTCGCGGTCGTCGGCCAGCAGCACCACGCGCAGCAGCGTGCGCTTGGCCGGGTCCATGGTGGTTTCCTTGAGCTGCGCCGGCATCATCTCGCCGAGGCCTTTGAAGCGGCCGACCTCGACCTTGGCGTTGGCGTTGAACTCGCTCTTCAGCAGCGCGTCCTTGTGGGCGTCGTCGCGGGCGTAGACCGTCTTGCTGCCATGGGTGAGGCGATAGAGCGGCGGCACCGCGAGATAGAGATGGCCCTCGTCGATCAGCCGCGGCGTCTGCCGGTAGAAGAAGGTGATCAGCAGCGAGGCGATATGCGCGCCGTCGACGTCGGCGTCGGTCATGATGATGATGCGCGGAATAGCGCAGATCCTCTTCGCGGTAATGCGCGCCGCGTGCCGCAGCCGATCGCCTGCATCAGATCGGAGAGCTGCTGCGTTGGCGGTCAGCTTGTCCTTGCCGGCGGAGGCGACGTTGAGGATTTTGCCGCGCAACGGCAGCATCGCCTGGGTCTTGCGGTCGCGCGCCTGCTTGGCGCTGCCGCCGGCCGAGTCGCCCTCGACGATGAACAGCTCGGAGCCTTCGGTGCGCGGTGTTGGTGCAGTCGGCGAGCTTGCCGGGCAGGCGCAGCTTCTTCACCGCGGTCTTGCGCGAGGTTTCCTTCTCGGCGCGGCGGCGCAGCCGCTCGTCGGCGCGCTCGACGACGAAATCCAGCAGCTTGTTGGCCTGCAGCGGATTGCCCGACAGCCAGTGGTCGAACGGATCCTTGATCGCCTGCTCGACGATGCTGCTGCGCTTCGGCGGTGGCGAGGCGGTCCTTGGTCTGGCCCTGGAATTCCGGCTCGCGCACGAACACCGACAGCATCACGGCGGCGCCCACCATCACGTCTTCCGAGGTGACGGGGCGGCGCGCTTGCCCTGGCCGATGCGCTCGGCGTGATCCTTCAGGCCGCGCAGCAGCGCGCTGCGCATGCCGGATTCATGGGTGCCGCCGTCCGGCGTCGGCACGGTGTTGCAGTAGGAGGAGAGGAAGCCGTCGGCATCCGCGGTCCACGCCACCGCCCATTCGCAGGCGCCATGGGCGCCGTTGCGGCCGGACTTGCCGGAGAAGATGTCCGGATGCACCAGCGTGTCGGCGTGAATGGCGGCGGCGAGATAGTCCTTCAGGCCGCCGGGAAAGTGGAATGTCGTCCTCGGCCGGCACATCCTCGACGCCCTTCAGCAACTCCGGATCGCAGCGCCAGCGGATCTCGACGCCGCCGAACAGATAGGCCTTCGAGCGCGCCATCTTGAACAGGCGCTGCGGCTTGAAGGCGCGCCTTGGCGCCGAAAATATCGGTGTCCGGGCTTGAAGCGGATGCGGGTGCCGCGGCGGTTGTTGATCTTGCCGAGGTCTTCGAGCTTGCCCTTGGGATGGCCGCGCTCGAACGCCATGCGATAGAGCTTCTGGCTGCGCGCGACCTCGACCTCGAGCCGCGAGGACAGCGCGTTGACGACGGACACGCCGACGCCGTGCAGGCCGCCCGAGGTCTCGTAGACCTTGGAGTCGAACTTGCCGCCGGAATGCAGCGTGCACATGATGACTTCGAGCGCGGACTTCTTCGGGAATTTCGGATGCGGATCGACCGGGATGCCGCGGCCGTTGTCGGTGACGGTCAGAAATCCGTCGGCGCGTCAGTTCCACCTCGATGAAGGTCGGCGTGGCCCGGCCAGCGCCTCGTCCATGGCGTTGTCGATGACTTCGGCGAACAGGTGATGCAGCGCCTTTTCGTCGGTGCCGCCGATATACATGCCGGGCCGGCGGCGCACCGGCTCGAGCCCTTCGAGCACCTCGATATCGGCCGCGGTGTAGCCGGCTTCGGCGCTGCCGCGCGCGCGGCGACCTTCAGCGGGCGCGCGCCCTTCGGTTCCGCGGCCCCGAACAGATCGTTGGCGGTCTTGGTTTTGGCAGCTGATTTCAATGGCTTGGACATAGTTTCTTCATGTGTTGCGCGCAGATGGCGCGCAGCGAATCGGTCGCTCTGACTATGCCACGGATGGGCTGAAAGTGACGGCCGGGCGGTGGCATCGCCCAAACCCGGCCGCTTGGACAGATAGGAGCTCGACGTGTCAGGCCGCGAGGTGCGGAACACGATGATTGCAAACAGTGTCATCGCTCCGACGATCGCCAGCGCCCCAGTGATCGGCGCGGCCTCAAATGACGGTCCTTTCAACAGGACGAGTGCAACGCCGACCGGGAACAGGATGGCGCCGAGAATATGCAGCCAGCCCTGGACTTTGGCCAGCAGAGTTGCGCCCGCAGCGGGAATGACCCAGTAATACAGCCCGAACAGAAACAGCAGCACACCCGCCGACGAGGTTCAGATGCGAATGAGCCGGCGCCAACGTGAGAGTTTTGCAAAATACCCATCGCGATGCCCGCGAGCATTCCGACCAAGAGAACCACGACGCTCACGCACATCATCAACGATCCGATCATCCAGAAATTCCTTGTCTTGCGGAAAGGGGTCAAGCCGGCCGGAGCAGCGGAAGATGGGTGAAATCACGCCCTGTGCGCGCTTTGTGACTTGATGTCACGCAAGCGGCTAGCTTATCTGTTCTTTAGGCGATGAACCCTGCAGAAGGTTCAACGCGCCAGATCGGGGCAGGGAAGGCGTTTCAAGCATGGAAGATTTTGCGCGCGCCGTGGCTGATTTCGTGCGCCATCATCAGGCTTGGGCGGCACCGATCGTGCTCGTGCTGGCGTTCGGCGAGTCGCTCGCCTTCATTTCGCTGTTGATACCCGGCCTGGGGGCGCTGGTCGCGATCGGCGCTCTGATCGGCGTCAGCGGCATCAGCTTCTGGCCGGTCTGGATCGCCGGCGGTCTCGGGTGCTGCGCTGGGCGATTGGCTCTCCTACTGGTTCGGCTACAGCTACAAGGAGCAGGTCGCGCAGATCTGGCCGCTGTCGCGCTACCCGGAGATCCTGCCGCGCGGCGAGGCCTTCGTGTGGAAGTGGGGCGTGCCCTCGCATTTTCATCGGACGTTCTTCAGGCCACTGCGCGCCTCGGTACCGCTCGCTGCCGGCATCTTTCGAGATGTCCTATTGGCCGTTCCAGATCGCCAATTTCGTCTCGGCGCTGGTCTGGTCGGCGGTGCTGCTGCTGTTCGGCGACGTGATCGGCGCAGATCATCGGATGGCTGTGGCGGGCGGCCTGAGAGCCGCGGAATGAGTCGCCAGGCGGGGTAGCCTTCGCGCAGCCAACAGGCAGGCGTCGCGCTTATCGCTACAAGGTCGGCGACATCCAGGTCATTCCGTGGTTTCCGATGCTGGCAAGAATGTCTTCGCGCCGCGCGTTGCATCGGTCGAATGACCGAATATCTTGACGCCAACCGGGCGCGGCCTTATAGCCGCGCCCATGATCAACGCCGCGACCATCATCATCGCCCGCCGCCGCCGCACTATCAGCGGTATGGGCGGTCGTCTGCGTTTAAGATCATCGCCTCTGCCGCCGGATCCGATCCCGCGGCATCTTCCCTTCAAAGAAACGCGGTTTGATCTGGCGGCTCCTACGTCAAGCAGGAGTTTGAAATGTATACGCCTCCGACTGTTCAAGCCCGACCGCGCCGCCAGCCTCGCGTTTGCGGAAGCGCGCGGATTTGGCTCGGCCTGCGCGTGGGACGGCGCGCAAGCCGATCGCCTCATCGCTGCCGTTCTATCTCAGCTATGCCGACGACGGCACGCCGCAGCGCGCTGTTTCATGTCGCCCGTCACAATCCGCTGGTAAAGCTTGGCGGACGGAACATCGTCCTGGCTGCTGGCCGTCAACGGCGCCGATGCCTATGTGTCGCCCGACTGGTACGTCTCGCCGGATCAGGTGCCGACCTGGCTCTATCAGGCCGTGCATCTGACCGGCACGGTGCGGACACTGTCGGACGACGAACTCGCGCGTGCAGATCGACACGCTCAGCGCCAAGTTCGAGAACCGGCTGCTGCCGAAGAAGCCCTGGACGTCGTCGAAGATGACGGCCGGGCGGCTGGACGCGATGAAGAAGGCGATCGTGGGTCTGGTGATGACGGTTGAGGAGGTCGAAGGCAGCTTCAAGCTGAACCAGCACAAATCCGACGCCGACTATGCGGCGATTGCAACGGCGCTGGCGTCGCAGGCGCGACGCCGGCGCGCAGACGATCGCGCAGCTGATGCGCGCGACGCGGCCGCAGGCTTTCACTACCGACAGCAGCAACAACGAAGCCAGCGCCTGAAAGGAGCGTGCCATGACCCTCACCGACACCCAGCAGCCGACGCGATCGGCGCTACCGACAAAAGCCCGCCGTGTTTGTCGATGGCGCGTCCGGAACGACGGGCCTCGGCATTCAGGAGCGCCTGAGCCAGCAGAACGACGTCGCGGTGAAAAGCATCGCCGAGGACAAGCGCAAGGATGCCGGCGCCAAGCGCGCGCTGATGGAGGAGGTGGATCTCGTCATCCTCTGCCTGCCGGACGATGCCGCGAAGGAGACCGTCGCGCTGATCGACAGCATGGGCGCTGCAGGCTCCCAAGGTCCTCGATGCCTCGACGGCGTTTCGCGTCGCCACCGACTGGACCTACGGTTTTCCGGAACTCGCGCCTGACCAGGCGGACAAGATCCGGGCGGCGCGGAAAGTCTCAAACCCCGGCTGCTATCCGACCGGCGCGGTGGCGCTGCTGCGGCCGCTCGTCGATGCCGGTCTGCGTGCCGGCGGATTATCCCGTCACCATCAACGCGGTCAGCGGCTATTCCGGCGGCGGCAAGTCGATGATCGCAAGTTTCGAGGACGGCACCGCGCCGGCCTTCGAGCTCTATGGCCTCGGCTTCGAGCACAAGCATTTGCCGGAGACGCAGCTTTACTCGAAGCTGACGCGGCGGCCGATCTTCGTGCCGTCGGTCGGCAACTACCGGCAGGGCATGCTGGTCTCGGTGCCGTTGCATCTCGACACGCTTCCGGGCAAGCCCGGCGGGGCCGACCTTCACGCCGCGCTGGCGAAGCGCTACGCCGGGAGCAAATACGTCTCGGTCATGCCGCTCGACAACGCGGCTGCAGAGAGCGGGAAGCTCGAGCCCGAGGCGCTCAACGAGACCAACATAGCTCGAGCTCTATGTCTTTGCCAGCGACAAACACCGTCAGGCGGTTCTCGGTCGCGCGCCTCGACAATCTCGGCAAGGGCGCCTCGGGCGCGGCGGTGCAGAACATGCGGCTGATGCTGGGCTTTGCCGACGCGTAGGCAGGCAGCTCAGTTTCCGTGAGATGACGCTTCAAACACTGACTCGTCATGCCCGGGAAAAGTGCGAAGCACGTCTTCGCACTAGATGGCCCGGGCATCTCGTCCTTTTTCGGCGTGTGGGACGAAAGATGGGGATGGCCGGGTCAAGCCCGGCCACGACGGAATGTTGGTCAAAA
>ERZ1370068.5001-contig-4045_pt1 | contig 26495 bp, 46 predicted proteins | sample MGYA00561227_ERZ1370068 | MGnify/ENA primary metagenome ERZ1370068 (study PRJEB38410, sample SAMEA6850437) | metagenome | study: Metagenomic assessment of the ecological functions of the soil: analysis of the soil microbiota associated with the...
ATTGTACTTCGTTCAGTTACAGCGCTAAGCTTCCGCCTTCGCGACGTGGACACGGATCAAATCGCAGACGCAGGGCGAGGGATCGAGACCTGGAAGTTGGCCGGTCCCGAGACCCGAGCGGATTCAGCGGCAGGACTTCTTAGAGCGGAATAATACGACAAACCGGGAATTTGATTGGGGTTAAGTCATGGCGAAACCGCGTCCGCCGGCAGAATTGAGTGTGTGTGCGACGGGGATTGCTGATGAACTCGCCCGGGCGGGGCGCGGAATTTGAGCGATGCCGTAGTGCTATTTCGGTTTCCTCAGCGTGACCTCTGCGACCTCGGCGTCTCTGCGGTGAAAAGGCGTTACTCACCCGCGGCGCAGAGGCAGAGTTACTTCAAATTAGGGCACTACCTTCCTTCTTATTCATTGACTTTGCGCCAATAAGGATTTAATCTTCGCGAACATCTGATAGCGACTTTATCCACACACGCTGAAGCAGATGCTTGATAAATCAAAATCCTTGGCATTGAGCGTGTGATTAGTTTTTTAACCCGGTTTCTGTTGGTTAGTTTTCGCTTCGATAAAAGCAGTAGCGCAAGACGTTCCCGGCATGGTACTCCTGTCCTTTCCGTCCCGCCTTCGGCTTTCCAGGAGCTTCCCTCAAACATGTTCCGATCGCCTCACATGGGGATAATTGGATGTGCGCGCACCGCGGTGGGCCTCATAAGGAGGCGAGAGTTGCGGACGATGCCGGCCGAGCCGGAAAGGTTCGACTCAAAGCCCTCCTGATTCTTTGCGCTTTGCTCTCACGCTTAGCGCTCTGCCCTTCATCGCGCGCACCGAAGCATCTTCGGCGACCGACTCGTCACTCATCACTCGTCACTCATCACTAAGTAATCACTCGTCACTGTTTTCGCGGCTCGCAAACGATTCCGACAGCTTTAGCAAAATCTTGTCGAGTCGCCGCCGGCGGCGGCAAACGACCTAGGTGCCGGCATGTCGCCGCGGCCCACGGATGACTGGCTACCCGGCCACGACGCCGACCGCCGCTGACAACGACTACACGCGCATCAACGACGCGATCCAGGCGGCAGTCAATGGCCAGACGATCAAGCCTGCTCGGCACGTTCGATTGGACTGAGGCGAATGCGGCGGCGAGCTGGGCGCTGGGCAGCGACGGCCCGGCGGGCACACTTGACGACTACGACGTCCTGGTTCCGGCCAATCGTCAATAATGTGACGTTCACGGCCGACAATCTGGGCGATGGCTACGATTCAGGGGCCGGGCGATTTGGCGGCCATCAACCTGAAGGCGTGTTCTTCTTCAATCGGCGGCGATAATCAGAACTGGACGATCTCCAACATCCGCTTCCTCGATTTCGATCTGGCGATTGGCATGTTCAACGGCGCCGGCGGCACTGACGCCTTCAACGGCACGCACATCACCAATAACTACATCCGCATCGCGCGCGACTTGAACGCGACCGTGGCGCCGGCGGACGCCAATCAGAACATCGGCATTCACTTACTCGTTCGGCACGAACCAGGTCATTTCTGGAAACACGATCGAGATCCAGGGCAATGGCGTCAGCGACTCGGGCAGCGGCAATTTCGCCAGCGACGTCGGCATGCAGAGCAACACCAGCGGCGGCGCGGTCTATGACGGCCTGCAGATCACGAACAACATCGTGCGCGTGTTGAACGCGCAGACGTGCCAATCCACAGGTCGATACTCGGCATTTGGGAGAACGGTCACGCGCATTCCAGCAACATCACCGTCAGCGGCAATCAGTTCGTTAATCAGGCTGCTGGGAAATAATCCCGCCACCAACTTGCAACGCGGCTTCCGCGTCACCTCGCATTCGTCGCGCGACGACGACCGGTTACTTACTCAGGCAATACAGTCAACGGCGCTAACATTGGCTTCCAGTGGCTACGCCGGTTCGAACTTCAGCGGCAATCAGCCGATAGTCGTCACCGGCAACACGATCACCAACAACACGACGGGCGTGCTGGTGCAAAGCCAGGGCCTCGCAACTCTCAACTTCAATCGGATTGTCGGCAACACGACGGGCCTGAACAACGTCGATGGCAGTCGTCACGGCTGAGAATAACTGGTGGGGTTGCAACGACGGGCCGGGCAGTTGCGGACGTGCGACAGCGTTGCCGGCAGCCGTCGATTTCACTCCGTGGGTCGTTCTGCTCGTGAGGCGTCGCCGACCTCCACCTACCCGGGAGGCACTTCAACCATTACCGCCGACATGACCAGGAACAGCCTGGGGGCAACCCGGCGCACGGCGGCGCCGCGATTCTGCCGCTGCCTGACGCCAGCTTCACCGCGACGAACGGCGACATGTCGCCGGCCAGTAATCCGTTTAGCCTCCGGTCAATCTACTTCGCACGTTCACTTCAAACAGCACTTCGAGCGGTTCGGCGTGCGCGCAGGTTGATACGCGAACAGGAGTGCGCGAACATCACCGTGACTGCGGCGCCGACATTCTCGATCGACGACGTCGACGCATAACGAAGGCAACGGCGGCCCGACGACGTACACGTTCACCGTCACCAAGACTGGAACGACCGGGCTAAGTGCCTCAGTCAATTACGCCACGGCTGACGACAGCGCGACCTCGCCCTCTGACTATGCGGCGTTGCCACCACGACTGCTGACATTCACGCCGGTTGAGACAACGCAAGACCTTCGACGTGACGGTCAATGGCGACCTGGCAGTCGAACCGACCGAAGCGTTCTTCGTGAATCTGAGCAGTCCCACGAATGCGACCATCGCTATGATGGCCAGGGTGTGGGCACGATCACGAACGATGATTGCCTGACGGCGCCGACCACTGTTTATGTCGATGACAGTTGGGTGGGCACCACGCCGGGAACTGATCCCGACGGCCGCCGGCGGTCCGACAAACTTCGGTTGCGATGCGTTTGCTGACGATTCAGGAGGGCATCGACCGCGTCGCTTCAGGTGGCACAGTTTATCGTTAACGCCGGCAACTATCCTGAGAACGTGCTGGTGAACAAGTCAGTGACCCTCAACGGTCCGAACGTCGGAGTCGATCCCAACACCGGCTCGCGATGGTTGAGGCGGATGAGGCGATCGTGAGACCGGCCGTGACCTCGATAGAACCTGCGACTTCGGGCACGGTCTTCCGCGTCGGCACCAACAGCGGTCACATCAATGTAAGCCATCGACGGTTTCACGATCGATGGCCATAACCCAGTCGCTCACTGGCGGGCGCGTGCTGAACGGCGTCGAGGTCCACACGGGCGCGGGCATCATCACGAGCACCGGCTCGTTCGACAACGAGACGAGCGGTTACGACACGACGCTGAGCGTCACGAACAACATCATTCAGAACCTCGAGCGTTACGGCGTCTACATCTCCGGCGTAAATAATGGGTCGCAGGTTTTGGCCGGCAACGATGTCAGTCACAACAAGATCGATAACCTGCCGTCCGGAAACAACTTTAGTGGCGGCCGCGGCCGCGGCATCGCCTTCGGCTGATGATGTCTATGGCAGCGCCACTCTTCAACAAGATCACGCGGGTGAACGTCGGCTGGCAGGATGACAATCACTTCCAGGCTTCAACGGGCCCCGCGACCGTGGTGTCGAATAACGAGATCCACGCGTATCACCGCGGCATCTTCCACAACTTGCAATACCAGAACGCCAGCACGGCGACTATCTCGCAACAACAACATCTTCGCCGAGACGACCGATGCTTCGTCAACCAACTTCGGTATCGAGCTGGCTTCTATCGAGCGCGTGTCAATGTCAACGTCACGAATAACAACGTGACCGGCAACGTGTACGGCATCCTGCTCTGGAACCTGCCGACGACGGCTGACATCACGGTGACGGGCGGTACGCTAACTGGAAATCAATACGGCGTCTATGCGACCAGCAAGGATCCGCAGTTCGGCGATGGCGCGCGCGAGTCACAGCATCATCAGCGGCGTCACGATTACGAATCCCGTGGTGGCTGGCATCTGGATCGACGATAGTGCTTCCAGTTCAGTCACGACGGCGCTCGGAATCGAAGGTGGCACCGTTGTCACCGGCGGCCTGACCGGCCTTCTTGATGAGTGGGTCCGGGGGCGCGTGTGCTTAACAACACGCTCAACAACACCTCGTTTACGCGGCCAGACGAGCAATTACATCTCGCTGTCCAATTCGGCTTCTGCGAGCCTCGCAATTAATGGCACGGGCGTCAGCTTTGACGGCCTAGACCGGAGCCACAGCGACGCTGGCCCCAGAACTATGCGATCGAGGACAAGATCAGTTCACGCGATTGATGTCGGCACGGTCGGCTTTGTCCGAGTGAAAGCCGGAAATGTGTTTGTGACTCCGAACAGCTTCACCCCGGCGACGCTTACGCCGAACATTCAACGTGGAGTGAACGCCGGCCATCGTCTGGTGACGTGCTGCACGCGGCGGCCGGTCTGTATCCGCAATATCATGTCGACGATCAATAAGCCGATGACACTCGGAGGGCGCGAATGTCGGCGTCACCGGCTGCGGCAGCGCGCGGCACTGAATCAATCATTCGCCCGAACGGCAACCAGATTGGCGGTCGTCACTGTCTACCGGCGTTTCGAACGTAACCATTGATGGCTTCTTACATTGAATGGCGACGATCCGTCGGTACGCCGGCGGGTCGGTCTATTTAGCGGCGACGACGCGAACGCTCTCGATGGTGTGAAGCGCTGACGGTCGCGGTCAGCGAATCTGACGATGACCAGCAACATCGTCGTCAAGGCATGTCGCCATCGGTGGTGCACAGCGAATTGCCGGCCAGGGCAACGTGGTCACCAATAACTGGTTCGACAGCATCGGCAACTTTGACTTTGGTTACTGCGTTTCGATCCGCAATAACTTCTACGCCGACGTCACCAATAACAAGATGACGTCGCGCCTGGACCGGCGTCCATACCACCAATCATAACGGCGCCGGCGGGCCGGCCAGCTTTACAATCTCCGGAAACGAGATTCACAGCTACGCGGGCGGCATCCTTTACTGGTTGCAGTACAACGGCGCGACCGGGGCGACCATCAACAACAACCAGATGACCGCTGAGGCCAGCGCAGTGGCGAACAACTTCGGCGTGCTGATGGTCAGCATTCAGAATGCGGTGAACCCGACGTTCACCAACAACAACGATCAGCGGCCACAAATACGGCGTCGGTCTGTTCAATGTGCCGACTACCAGCACCATCACCCTGGGCGCGACTAACTCGATCACCAACTCAGGCCTGGCGGGTGTATTCCTGACTGACAATTTGGATTTCAATCCGGTGGGTACGACGAATTTCCTCGCCGGTGGGCCGGGCGCGGCGTCGACTGTGAACGTCACCGGCATGTCCATCACCGGCAACACCGGCGACGGCCTCAAGGTCGAAGGCCTGACCAACACGCAGAACATCGTCGCGAGCAGCAACACGCTTACCGGTGCCAGCGGCACGAACGGCGTGGAAGTCATTGGCGGTATGGGTACAGCCAATTTGACCGGCAACAACATCACCGGGTTTGCCACGGGCCTGGCGTTCGTAAACAGCTCAGGCCGCGACCCAGACGATGAGTGGCAGCTTCAACCGCATCATCGGCGCCACTAATGCCTTCAAGGCCACCGGCACGGGCACCTTCAACCACTACGGTCGAAAACAACTGGTGGGGTTGCAACGCCGGACCCGGCGACTCTGACTGCGGCGGCATCATCGGTACGGGCGTAGACTTCGCTCCACTGGGTCGTTCTCCTCGTCAGCGCTTCGCCGGATTCGATCATTCCGGGCGGCACTTCGACAGTGACCGCCGACATGACGAAGAACAGCGCGGACGGCAATCCGGCCTCACGGCGGCGCCGCAACACTGCCGTTGCCGAACGCAAGCTTCTCGGCCACGAACGGCAACATGTCGCACGCCAGCAATTCCGTTTACGGCCGGTCAATCGTTGACTTCGACGCTTTACGTCAACCAACGGTTCGAACGGGGCGGCCTGCGCGAAGGTTGATCAATCAGTTGCGACTGCGCGAGCATCACCGTTACCCCGCCGTCCTTCTCGATCGATAGTGTGTCGATGGCTGAAACCGACGCGGGCAGCCACGAACTTTGTTTTCACGGTGACGAAGACCGGGGCTACCAACCTGAGTTCCTCTGGTTGTCTATGCCACGGCGGACAACACCGCGAAGGTGTCTGACAGCGATTACGTGAAGCGCCAGCAACACCCTCACCTTCGGGCCGGCTGATACCATGATGCAGATCACGGTGCAGGTCACCGGTGATACCAGGCTCGAACCTGATGAGACTTTCTTCGTCGACTTGTCGAGCCCGGTCAACGCCACCATCTCGCAGGGACGGGGCATCGGCACGATTCAGAATGACGACTCCGGGCCGACCTTCTCGATCGATAACGTGACGATGGCTGAAGGCAACGGCGCGACCACGAACTTCGTATTCACTGTGACCAAGACGGGCACCACCGGAGAACGAGCCCGAGTCGATTTTGCCACCGCTAACGGCACGACGAATTTTGCCTCGGGGGCGGCTGGCGTGCGGCGGCTCGGTGGATTACGTCTCGCAAACAGGAACGCTCCAGTTTACTCCGGCTGAGACGACGAAGACCGTTACGGTGGCGGTCTGCGGCGACACTCAAGCCCGAATTGGACGACACTTTCTTTGTAAATCTTTCGAATGCAGTTAACGCTTCGATTTCCAGCGGCCAGGGTGTCGGCACGATTACTAATGATGATACGTGCAGCGCACCGAGCACCGTCTACGTCGACGGCAACTGGGCCTGCACCACAATTGGAGAGGATCCCGACGGCTGGCGGAGCCGGCTACGTTCTTCGGATGCGATGCGTTCGCCACGGTTCAGCAGCGGCCTTTCGGGTATTGCGCCACTTTCCACGGGCGTGGCGCCGGGTGGGACTGTGATCGTCGCCGCTGGTACTTACACTGAGAATCTGACCCTGAACAAACAAGTGAGCCTTCAGGGCGCGCAGTTTGGCGTGGACGCCCGAGGTCGAGTCGGCACTGAAGCGATTCTTACGCGCGGCCAGTGCGGCACTGCGCTGAGGCTGCGCACCGGCTCAGCTGGATTCGGTGATCGATGGCTTCACGTTCTCGGGTGGCGCCTCGTGGGCACATCCGGTCTGATCGAGTCGACTTCGGGGCCGCTTAATAATCTCCAGATCAGCAACAACCGGTTCACATCATTCCCGGGTCGGCTGTCAATCCTGAACGATAGCGGCGCGGATATCACCGTAAACCAGAATCGAAATCAACGGCAGCGGCAATATCGCGGCCGTGAGGCGGCGTGTTCCACCTCGACACCGACTCGTTCACCGGTTTCAACTTCACCAACAACGCACGGTGACGGGCGCGGCATTTACAGAAGGACTCTTTGTCGACGGCAATCACACACGTCGGCCCGAGCGGCGACACGCAGCTCCGCTGATTAGGCGGCAACGTTTTCAACAACAACAGCGTACGGCGCATGAACTCGGCGACTCGCGCTTTGCCGGCGTCCACCGCGCACTGACAACGGGCACCATCAGCAACAATACCTTCAGCAATAATCTAGCGGACGGTTTGCAGGGCGGAATGCAGAACGTAGCTCATTTCCGGGAACACGTTCAGCGGCAACGGACGTCATGGGTTTAGCGTTGACCAGGTTTCAGCGGCAACGGTCAGTGGTGACTCAACGCGCGGCGCGCATCAATACGCTGGTCGCTTTCCAATACGTTTACCGGGCAACGGTTTCGTCAATGCCGGCGCTGGGCATCTCGTTCAATGACTGTCAATTTGCCGGAACCGATTGCTACCAACCAGGCGCACTTCAATCGCATCGTGGGCAATGCCACCGGCGCGCGTCTACAACGGCAGCTGAATCGCCGATTAACATCGAGAACAACTGGTGGGGTTGCAACTTTGGTCCAGGCGCCGGTGGCTCTCGGCTGCACTGGCACGCCAAATGGACGTCGGTGGCACGGGCGCTGCCAATCTCGATGGCAATCCGTGGATCGTACTGACTACCAGCGCTTCGCCGAATCCGACCACGCCGGGCGCGACTTCGACCGTGACGGCGGACATGACGCGAATTCGGCCCGCGCGACGCTCACGCCGCCGCCGAGTGTGCCGCCGGTCGGGGTAACCTTCAGCGCCACCAACGGTAATGTCTCGCCGACAGCTGGCACGATAACTTCAGGCCAGGCAAACACTACCTTTACTTCGACCAGCACCTCCGCCGGGACGGCGTGTTCCACCGTGGACGGGCAGGAAGCACTGCACGACAATCAACATTCAATTGCCGCAGTTCAGTATCAGTAATGTTACCCAGGCGGAAACTAACTCCGGCATGACCGCTTTCGTCTTCGACGTGACCAAGACGGGCGCGACCACGTTCGCGTCATCAGTCCAGTTCCAGACCGCGGACGACAGTGCGACGATCGCCGACGGTGATTATCAATCGGCCTCTGGTACTCTGAACTTCGGGCCAACCGACACGTTGAAGCAGATCACCGTCCAGGTGAACGGTGACAACAGGTTCGAAGCGAACGATGCCTTCTTTGTGAACCTTTTAATCGCGGTGGACGCGACCATCAGCGACAACCAGGGAGTCGGGACAATCACGAATGACGACCGCCAGCCGACCATCTCGATCGACGATGTGACGCACAACGAAGGTAATGTGCATGGCGTAGCTAACGATCCCGACCTGACCAATTACACCTTTACGGTGACCCTGTCGAACCCGTCGTTCCAGACGGTTACGGTTGATTATGCAACCGCCAACAATTCGGCCAGCGCACCACTGGATTACACTCAGCTAACCACGACCACCCTGACCTTCAATCCGGGCGAAACCAGCAAACAGCTCACGGTCGTCGTTAATGGTGATACGACTTACGAGTTGAACGAGACGTTCTTCGTAACTCTGACGAGCCCGACCAACGCGACTACAAGCTGATCAGGGATCGGGACGATCACCAACGACGACGCCGCGCCGACATTGTCAATCGGCAATCGGACCCGTCCCGAAGGCACCACCGTCGGTGCTACGACTTCATACGACTTCACTGTCACCAAGGCCGGCAGCACGGAGGTGACTGCGACCGTAAACTTTGCTACCGCGCCCGGTACAGCCACAGGGAATGTGAACCCATGTCCTTCGGGCGATGACTATCAGACTCAAAACGGGTCGCTCAGTTTCCTGGCCAACGAAACGACCAAGACGATCACGGTTTTGGTCTGCAAAGACGCAGTCTTTGAAGCTGACGAGACGTTCTTCGTAAACCTCTCGGGTGAGGTGCACGCGACGTTGGCTGACGGTCAGGGACTGGGAACAATCCAGAATGACGATACGCCGCCGCCTCTGAGCCCGGTCAACACGACCAACGATCTCGACGATGGCAACTGTAATACTGCGCACTGCAGTTTGCGCGAAGCGATCAATGCGGCAAACGCGAGTACGTCCGCTTCGATTGTCTTCGGGATTCCCGCCGGCGATCCGGGCCACTTCTATTACGCGGACGATGGGGTCGCTAACCAGGTAACAAACGATCTGACGCATGTCCTGCACGACGATAGAGTCGAATGACGCGAACATAGTCGGAATCGATCCCGACTGGCCGCATAGCTGGTGGTCAATTCGTCCCGCGTCGCCACTGCCGAACATCGCCGCCACGGGAATTGGGATATTCATTGACGGGTACACGCAGACCGGGGCCAGCGCAAATACTTCGGCTCCGGGTCAGGACGCGGTGCTTAGAGTTGAGATTGATGGTTCCGGGATCGTAGCCGGAGTAACTAACGGGCTCACCATCGGAGCCGGCACCAATACGATTACCGGACTGATCATCAATCGGTTTGTCGGCGACGGAAATCCCGGGACCGGGAATGGGATTGGCATCACTAGTTCCGACACTATCAGGGGCAATTTTATCGGCACCGACGCGAGCGGCACCGTCGATCTGGGCAACGCGGGGAGCGGTATCGCGTCATCATCTGGTTTCAGTTCGAACATCGGAGGATCGGCCGACGCTGACGTTAACCTCATCTCCGGTAATAACGCTGATGGGATCACCCTGTCGAACAGCAACACCAATCTAATCCTGGGCAATCTGATTGGCACCAGGGCCAACGGTACCAGTGGGCTCGGTAATGGCGGCGCCGGCATCAGCCTTACTGGCCTCGGTTCGGGATTCAACACCATCGGCGGCGAAAACCCGGGCGAAGGCAACACCATCGCGTTCAACGTCGCAGACGGCGTAAGCCTGACTACGGCGGGCACTGGCAACAGCATTCGCGGTAACTCGATCTTCTCGAACGGTACGACCAGCCTGCACCTGGGCATCGACCTGGGCGCGGATGGCGTGACCGCGAACGATGCGCCGGCCAGTCTTGACGCGGATAGCCGGTCCAAACAACCTTCAGAACTTCCCCGTGATTACGCTGGCGCAGGTGACGGGAAGCACCAGGACGATTACCGGAACGCTTAACTCGACGGCCGGAGACACGTTCACAATTGACTTCTACCAGAGCACCGCCTGCGACAACTCGGGTAACGGAGAAGGAAGGACCTACCTCGGCTCACTCACTACCGACCCCACTGACGCCAGCGGCAATGTATCGTTCACCTTCCATCCCATCGGTGCTGACGATTGGGCAGTCGGTCACGGCGACCGCGACTTCAACCGGCGCGTCCTTCAATACGTCTGAATTCTCGGCGTGCACTACGGTGACGGACGGTTCGCCCGGCGCGGGTGATATCCAGTTCACGGATGCGACCTATTCGGTGGGTGAGGGCGGCGGAACTGCTTCGATCACCGTCACGCGCGTGGGCGGCAGCTAACGGTTCGATTACGGCTACTTTCTCGACCAGCAATGGCACCGCGGTGGCGCCGGGCGATTACACCGCAGTCAGCAGTTTCCCGATCACCTACGTTGAAGGCGAGACCGGCAACAAGACCATCACCGTCACCATTGTCAACGACACGACTTTCGAGACCAACGAGACGGTAAATCTCTCTTTGAGTCATCCGCCGCAGATCAACATCGTTCAGCGCGATGCAGAGGCGGCAGCGCTCAGACTCTGGCGCCAGATCCGTACTCGGCGGTGTTGACGATTAATGACAACGATGCGGCGCCGACTTTTACCATTGACGATGTAACGCACAACGAAGGCAATGCCGGCACGACTGCGTACACTTTCACGGTGACCAAGACCGGCAGCACGGCGCTGAACGCGACGGTGAATTACGCGACGGTCGATGGCACAGCGACGGCGCCGTCAGACTTTACCGCGATCGGTTCTACGATGTTGACCTTCCTGCCGGCTGACACGACGAAGCAGTTCACGGTTCTGGTTAATGGCGACACAACTGTAGAAACAGATGAAGCATTTACTGTGCACCTGAGCAACGCAATCAACGCCACCATCAGCGATGCCGATGGCGCCGGCACGATCACCAACGACGACACGGATGTGACTTTGGCGGTCTCGCCGGCGTCGGTGTCTGAAGATGGGGCGACGAATCTGGTTTACACCTTCACGCGCAACGGCGTGACCAGCGGCGCCCTGACGGTGAACTTCTCGGTAGGTGGCGACGCGACGTTTGGGACGGATTACAGCCAGACCGGAGCGGCGACGTTTGGGGCGACAAGTGGCACGGTCAACTTTGGCGCCGGGAACACGACGGCTACGGTAACCATTGACCCGTCAGCGGACACCACGGTGGAAGGGGACGAGACGGCCATCCTGACGGTGACCACGGGCGCCGGTTACAACGTGGCCAGTCCGAGTGCGGCTACCGGCACGATCACCAACGACGATACGGATGTGATCGGTGGCAGTTTCGCCGGCAGCGGCGATCTGAAGACGGCTCGACCAATCTGGTTTACACCTTCACCCGCACGGGTAGTATCAGCAGTGCGCTGACGGTGAACTTCTCGGTAGGCGGCGATGCGGCATTTGGGACCGATTACACATCAGACCGGCGCGGCGACGTTTGGGGCCTCGAGCGGTACGGTCACCTTTGGAGCAGGGAACTCTACCGCTACGGTAACCGTTGACCCGTCGGCCGACGCGACTTTTGAATCGAACGAGACCGTAATCCTGACGGTGACTTCGGGCACTGGCTACAACGTCGCCAGTCCCAGCGCCGCTACGGGAACGATTTCCAACGACGACAGTGCGCCGACGTTCGCCATTGACGATGTGACGCACAACGAAGGCAATGCAGGCACGACTTCGTACACCTTTACGGTAACCAAGACCGGCAGCACGGCGCTGAACGCGACCGTGGATTACGCCACTGTGGCCGGCACGGCCAACGCCCCCTCCGACTTCACAGCGATCGGGACCACAACGCTGACCTTCCTGCCGGCTGACACGACGAAAGCAGTTCACGGTTCTGGTTAATGGCGACACGACTGTAGAAACAGAATGAAGCATTTACTGTGCACCTGAGCAACGCAATCAACGCCACCATCAGCGATGCCGATGGCGCCGGCACAATCACCAACGACGACACGGATGTGATCGGTGGCAGTCTCGCCGGCGTCGGTATCTGAAGATGGGGCGACGAATCTGGTGTACACCTTCACGCGCAACGGCGTGACCAGCGGCGCCCTGACGGTGAACTTCTCGGTAGGTGGCGACGCGACCTTTGGGACGGATTACACACAGACCGGAGCGGCCGACGTTTGGGGCCACCAGTGGCACAGTCAACTTTGGCGCCGGTAACACGACGGCTACGGTCACCATTGACCCGACAGCGGACACCACGGTTGAAGGCGAACGAGACGGCCATCCTGACGGTGACCACGGGCGCCGGTTACAACGTTGGCGAGTCCGAGTCAGGCTACCGGCACGATCACCAACGACGACACGGATGTGACGGTGGCAGTTTCGCCGGCGTCGGTATCTGAAGATGGGGCGACGAATCTGGTGTACACCTTCACGCGCAACGGCGTGACCAGCGGCGCGCTGACGGTGAACTTCTCGGTAGGTGGCGACGCGACCTTTGGGACGGATTACACCCAGACCGGAGCGGCCACGTTTGGGACCAACGAGTGGCACGGTCAACTTTGGCGCCGGGAACACGACGGCCACGGTCACCATTGACCCGACAGCGGACACCACGGTTGAGGGGAACGAGACGGCCATCCTGACGGTGACCACGGGCGCCGGTTACAACGTGGCGAGTCCGAGTGCGGCTACCGGCACGATTACCAACGACGACACGGATGTGACTCTGGCAGTGTCGCCGGCGTTGGTAGCTGAAGATGGGGCGACGAATCTGGTCTACACCTTCACGCGCAACGGCGTGACCAGCGGCGCGCTGACGGTGAACTTCTCGGTAGGTGGCGACCGCGACGTTTGGGACGGATTACACACAGACCGGAGCGGCGACGTTTGGGACCACAAGTGGCACGGTCAACTTTGGCGCCGGGAACACGACGGCTACGGTCACCATTGACCCGACAGCGGACACCACGACGGAAGGGAACGAGACGGCCATCCTGACGGTGACCACGGGCGCCGGTTACAACGTGGCCAGTCCGAGTCAGGCTACCGGAACGATTACCGAAGACGACACGGATGTATCGGTAGCAGTCTCTCCGGCGTCGGTATCTGAAGATGGGGCGACGAATCTGGTCTACACCTTCACGCGCAGCGGCGTGACCAGCGGCGCCCTGACGGTGAACTTCTCGGTAGGTGGCACCGCGACGTTTGGGACGGATTACACACAGACAGGAGCGGCGACGTTTGGGACGACCAGTGGCACAGTCAACTTTGGCGCCGGGATCACGACGGCTACGGTAACCATTGACCCAACAGCGGACACGACGGCGGAAGGGAACGAGACGGCCATTCTAACGGTGACTTCCGGGCACCGGCTATAACGTGGGCAGTCCGAGTCAGGCTACCGGAACGATCAACGATGACGATGCCGCGGGCGGAATCGTCCGATTCAGCGCGGCGAATTACAACACGACGGAAAGCTCCGGCTCGACGACGATCACGGTCGAAAGAGTGGGCGATACTTCCCAGGAAGTGACCGTGGATTATGCCGGGCCGGACGACAGCGCGGGAACCACGGTGGTTCCGTGCTCCACCATCAGCGGGCTGGCCACGCCCCGGTGCGATTTCACGACTACTCTGGGCACACTGCGGTTCGCAGCGGGCGAAACCTCGAAGACTTTCACGGTCCTAATCTCGCAGGACAATTATGTGGAAGGAGCAGAGACGCTGACGCTGACGCTCTCGAACCTGACGGGCGGAGCGACCTTCGGAACGCCCTCAACGGCGACGTTGACGATCGCCGACGATGCGACTGAGCCGCCCGCCAGTCCCATCGACGATGCCCAAAACTTTGTGCGTCAGCATTATCACGACTTTCTGAATCGCGAGCCCGATCCGGCCGGTCTGGCGTTCTGGACCAACCAGATCCTGGCTTGCGGCAACAATGTGCAGTGCATCGAAGAGACGCGTATCAGCGTCTCGGCGTCCTTCTTCCTCTCGATAGAGTTCCAGGACACGGGTTATCTGGTCGAGCGGCTTTACAAGGTGTCCTATGGCGACGCGTTGGGTAACTCGACTATCGGACCGCCGCATACGTTACCGGTGCCCAACGTAAAATTCATCGAATTCATGCGCGACACGCAGAAAATCTCGCAAGGACTAGTCGTCCTCCAGCCTGGTTGGGAGACGGTTCTGGAGAACAACAAGCAGGCGTTCGTAGCCGAGTTTGTGCAGCGCCCGCGGTTCGCAACGGCGTATCCGACGACGCTGACGCCGGCGGCGCTTGTGGATGCATTGTTCGCGCATGCCGGGGTGACTCCCTCGACGACGGATCGCGACGACGCAATTAATGAGTTTGGGGCCGCGCCGAATACGGCGGGTCTGGCGGCGCGGGCACGAGTGCTGCGGCGGGTGGCCGAGATCTCGACGCTAAGGACCAATGAGAGCAACCGGGCCTTTGTGCTGATGCAGTACTTCGGATATCTGCGGCGCAATCCGGACGCCGCGCAGGATACAGACCATAGCGGCTATGAGTTCTGGCTGACGAAGCTGAACCAGTTCAACGGCAACTTCATTGATGCCGAGATGGTCAAAGCGTTCATTTCGTCGATCGAGTACCGGCAAAAATTTGCCCAATAGGCCGAGGTTGGATTTTCGGGATTCGTCCTGACGTCCTGACCATTTCTTTCAATTACTTCCCCATCCGGGCATTTGGTTGATCCCAATACGGCAAAGTTTTTCCTTCTTGTCGATCTACCCGTTGCCTCACGTAAGCGTCTACTCGAAAGTTGCCTTGCGTGAGGCCCTATCTCTCATTAATCTAAACGCCCATGTCTGTGAGAAACATCCACGACGCCGCGCGGCGCCAAACTCAACTGCAAAGGCTGGCACCAGGAAGCTGCGCTCGCGCTGCCTGATGAACAATCTCGATCCCGGAAGTCGCCGAAAAACCTGACGAGCTGATCGTCTACGGCGGCGCGGGCAAAGCCGCGCGCAACTGGGCAGCATTCGACGCGATCGTGCGCTCGCTTGCAGCAACTCGAAAACGACGAGACGTTGCTGATTCAATCAGGCAAACCGGTCGGCGTCTTTCGCACGCATGAGTACGCGCCGCGAGTTTTGATCGCTAATTCGAATCTGGTGGGCGCGTGGGCCAACTGGGACCACTTTCACGAACTCGAGCGCAAAGGGCCTGATGATGTACGGCCAGATGACTGCCGGCAGCTGGATCTACATCGGCACGCAGGGCATCGTGCAGGGCACGTTCGAAACGTTCGCCTCGATGGCCGATCGACATTTTGGCGGCGACCTGAGCGGGCAAGCTTCTGCTGTCGGGTGGATTGGGCGGCATGGGTGGCGCGCAGCCGCTTGGCGGCGACTTTGAACGGCGCAGTGTTTCTCGGGATTGAAGTTGATCCGGAGCAGAATCGAACGGCGCGTGCGCACCGGCTACTGCGATCGCATGGCGCAGACACTGGACGAAGCGCTGGACATTTGCGAAGACGCGCGCGAACAGAAACGCGCGGTCTCGGTTGGCCTGGTCGGCAACTGCGCCGAACTGCTTCCCGAGATTGTTCGTCGCGGCGTCAAGATCGACGCCGTCACCGATCAGACCAGCGCGCACGATCCTTTGAACGGTTATGTGCCCACCGGGCTATCGGTTGAAGGCGCGATCGAGTTGCGCCGGATCGACCCGGACGGTTATGTGAAGCGTTCGATGGAATCGATGGCCCGGCACGTCGAGGCGATGCTGGCGTTGAAACGAAACGGGGCCGATTGCTTTCGACTATGGCAACAACATTCGCAAGATGGCCCTCGACGCGGGATGTAAAGACGCGTTTCGAAATTCCCGGGTTCGTTCCCGAATACATCCGACCGCTCTTTTGCGAAGGCAAAGGTCCTTTCCGCTGGGTCGCTCTTTCCGGCGAAGCTGAAGATATTCGCAAGACCGACGATCTCGCGCTCGAACTGTTTCCTGACGATAAGACACTGAATCGCTGGCTGCGGCTTTCGCGCGATCGAGTTCAGTTTCAGGGACTGCCGTCGCGCATTTGCTGGCTTGGTTACGGCGAACGCGCCGAGATGGGCGAAGCAATTAACGAACTGGTGAAGCGCGGTGATCTGAAAGCGCCAATCGCCATCGGCCGCGATCATCTCGACACCGGATCGGTGGCGTCACCGTTTCGCGAAACCGAAGGAATGAAAGACGGCTCGGACGCAGTCGCCGACTGGCCGATACTCAACGCGCTCTTGAACACCGCGAGCGGCGCCAGCTGGGTTTCGTTTCATCACGGCGGCGGCGTCGGCATTGGCTACTCGCTTCACGCCGGTCAGGTTTCCGTAGCCGACGGAACTGACGAAGGCAGCCAAGCGTCTGAATCGCGTGCTGACAAACGATCCAGGCATCGGTGTCGCGCGGCATGCCGATGCGGGGTATGAAGAAGCGATTGAGACGGCTAGAGAAAAAGCTGTAATAACTCCGATGATGTGACTGACATGTCTGATGAGCAACAGAACTTGTGTCACGTTGGCGAATTCGCAGACATTGTAAAAAAGCATATCCGCGAAGATGTTTGCCAAGGCCTACCGATTGAATACGATGTCGCTCAAAGCGGTACTGCTTGTTCCACGCGCCGACACCTAATAAGAATCACCTGGAGTTTGAAGAAGTTCTCAAAGACAGAATCAAGCGCGGGTTTTCTCGCATTAGCCCTGCGACGTAAATTCATGCGATAAGCGCAGACGGTGCTACAATCGTGAAAACTATGACGGTGACTCTAAACCCCGATCTCGAAGAGGAACTCGCCGCGCGCGCCAGTGCCCAAGGACTGACAACTGAGGAGTTCGTCAATCGTTGATGCTTGAAAGACTCGTTGCCCAGGAGAAGCCGGCGGCCGAGTTAAGCGCCGAAGAACGTGCGCGGATCCTTTTGGAATGGACGGCGAACCACGCCGTTGATGGACCGCCGCTCTCTGACTATGCGGTAAGCAGTGGAGAGCATCTACAAGGAGCGCGAAGATGCTCAGCTATGACCTTTCTGGTAGACACGAATGTATTGCTGAGGATGATTCAGCAAAGAGATTCAATGTACGCCGATGCGCGTCGAGCTACCGCAACTCTAATCCGGCAAAACCATCAACTTTCGATCATCGCACAAAACTTAATTGAGTTTTGGGCTGTTGCCACGCGCCCAGCCTCCAGCAACGGATTAGCCTTGTCAGTCATAGACACCGCCGCACATATTAAGACTTTCAAACAAACGTTTACGCTGTTGCCTGACACACCTGACATTTTTCCTGCGTGGGAGCGCCTGGTTGAATTGCACTCGGTGGTACATCAAGTAACCCATATCCTTACCTTCAACACCGACGACTTCAAGCGTTACGCAGGAGATTACCGCAGTGAATCCACAGGATGTGGTCTAAACCCTCTGCATAATGAGCCGTGCCTGACCAACCGACATCGCCGGTACCGCACCTGACTCCGGATCCGACGGCGCACACGCTCGAACAATCGCCAATATCAGAAGTAGATCCAGGGCACAACTTCCTGGCGAGTATTCGCGATCGATTTCGCCCCTTTGCGGGAATCGCGCGAATATCGCCTGCTCTACATCGGCCAATCAGTTTCGTTCTTTGGCACGATGATGAGTTTCGTCGCCCTTGCCGTGGCAGCTATTCCAGCTCACCAAGTCTTCATTCGCGGTCGGCCTGCTCGGAGTCGTCAGAGTTCATCGCCAATTTTTCGATGGCCTTTATCGGTGGAGCGCTTTGGCGGACTACATCGATCGGCGTCGCATGGTGCGGCTGACTGAAATCGGCTCTGGCCGCCGGCTCTTGTGATCCTGATCACCAACTCTCTGTTGGCGCGGCCGCGGGCGTGGATCCTGTTTGTCGCCGCGGCGTTGTTCGCGGCTCTCAACGGACTACAGCGAACCAGCGCTCGACTCGCTCACGCCCGTCTGGTTCGAGTCGAACAGATGCCCGCCGTCGCCGCGCTTCAGGCCCTGCGCGCCAGCGATGGCAATGATTGGCGGTCCGGCACTCGGCGGGATTCTGGTTGTTTCGGTTGGGCCGGCGTTGGCTTATTCAGTCGACCTGTGTGAGCCTTCATCATTTCGGTGTGCGCGCTCTCGTTAATGCAGTCGGTGCCGCCGCCGCCCGATGCCGATCGGCCGAGCCTTCCGTTCGGTGATCGACGGACTGCGTTATGCCCGCAGCCGGCAGGAATTGCTGGGAACCTACCTCATCGATTTGAACGCAATGTTCTTCGGCATGCCGATGGCTTTGTTCCCGGCAATCGCGGAAAGTTTCGGCGGCGCGTCCGTCGGTTTGCTCTATGCCAGTCCCGGCGGTCGGCGCCTTGCTTGCGCTTCGCTGACTTCGGGCTGGTGCGTCAAAGTGCATCGCCACGGAACTGGCGGTCGCGATTGGCGGCCGCGCGTCTGGGGATTGGCGATCATCGGCTTCGGATTTGCCGGCAGTTTGTGGCTGGCGCTGTTCTGTCTGGCAGTGGCGGGAGGCGCCGACATGATCAGCGGCCTCTTTCGCATGACCATCTGGAATCAAACGATTCCGGATCATTTGCGCGGCCGGCTCGCCGGGATCGAAATCGTCAGCTACACCACCGGGCCGCTGCTCGGGTAACGCCGAGGTCGGGCATCGTCGCCAGCCTGCTCAGCATTCGCACTTCGGTTGTTTCGGGCGGCGTGCTCTGCGTTGTGGGAACGGCGCTTTTGGCCCTGCTACTACCGGCGTTTCGCGATTACGATGGACGGGCCGGACTGGCGCGCAAGGACGCGGAAGAACGACGGCCGAGCTGACTGAACTCAAGCGCTTCGACGTAGTCAAACGAGGATGCTACGATTGGGCTCAACTCAAAGTTGAGTGAATCAGGAGATTTGAAGATGCGGCTGTTCGCCCTGCTATTGATTACGCTTTCATTTGCGCCCGCGGCGCTTCGCCAAAAACATCAACACCACCGAAGAACTTATCCAGGCGCTGCAAAACAAATACGCGAAGTCCTGGTACAAGACCGCGACCTTTGTCCAGAAGACAACCAACATCGACAAGGACGGCAACAAGAAGGTTGAGATCTGGTACGAAGCGCTGTCAGTGCCCGGTTCGTTGCGCATCGATTTCACGCCCGTCAAAGACGGCAACGGAATTCTCTTCACCAACAATCAGATCTATGTCTTCAAGGATGGCAAGGTCGAGAACAACCGGCCGTACGTGCATCCCTCTGATGATTCTCGGGTTTGATATGTATCGCTTGCCGCAGGCGGACGTCCTGGAAAAGCTCAAGGGACTGAAGTTCGACCTGACAATCTTCCGCGAGGACACGCTGGCAAGGCCGGCCCGTCTACGTGGTCGGCGCGAAAGCAGGCGATTTACACTCGCCGCAATTCTGGATCGATCAGAAGAACCTTTACTTTGTGCGGCATGCTGCGTCCCGGCGGGCGCGACGGCGCGCAAACGCAGGAAACCCAATTCAATAAGTATCAGAAGCTGGGCGGCGGATGGATGTCGCCGGAAGTAATCTTCCTGGTCGACGGTAAGATCGTCACCACTGAAGAATATTCCGAGTTGAAGGCCAACATGACGCTGGACAGCAAACTTTTTGACCCGCAATCCTTTGCCACCGTGCATTGGAAAGAGTAGCGTGTCAGCAGCCCGGCCGTCAAGCGAGGGCGTACTAAGCTCTTGCGTAAGCAGGCTGATTTGATGACAAGTTGCCCTCCCTTACGGTCGGGCTTCTGACACCTTACGCCACAGGAGAAACTACCATGAACCCCAAACGTTTCGCTCTCGTCCTGATGATGTGTTTGAGCCTGGTGTCCACGACTTTCGCGCAGGCGCAACCGGCTCCAGCAGACGACAACAAAGCTTGCAAAGAACGTTTCGCATGAACCGCGCGCGGCCAGCGGCAAGAAACTTCTCACCGCCACCGATCTCCTGAAAATCAACGGAGTTGGCGCGCCGCGCATTTCTCCCGACGGCTTGCGCGTCGTGTACACCGTCGGCGAAACCAGAATGGAGAAGGACAAAGAGTGGAAGAGGTGTGACTCAGGTTTGGGTGGTGCCGGCCGGCGGCGGCAAAGCGCGCCAGTACACGCGCGGCGAGAAGAACTCCAGCGCGCCCGAATGGTCGCCCGACGGAAACATGATCGCGTTTCTCAGCGATCGCGAAAAGGACGGCGAGCGGCAGGTCTGGATGATGATGGCCGATGGCGGCGAAGCCTGGGTCGTGACTGTCACACAAGGGTGGGGTGAGCGGCTTTCGCTTTTCACCGGATGGCAAGCAGCTGGTGCTGACCGCTGCCGATCAACCATCCAAGGACGAAGAGGATCGCAAGAAAGTCAAAGACGACACCATGGTCATCGATCGCGACATCCGGATGACTCACCTTTGGCTGTTTGATATCGAGAAGAAATCAGAGAAGCGCATGACCGAGGGCGACTTCACGGTCAGCGATCCGCAATGGTCACCCGACGGAACCCGCATCACCTACACGACGCGGCCCACGCCAAAAGCGGACGATGGCGATTTGAGTGACCTTTGGATGTTGACGGTCGCGACCGGTGAAAGAAGAAAATTGTGGGCGACGACGGCGCGAGCGACAATGCGCGCTGGTCTCCGAACGGCGAATGGATTGCTTATACGGGGAGGTCCGGCGAGCGGAGTCGCGACGTCCTACCTTTATCTCGCTGCCGGCCAGCGGCGGGACTCCCAAACAGCTTTCCGCAACCTTTGATTTGAACGTGGGCACGCCGGTCTGGTCGCGCGACAGCAAGACCATCTACTTCAACGCGAATGTGCTCGAAGCGAATCGAGGTTTATGCCGCTGATGTTGCTGACCGGCGCGGTCAAGCAACTCACCCGGCGCGGCGGCTCGACCAGCATCACTGAAATCAGCCGCGATGGCAAGACGATCGTCGGAACCACTTCTTCGTCTCAACGTCCGACCGAACTCTATGTCACGACGCCCTGATTACCGATCGCCCAGGGACCCTCACGGATCACAATGCGTGGCTGGCAGATTACTCGCTGGCTGAATCCGAAGTCGTGAAATGGAAGAGCAAGGACGGCATGGAAATCGAAGGCGTTTTGACCAGGCCGGTAGGTTACACAGCCGGAGCGAAAGTCCCGTTCCTCCTGAATCCACACGGCGGCCCGACCGGCGCTTCGCTGAACACCTTCAGCGGCACGGTGCAGGTCCTGGCCGCGAATGGCTTCGCGGTGTTGCAGCCGAATTTTCGCGGCTCGACCGGCAAGGGTCTGACCTTCGCGCAGGCCAACAAGAACACCTGGGGCAAAGGCGATTACGAAGACTGCATGACCGGCGTGGATGCCATGATCGCCAAAGGCATCGCCGATCCGGATCGGCTGGGAGCGTTCGGCTGGTCCTATGGCGGCTACATGACTTTCTGGATCCTGACGCAAACGGATCGCTTCAAAGCCGTCTCCCGGCGCGGGCCTGACGAATATTTATTCGATGTATTCGCAGAACGACATCCAGAGATACCTCGCGCTGGTTCTATTCGGACAAGGCGCCGTGGGATGCAACCGGATCTCTACTGGGACCGTTCGCCGATGAAGTACGTGAAGAACGTCAAGACTCCGACGATGATCATGCATGGACAGGTGGACACGCGGGTGCCGCTGGCCCAGGCGCAGGAGTTTTATCATGGCCCTGAAAGAAATGAAGGTGCCGGTCGAGTTCGTGGTTTATCCGCGCGAGAACCATGGCTTCACCGAACCGCGACATCAGATGGATCGCGTCCGGCGATACGTGAAGTTTTTCGCGAAGTATCTGAACATGCCGGTGGTCACCGAGCCGGACGAAAGTAGAATCTCGACGACTCAATGAGCGAGTTCACGCACATCAAATTTCAAATCGAGGATCGCGTGGCGCGCATTACTTTTGCGCGCCCGCCACTGAACGTCTTCAACATCGCCATGATGCGTGAAGTTAGCGAGGCGATTGATCGATGCGCGCAATCGCGACGTGGTGGCCATAGTCTTTGATGCCGCGGCCGGAACCAGAGCGTTCAGTGCCGGAGTCGCGGTCGAAGAGCATCTTCCGGAAACCGTCTTCCAGATGCTCGATTCCTTTCACAACATTTTTCGTTTGCTGACGCAGATTTCCAAACCCGCGATTGCGGTAGTGGACGGTCCGGCACTGGGCGGCGGCTGCGAACTGGTTGCCGGTTGCGATATCGTTATCGCCAGCGACCGGGCCCGGTTTGGCCAGCCGGAGATCAAGTTGGGAGTATTTCCGCCGGTGGCGGCGATCTCTGCTGGCGCGCATCGTTGGTGAAAAGAAGGCGCGCGAGATGATCCTCCTGGGCGAGATGATCGACGCGAACGAAGCGCTTGCGTCTGGGGCTGGTCAACTATGTAGTGCCCCAGCAGCGAGCTCGAGACACAAAACCAACAGCGTGTCTGGCGAAACTTCGGAAAACTCTTCTTCGTCGCTGACCATGACGCACGCGGCCCTGGAATTGGGCGCTGCCGGGGGTGATTTGGACTCAGCGCTCGAAAAGTTGGAAAATTTTTATCTGAACGATCTAATGAAAACCGAAGACGCACAGGAAGGCGTGCGCGCTTTCATGGAAAAGCGAAAACCGGTTTGGCGAAACAGATGAACAACACCGCGAAGGGCCCACTGACGGTGCGGACACGGTGACGCGGCGAATCGCCGTGCCTCCCGTGTCTCCGGCTGTCCGCGTCTCAGTTGCTTGCCGCTGCTCGTCGTAGTCGGCGGCGATTCACTTCACCCATCTTCCCGAGCCCAAACTCGGCCAACAGCCTGGGCGCTCATTCAACCGTTTCCAGAGACAGTTTTACCGCGGCAGATCGTCGTCTGGTTGAAAAGGCGATTGGCAGCAACCTGCGCTGAACGCATTCGCGATCCGCTGGGCAGTACGCCGATTGATGAGATGCAAGCCCGCCCGTCACTGCCGGTGAACAACCCTGAGGCAGTCGCCGGCGCGCGCCGCGCCGAGAGCCTTCTGCCGACGACGCGCACGCTCGTATCCAATGCGATCGTTAAACTGGCGAAGGAGTACGACCTGTACGGCACAGCCGTCGCGCGGGCCCGGATCTCCGCAGCGACTCATCACGCGTCGAGGCGGTCAGAAGGATTAAGCCCGACGTCGATGCGCGTGATAATGCCTCGGTGGTTTTGCGTGAGCCGCGAACGATCGAATTCGGCACTATCTTTCTGGCGGGACTGCGCTCGGATGAAGCGCAATGATTAGCGTGCTCGCTCACGAACTGACTCATATCGCCAGCGGCCAGCCTGATTCTCTTCGGCCCTTGTTTCGCGCGATCGGGCGACGGGCCGCAATCCGGACCGGATTGCGAATTCAGGGCCAACGCGCCGAAGAGTTAGCCTGCGATCTGGTCGGGGTGATGGCCGCCGCGCCAATTCATCAGTCAGACGCCAAGCTGGGAAGCCGTTGCCTCGCGCCGCCTGGCCCGCGCCTTCGAACATAACTGCGTCGACGACGATGCCTCAGATGAAGATCACCTGTCTCCGCGAAACACGATTCGCGCGTTGCTGGCGCTTCGACGTGACCATCGCCGGAGAGGTGCTGTCAGAAACGATCAGCATGACAATGCCCCTGCCGGTACGCACGCCTCCGGCGTGCTGTGCATCGGACGCTCATCGTCACCGAATGACGCCAGAGGCGTACGGCCTTTGAAGCATGCCAGAGGCATGCGTACCGCATATTGACATCGTCAGCAGGCGCGTTCCTAAGATTCATCCGAATGCTGGTCGCCCGTCGCAGATCGAAAATCCACGTCCAGAAGTCTCAGTCCGGGCTTACTCACGAATCGGCGTTTCCAGCGGTCGATCGCCTTTGCGCTGATCAGCATCAGCGCGTTTCCTCCTGATTAGTTCCTGCACTTCCTGCCGGCGCGAAAGCGATCCGCAGGGTCTGCGAGCCGCAGGCAGCTGCGCGATGTGCCGGCCGGCAAGCTGGCCTTCAAGTTCAGCGCTGATGTCGATCCGCCCAGCGGTTTGCCGGGTGAGGAGAGCAAATCAATTCCAGCCATTCAGGATGATTTTGACGCCCGGCGAAAGAGACGAAGCGCTGCTCCGCACGGTGGCCTCGCCCGATGGGCAGCGAGCGCTGGCCCTTTACGGCGACGGCGGATGAATCGAGCACCACGACCTTTCGCATCGATCTCTATTCGTCGGATGGAAACTTTATTCGCAACATCACGCCGCCGAACCTGGCGGTCGTCTTTCAGGACTCGGTGGTTTGGACCAGCGACAGCAACTACAATAGCCTTTGTAGGTCGCCGGAGTGCTCAACCAGTAGCCAGTCCGACTCCGGTCGAAACCCAGCCGGAACCTTTGCTGCCGTCGGCTTCGCCGACTCCGATGCCGACGATCGCGCCGGCATTCGCGCCGCTACAGGTCTTCAACACCGAACAGATTTACGTCTGCAATCGTGACGGATACGACTTGCGGCCGTTAACCACGCGTGACGGGCTTGATCTATTTTGGTTTGTCCTGGGCGCCCGATAGTCACGCGCTGGTGGCGCTGGCCTGTAAAGAGAGCGAGTGGAATCAGCGTGAGAGCGAATTCAAAACTCCGGCCGGGCGGCCCCGGCTGATTTCGATGAATGGTGAAGAAAGACTGCTCGACGATCAACTGGCCGAGGCGCCGCCGGTCCTGGTCGCCTGACTCGTCAAAAGTGGCCACTGCGTTTGAAGTAAGCATCGGAATCTATGACGCAGCCAACAAGGCGCCGACCCAGGCCCGCATTGCTTTGCGGGAACAATTGCTCACCGCCTCGGCTTCGTTCGACGAAAAATCCACCGGCAAAAAGAAGGAGCCGGCGAACAACTCGAACGTCAGGCGCCGGCTGCGCAGGAGTGCCAGTTTCATTCAACCCGGTAGTGCGGCTGAGTGGCCGGCGCCTGAAAAGCTCTACGTCGAAACTGCCTACGTGGCTCTGCGCAGCGAACTCATCAAGACTTTTGCGCGCTGGCATTTGTTGTCGCTGAGTCCCAAGCCGCCGTACTCAAGCGCTAGTCTCAAGCGCTGGACGCGATCGCCTCAGGCAGTCGTCTCGAGCCTGTCGGGAATATCCCGTGTCACCGGCCATATACAACCAGAACACCAGACCGATCACCCAGAGAGCGACCGCTACCACGGCCGTCATCACCAGCCAGAATTTCCAAAACTGCCGAACGCGCTCTGCCATCCGGGCTGGATGAAATGAGCGACATTCACGTTCAACTCCCGAGCGGTGGCCAGACGCGAAAATACCTGCATCAAGAGATACCAAACAAAGGCGTACAGCCAGGCTATTCGATCCATCCCTCACCCGGCGGATCACAAAAAACCGCGACGATTAATCCGCCGACGTGCGCCAGGGTGGAAGAAAGCCCGGTGCTGCCACTTAGCCAGACATACCGAAACCAAATCCCCAGTCCGGGAACTCGTCAAATCGCAGCCGCGCAGAATCAGTTCGCGATAATCCAGGAATATTCCGTCGCCAGCAGCAGGTTTCCGATGTTGCACATCCAGGCCAGATTGCCCAGTCCGCCAAAGCGCCAATAGTGAACCGTCTGCGCCAGAAGAAGACCAACGGCAGCAAACCTACTAGTCGGAAACTGGCGATTGGAAGCTCACGCACGCGCCCAGAATATCCGCACCAGGTATTCAAAGGCAGCGGCTAATGAATCAGCGCCTGGTACGCACGCCTCCGGCGGGCCTGGATAACCGCGATATTAAGCACGCCAGAGGCGTGGGTACCAATAATCTCAGCGCCGAGCAGGACGCCCAGCTTTCAAGTAATGATGCAGTTTGATGTCCGACAAGAAGCTTTAGCTTGTTGAAGCCTGGCGACAAACTGAAGTTGTCGGACATTTATTCCAAAGTGCATCACTGCTTTAGCTTTCACTATGGACAGCATTTTCTTTTGCGCTGAATGTGGCGTACGTA
>ERZ1370068.10913-contig-9570_pt1 | contig 26488 bp, 34 predicted proteins | sample MGYA00561227_ERZ1370068 | MGnify/ENA primary metagenome ERZ1370068 (study PRJEB38410, sample SAMEA6850437) | metagenome | study: Metagenomic assessment of the ecological functions of the soil: analysis of the soil microbiota associated with the...
GGACACGCCACGCACGGCTTGCGCCACGGCGATGACTTCGGATTGATGCACTGGTCGCCCGAGAGCGCGGCTTGAAGCCGTGAAGCGGACGCGCAATGCCCTTCCACCGCGGCGAGCACCAGGCTGCTTTCGAAACTGGCTCGCGCTGGATCTTGAGGCCCGGAACTGGAAAGGTGCCAGGGCTGATGCGCGAGCAGGCGCACGGCCACGTGCGGATCGCCGCTGCCTGCCAGCGCTTCAGCGAGAGCGGATCCATCGTAACCCGGCGTGTCAGGATCTCTCGCTGTCGAGTCCCGTATAACCATCCGCTGAAGCGCTGGTGCAGCGGCGATCCGTGGTCAGTCTGCTCGCGCATCAGCCTGGCACCTGGTTGGGCGACCGATTTCGAAAGCAGTCGCTCGCCGCGGTGGCTGCGCGTCCGCCCCGGCTTCCCAGCGGACGCGCAATGCCCTCCACCGCGAAGGAGCAAATCTGCAATGTTGAAAGGTTTCGCGCTGGATCTAGGTACGAAAGGTGCCAGGCTGCATGAGCAGGCGCACGTGGCCGTGCAGCCTGCTCGCGCATCAGCCTGGCACCTTTCGGTTGGGCCTGGCGATCCAGCGCGAGCCGGATTTCGAAAGCAGCCTGGTGCTCGCCGCGGTGGGAGAGGGCATTGCGTCCGCTTCGAAGCCGAAGCGGACGCGCAATGCCCTCTCCACCGCGGCGAGCACCAGGCTGCTTTCGAAATCCGGCTCGCGCTGGATCTTGAGGCCCAACCGAAAGGTGCCAGGCTGATGCGCGAGCAGGCGCACGGCCACGTGCGGATCGCCGCTGCCCGCCAGCGCTTCGGCGAGATGGATCCATACGGGACTCGATGGCGAGATCACGACTCCGCCGGGACCCGCGATGGTGATTGCGATGACCGGACCTGCCGGAGAGATGCAGCACTTCGGCGCGCGCCTTGGCCACGCCGGCGAACGCACGGGCGAAGTCCTCGTAATCGAGCAGTGACACCGCGCGGCCCAAGGTGCGCGTCCCGAGCGGCATGGTCTGCCGCGCCTCCTCGGGAGGACTCGGGATCCGTGCCGCCCTCGGCCGGCAACGGGTTGCTCACGCCTTTCACGCCGAGCGGACGTTGTGTCAGTTGCGACAGGCTCTCGGCGGCGAGATTTCCCGCGACACCCAGACCCTTGCGATACGTGGCGCGCACATTGTTCTGGCCGCTGGACAGCCGCGCACCGCTGACCCCATCACCGAACTGCACGAACTTGCGTCCTTGCTCGTCGCCTTGCAGGACGAAGGCGCGCTCACGCGGCGTGCTGCCGAACAGCGTGTCGCGTGGCTTCCACGCGATGTCATCGACGCGCAGCGTGATCTCCGGACTTGCGCCGAACTCATTGGCGGCGGCCCGGTAGGTGAGCGGCAACTGCTTGAGCTCAAAGCGCTGGAAGGCCAGCGCGGCGTTGCCGGCGCCGAGAATCTGCGACACCGTCTCGCCGTGCGAAGCCAGCGCCGCGTTGGCATGCACCACGACGCTGTCGCGTACCAGGGCGCCGGCAGCGGCGGATCGATCGTGAGCAGTGCGCGTCCCGCGCCGGCCGATTTCGCGGCAACCAGCGTCACGGCATGGACCACGCTCACGCCGTCATTGACCCGCCGTCCACGCACCAGCAGGTGCCGCCCGGGCTCGAGACCTTCCGGCGCGATGGCCACGGGCAGCGAGTCACCCGCGACCGCGATATCCACCGGGTATTCCGTGAGTGCCGAGCGGCTCGGACTGGCCGAACACCGAGGTGAGACGCGGCGCCTGCATGAATATCGAGAGTAGTGAGCGCACCGACAGAGTCCAGGCGCGTCACCTTTGCCGGAGAGCGCAAACTCCTCGCGGGAGACCTCCGGAGACTGACGTCACCGTGTACAGCTCGACGTAGGTCTCGGGCGGCGCGGGCTCGCTCGCGAAGTTGAAGCTGCCCTTGGCCAGGACTACGAAGCTGCCGGAGGCTATCTCAGGGTACAGCGCATCGAGATCGACCTGCCGGCGGTTCGCCTGCCTCGTCCGCCTTCGGCGTCAGCAGAAACCGCGGCCAATCCGGGTGATCCGTGGTCGACGCCGCCATCAGAAAAAGCACTGGCCCGGTGGGCGGATCGAATTTGGCAATGTAGCTAGTCTGGAAATCCGCCGGCATGGTGAACCAGAGTGGCGCGTTGTGGCCGTACACCGCGGCGCGGCGCCGCAGCGCGAAGACGCGTGGTTGCGCGGGCGGGTGCTGCGGCGGATTGATCGAGCCCAGTGGCCGCCGCCAGCTCACGAAGGTGCGGTCGTTGGCGACATCGGCCGCCACGCGATCGAGGATGCGGAAATCCCACTCGTTCGCGTCGTGGTTGGCGAAGTACTCGCCGCCCACGAACAGCAGCGCATCGCCGGGCCTGAGTTTCGTGTTCACGCCGGCGAGGTAGCTGAACGTGTCACCGCGCGCCGGCACGACGACGTCGCTCATCCACGGCCGCAGCGCATTCCATGCGGGCCGCGCCTCGAGCGCTTCGACGGTTTCGAACACCTGCGGTGTTTCGCCGGGTGCGGGCACGCTGCGCACCGCCAGTCCCGGGTCGATGGTGATTTTCGCGGGCACACCGGTCACGAACATGCCCGGTTCCGGCTTAGCCGCGGCCGGCGCCACCGGCGGCGTCTCCAGCGTGAATGCCAGCAGGGTCTCGGCGGCGACACCGGGGCGCAGGCGATAGCCGATGAGCCGGCCCATTTCCTCGAGCGAGACGCGTTCGCGCGCCGTAGTGAGCCACGATTCGTTCGCGATACGCTCCTGGTAGAAGGTGAGCACGTCGGCGGCGCAGGCGAAGTGCGTCCAGCAGGCCGATGCTGAAGTCGTCGTCGTCGCGCGTGGTGAGGCGCCGCAGCGGCGGAACCCTGCGACGACAGCCCGGCATGCAGGCTTTCGCGGAAGTCCGCCCAGGTGCCGATGCGGTAACTGATGGCGGTCAAGCCCACCGCGATTTTCTACCCGCTGCGGCGTGACCGGCTCGACACCCGCGCAGCAGCCGCAGGCCTCGGTGCCGGGTGGAATCGCCGGCAGGCGCGGCGGCTCAGGATGAGGCGTGCTCATTGGCCACCTCCGACGCCCAGGCGCAGCCGTCCGCGATCACGGTAGTTGGGATCGTTGGCGAGCTGGGCGATTTCAGGCGGCCGATCGGGATGACGCCTTGTTCGAGCGTGGCAGGATCCGGATCAGCGAGTTTCTCAAATCGATCCAGGCGCACCGATTCCACGCCCTCCACCGCCTGCACCGCGGCCATCACGCGGCTGGCGTACACCGACTGGCCAAAGGTGAAGTTGTCTGGATGAAAGATGCCCAGCCGGCCGTCGGGCAGTTGGGTGCTCGACAGCGCGTCGCGTATCGCCGCCAGCACGGCGCTGCGGAAAAAGCCCGGTTTCACGCAAATGTGCAGCTCCAGGTCGAGCGGCACGAAGCGCGGCGCGTCCACTTCCAGGTCGTAGCCGGCCATGCGGAAGCGCTCAGGTGCGCGCGCAGCTTGTCTTCGAACGGGCTATCTACCGCCGCGCCGCCGACGCGGTCGGCGGTGACGAACACCGTGTGCCAGCTGCCGGTCCAGCGGAACGTAGCCGCCGCGCGCTGCACCTCGGCACGGCGCTCGCCGGCCGCGGCATAGTCCGCGGCGGTTACTGCGCGCTCCTGTGTGCGGAATGCCTGCGGCGCATCGCGGCGCGCCACTTCGATGTCTTCGGCGTCGACGCCGCCGAATGCCGGCAGGGGATTGGTTATTTCCTCGATCGCCAGCGCCGGCGCCAGCACCGCGATGCGTGATCGCACCCGCACCCACGTTGCCGGCGACGCCGTTGCCCTTGCGGTAGGTCGCCTTGAAGCCGGTGTGCTCGGCGGGGATACGTCCATGTGTGCCGTCGCCAAAACGCAGCTGCGCGGCCGTCGTCGCGCACTTCGATCGCGAAGTCGCGCGCCTGGCCGCATCGCTTGCCAGCAGGTCGCGCTGCACGAACCATTCGTCGGACTCGTCTTCGCGCTCGCCGATGACTGGTGCGAGCTGAGGCGCGGCGTTACGCGCATCGAGTGCGCGCAGTGCCGCGGCGCTCCAGAAATCCTGCGGCGCTTCGGGCGGCGGCTCGAGCAGATCGGCGAAATTGAAGCCGTGAGTCAGCGGGATTTCGCTGAGCAACCGGACGGTAACGCGGCGGACGCTGGATCGGTGGCGGTGGGTCACAGCACTCGCCGACGATGTGATCGCGATGCGCAAGGGCGCCGGGGGCGCGGGCACCACGCCCAGGTCCTCCTCGTGAATGGTTTCGCCGTGGTCGGCGAGCACGATGTTGCCGAGCGCGATGCTCACGCGCGGCTTTTGTGGCGCGGAAATGCACAGTGCGAACGGCAGCGCATCGCTGGCGTCCCATTCGATGTGCGTGACCGGCACCGGCCCATCCACCGGCGGATCTTCGAACAGACGGCCGGAAGGATCTTCACCCGCCACCACGCGCGTGAGCCGCACCACGTGGCGATGCGTGCGGTCCGCATCGGCGTCACTGGTCGAGGTGGGACTCTGCACTTCCTGGAACACCAGGAATGCGCCGGCCTCGAGCGCTTCCAGATTTCCCGCGAGCGTGGCGCGCGTCGCGCCGCGCGGCAGACAGCAGGCCTCGTCGCCCCAGGTGTAGAAGTCCAGCTCGTTCAACGAGTCATGCAGCGTCGCCTCATGCGCAGTCTCGTAGACCAGCACGCCCGAGGCGCGCGCCTTGCGTTCATCAATGCTCCCGGGCTCGATCACCGTGGGCGCGTCCGGCGCCGTGGTCAGCAAGCGCGAATGACGTGGCAGGAATTGCGGGCTGGCGTTGCGCAAGCACCTTGAAGTGTACGAAGGCGCGCGCGTTGCAGCCCTCGTGCAGGTAGTAGTCCACCAGCCGCGCGTGACGCCGCACCGAGATGCGCTGGCGGGCGGTGTTTAGATAAGCCTCGTTGGCGACCACGTCCTGGCGGTAACTCAGCGTGTCGGCGGCGAAGGCCAGCAGCTCCACCAGCGTCACGCCCAGGTCCGCCGCCGAGCGCTCGCTTCCAGCCCGGCACCAGCAGGCTCAAGCGATCCAGCATGAGGCGGCGGAAGCCCGCGTAGTCCTTGGCGAGGTAGTCGATGCGCGGCGCCGAGCGCCGGCGCCGGCGCGCAGGGCAGCGGCGCGTCGCAGTCGAAGTCCGTGGGGCATTCGACCTTGAAGGAGAAGTCGATGCTGGAGAGCAGCGGATCGAAGTCCGCGGGCGGATCGTCGCTGCCGGAGTTGGCGACGATGGCCAGGGTGTAGCGCGAGAAGTCGCCGCTCGAGGCCGTGCGGATCACCAGCGTGCGCGGCAATTCCTCGACGTCCGTCGATGAGGCCGGGCTCTGCCTGCGGCGGCAGAGTATCGGCCGGTCGCCACCCATTCGATGGCCACGGTCGGAATGCGCGTGCCGCCCGTGATGCGCAGGTTGTCGGTAGTTAGCGTGAAGTCGCCGGGTGCAGCAATCGCACGAACAGCGTGCGCTGCGACGGCACGCCCGGCGGCGCCGACGTGATCGAGCACCTCGAGGAACTCGATGGCGTTCTTGCTGCCGGAACGGCGCAGCACTTCGAGGCGGCGTTCGTTCGCAGCAGCTGAAGATCATGTGCCAACTCCGGGAGCTGCGAAGCTGTCAAGATGTACGGTGTTGTCGGCGAGCAGCACGTACTGGACCGTGACGCTTGAAAGTACTGTCGACGGCTTCGACTTCCACCGCGTGTACGGCAATCAGATGGCCCAGGTGCTGCTGCAACGCGCCCTGGATCAGCATCTGCGACGTAGCCGCGAGCGCCGAGCTGTTCGGCTCGAACACCATCGCGAGCAGCCCGCTGCCGAAATCCGGTCGCATCACCCGTTCGCCCGGCGAGGTGAATAGCACCTGCTCGATCAGGTCGCGCACGTGATCGCCGGCGTCGCTGGTGGCGGTGCGGCCGAGGCGATCGATGTGATAGGGGAAGTCGAGCTCGCTCACGGCGTCTCCTAACTGGCCTGACGCGCTGCTGCACGATGCGCGAATTCAATTTTCCGAACGAGGCGATGCAGACCGACTGCCCGTTGTCGATCGCCACCGGGAATCCGCCGACGAGCACGTGTTGCGCACCTTGCGTCCACATTCCCGATGCACACGCCGGGCTGTTCGTGCCGGTGCGAGCCGCAGCCGATAACCGTGTAGCTGCGCAGCACTCGTCATCACCGGCATGCCCGAGACCTTACACGCAGATCGGGCGAATCCCCATTCGCGATGCCGGGCGCGTGGTCGCAGGACCACGAGCGCGTCCTTGTGCATGATGAATCCCGCCACCGGACCTCCTGACTACAACACCGTCAACGCGTCGCCGTTGACGCGCACCATGGCACCCGGTCATCTCGACCTTCGCCCCGAGGCCGTTGTCGATGCGTGATGCCCGTTTCCGAAACGTGAATGAACGCGCCGCTCGCGGTCTTGATGAGGATGCCGCCGTCCGGCGCGTCGCTGATCACCAGACCGTTGCCGAGCTGCGTCTGCAAGGTGACGCCGCTGACGCCGGGCGGCACCTGGCGCGACAGCGCCGGCGCCTCGCCGTTCGCGTAGTAGCCGCCTAACCACACGGGATAGTCCGCATGTCGCCGCGCGCGAACTGCACCCAGACGGCCGAGCCGATCGGCGGCACGGTGAACATGCCCATGTTGTTGCCCGTGACCGGCAGGCACGGCAGCGCCCAGCTCGAAATGGACGCGCCGCCGACATCGGCGACCGACACCTGGATGCGGCTCATGTTGAGCGGGTCGATATTGTTTTCGACGCGGCCCGGGTAGATGCCGTGAAAGCGTCTGTCGCTCATGTCGGCACCATCGGCAGCGTGGAGAACAGTCCGTTGCGCGCGAGCTGGAAGGATTCTGTTTGTAGGCACCCGCGCTGGATGTCGTGCGACACGCTCTTCACGTAGTAGAGCCCGTCGTACGGCAGGCCCGCACCGCGCACGCCGACGAGGCTGCGGGATTTCAGCACGCGGCCGTAGCGTCGCCACGTCGAGCGTGCCGCTGCCGAACACCGAGTCGCTGTGCTGCGCCGCGTAGGCCAGGCCCTTCATCATGCGCGAGCCCCGGCGTGAAGATGGCCCGGTGTCGCGACAGATGCTCGATCTTCGGTGGCAGCGGCGGGACCAGGCCGAGCGGCGGATTCATCGGCGTGATGTCCGGAATTGGAATGCCGATCGACAGGTGGCTCTGCTGGCTCATGGAAGTAGACGATCGGGATGCTCTTGGCCTCGCGGTCGAAGTGGAACGACAGCTGCTCGACGTTGCGTCAGCGCGTCCATGCCGGTAGTTAGCGCCGGTTGCGGCACGCCGACGCGGATCTCCGGACCCCAGTAGGCGCGCGACACGCCCGGAGTCGGTCCCGGGCTCGAGGTAGAACACGTAGCCCGCCTCCTCGCGCGAGTGACTGGACGTACTGGTAGTCGGTGCCCTTGCTGCTGCGGAATCTGCTCGGTGGGCAGCGGTGGATCGTCCACGACCGCCGGAATCACCTGCGGGATGACGCCGAACGCCGTGTATTTCGCCAGGATCAGCCAGCACGCGCGCGGACGGCGGCATCGCCGGAAACGGCATGGCCGTGCATTTCCTGCACGTCCATCAGCGCGGTCAGGTCCTTGCCCCTGATCATGAGCTTGCGCGTTGCCGCCGTCCATGGGCTGCGCCTCGATGTCGGTGGCCACGCCGTCGATGATCGGCTCAGAGCGGCCGTTCACCGTGACCACCAGCACCACGCGCATGAACGGCACGCCGCCCGCCGCCTGACGGCCCGCAGCCCATGAACAAGCGTGCAGCTTGCGAACGCAGCGGCACGTCGAAGGTGAGCTCGAAGCCGCTCTGCGTGTCGCCCGAGCCCAGCTCCACCTTCACCGACGCTCAGCGCCTCGATCACGAAGTCCGGCGCCGGCACCGGTACCGAGTCCCATGAGCAGCGATAGTTTGATGCTGCCGATCATGCGTGCTCAGGCGCCCGCGGTTCCCGGCGGCAGCGGGATGGCAAGCCGCACGCCGGCCGCGGCCATCAGCTCGAGCATGTCGGTCGCGAGGTTGGCGTCCGCTACGCGCCAGTGCAGCTCGGCGTCGCCGAGGTAGTGCGCCGCCAGCAAGTCGATGCGGTCGCCCGCGAGCAACAGGTGGTACGTGGCGAGCGGAATGTCGCGCGCCTGCGGCACTGAAGCGTCGCAATACGTAAGGCGCGCTTTCGGTCGACGCGACACCTGGTAGCGCGCGATCGGCCACGTTGGCGTAGCGGCTCGAAGGCCCGAACGGCGACGATGGGTATCGCGCCTGCGTCGATGAGCATTTGTACAGGGTCGTTCATGCGTCGCCTCAGGGCAGGTTCGAAGGCCGAGCGCAGCTGCAGCGTCGTGCCCGGCACACGCGGCGCCAGCGCCTCGCGCGTGCGCAGGTAGGAGAGGAACAAGCGTGCCGCCGCGGTGCGAGTAGCCCAGGTCGTCCACCGTCAGCACGCGCAAGCCCATGCTCACCTTAGCGCTGGATCGGATTCAGCTCCGGGTCGAAGGCCTCCTCGGTGACGGAGAACTCCGTGACGCGCACCGGCGCCACGCGATTGCGGCTCCACACGAAAGATGATCAGCGGCGCTTCCGGCGGCAGGGATCTCAAGCGTGCCGCCGCGCGCATCGGAGTCGGCCTCGCAGCAATTCGGCCGATTCTCGGGTTGACCAGGGCCTCGAGCGCCGCGATCTGCGGCGCGATGCCCGACTTCACCGTCACCGGGTTGTGAGCCGGGAACTCGAGCTGGTCGGTGGCGTCGATCTCCGCGTCGAGCTTGATGGACTCGATCGCCGCGCCCTTGAGCCGGAACGGTTGCGCGCGCTCGCCGCCACCCTCGCCGCCCACGCCCTGCACCTGGTAGCTGCGGCGTGAGCGAATCCGGGTTGTATTGAAGAGATCACGTGGCGCACGCGCGCGCCACCAGGCGAAGGCTTACGACCAGGCCGCCTTTGAGTGGTTTGGGGGGCTGCCGTCACGGCTTGGCCGCCTTGGGTTTGTCGGGTGATTGCTCGGTGCCGCCGTCCCGTTTGACCGGCTTGATCCGGTGCACGCCGAGCATTTCCTTGCCGTCGGGAAATGGTCGCGCCATCGATCGAGTAGCGCGGGCTGCGGATGGCGGTGACGTTGATCGGCGTGAATTCGCCGTCCTTCTCCTGCACTTCCAGGGTGACGAGCAAGCCCTGGCGCGACTGGCCGACGAGGATGTAGCAGATGCAGTCGACCACCGTGCCGGTGGGCATTCCGACGCAGTCACCCTCACCGATTTTCCTGGCGGTAGTACGAACCGCCCTTGAGGCCGGTCCAGTTGATGCCCTTGAGCTTGTCGGTGACGTACGCGGCATCGGGCGCGGCGTCCGACGACGAGGTGGGCGCCCGCCGCGAACGCGCTCGATCGCGCCCGCCACCCCGTGAGCAGCTCCTCCTGGGTCATGTCGGCGGGTTTGCCTTTGAAGTCCGTCAGCGCATCGACCTGCCGCCATCGTGAGGTCCATGGGCAGCATGCTGAGGAATTCCTGCATGAACTCCGGCGTGACCTTCATGCTGCCGGGCATCTTCGACAACCGCGCGATCAGCTCCTAGTGCGGCCTCGCCGTGCACGATGAGGCTGAGTTGCGCCCAGTCGGCCGGCGTCATGTCCGCGAGCGAGTCCGGCGTCGGCATCTCGGACTCGTCGAGCGGCTGCAACACCTGAATGCTCTTCGGAGGAACGAACCGGACGTTTGCGAATGCGTAGCGCCTGAGTTGCTGGGTGTCTACGGGGCTGGAGCCCTTGAAGAGCAGCTCGGTGTAGCGGTCGACCGGGTACACCATCGCCGCCGTGTCGTGATCGACGAATGGAATCAGGCCGACGAGCGTATCCAGGTCCACGACGGGAATGGTCCAGCCGCCCGGCGCCGAGCAGTGCCGGATCGGAACATTGGTGTTGTGCTGATCGCCGTTCGTCGCATGGACGTGATGTCCGACGGGGGCATCAGTACATAGAACTGCGCCTGCGCGCCTTGACGGAGTTTCAGCGTGGTGAAGCCGGCGTCGTCGAATGTCGAGCGGCCGCGCCGCTTCACGTCCTGCACTTCGTTGTCACCCGCGAAGGTGGCGATGGCGATCTTCCGAGAGGGCGCCGGCTGCTGATACCCCGACAGGGGTTGTGGCGGATCGATCCACGTCTCGTCGTGGTCACTTCGCTCGCGAAGATCCGGGTGCCCGACCATGAAGACGGCGCGATCATTCAGCGCCTCTTGGCGATTGATGCCGTAGCGCGGCACGCAACTCACGAAGGTGCGCAGCTCACCCGCTTCGTGGTGCTGAATATTCCAGGTGATCGTGAACAGCACGCCGTACTCGGGTGCTGCTCCCACATCGCCTTGAGCGCCGCCGATCTGCCGCTGCATCTCGTCGTTCACGCGAGCTTGCGCTCGTAATCGTCGGCGTGCATCTCCCGGTGAACTTGCTGCTGGCCCGCTGCACCAGCTGGGTAGCGCCCTCCGCGGCCGCCCCAGGTGCGAAACGGTGACGGGCCATGTTCGGCGGCGATCGGCGCGACCGCATCGCCGGGACCCTCGTAAGGTGACGCGCGGCATGTTGCTGCCGCTCGGCGCCGGCGGACCATCGTCGCCCGTGCCGCCGCCCGTGGGCGTGCCGCTTCCGGCCACGCGTCTGCACCGGCACGGTGACGGGATTCGCTCCGGCACCCTCGAGCTTGTCGATCGCGGCCGGATTGGCGATCTGCTTCCCGCGAGGGGATCTTCGCCTTGCCCAGGTTGCCAGTGAGTTGCCCGGAGCTGCATCGGCGTGGGTTGCGACCGTAGTGTTGTTGAGTACTTCCTTGAGCTTGTTGGCCGCCGCGAAGTTCTTCAGCGTGACGTCGCACTTCTTGCAGACCTCCTGGTCCCCATCGACGAGCATCGTCGCGCCGGCCAGCCGCGTCTTGTCCGGGAGCTCCTCGAGTTTTTTCAGGATCACATCCTCGGCGTGCAGGCCACCGTTGCCCTCGTTGCGCGCCTGCACGGTCGCGATGAGCTTGTTGTTCGCATCGAGGATCTGCACCGTGACGTATGTCTGACCGGAGTGGCCGAGTCGCCCTCCGCCCTGCAGGCGCCGCGCGGCACGGGCTGCGAACTCGTCGGGCGAGACCATGCCCACCGCGGCGATCTGCACGTCGAGCGCCGCGATCTGGTTCCTGCAGCGACGTGCGGGTCTGCGCCTTGGCGGTCTTCGGCAGCCCGTCGAGCTTCTTCTGCAGCTCACCGCGTTTGGAATTCAGCGTCGGCAGGTCCTTGAGGCACGGGTGTCGCCGTCGACAGCTTCTGGCGCATCCGCTCGAGGTCTCTCTGCATCGTCTCTATCTCGGCGTGCGTGCTGCCGCATTATTCGCGTTGCGCGTCTTCCCTCGATCTTCTTCTGCAGGTCGTCTATCTGAGGCGTAGCGCGCCGATGTCCTTCGCGGGAATGCCCGTCGCGAACCCGCGCTGCGCGGTCACCACGGTATGCGCCTCGTCTTTCCCGCATCAGCGGCGCAGCGGCTCGTCCGAGGCCGCTGGATGCAGTTCGAAGACGTCGGGCCGTGCCGCCTGGGTGCCCTGGGTCACGATGTCGAAACGGCCTGATCAGCGCGTCGGCCTGCTCGATGAGCTGTTCGTCCTTGGAGAGGCCGGCGGCGCGCCGCGCGAGCCTGATCGCATCCATCGCGGCAATCGAGTCCGACGGCGTCACCGACTGTTTGTTGGCCTTGACCTCGATCCGCCAGCGCATCGAGCGCCTTTGTCGCCACCTCCGATTCGGTCCTCGGCATTCATGTGATCGATGGCAGGGAGCGCAGGCCGGCGCGAGCGGCGCAGCGTTCGCGAGATCGAGGCGTGCGCGCCGCGCCACGCAGCGCGCCGGCGCTCGCGCCCCTGCTGCACGACGTGCCCCAGCTCGTGCGCGAGCAGACGCTTGCCACCCGCATCACCAGGCGCGTACCTCCCTGCCCGAAGACGATATGCGGTCCCAGCGCATACGCATCCGGCGCGCAGCTGCCGGCTGCGCGCGCGGCGCGTTCACCGTCGTGAATGCTGTACCGCGCCGAAGTCGTGACCGAACCGCGTCTCCATCTCCCTGCGCACCGCGGGTTGAGCTTCGTCCCGGCAGTAGGCGTGGAAGCCACGCTCCGCCGGGAGTCACGGTGGAGCGTGGCGCGGCCGCTCGCATGGCGGGCGCAGAAGGTAGCGACGCCGACAGCGGCGCGGACATCGCCGCATCGGCAACGGCATCCGCTTCCCGCTCGATCGAGGTGGCGGTCCTGAAGGTCGGCCTGGCAGCCGCCGGAGGCGATCTCACGGTCATGACCTGGTCCTTCCGGCACGATCCGCGCCAGCCTGCCGCACGGCGAGACCCGGAAATGAACACGGCTCGAAGCGTCGGTCTGCACCACGCCCGTGAGCGTGGTGCGATCGCTCATGAGATTCGTCAAGCCTCGCTCGATGCGACGCTGGATCGAAGCGCGCGGCCGGATCCACACCGACGAGAACTGAGACGGCCCACTTCCACGCGTACACGCATCACGCCCACCCGCGGAATTCGCCTTCCGAGAACGGGCGCTCGCGCTTCATGCCCTCGGCGCGCGCGGCTTGCATGCGACGTGGCTCATGTCGATGGGCGCGGTCGCCTCCGCGGCGAGGAACGCGGCGTTCAGCACGATGTTGCGAATGTGGCCGCCCGCCGCGCTGAGCTGCGCGAGCTTGCAGGAAATCGAGGCCGGCCCTGGGTGCGCCGGCGGGAAACATCGCGCGCCAGATTTGCCTCGCGCTGGCCGACGTCCGGGAACAGGAAGGGCACGATGAAGCGCAAACGCCGCTGGAAGGCCGCGTCGAGCGCGCTCTTGAAGTTGGTGGTGAGGATTGCGAGGCCCGCGGTACGCCTCCATGCGCTGGAGCAGGTAGCTGACCTCGATGTTGGCGTAGCGATCGTGGCTGTCCTTCGACCTCGCTGCGCTTGCCGAACAGGGCATCGGCCTCGTCGAACAGCAGGATCAGCGCCGCCGTCCTCCGCCGCGTCGAACACGCGGCGCAGGTTCTTCTCGGTCTCGCCGATGTACTTGCTCACCACTGGATGCGAGATCGATCCGATAGAGATCGAGCTGCAGCTCGTTGGCGAGCACTTCGGCCGCGAGAGTCTTGCCGGTGCCGCTCTCGCCGGTGAACAGCGCGCTGACGCCGAGTCCGCGACCGCCCTTGCGGGCGAATCCCCACTCTTCGTAGACCTTGATCCGCCGACGAACCTGCGCCGCGATCTGGCGCAGGGTCGAGGCTGTGCGTCGGGCAGCACGAGGTCTTCCCATCCCGCCGCGGGTTCGACGCGCTGCGCGAGATCGTCCAGTCTGAGACGCGACGACTCTCGGCAGGACTGCATGACGAGCGCGCTTCGACCGGATCGCCGGCCCCGCTCGTGGCGAGCACGCGGCGCGCGCCGTCGATGACGTCTGCGTGGCCGCGGAACTGGGTCGCGATGACGTCGAGCGAACCGTTGAGACGCCCGGCGTCGCCACCGAGCGCGCGCGACCACATTTCCCGGCGTTCCGTCGCCGTCGGCCGGTCGATTCGCAACCGGGCTCGACGCGCGGCGCCGCGGTCGCATGGCGGCCGCGCACGAATACGAGTCCGCCGGCGTATTCGACGAAGTGGCGGAGCGTCTCGTCCCCGCCAGGCTCGACGTCGACGAGCATCGCCGCGCCCAGCAGCAACGAAATCGCGCGTCCACAGCCCGGCGAGCGAGCGCATCGCGGCGGGGTTCTCCGGAAGCTCGCGCGTCCGCAAGCCGTACAGCCGCAGCCCGAGCTCATGGGGCGATCCAGGCCGAGACCTCGCGTTGTCCTCGGAGTCGTCGCCGTGCAGCTGCACGACGGTACCGGCTCCATCACGCGCTCGAAGGCGCTGCAGCGCCGTGCGCGCGGCGGCGAGTTGATCGCGGCCCATGAGGGCCTGCGTCCGCACGAGCGATACCGGCCCGCGCAGGCGCGGATCCAGGTAGTTCAGTCCGGCGAGGAAGTGCAGGATGCGTTCGTCGATGCGCAGGCGCGAGAATGCGAGCCCGCGCTCGTCGTGGAGTTCGAGGAGCCGCCAGTGTCGCAACGGCCCTACCGGCGTCACCGCGCTCCAATGCGGATCCGCGAGGCGCGCCAGCGCAAACCCGAAGGAGGGATATGCCGGGCCGGCGGTATCGTCGGGCTGGGCGCACGCGGCCGCGAATCCGCCATCCATCTCCACACCCGCGCACATCAGCAGCACGTCGCGCTCGAACGCGCTCAATTCGAATGCCTGCGTGACCCACGTCGATCGCCGCCGGCGACGGCAGTACGGCACGCCCCTCGGCAAGCTCGCGCCCGCTGCGGCGCCGTCTCGTCCGTGAGCCGTGCGCGGATGCGCGCGAAATTCCGCCGCCAGCACGCGCTGGTTTGCGTCCAACCACGGCGCGACGCTCATGTGATCTCGATCCTGCGATTGAGGAACGCGGGCGGCGAGGCCGCGGTATCGATGATGGGACTGTCGATGCCGTCGACGCGCAGCCGCGCGAGATGAATTCCGACCGGTGCGTCGGGGATCACGAAGCTCAGACTGGTCGTGTCGGCGCTGAACGGCTGTGGCGCGAACTCGCAGCGTGCCGAGCACCAGCCGTGCGTTCTGGGCCGACGCGCACGGCGGGAGTGAAGTTCAGCGTGAAGCTCGCGGTTCCGGCGGTGCGCGGTACAGGAGATTGGCAGGCCGGCGATGCTCGGTGCGAGGGTCAGCGCGAGCTCATTCGTGGCGCGCGGTGCGGGCTCGCCGGTCTTCTGGACGCTCGCGCCGACGCGGTAGACACCGACGGGGAAGTCGGCGGCGCGCGCGGCCGGGATCGTGAAGGCGAGTTTGGTCGCGCTTCCCGGCGCATCGAGCGTCTCATCGATCTGGAAGCGATCATTCGCGAGCACGGCCTTCTGCGGGTTGCCGTCGAGCGCGAAGCGTCGCAAGCGTCACCGGCACGCCGAGCTCGACCACGGGTTGCTGGTCTGCGCGTGTCACGGCAGCGAGCGTCGGCATCCACGCGCATTGCCGGGGCGTGCGTCGATGTTGCGGATGAGAACCGGTAGCGGCGACGGCTTCGGCTCCTCTGACTGAATCAGTACGACCGACACCTCATACGCGGCGCTCGGGCGGTAGTGCGCGAGCGTCGAGGTCCAGAACTTCGACATTTCCTCGGTGCTCAGGTATTCGGGCGTGATGCGCAGCTGCTCGATCTGATTCTCGAGGTCGGAGTCGCGCAGCGCGCGCAGCCGCGGCGGCAGGCGTGCCGGCGGCGTCCGGATCGGGCTGCAGCGCGCGGTGGATGGCCGCGCGCGGGATCGCGGGATTCTCGTGCAGAAGCTGCATCGCGTGGCCCAGCAGAATCTCGGCGTGCAGGTCGGCGGCGCCGTACGCGCGCTGATGAGGTAGTGCAGGTTGAGCGCGAGCGGCGGGTTGCTGAGCCGCGCGCGGCCGGCGCCGTCGCGCGACGGCAGGCCTTCGTTGCGCCAGCCCAGGTTCGGGGTGACCTGGCGCAGGAAGAGATTGAGCTGCGTCGCCTCGACGCCGTTCTCGCTGTACCACCTTGTCGGGCAGGCATGGTGCTCACGGTAACGCTCTGGCCGAGATCGCCGGCGACGTTCTGGTTGATGAAGCGGTCATTGAGAAGGTCCCGCAGCACCTGCGCGTGACGCCGGCGATCGCAAGCGCGGTACTCACGACTGCCTCCGACGCGCGAGGTATTCGCCGAGCGGCAGCGTGTCCGCGCGCGATGCGCAGCTTCTTCTCTTGCGTCGCGGGCCCTGGCGGCGCAATCACCTCGATGCGGCCAATGTGTACGTGGACCTCGGTTGGCTCCGCGGCCGCGCGGGTCGACGCCGCCTCCGCGATGCGAGGCGGAGCAGCGGCATGATCGCGGCGCTGGACGCGACCGCGGTCGTCTCCGGCATCTCGCTCAGCAGGCGCGGGAGGCGCACGATGCGCGGTCTTGCGCACGGCCGGCTGCGCGACCGCCGGGGCTGGCGACGCGCCGGGCCGCCGCGGCTTGTGGCGTTTCGACGCGGGGTGTTTCGAGTTTGATGTGATGCGGCGATCGGGGAACGGGCTCGGCGCGCGATTCGCGCGGTGCGGGGGTGCGTCGCCTGCGAGTGCGTGTTCCGTGCCTCGTTCAACCGCGGCGCCTCGAGCGTTGCGGCCGGCGCCGCTTCGATCTCGGTCGCGACAGCGAGCGGCATTTGCGCCTGCACCGTCGCCGCGGGGCGAATGCGCGGTGCGTTGCCACTCGTGCCCTTGGCATTCGCCCCCAAGGCCTGACCGGCCAGCCTCTGCAGCAGCCCGCTCAACCCAGCACCCGCTCTGAGATAGGCGCGTCGTCGCGTCTCGGACAGCGCAAGAATCTGCTCCTCACTCCAGCAATACGTGCGCGCGAGTGCGTGCACCTCGTCGAGCAGTCGTCGTGCGCGCGCGTCAATCTCGTCCCAGAGATAGGCGGGCACATCGAAAGGCGCGCTCCACGCGTGGCTACACGCCGGGCAGGACAGATCGAGCGTGAGGTCCAGGCACGGATCCGCGTTGTCGAGCGCGCGTGTCAGCTCTTCTTCGAAAAACTCTGATTCGGCTGGGGTGTATCCACCAGCCGTTCAAGCAGCTTGCGAGCCGCAGCGGATTCTTCGGTCTCGGCGGCGACACTCGCGAGATCCCGGGTGGTCGGTAATCGCAGGCGCAATGAGCCAGCTGCGCGTGCGTAATCGCATGACTGGCGGTGCCGCTCGAGCAAAGCATCCGCGGACAGGGCGAATTCCAGTCGTTCGCCGCACTGGGGGCACGCGACATGTGATTCCAGTGCATCGCCGAACAATGAACGTCGCAGGCGCAGCAGCGCGGCATTGCGCCTGCCCAGCGGTCGATCGGCGAGTGAATTCGGGTCTTCCTCTGGCTCGGCTGCTGCATAAAGCAGCAGCGCACGATCCAGCGGATGACGCCGACGACCCAGCTCCCAGCACGCGATCAGGGACTGCGTATCCATCACTTGCATGCGCCTTAGAGCGGCGGCTCGGTAAAGGCGATTTCGGCGGGCTCGACCACGTCGGTGTCGCGTTCCCAGCCCTCGTTTTCGAGCTTGATGTGCTGGATGGCGATGGCATTGGCGTTGGCGTCGAGATCCGGCAGCGCCTGGAACTCGGAAACCCAGCAGCGATAGATCTTGTATGCCAGCACCAGCTGTCCGGCTTCGTTGTAGAGTCTCGAGCGTGATGTCCTTGCGAAAATCCTTGAGCGAAGTTTCGCGACCGAGGCCTGCGCCGAAATTCCAGACCTTGTTGGCCCAGCGCTCGAACTCCAGGTCCTGGGTGACCCCGCGCTCGAGCGTGATGGCCTCGTACTTGGTGCGTCCCGGCGACTTGCGCGCGCTGGAAGGATCGCCGCCCTCGCGGTGTTCGATGAGCTCTCGTGCTGAACTTGAGCGACGAGCACTTGCAGATGCCAGCGACGTAGCGTCCGTCCCACTTGAGCCGGAACTTGAAGTTTGCGTACGGGTTTAGCCGCTGCGGGTTGACGGGAAACTGGGCCATGTTGTCTCCTTGCGAAGTAGTTAGGCCGTCGTCAGACCGCGATGTCGCCGGCGATCTGCTGGATGCGCAACACCACGAACTCGGCGGGCTTGAGCGGCGCGAAGCCGACCAGGATGTTGACGACGCCGAGATTGATGTCGGCCTGCGTGGTCGTCGTCGCGGTCGCACTTGACGAAGTAGGCCTCGCGCGGCGTCGCGCCCTGGAACGCGCCCTGGCGGAACAGCTGCTGCATGAACGCGCCGATGTTCAGGCGGATCTGCGCCCACAGCGGCTCGTCGTTGGGCTCGAACACCACCCACTGCGGTGCCGCGGAACAGCGACTCCTCGAGGAACAGCGCCATGCGCCGCACCGGCACGTACTTCCACTCCGAGCCGCGGTCGTTGTCGCCGTCGAGCGTGCGCGAACCCCAGACGACGTTGCCGTACACGGGCAGCGTACGCAGGCAGTTGACGGCCTTGGGATTGAGCGCGCCGTTCTGCGCATCGCTCATGGGCACCTTGAATTCGAGTGCACCGTTGAGCACGGCGTCGGTGCCGGCGGGCGCCTTCCACACGCCGCGTGCACCATCGGTGCGCGCCATGACGCCGGCGACGTAGCCGCAGGGCGGAAAATTCCGGATGCCCCCGTCCTGCAGCGGATCGGCGGCGCGCACCCACGGAAAGTAGAAGCCCGCATAAGAAGGGTCCGCACCGACGCAACTGACTGCGTCGGCGACCGCCGCTGTCGATGGTCGAGTCCTCCGGGCAATCGACGATCAGGAAGGCGCGCTTCTTCTTGCAGCCCGATTCGAGAGTCTTGATGGTCCCCGCCGTCGGTGAGGCCAGGCACGCACACCAGGTTGAAAATGTCGATCTTGTCGGCGCCGCCGCCGGTGTCGAACAGCGCCGGCACGATGGTCGTGGCGGGGGCTTCGTTTGGATCGAGCACGTCGCCGTCATCTCCGGGCGTCCCCGACGCATCGCCGAGCGTGGCTTCGTCATCCGCCGGGTCTGCGGGTGAAGCCGGTACTTTGACCCGGATGATGCTCGAGCGTGCATTGATGATGGCCTCGACAAAGCGCGAGTCCCCCTCGTCTTTCGAAAGATTTTCAAAGGTCTCGACCACGACGTTGTCGGCGACCACGCCGAACATCACATCAATCTTGAAGCGCTTTTCGTCGGGAGTCGCTCGCGTGAGCAGCCGCAGGCTGTACTTGTGAGCCCACTCACCTGGAGATGAGGCCTCGATATCCAGGTCGTCGAGCTTGGTAGTGGCGGTCGCGGCGGCCACGCCGGTGCTGTCGTCCGGCGAGGGCAGCTTCGCGATGCGGATGACGTAGGCGTCCGAGCCGCCGTTGTCGAAAAAGTTGCGCACCGCGTAGCCGAGGTAGCTGCGATGGTCCAGGCCACCGTATTCACGCTCGAACTCCGGGAAACTGAATATCCGCTTGCCTTCATTGACGGGCCCGCGGGTCGCCCAACCGATGAACAAGCCAATCGACGTGGCAACCCCGGCGATGGTGCGCACACCACTGGGTACTTCTTCGATGTAGACACCGGGGTAAGTCAGCGGCTGGGGCATGGAGCTTCTCCTTTAGTTAGACGGATGGCCGCGTGTGGGCGGCGCGACACCGGCGAAGATGAAAGCGCCGCTCCGGCAAGGTTCGTCGGACCACGATTCTCTCTGCACCAGCTGTTCCAGGGCGGCTTCCACGAGGCTCAGTGCCGGCTCACCGGAATGCGGCAACCACCAGCGCGCGATGCCTTCGGGTGTGTCTGCGGCGGTGGGATGTAATGCAACGCGTAGTGCTCGAGATCCCGAGCAATCCGTTTGACTTCTTCATCAGCGCTCTCTCGTTTCACGCGTGCTGTCCGTGAAGCCAGAGAACGCAACTCGCGTGCCACGCGCGACGCTCAGCCAAATCAGTCGCTTGCTGCGGCGCCCATGACTGCTGGGGCGCGCGCGCCTCAGGCGCGACCGACCAATCAGGGCGCAAGCGCCACAGGCCTGGGCACGAGCGTGCCCAGGCCGGCACGCGCTATGCGTACCGGCCAGGACACGGGAGAACGGGTTGCCTAACTACCGGGCGACTGCGCCGGATTGCGGAATTCGCGCGCGTTGAAATGGTACTTGCGCACCAGCCGGTTGAAGCGGCTGCGCTCCTTGCCGGCCAGGCGCGCGGCCAGACTCACATTGCCCGCGGACTGCTGCAGCAGATCGCGGATGTACTCGCGCTCGAATTCCGCGATGGCGCGCGCCTTGGCTGCGCGAAATTTCACCCCCGCGGCGCCGCTCGGCACAGCGCGGGGTGCATCGGCCCGTCGGCGGAGAATGACACGCCGCTCGGCGGGTGCGCTACGCGGCAGCGCCGCCAGGACCAGCTCGGGAGCGTCGGCGAGCAGGAACTCGCGATGAATCAGGTTTTCGAGCTCGCGGATATTGCCGGGCCAGTGGTAGGCGAGCAGCGCCTCGATGGCCTTGGGATGAAAACTGCGCTGCGAAGTCTCATAGCGATCGCAGAACTTGCGCAGAAAGGCCTGCGCGAGCAGCAGCGCGTCATCGTCGCGTGCACGCAGGGGCGGGACGTCGACGGTGAGCACATTCAGCCGGTACAGCAGGTCCCGGCGGAAATGTCCGTTGTCCGAGAGCTCGGCGAGATCCGCGTTCGTGGCCCCGATGACACGGACATTGGCCGCCTGCGAGCGAGCGGCTCCCAGGGGGCGATATTCGTAGTCCTGCAGGAAACGCAGCAGCGCGACCTGGCCGTGTGAACTGAGAGTTTCCAGCTCATCGAGAAACAACGTGCCGCCCTCTGCCTGGGCGATGAGCCCCTGGCGCGCCTCGCGTGCGTCGGTGAACGCTCCGCGCAAGTGGCCGAAGAGCTCGCGGCCAATGAGTGTGTCGGGCAGTGACCCGCAATTGATGGGCACGAACGGGCCCTCGGTGCGCGCGCTCAGGTAATGAATGGCGCGTGCGGCGAGCTCCTTGCCGGTGCCGGTCTCGCCAACGATGAGCACGGTGGCATCACAACGCGCGAATCGTCTCGATGTGCGCCAGCAGTTGCAGGAACGCCGGCGATTCACCGAGGAGATTCAGCTTCGCGTTGAGCAGAACCTGCGATGACTGCGTCCCTGGCTGTCGCATGGCCTCTCCTGCAATCGGAGGCGCAAGCTGTCAGTGAAGCATTGCAATTGCAATCCGGTCGGCCGACTGAGTCGCAGTGCGTAGTGTTGAGCAGATTCGCATACGTCGGGTTCCGCTCGGGGTCGGAGAAGCCAGGGCCCATGACTGCTCGTCCTGATGTTGTCGGGGACCAGGGCGGCGGGCGTTCTCGCCTCAGCGGGTTGACATAGTTGCCAAAGGTGGATGTTCGGGATGTACTGCCGTTTGCCCCAGCGGTCTGAGCGTCCGCTCCCTAGAACGCGCCGCCGAAGTACAGCGCGAGGACCGCGAAGAGCACGGTGATGACGATCGTCCGAACCGGGTACGCGATCCTGGACTCGAGCACGGCGGTCGCCGGATGGGCGGGATCGTAGCGGACTGGTAGTTCGCGGCCGACGGGATAGTCGGCCACTCGGGCGCGTGCCGTGGCTTCCTCGCTCTTCACGGTCGCGCCGAACTGCACCTGCTGACTGCTGTACCGCTGTCCGCCGACGGAGTACGCGAACTCCACGACAGGCGTGAACACCGCCACCGTCGTCCCGCGCCTCGCGGTGCCCGGGGACATCATCTCTTTCACGACGTCGCTGCGCGTGATCTGTCCGACCGCGCTCGGCCAGCTGGCTGACGCCCGAGCCTGGCGCAAATTCGACCACGAGATTCCTGCCCACAAGACGAGGGCGAGGCTGAAGAAGGCCGCCGGGATTGGCTGGGCGTTCGAAGGAAGAAATCGGGCGAGCCAGGCCGATACGGCCTCGAGTAGACCGTGACCAGTCCGATTGGAATCGCGACTGCTGCGAGGATCGCGATGGCGACGACGGGCCGGTTCCCGCGTGGTACCGATGCCACGGCGGGGAGTATCGCACGGCACGTGCCGGGCCGGAACTGGGCGCGTCCATCCGCGGCTTACGCTCGCTGGCGCGATCCAGTCAACAGAAGTACGAGGCCGGCGATGCGACTACCGGGCAGGCCGACAGCCCTGTACTGCCAGTTCGCTACAGCAAACTGGAAGTAAGCCGCGCCCTACTTCATTGCGGCGCACACGGCCTCTGGGCGTACGCTGCCGGACCATGAGTGCGAGACCACTTTTCGCTGCAACGTGCCTGATCGTGCTTGCGAGCTGCGTCGGCGCTCGACTCTCATCGAAGCCGGGCGCATACCAGCGTGACTGTGCAGCCGGTTCGTACGACGCGGCGTGAGATTCACGCCACGTATGTTCGCCCGGTGCAGCCCCGGCATCCTGGCTACCTCGTCGTGTTCGCCACCGGCGATGACGGCTGGTTCGGCACGAGCGCCGCACTGTTCGAGCATCTCGCCCAAGAGGGCTATACGATCGCCGGCTTCAGCGCACCCGAAGCCATTCAGCCGATCGCCGACTCCGGCGAGCGTGTGAGCACCGCGCAGGCTGCGCGGGGACTGAAGGATCTGTACGCACAGGCGAAGCGTGATCTCGGCCTGCCTGATTCGACGCCGATCGTCATCGTCGGATTTTCGCGCGGCGCCTCCGTGGTCGCGTTCACGGCCGTGCATCCGGAATTGCGCGGCGGCATCGGCGGCGCGGTTGCAATCGCGCTGACCCGCGAAGCCGACTACCTGCGCGCGCCGGAAGGCGAGCGCGGAGCTGAAATCCAGGTCGACGATCAGGGCCGGATCCAGCTCTATCCCGCGTTGCAGCTCCTTGGCTCGACGCGGCTCGCGGTGATCCAGTCGACTAACGACTCATACGTCCCCGCCGCCGAATCGCGCCAGTTGCTCGGCCCGGATACGCCCACGCGGCGTCTCTACGAGGTCGAAGCAAAGGACCACGGCTTCAGCAACGCACGTAGCAAACTGATGCAAGACCTCGACGACGCGCTCCGGTGGGTTGAGGAGAATGGGGTCGATAGCCATCACCACCGGCCTTTTCGCACGGGCGGGTCGACACTACTGCCCCGCATTTGGGCCGGACGGCGCGTGCGGCGTAGGTGTTCACATCCGCGGTGCGCCTCGGCGCCGCCGGCGCACCGGTCACCGACCCGCTGACGCTCGCCGGCCGCTATGGCGCGTACCGCTCTATCCGCTCTGGGGCATCGTCGCGACGCTGGTGTTCGTCGCGTCGGTGCTCTACGCCGCGCTGGTGCGGCGCGGCGGCCACGGCCTTCCCGCGTTGGATGACCGCCGCTGAATCCCGCCGTGCTGCTCGTGATCGTCGGAACGCTCGGCAGCGCGACGCCGCTGCTCCGCGGCGTTTCTCCCTGCCGGCGGCCCCGAACCTCGTGCACGCGATCTTCTTCGCGCTTACGACGGCGTGCCCTCGATCACGCAGACCGGCGCCGGCGTCGGCACGATCCGCGTCAGCGTGAATCCCGGCGGCCGCGTACAGCGCCCGAAACTCCGCCTCGGACCGTTGCCGGCCGCCGGTCGCGACCAGCATGTTGACGTCGTTGGCGGCGGCGCCGCGGCTCGCGAGCGATTGATCGATGCGCGGCGGGTAGACGCCCTCGACGATGAGCAGCTTGCCCGCCCGCCGCGATGCACGTTGCGGAGGATCGTCAAAGCGCGCTCATCGTCCCAGTCGTGGATCACGTGCTTCACGAGATAGGCGTCGGCGCCGCTCGGAACCTCGCGGAAGAAGTCGCCGCCGGCCGCTGCGGCAGCGGTCGCGCGACGCCGCTCGCCGCGATCGCCGCCGCCGCGCGCTCGACGACGTGCGGCTGGTCGAAGACGGTGCCCGCAGATGCGGAAATGCCTTCAGGATGCCGACGAGCAGCGTGCCGTTCCCGCCCCCGACGTCGACGACGGTACGCAGCGGGCCGAAGTCGTAGGAACCGGCCACCGCGATCGCCGTCATGCGCGTGAAGTCCGCCATCGCGGCGTCGAAGTTGGCGGCGGTCTCGGGATCCTTCGCCATTTCCGCGAACGGTCGGTGACGCCGCGCTTGCGGTACGCCGGCTCGCCGGTGCGGACGCAGTATTCGAGATCGCCCCAGTTGTCTTGGGCGCGTGGACCGCCGAACAGCAGCACGGCCGCACGCGCGCTGCCCGGCACGTCGGCGGCGCAGGAACGTCCCGAGCGGCGAGCGCGAAGCGGCCGTCCGCCTGCTCCTCGAACACCCCGATGCTGACGAGCAGGCGCAACACGCGTTGCAACGCCGTCGGGTTCGTTCCGGTTGCGGCGGCGAGGTCGTCGGCTGCCGCGCGGTCCGTCCTTCAGAAGCCCGGCGACGTCCAGCTTGGCCGCGAGGTATATCGCCCGCGAGAAATAGTGGCCGAGTCGCGATCTGGTAGAGCGCGAGCTGCGGCAATGACGAGGTCTCGCGTGTCGGTCGCCATGTCGAACTCCTTCCGCACCGACTACGTAGTCTACGCGGCCCGCGCCACGCCACCAAGAGCCTGGTGGGCGGACACGACGATGTGCGGCGGCGGCGCGCTCTTCCGCTGCTGCTCCTCTGCCTGGCGCTCGGCGGCTGCGCGCCGCGCTACCTGCACTGGGGCCCCGACTTCGCGAGCCGGCCGTTCGCGCCGTTCTCCCGCGATGCCGCGATCGCGATCGCGCTCCGCGAGTGGCGGCTCTTCGGCGAGCCCTACGACGATCGGCGCGTCTGTCCGCCGACCGGCGACGCCTGAAAGGCGAGGATACGGCAGAGCGCCGCGAAGGGCTCTGGCAACGGGTCGGCGAGTACCGCTGGCTCGGCCTGCCGCCGGGCCATCCACACCGCGCCTGGACCGGCAAGCACGACGCGCGCGGCCGGGTCTACCCGCCCGATCAGGACGGGACGTACGCCTGGTCGGCGGCGTTCATTTCGTACGTGATGCGGACGGCCGGCGCCGGCGATCGGTTCATGTACGACGACGCCCACGCGACGTACATCAACCAGGCGGCGCGCGCGCGGCGCTCGCCGCCGAGCCGGTGTACGCCGCGGTCGCGATGCGCCCGGAGCGCTACGCCCCACGGGTCGGCGACTTGATCTGCGCCGGGCGCAACGAGGCGTCGCACCTCTCCTACGACGACCTCCCGGCGCCGCCCTTTCCGAGCCATTGCGCGCTCGTCGTCGCCGGTCGACCGCGAGGCGGTCCGCGTGATCGGAGGCAACGTCGCCGACGCGGTCACGATGACCCGCATCCCGACCACGGCCGACGGCATGCTGGTGCGGCCGGACGGGATCGTCGTCGACGCCTGCGCGCATTGGTTCGTCGTCCTGGCGATGCAGTACGATGCGTGACGGCACTGACACGCGCTCGCATGTCGCTCGCGGGAGTCGCGATCTGATGCAGGCCCACGCCGAACGCTGACCGAGCGCTGGTCGTCGCCGCCGCGATTTTGGTAGACGCTCGCCCACGGTGAGCGATGGAGTCTTCCCGAGCCCAGAGCCGCGAGCGCTGATCCGGACGATCCCGCGCGCGCTCCGCGTCCGGCTTCGAGCGCGAGGCGCTCTGAGTTTCGCCTGTTCCTCTTCGGCATCGCGGCCGTCGGACCGGTTCTCGCTCAACATCTTCAAGCCGTGTTTGCCGTGGATCATGGCGGACTTCGGCGCGTCGACTTGAGCACGGTGCAGCTGAGCCTGAGCCCTCGATCCTCGCCGCGGCCGTCGCGACGGTCCCTGTCGGGGCCGGTCGCCGATCGCCTCGGCAGGCGCCCGGTGCTTCTCGGTCAGCCTCTACTCTATCTCGTCGGCGAGTGCGGGCGCGCGCTCGCGCCGACGATTGGCGCGCTCATCGTCGGACGCGTGCTCCAGGCGGGGTCGAGCTCGGTCGCGTTGGTGACGGCGCGGGCGGTCATCCACGACGTGTTTGGCGAGACGGAGTCGTCGAAGGTGATCGCCCGTGCGTCCCTCTGGCGGTCCTGCTGGTCGGCTAGCGCCGGTCCTGGGCGGCGTGTTGATCGACGCGTCCGGGTGGCGCGCCGTCTTCTGACCAGCAGCGCGTTCGGCACGGTTCTGCGCGCTCGCCGCGTGGACGCGTCTCCTGAGGAGACCGCGCCGCGTGCCGGCGTCGCCCCTTCGGCGCGCGACGCGGCAGCGCATCGGCACGCCCTGCGCTCACCCGTCTTTCACGGATGGCGCCATGCAGAGTCGTCGCTCCACTTCGCAGGGCACTTCTTTCGCGTTCACCCCCCGGCGACCTCGTACTTCTGATGGTCAACGTTGCGCTGCACCTCGGCCACCGACTACGGCCTCTGGTTCATGTTCGTGGCCGTGTTCGTCGGCACGGCGGTCTCGTCGCGGCCGAGCCGCCTCGCGGGCCGCGTTCCGAGCGGACGTCTGGCGTCCACCGCGGCGGCAGCCTCACCGGTTGCGCCGCCGGCTGCGCGCTCTGCCTCGGCCTGCTGGCGACTGGTGCAAGGAGCCGCTCACCGCGGCCGGCGTGTTCAGCGCCGCGGCGCTCAGCGGCTTCGGCATCGGGCTCGCGCTGCCGGCGGCGAATGCGGAGATGGCCGAATGGCTACCCGTTGTGCGGAGCTCGCCGGAACGGATCCGGGCTCATGGGGTTTCAACGCAGTACGCGTCTGCGCCGCTGATCTGATCGCGCAGGTCGTCGTGCAGGGCTGATTCCCTTTTCGCCGCAGCTCCTGGTGCAGCGCTCAGCCTCGCGGGTGGGCTCGGCCAGTCGTCGCGTTCAGCCTGCTCTCGTTGCTGCGTCACGGCCGGACGAGACGCCCGGCATGACCCGCGGTGGCACCAGCAATACGTAACTGAACGAAGTAATAA
>ERZ1370068.8167-contig-7042_pt1 | contig 26470 bp, 37 predicted proteins | sample MGYA00561227_ERZ1370068 | MGnify/ENA primary metagenome ERZ1370068 (study PRJEB38410, sample SAMEA6850437) | metagenome | study: Metagenomic assessment of the ecological functions of the soil: analysis of the soil microbiota associated with the...
CGACTTCGAGGAGGCCGAATCGCTCTCCGCCGCGTTGGTGTACATGGAGAAGCTGGCCGGGGAATGGAACGGCACTATGAAGGAAGCCTACACAGAAGTGGCCTTCGAGACGAATGACGACTTCAGGGTCGGCTTCTACCAGGAGAAGGAGAAGAACAAGCAAACGGCCTTTGCGTCGAGCGGCCGGATCAGCAAGACGCACGCTCGCCTCAGCCTCGATGATCTGCCGAAGCTCAGGGCGCTCATCGACACTGGCATCGCTCAACTGCGGAGCCTACGAAAGTAAGGGCAGTCAGCAGCCCCCCGGACGTCCTTGGGCAGCGCATCGATCAGGTCCCCGGGCTTGGCGAGGACCTCGGCCCCGTAGCGGCGCATCTCCGCCGGCCACTTCAGCCCAGGCACGGTCGTCACCGAGCGCATGAGGAAGAGCCGGCGGCCCAGGCGCAGCGCCTCCCAGCCCTGCGACAGGGAACCGCTCGTGTCGCTGGCCTCCACGATGACGGTGGCGTCGGAGATGAGCGCCATGACACGGTTCCGGCGGATGAAGTTGGCCGCGAGGATCGGATGCCCGGGCGGGAACTGGGAGACGACGAGCTGTTCGTCCATGAGCCGATGCTGCAGCGCGGCGTTCTTCTTGGGGTAGACCTGATCGAGGGGCGTTCCCAGGACGGCGATCGTCCGGCCGCCCTTGACGGCGATCGCGGCCTCGTGCGCGGCGGTGTCTACGCCTTCGGCCAGGCCGCTCACGACCACAGTGCCGTTCTCCGCCAGGATCCGCGCGAGCTTCGCTGCCCGCTTCAGGCCATCCGGCGAAGCGCGCCGCGCTCCCACGATCGAAACCCGAGTGCCCAGCTTCAGCAGCCCGGTGGCGCCCGCCGCCCACAGGAACTCGGGCGCGTTCACCTGCTCGACATCGTTCAAGGGCCCGAGCAGCTCGTGGGGGTGTGCCGGGAGAAGGTGTGGTCGTGGCTCACCTCTGGCACCTCGTTGGTGCCCCAGCATACCCGAAGCCGGGCGGGGCGTCTCAACGAGCTCTAGGACAAAGGCCGACTGGACAGGCGTGTTAGCCTGTCCCCGATGAAGGGCGACGGCTCGCTCTACCTCCCGCCACCCACGAGTTCCTGGACGTGAGCGCTCCACGCGTTGAGGGCGGAAGCCATCTCGGGGAACCCGGCGTACCGGTTGTAGGTGCCGGTGACTGCCACCGTCCCCTCGGTTATGGCGTGCCCGAGGATCCGGCTCACGATCCAAGGCGCCGCTCCAAGCTTCGCGCAGTCCGTGGCGCACGTCCGCCGCAGATCATGCTTCGTGAAGTGCTGCGCGCCGCCGGCCATCGCACGAGCTCGCACGTCGCCCCACCAGTCGCGCTCCGCGTTGGCTTCGTACACCCCGTGAAACACGCGCTCGCTGGTCCGCGGCAGCGCCTCGAGGATCCCCACGAAGAAGGGGGAGAGCGGGATCACATGAAGCCGGTCGCCCTTGCGGAAGTCGCCCGGGATCGTCCATGCCGGCGTGGCGCCGTGGAGATCGAGATCGGCCCAGCGCATCTCCACCGTCTCCGTGGACCGCTGGCCGAGCAGCAGGAGGGCCCGCACGGCCGCTCGCAACCTCGGGCGTGGCCTCGTCCATCGCTCGCCAGACGGCCAGGACCTCGTGGTCGGTCAGGACGCGGTCGCGGCTCTTCTCCTTCCGTGGTCGCTCCAGGCCCGCGGAAGGATCGGCCTCGAGGGCCTCCTCGCGCACCGCCCAGCGGCAGATCGTGCGGACGAACTGAAACAGCCGGTTCGCCATCACCGGGGCCGTCTCAGCAACGGCCTCCAGCGCCTCGCGGAGGTCTCTACGCCTCACCCGGGCGCCGCGGTCTTCCCGAGGGGCGCGCCCTCGATGTAGCACCTCACCATGCGCGCGTACTCGGTTCGCGTGGAACGCGCGAGCTTGCGGGCCTTCAGGTACAGTCTGGCGAGGTCGGCGAAGTTCACGGCCGTACGGGCAGCCTGCCGTGCGGAGACCTTTTCCTCCTGGCGGTCCGTGCCGAGCCGTGCGCTCGCTTTCACGTCGCGGGCAAGATCGCGGGCGGCGGCCAACCCCACCTCCGGGTACGTGCCGATCGTGAAGGTCCGCACGTCGCCATTCGGGGCCCGGTAGACGACCGAGAACGTCCGCTGGCCATCGATGGACACGCGCACCCGCAGCCCGCGGACGACGGAATCTCCGACGTGATAGCGCCCCGCATGCGGCTTCATCGCCTGCAGTGTCCGGTCTGTGAGTCGCGCTCTCATTCGCCCTCCAACATCGAACCCACGACACCCTGCTTGATCCTCTGGGACAACACTGGGACAACATCAGTACCATTACTCAACCTTACTGCATTTTACTGGACGGTACGCGTTCCGAGGCCTCATTATCAGGGGTATGCTGAAGATAGAGCGTCCGAAGCCGTCAAACCCAGCCAGGCCCGAGTCAAGCCAAACCCTGCCTTTTAAGCAGGGTGTCGTGGGTTCGATCCCCACAGGGCCTAATAACTTACAGCCACGCGGCTCCAGCGGGACAACACAGGGACAACAGCAGCACGGCGTTCCGCGTGGCGTTGAAGCTGCTGCTGCTCCTGCCGTTTCTGGCCGCTCCTGCCGTTGCCGGCGAACTCTGCGGCCCTCCCGCCCCGCCTGACCCCGCGGTCTGGAACAAGCACATCGACCTGGCCGGCGTGGGCCGCGCCCACCGGTGGGCGTGGGCCTCGTGCGCCGCCACCGCCGCCGACCTGGGCCTGACCGAGGTGGCGCTGGCCCGCGGCTGGGAGGAGAGCGACCCCTGATCCGGAACCGCGGCGTCCGGTTGGGCAGCGGCGTGGTCACCTGTGGGGTGCAGCACTTCCTCGCGGCCAACCACCCCAAGGTGAGCCGGGTGGTCTCGAAGATCGGGATTGCGGCCCGGGTGATCGCGATCGGGATCAACGTGAAGCGGATGGCGAGCCGGTGATGGGTGCCCCCGCCGGGGCCGCGACGCCTGGCCGGCGCATCGGGAACGGCTCGGGCTCATGTCCAGCGAGAGCGCGCGACGTGGGCTGTTCGAAGCCCGATGGGAGCAGCTCGCCGCCGACGACCGCGCGGCGATACGGGCGGCGCTGGCCCGCGTCGTGGAACTTGAGGCGGCGCTCGCCTGGAACGTCTACCAGGTGGCGAAGTGACCCCGCGGCCGGGGCGGCTCTGCTCCTCGCCGCCATGCTCGTCGGCGGCTGCGCTCACGACCGCCTGGGCCCGACGCCCGTGCAGGCCAAGGCCACGGCGACCGAACCCGCGGCGCCGGCCCCCTCGCCCAGGTCGAGCCCGTGTTCCTGGCGCCGCCCGCCCCAGCGCCGCCCGACTGCGACCCGCAGGACTTCCACTTCATGGGCTGGCGGTTCAAGATCACGGCCCCGCAGGGAGGGACGAGCGTGCACGCGACGCCAACCTGGGGGCGCCGCGGCACCGCCGCGAGCACGCCTATCCCCGACGCCTGCCTTGAGGCATGGGTGGGCCCGCGCGGCCCGGAGTGGCGCGGCGATGTGCGGGGCGGGCCAGACCCCGCGGACCCCTACCGCTTCAACGCGACGGGCCCGGGCCGGCTGTGGGCCTGCACGACCACGACCGGGGACTGCGTCGATGTCGTCATCTGACGCTCCTGGGGGCGGGCGCCCGCCACACCGAACGGAGGGGACCATGACGAAGCGGGAGCCGATGGACTACACGCCAGGCGAAGCGGCTCATCGGTGGACGCTGGAGGAGAATCGACCGCCTTTCAACGTGGCGACGCCAGCGGGAGGGACGAGCGTGAAGCCAGACGAGCAGATCGTGCTCCTGGGCACGCTCGCGGAGCGGGACATCGTGCCCGTTCCACTGCCCCCGCGGATCACAGAGGAGGAGTGGCAGGAGTCCACCCGCCGGACCAACGAGGAGTGGAGCCGGGTGGTCCTGCCGCCGGGGTGGGGGAGACGCGGCCAGCGGGGATCGGGGAGGACTCGCGGCGATGCTCGCGCCCGTCCGCTTCGTGCGCCACGGCAAGAGCACGGTCGCGTTCTCCGTGGGGCTCCACGACGGCCAGTGGTGGCTCCACGTCTCGCTGGGCCACCCCGAGAGGATGCCCACGTACATGGACCTCGCGTATGTCAAACGAATCTTCGTGGGCCGCGACCGGCAGGCGGTGCAGAGAGTCCCGCACGTGAACATACACACGCGCGTGCTGCACCTGTGGGCGTCGCTGGAGCCCGCGGGAGACGGGTTGCCCGCGTTCGGGAAATTCGGGACGATCTAACCAACGCCACGAGCGCCTTGGGCCCGACCCCCGTCCAGGCCACAGCAACCAAAGCCCGGGCGCGCCGCCCGCCTCACCAACCGTCGGTGACGCCGGTGAGCACCTCGGCGCATTCGGCGACGCTCTCCCAGGACTGCAGGCTGTCCCGCTTGTACACGATCCTCACCACGACGGTCGGCGCCGCGGCGGTCCGCCCAAGGAACGTGTCCCGGTTGATCCGGACCTTGTCCCCGACGCGCTTCCGCATGAGCTTGCCCTTCACCGTGATCTTGAACCGCCGCCGGTAGTTGGAGGTGTTCGCGACGAGCGCATCGAACTGGGACTGAGCCTCGGCGAGCGTGGCGCAGTACGTGGGGAAAACGCGAGTGCGTTTCTTCCCGAGACGCACCAGGGCGACGTTCGTGGTGACCTCTCTGCGAGCCCACCTGACCGGTGGAGGGGTTCTTGTAGGACTCCATCCGGACGGTGCTGGCCATGTCCTCGTCGTCGTACCAGGCTTCGAAGGACAGGAAGTCGCGGTCGTAGAGGTCGAGGATGTTGGCCGGCACGGAGTTGTCCCGCTTGCGCAGGGTGAACGTCGGACCGTCCATGAGGAGCTCGATGCCCGTTCCGTTCTCCCCGACGTGCACGATCTGCCCGAACTCCTGCGACGTGTCGCCCGCAGCGTCGCCATCGAGGCCGCCGAGATACAGGTGCTGGTACTGCGCTCCGCTCCTGACCGCCGCCACCGAGGCGATGTCGATCAGCGTCGGGTCCCAGCCGAGCACCTTTCGCAGGAGGAAGTAGACGATGTCCCCCACTTCTGGATGGGTACGGTGGGGCTGCCGGTGTAGGTCCCCGAAGCGTCGTCGTAGTAGCCCGTGAACTTCACCCGCACGATGCACTGGGCGTCCGGGTCGGTGTAGATGGCGACATCCCCGTCGTATGACGAGGCCCCGGTTCGGTCGACGCTGCCGTTGAAGCCCGCCGCGCGCCAGGCCGACTGGTCGCGGTTCACCGCCGCCGACGTGAGGCGGATATTGAACGTGCCGCCGCCGCTGCGGGCTACGGTGGCCTTCTTGGTGCTCGTGCTGTAGGTGACGTCGTAGGTGGCGCCGGCGGCGTCGAGCGCGTTGTCGATCTGCTTGAGCAGGCCCCTGCCGTCGTTGGCCTCCGCCAGCAGGTACACGCCAGGCGTGACGCTCCCCACGAGCGCACCGCCGCCCTCGTCGAAGTCCAGGACCTCGTTCTCGCCGGCCCGGATCTCGATGGCCGCGGGCGGCGTCGTGAAGCTCACCTGGCCGTTGCTGGCCAGCGTGACGGTGAGCGCGACATCGACGGCGCGCCGGCGCGCCGCATCCGCCCAGGCCGCCGCTTCCTCGTCCAGGTAGGCATGGATGGACACGACCGTTCCGATCGTGCTCGAGTGCACCCGATAGGCGGGGTCCAACAGCTCGTAGATGGGCGCCCCGTTGGCGTCGTTGTTGACCCGGCCCGGCTTGACGTTGTCGATCTCGCCGCACGCGATTGCCCGCGGGCGCCCCACGTCCGTCGCGGCCATGTTCGCGTAGAGCGAGGTGTTCAGGTAGCGGTTCGGGAGCCGCTCCAGGAAGATCGTCCGGGCGTCCTCCAGCTCGAACTGCCCCAGCGTATCAGTCACCGTCACCTTGCGCGTGAGCCAGAGGCGCGTCTCCATGTCCTCGGGCAGGATCTCGTTCCCACCGTCCAGGAACTTCCCACCCCATCGCACGAAGAGCTTCTTGTTGGGCACCTCGAACTGCGACGCCCAGGTCTCCAGCCGACCGTCCTTGTTCACCAGGGAGAGCGAGGCCGCGCCGGTCATCCACCGTTCGAAGAAGATGCCCAGGCGCCCCTCTTCGTGTGCCGGCACCGATTCAATGGCCAGCAGTGGCTCGTGGTACTCCCAGCGGTACACCCGAGAGATCCGGAGGTCATCGAACCGGATGGTGCCCGCTCGGCCGGCGAAAGAGTTGTAGGCGATGGCGCGCGCCGTTATGTGCCCGTCCGCGGGCGCGAGGAAGTAGAAGCTGAAGCGCCGCCAGGCCCCGGGCGTCTTCCGCAGCGGGAGCCGGGTGTTGGTCGTGGTCCAGTCCCGGCCATCGACGAGGGCATAGGACGAGCCCACCTGAATCTGGATCTGCGGTTCCAGTCCTGCCGGCAGGTCCTCGGACGTCCAATACGCTCCGGTGAAGACGTACATCTTTCCGCTGAGGGCGCTGGAGGCGCCGCCCCCTGCAGTGGTGGTCTGGGCGATCGCGCGGCCGCCACCGGCGTTCAGCACCCCGTCGAAGCGCACGGCGTTCGATCCCAGGAACACGACCGACGTCTCTTGCGTGGGCGCGTTTCGCCGCCGGCGCCGATCGTCTCCTCCGTCCAGTTGGTCAGGTTGGTGGCCGTGGTCCAGGCCTCGAGGCCGCCGTCCACGAGCTTGTTGGGACCGAGGACGGGCAGCGTCACTCCGCAGGTCCCGACGTAGAACGCCAAGATGAGCATCACGTTGGTGCTGGAAGGATCGCTGGAGTCGCTGAGGCGCACGTAGACCAGGTCGGCGACGGCGCCGGACAGGCCTGGCTCGGAGGCGTCGACATAGAACGTCCCGGGGTGGCGCCGCACTCGGTTTGGCTCTCGACCCTGACGAGGATCTCCGTCGCGAGCTCCACGCCTACAACCGCCGCGAACCTGCCTTCGAACTGTGACGCCTGGCCGGCGCTGCCGACGTACAGCGAACCGGAGACGAGGAGCCACCCCGTCGTGATCTTCCCCCACCCGCTGCTCTATGAAGGCGTGCCGCTGGCCCTGGCTCTCCTGGGTCAGATCGTCCAGGGTCCGCAGGTTGTCTCGTAGGCCAAACGCACCGTGGCCGATGTCCGACGCGACCACGGGCAGGCGCGGCATCTCAGTCCAGCGCCTCCGCGAGGCTCACGGGGATGTTCCACAGCGGGGTAGGGGCGGTCATGGACCACGAGACAGGGTCCCGCCGGAACACGTAGAACGTGTCGGTGGGGGTGGAGACTGGATCCCAGGCCACGAAGAACGTCTGCCCCGCCTTCAAGGTCTGCACGAGCGTCTCGAAGAGCGTCCGGTCTGCATCCGGCATGTCCTGCCATGTGAGCGTCCACACCCAACGCTGCGGTCCGTTCGTCGGCGAAGTGCGAGCCGTGCGTCCCGTAGCCGATTGGGGACAGCTCCTCAAGGGTCTTCGAGAAATCCTGGGAGTGGCAGTATGTCGCCTGCACGTAGGGGCTGACCGACCATTTGCCCACTTCGGCGTAGCCGGCGATGTTGGAAACGTCGTTGATGACGAGCCGCCAGATGCGCTGGGACGTGGCGTTGAAGAACGCGATCCGCAGCGTGGCATCCCCGGACAGGGCCTGGCTCACCGGGGGCACCAGGAAGAGGTCGATGCTGTTCCCCTCGAGCGTGAACGTCCCGCCGGCGCCGGCGTTGTGGTCCAGCACCGCCCCAGCCGTGATGCTGGCGGCGGCCGCGAGCTCGGCCTTGAGGAAGTGGCGGCTCTGGTAGCTCTGGTTCACGGCGGTGTAGTTCAGGGCGCCGGTCTTGTCGGTGAGCGTGAACCCCAGGTCGAGGAAGCACGAGGCGATCCGATCTTCGGCCGGCACTCCAGTGGCGCAGAGCAGTTGAAAGACCGTCGACCCGCCGGCCAGGGTGAAAGCTTTCGCCGACGTCGAGTAGCTCGCCGTGGTCGCGCCGAAGGACACCGCCGTGGTCGTATCGTTCAAGGCCATGCTCGGGTAGCGGCCCTTCAGGTACATCGTGATCCCGCGGCGCGTGGTCTGGTCCAGCGCGGTCGGGAAGATGATCACCTCGGCGATGTACCCCTTGAAGACCGCGGAGGGGTGGTTGCCGATGTTGAGGACGGCCGTGAGAACCGCAGCGGCCTGCGCGCCAGTCATGGCGATGCTGGTGGCCGCGGCGTCGTCCATATCATCGACCCAGGTCGATAAATTCGTCTGGTCGTAGCGCACGATGACGTGGTGCCAATTGCCGGCTCCGGCCACTACGGACGCGTCGATGGCGAACCGCTGGGTGCTGTCGTAAGCCTCACCCTGGAAGTTGTTGCCACCTACCCAGAGCAGTCCGAAGCGCTCACCGCCCGGGCCGGTCGCGTTGATGATGCCGTCGAGCGCGGACGCGTCGCTGTCGAGCCGGAACACAATCGAGATGGTGCCGATGCCGTTGGCTCCCAGGAACGTGCTCAGGGGGCCGCGGTGGAGAGGCGCATCGTCGTCGACGTGCCGTCGAAGTAGAAGGCCGGGCGGTTGTCCACCGCAGCCTGCAGCCACAGGGGCCGGTCCGCCGCGGTTGACTGGCTCGCGTGCCGAGTCCCGTTGCTGGAAAGATCCGTGGCCTGCGATGCCCTCCCGGCAACTACGACGACAGAGTCCCCGCGCCACCATCCAGAGCACGCCAGCGTGGCGCGCGGGTTGTAGCCGGCGTTGGTCATCGCGGTCGCGACCGCGGTGGCCATCGCCGCGCCGGTGGCGTAGGTGCCGGGGACGATGTGCCCGATCCGGAAGCCGTCGTCGGTCCTGAACGTGATCTCGTCGTTGAACCCTGCGACGATCGTCCAGCCCGTCTTGCTGCGCCACGGCTTGGAGCGGAGCGGGTCCTGGAGCCAGTGCCGCGGGTGGCTGGAGAGTTCCGAGCTCACCGAGACGGCGGTACTCGCGGCGCGTACATAGTTCGGATAGAGGAAGCGCGGGACGGCCACTACTACCTCACGATCGACGCTTCCCGGATGGGGAGCGCCCCGCGTCGATTCATGTTCACGATCGCGCTGCCGACTTCGCGCCCTTCAAGGATCACGTGCACGTGGACGACCTGGCCGCCGGCCGCGCTCATCGCCGTCCGCGCCGCCGCAGCGCCGATCTGATCCGCCAGCGCCCGAACCGGGGCCACGAGCTCACTCTGCCCGCCCTCCCCGACCAACACCGGCGTCCCACCCGCGCTGGCGGCCACGATCCCGTTCGCTGCCCGCGGCATGAAAGGCAGCACGACGCCACCATGGCCCAGCTCCTCCGCAATCCCGCCGCCGTCCCCGTCGCCGCCACCTCCATCGCCACCGCCACGGCTGCGCTGTTCGATGATCGGGACATGGATCGGCGGGACAGAGCCGGGAATCCCGCCCAGGGCCGCCACCAGGCGATTGATCGCATCGATCGCCCGGGACAGACCCTCGGTCAGGCTCTCCGTGAACTGGAGGCCGTCCAGGCTCTCCATCTTGTTGCCCGCGGCATCTGTGAGAACGCCCATCTCGGCCATCTTCTGGAGCGCGGGCCGCATGTTCTCCGGGATCGCCTGGCCGGCCGCGATAACGGTGTTGACGTAGTCGTTCATCGCAGGTGCCATCCGCCCGATCACGGTGGCGTTTTCGATGCCGGATGCGATCAGCAGCTGGTAGTCCTGCAGTAGCTGCGCGGCCTGCTTGTCGAGCTCCTGCTGCCTGAACTTCGGCCCGAGCTCCTCGATCGTGAAGCCGTACCGCTCCACGGCCTTCTGCAGGGCCTCGTGAGACTCCTCCCAGCCGGCCAGGCCCTTGGTCACCTGCTCGATGGCGGCCTGCAGGCCCTTGCGGCTGTCCTTCGCGGCGAATAGCGCATCGAGCGACACGCCAGCCGAGGCCGCCTTCTGGCGCAATGCCTCGACGCCGCCGGCGGAAGAGATGAACGCGTCCCGGAGCTTGTTGACCTCCTTCTCCTTCCCCCGAAGAGGTTCCCGATCAGGCCTCCGATCTTGCCCCCAGCATGCCGGCGAAGCTGCCTATGAGGGATCCGAGGCCCGGCAAGATGGTGTTCAGCGCCCCGCCCATGGTCTCTCCCACCTTCTTGCCAAGCGACTTAGAGAGGCTCTCTCCGACGGAACCTCCCAAGTGCGCGCCGATCGCCTTCCCGACGTCCCCGCCACCCTGCGACGCCTTCAGGATCACGTCGGGCAGGTCCTGCAAGGCAGTCTTGAAGTCGGCCTTCAATACGGTCGACCATTTCTTGAGATCAGGTGGTTTCGGCAGCGGAATCTCGGGAACCTTGATGACACCGCCGATCTTGGCCATCTCGGCGTTCATCGCGTCAAGCTCTTGGGTTACCTGTGGAATCGTGTCTTTTTGTAGCTTGTCAAGTATGTCGCCGAGTGAGATCGTTGGAGGAACTAGTGCCTCGGCATGTCCTGTGGCCTCACGAAGGGACTTTGCCCATTCCTCGCCCTGCTTTCCAGCCTTCTTTGCCGCCTCGGCGAATCCCTCGACCTCCTTCGCCGAGAGTGCGGTAGACCCGCCCATCCTCGAGATGACCTCGTCGAGTTCTGACAGAATCTTTGCGTTAGTCTCAAACTTCCCGACGTCGGACAGTGAGGCCTGAAGCTTGTCGATCGCCTCTTGGTGCTTCTTTGCCGCCTCGGTCGCCGCCTCGGTTGCCTTCTTGACGGCCGTGGTGCGTTCCTCCATGCCCTTGAGCATCCCTTGGATCGCCGGGCCGGCGTCTTTGTACCGTTGCTGGAGGTCTTTGACGCTCACCCCGAGCTCCAGTTGTCCCTCGATCTGCTTCTTGATCGCGCCCTCGTTGCTGGCCTTCATCTGCGCCTGGAATTCCTTGAGGCCGACCGTCGCTCCGGCCTGCTTGTCCAGCTCATCCTGGGATTGCGTCAGGCGGAAGATGGTATGGATCAACGAATCAGCCGCCTTCTGGACGGCGGGGAACGTGTTGAGCCACGAACCGATCGCCGTCCCGACGGCGAGGCCGGCTCCCGCCGCGCCGAGGCTGGCCGCGTTGAACCCGGCGGCGCTCTTGCTCAGGTTGTTGAGCCCGAGCTCGGCGACGTCGGCGACATCGTCCAAGGTACGCAACGCCTCGACCGGCAACCCGAACGCTGAAGCGGAGCGAGCCAGCGTCGTCGCTGTGCGACCGACGGCGTCCGCGAAATTGGCCGTCGTCTTGGCGCTGTTCGCTGCCTGCTGGTTGAACTGCTGGACGCCGGCCGTGCTCTTCTCGAGTCCGGTCTGGAGCGTGGCAAAGGCGCGATCGACGTCCGTCTTGCCGCGGATTAGCAGCTCGATCTCGGCGGCCATTGCCCTATCTCACGGCTTCCGCTTCCCGGCATCGCGCCGGACGTGCGGGAATTCCGCGCGCAACGTGCGAACGGCCTGGACCAGCTTCGCCGACTGACGAGCCAGGCCACCCGGGCGAGGCCACTCCGGAGGGCCGCTCGGATGCCCAGTTGTCCCATCGAAGCCTGAGGATTCGAGCCACCACGCGATCAGCTCCCTGATGTCCGGTGCGTCAGCCAGAAGCCGCGACGGGCAGACCGTCGTGACCAGCCGCGCGTCGCGTCCCCCGTCCCTCATCCTTGCCGGCGGCGAAGACTACGCGATCCCGGCGCGGATCGGCGTCACAGTTGAGGGCCCCGCTCCAACCCTCTCGCTCGGTGGGCTGAGCAGTCGAGTCGCCATTTCCCGTCTCCGCTGGCGATGACGTGGAGGGCGAGGCGGAGCCTTTTCCTCCTGGCCGGTCTGAATCGCAAGACCCTGAATCGCCCACAGGACGTCCATGACAAGACCGGTGGTCGCGATCCCATAGACGTCCTCACCGGTCCGAAGGGGTTCGCCCTCATCGATCTCGATCGCCGGGCCGTCCGGCCGGACCCACTTCTGAAAGCACGATGAGACGAACGAGGGATCGACCGTGGCGTAGATGGCCTGGATGGTTCTGGCCGCCGTCGCCTGTGGCTTTCAGGTTCTTGCGGAGCTCCTCCATGTGGCCGAGGAACTCCGGCGCCTCCAGGAAGCTGAGGCTCTTGACCTTGAGGCGCAGCTCTTGACCGGCGATATGGAACAGCTTCGAATGCCAGAGCTTCAGGGCCGACACGCCCACCTCCTCCCGATCAGACGTGACGCCAATTGTGGCGATGCACGATCTTGTGTACATGCGAACTGGTTACACTGAACAGCTTCGCGATGGCCGTATGCTTGAGGCCACTTGTCGCCATCTCCCGAATGCTCTGCACCTCAGCGAGCGTGAGACGACTGTTCCCGTTGAGTTCACCTCGATATCTCTCCGGGTACTTGGCCGCTCCGTTCCTTCCACCTCGCGCCAGCGACTGTGGGTGCAGCTTCGACCCATGACGCGCCCCCATGGCCTGACGCCTCTTGCTGACCATATCCGCACTGTTGTCGGCTGGCGTGCCCAGGAAAAGATGGGACGGGTTCACGCACGAAGGCCTGTCGCAGCGATGTAGAACGCACACCTTGGCTGGGATGGGGCCAAAGGCCAGCTCCCATGACACCCGGTGTGATTTCCTCAGCCGGCGCGGGGGAACAGGGTGATGACGCCATAACCGTCCCGATCACGCGCTCCCAGCCAGGGCCAGCAAGCTGAGTATCCTCTCTTGTTCACCCAGGACCAGAACCGTTCTTGAAGAGGCATCGCCATGACTTAGATGAAGCTCAAATACAGCTCATCATCGCCATTCACGCCGTAGCAGCGGCCGGACAGGTCCAGCGCCACCTCGTCGGCGATGTCGCCCACCTCGGCATCCGGGATGAACTTCGGGGTCCGCCACGCCACGATGCTCCCCGGGCTGACGCCGAGCTGGACGAGCACGTCGTAGGCCGTCAGCGCGTCCCGCGCTGTCGTAGTAGCCCTCGATGGTGCCCGTCTGCAGCAGGATCGAGATCGTCTGCGACACGTTGTAACGGCTGTTGTTGCCCGTGCGCTTCACGCCGCTCGGGAACAGGGAGCACGACTCGGTCTCGCGCAGCTCGATGCCGTTGTCGCTGTTCAGCTCCACTTTGGTGACGCAGTGCTTCGTGGCGCCGATCCAGATCTTCGATTCCGTCGGCACGAGCGGCAGGCCAGCCGTGACCGGGGTGGGCCTGGCCGCGGTGTGCGGCGCGATCTGTGCCCTCCCCGCTGAACGTGCACGTACCCACCGGCGTCTCGGGCGTGAAGTCGCACGCGAGCTGCATCTGCCGCGGCACGCACCCGCCCGCCTTCTGGCGGAAGTTGTCGCCGTCCAGGTAGCCCCACAGGTGCAGGGTCTTCAATGCGCTGACGCTGAACTCTGTACGTTGCACCGGGCACATAGACGTTGCAGTATCGCTGGCAGGGTTCGCCGAGAGGGCGCGGTCCAGCGTCACGGTGTCGGTCGCCCGAGAGACCACGAACCGGACCTCGATCCCGTTCGCGGCATCAACGTCCACGGCGATCAGGACGCCGCCGGTGGTCGGGATGCCGGATGTCGCGCCGCCGCCGCCCCCAAGGACCAGCGAGGTACCCGTCGATCCAATGCCCGTTATGGTGTGGCCCGTGGCGGCCACCTTGTTGCCGAGATGGGCCTCGAAGAAGGGGTCCATGTCCGGCGCCGTGGGCGTGGCCGCCACGCTGGCTGGGATGATGTCGCCCTCCACGGACCAGGTGCACTTCTCGCGGTACGCCCTGGGTCGTGATGACGGACGCCTGCGCCCGGTCCGCGTCGGTGTCCCGGTCGAGACGCGCCTTGACGCGCTGGAACGGGAAGCGGGTCTTGGTCTTGAAGAAGTCGGTCCCGGCCAGGGCCCTGGGCTCGTGCCGAACGCGCTCGAGCTGGGCCGCCAGCTCGTGATCCCTCGTCAACCAGGGTCCAGCCATGGCTCTACTCCTCCCGCGCCTTCAGCTTGGCGCACTCACGGCACAGCATACGTCCGCCCGTCCCTGGACGCCTGTTCTCGGGCTCGATGTTGTTGCCGAGGGAACACGCCGGCTGGTCGTGGTACACGCTGCCCGCGACTGCGTGCCAGAAGGCGGGCTCCTCGGCTTCCATGGCGTCGTCGGCTTCGTGCGCGAGCGACTCCGCCTCTCCCTCGAACTGGAACTGGACGTGGAACTCGACACGCAGGCCGGCCACGACGGCCAGCTCGACGCCCACATGCTCCGGGACCAAGGCGGGCACATCGTTCGTGGCCGGCCCGTACCCGGCGATCCACACCTCGTGCCCGGGCGCCGTCGTATAGACCTTGGCGGTCATCATCCCCTCCGGTACGTGCGGCGCTTCTTCCTCGCCACAGCACACCTCCCTATCCCCCGGCCTGCTCCTTCGCACGGAAACGCGCCAGGTGCCCCTGGAACTTCTCGGCCAGCGCGTCCTTGGGTGGAACCAACGCGCCCACCACATCCTCCAGCTCGCCCAACATCTCCTCGAGCTGTTCCACGCGCAGCTCCAGCTCGGTGACTCGCCTGGACAGCGCCGGCGGCGTGAGGCTCTGTCAACGGCGCCACCACGTCCTCGCGCGGGGTGTCGGGGAGCGTCAAGGCGTCTCCTGCACGATAGTGGTACGTCACCTGGAGACGCACGAACGCCAGCGCCCAGCCCTCGATGAACACGTCTCGTCGGCCCCTTCCTCGCTGGCCGTCAGGTCCAGGTCCGTTGAGATCCCTCAAGCTTCGGGTCCTCGCGGAGCTTCTTCCGGACGTCCCCCTCCATTCGCTCCTGGATGGTCCAGCGGATTGGCTCGTCGGCGGGGGTCACCACGAGGGCGTTCTCGGTGGGAGGGGTGAAGCGATGGAGCAGGGTCAACGTCAGGAAGGCGATGCCGCGCACGATGCAGCCTCGGCCCGCCATTGGTCCGCCGGTTCTCGTCCTTCCGGTCCGGGGGTGACCACGTAGAGGGTCTGGAGGCTCCCGTCGAGCAGCCGGTCGGTCACCGCGTGCGAGCGGATCACCCGGTCCGGGGTGTACCAGTAGGTGGCGCCACCATCCCCGAGATCTCCTCGAGCTTCGTCCTGATCGCCGCCCGCGATCTGCTCCGGCCGGGGCTCCGCCACCTACCGCGACTCCACCACTCGGTCCAGCTCCTTGGCCATCTCCTGGGCGAGGAGGCCCGCGTGGCGGCTTGCGGCGCGCTGCGCGAACGGGATCGCCGGCATGTTGGACCCGGGATGCCTGACCTCGCGGATGAAGATCGGCTTCCGCCGATCCGGAACGAGAGCCGGCTACCTTCCCGGGCCCGGATCACGTGCGCGCGCGTGCGATGCCCTTCTCCTGGATCGCTGCCAGCCCCTTGATCTTGATCGGCTGGACGAACTCGCCTTCGCGCTCGCGGAGCTTCGAACGGGAGATGAGCTTCCGCGCCCCCGAGGGCTTCTGGCCGAACAGGGTCCGGCCTATGCCGCGCTGGCGGAAGATCTCGATGGCAGATCCCTGGACTGCCGTCCTGACCCGGCGCAGGGCGCGCTTCATGCCCGAGCGGATCGCGCTCGGCCGCGTCTGCAGCCAGGCGCTCACGGGACCGGCGTCGAACTGCATCTCGAGGCATTTCAGGCCGCCTCGAGGGTCCCAGTCGCGTCTTCGCCCGTGCGCTCGAACTCGCCGCGGTTGTAGGCGTCGAGCTTCTCCTTCATGCCCGTGGTGAGCATCGCGGGCCGATCGAAACGAAGCTGCCCGTGGCGTCGCTGCCGCTCTGCAGGCCCGGGTGCATCCGGTCCTGCCTCGCGGTAGATCCACGCGGCCAGGGCGCAGGCGACTTCCTTGATGTCGTCGGGCACGCTGGCCGCGGTGAAATAGCCAGCGGAGTAGATGAGCCGCACCGAGCGGTAGGCGCTCAGCCAGGCGAACTCCAGTTGGCCGGACACGCGGGCGATGCGGCGCCGCTCCTTCCGCACCTGGAACGCGGTCCCCTCCGGGTCAGGGCCGTGGCAGCCGTGTACGTGGCGGCCACGTCCTCGTTCACCTCGCGCACCTGGCGCACCGGCCACTCGAGCGTCTTGATCTCGAACGCGCCCGGGTAGGGTGTGATGGAACTCGATGTACCCCTGCGAGCTGCCGACCTTCACGGTGCCGTCGCCCGTCGCTCCGGTGACCGCGGCTCCCGATATCGCGGTGAAGAACTTGACCCCGTGCTGGATCCGGCCGGCGGCGGGTCGAACACCTCGGTGACGCCCGCCGTGCCCGCCACGGTCCCGGTGACGGTCACCGTGCCGGAGGGTGACGCTGCCGTCGAACGTGACGATGAGGGTGCGGCCACCGCTGCCCGGTTGCGCGGCCACGGTCAGCGCTCCGTTCGTGCAGGTGGCGGACGCCACGATGTTGCCGTTGCCCTCCACCTCGCCCGGGGCGCGGTAGACGATGCGGCGGTCCAGATACTGCTCGATTCGCCGCGAGGCCCGGGCGATGCATTCGCGGAGGAAGTCGTCCCGCCCCGGCCCGGAGATGGGGTGGTAGCGCGTGAGCTCCTCGAGCGTGATCAGGTCGTGGGCAGCACTGCCTCGGCTCAGTAGCCCTTTCGCTTTGTCGGCGGCGCCGGAACCCGCCGCGGCGGCGCCTTTCTCTTCGCCATCTCAGGCCTTGCCGGGCTTGCTCGTCGCCGGCCTCGTCGCCGGCCTCTTCGCGTCCGCTTGCTTCCGTTCCGGTTCCCGGTTCCGGTTCCGGTTCCGGTTCCGGTTCGGGCTCGGGCTCGGGCTCGGGCTCGGGCGTGAATGCCTCCGCGTACCCTGTCCCGATGGCGCTCTCGGCCTCGGACTGGCCCATCTCTACGACGGCGCCGGCCTGGTTCCCACTGAGGATGCGTACCTTCATCACGCCTCCGGTTGCTGAAAGGCCCGGCGGGGATCCATCGCCCCGCCGGGCCGGAAGTCGCCTGGATGGGCGTTCAGTCCGCCAACGGATTGAACACCGTGGCGCCCTGGTGGCTGTGCTGGACCAACAGAAGGGCGGACGTGATGTTGGCCAGGTTGCTGGCGCCGGTCGAGACGGCGATGCAGTCGAAGTTGCCGGCGGTGTCCAGGACCTTCGCGGGGTCCAACTCGAAGATGACGATCTTCTTGCCGAGGCCCGCGTCGGTGGTGGTAGGTGGCGGCCTCGAGCTGCGCCGTGAAGACGGTCTGGGTGTCGTCCAGCTTCGTCCAGATGCGAGCCGCCCTGATGGCCTTCGACCCGGTGCCGGCCACGGCCGTCGCCTGGAGCGGGCTGAGCAGGATGGGGTGGCGTTGGCCTGGTTGATGTGGCAGACGATCCACGCCCTGACCGCGCCCTTTCAGGCTCAGATGGGCCGAGGTGCGTCCGGCGGCGTCGGACGCCGGCTCCAGGAGGTTGTAAGGGGTCACGTTCTGCGGAATGTTGAGCTGCATGTGGTTCTCTCCCTTACCTGGTAGCGAGCGTGATGAAGGGGCTCTGCGTGGCGGAGGCGGAGCCCTTGTAGGGCGTCAGGGCCAGTCTTCCAGGCCGGCGCCCCGTTGATCCGATAGGTGAAGCGGAAGGTGTTCTCCCCATAGAGGAAGCGCACGTGGATGGACTCCGCGGTCTCGAGGGCACCCTTGCGGATGAGCAGGTACTCCGAGAGGTCGCAGAGGAGGATGTCCCCCTTGGTGCCCAACGCCTCGGCCTGCTCGATGGGGATCACGGGCTTGCCGAACAGGGTGTCGAACTGCTGGCCCGCCAGCCCGTTGGCGGGCATGTAGATCGGAGCGCCGCCCACGTTGTCCGACCCGGCCGCGTTCTTGATCTTGACGACCATCAGGGAAGCTGAGTCTCCAGCTCCTGGTTGATGTACCAGACCGACCGGGGGCGGTTGCGGGCCCGGAGGCGCGCGCGCATGTTGATGACGTTCTCGGACACCAGCGTGGCCGCGAGCTGGGATGTCTCCTTCGCCACGACAGCGAGCGCGCGGGGAGTTGAGCAGGCCCAGAGCCTGGCCGGCGCCGGTCCCGCGCACGATCTCGTCGTCCACCCGGAAGCTGAACTCGAGGCGAAGGCCGTCTGGATGATCTGCCCCAGGCTCACCGCGTCGCGCATCGCGCGGTCGGTGGTGTAGCAGATGCCCATCAGGTCCTCGAGCCGGATCTCCAGCATGCCGAGCTTCGGCTGGACGCCAGTCACGGTGTCGGCTTCCGCGCGCCGGTACACCTGGACGCCGCCCAGCGCGAGCCGGTGGCCCGGGAGGTCTGTCGATGTGGGGAGCTCGATGCCGTCCGAGCCCTCGCCGATGTCGATCAGGGTGCAGCGGTTCGCCAGGACCGACTCCTCCATGGCGCGAGCCAGGAGGCCGTGCTGAAGTCGGTGCGGACCAGGAAGCCGCCCTCGGAGCCGACGCTGGTGTTCATCCCGCTGGCGGCCGCCTGGAGGCACCATGAAGAGCCGCGGATCGACCGGCCCGCCCTTTGTGACCGTGGCCACCGCCTGCAGGAAGGTCCCGAACGGCGTACTGGACCCCGCGCTCGGTGGAGCAGTCGCCCCAGGGTTCTTGCTCCCGCCCAGGCGCGCCGAGGGAGGCCGCACCTTGCCGGTACGTGCCGGCTCAGTCACCTTCCGGCCGATCGATGGCCGGGGCGTCGGTGCGGTCCCAGGCCAGGGCCTGCTCTTCGAGCTCGGATGGTGGCCGTGATCTGGTCGATCTCGGCCGTCAGCCGGGCCGCGGTCTCGCGCTCGTCCGCCGTGAGGGCGCGCTTGTCCTTCGCCGCGGCTGCCAGGACTTCCTTCACCTGACCGCGCCTGTCGCCGAGGTCTACTTCCAGCTCCTTCAATCGATCCACCGCCCGCCTCCCGGGGCCGGTGGGAAAGCAAAAGCGCCCCGCCGGCGACTCTGAAAGTTGGATGCCGAACAGCAGGGGCGCCTGGTGGCGCTGGCGCGCTGCATGGTTCGGCGGTCGGGAGGCGGTTGCCACGCTGGCGCGACCGGAACCCTACGTCGCGGTCAGAGTAGCACGGGTGTCAACAGCTTCCGGGCGCATCCTCTCAACTCCGGCTCCATCATCCTGGCCGGCCTCACCATCTGCACCCGCCATGTAGCGCGTCAGCTCCGGATCCGATCGCTGAGCCGTGAGGACACGACCGCGAGGCCCCTCTCCCTGCGCGCGCGCGACCGCACGACCGGTCCCGCCCGCGTCGCTTCTTGCGGGCGAGTCGCAGGTCCAGCAGCGTGCTCTTGACCATCACCATCACTTCGCGCCTCCGATCGACGCGAACAGCGCCTCGGGGTGCTTGTGCGCCGTGGCGCACGGAAGCTCTCCTCCACGATCTCCTGGAGGGCCGCGACGTCCTCGAACGTTTGGCACCTGAAAAGCGCCTTGCTCAGCATCACGAGCTGCGTCCGGCGGTGGCCCCGCCAGCACCTCGGGAGCGAGGTGGCCCTGCGACGCCTCCTGGTTCAGGGATCTATTGGCCGCGATCGTGTCCCCTCAATTGACATCCGCGCCACCATGACGGTCGCTCGCGTCCATCTCCTCGCAGATCATGTCCGCCCGGTCGATGCGGCAGGCGAGGAGGGTCATTCCGGCCGCGTGGATCGCCGCCAGCTCCTTGGGGAGAGCGGCGGCGGCAGGCGCCTCGTAGGCGTACGAGGTCGGCGCCTCGTAGACCACGGCGGCCACGGCGAGCACGCAGCCCAGGGTCAGGAGGGCGGGGGGAGGAGGGACGCCGTAGGCTGGTGGAGGCAGGACGCGCCGTAGGCTGTGCGCGGGCTTTCGCAGCCGGCCGCGTTGCGCAGGTCGAGCAGGGCCGATTCGAGCGCGGCGCACCGCTCCAGGGTCTTGGCCTGCTCCTCTTCGAGCAGGACCATCTCGTCGTGATCGTAGATGTCCTCGGTCCGCATGTGCTGTCTAGTACCTCCGGCCGGGCCGTAGTGCCCAGCGTAGTAGTCGTATCCACGGTGCCGACGCCGGAGATTGCGACGCGACCGCGCCCGCTCGTTACGTGACCCTCCGTCCGACCATCAGAAGCGAAGACAACCATGGCGAGCACGGCGTCTTCGGCTGTGGCGGCAGACGCGCGCCCAGCCGCGCGGCTCCGCTTCGACCGCCGCCACGAAACGCTTGGCGTGGCCGGAGATTTTCAGCGGCATCGGCGGCGGCGAGAGATCGCGTCCATCATGAGACTTCGCCTGCGGGCGCCGTGCTGCCCTTCGGCCCAGATGACGGCCACCGCATACCGACGTCGTTGACGCCGCCGCACGCGAGGGTGCGCTCGAAAACGCCGGATGGGTACACCCACATGGCCGGCCCTGCATGGCCCACTGGCGCACCTCGTCGGCATCCTGGCTGATCGACCGATGCGCGGCGTCGTGTTAGCCTTGATCGGCGTGCGGTCTTCTCGGTCCATGTCCTGTGCTCACCTCCGCATGCTGCGAGATTAGCGCAACGGGTTGCGCTGAACGTCAACCCAACTTCTGTAAACCGACCGGTCGGTTGACGCGCCTCCGACCGGTTGCGCTAGCGATCTGGGGCTATATGGAGGACGAATGAACGTTAAGGAGATGGCCGGGAAGGGAGCCGTGCCGGGACGGGGAAGGCAAAGCGTCGCGGCGGCGCTGCCCACTACAGAAAGCTGGCGCTCCTGGCCGCTGCCGCGGCGCAAAAAGGCGCGGGCCGCCGCCGCGCTGGAGCAGAAGAGGAGCGATTAGCGGCCGGCGGCTTTTCGTCGCCGCGATGACGTCCGAGGTTTCGCCCGTCCGCCGCCTGGGGCTCAGAAAGCCGTGGATCGACCAGCCCGCCGTTTTTGACCGCGAACACGGCGTGCGAGGAGAGGCTCGAACGCCAGCCTGGACCCCGCGCTCGGTGGAGCAGTCGCCCCGAGGGTTCTTGCTCCGCCGCTTGGGGCTACTCATCCTCCTCCGGAAAACAATGGCGGTACCGCGCGCAATGACAATCCGGGCAGTCTGGCAGATGAGGCACGAAACACGTAGTCGCTCGGGAGTCGCGGCGGATGCTAGGCAATCTGACGGATGAGTTCCTCCATCAGGTCCGCCGGCACGAGCCATCCGCCGTGAACGGCTCTGTTCATCGGGCCTCCTAGATCTTGATTCCGGCCAGAGCCGCCAACGCCGCGAGCTCGGCAGGCATCGGCCTCCCGTGCGTGCCTCCATGCGTAGCGCCCCCAGCCCGGCGGCCCATGGCCAGTTCGGCCAGCACCTGGTCCATCGTGGCCGCGATCCCGCGAGGCCCGCCGCCTGGGCTGTCCTTCGCCGTGAAGTGGCGCCCTCGCCTAATACTTGACGGTAGGGGCGGACACGCGCCGACCCTAGCGATATAGCTCACCATCAGCTCACCGTAGTAGTCCACCTATCTGCTGGAGGCCGCCGGGCCTCGTCGCCCCGGAAGGCTTCGACGTCGATTCCTCCGCCTTCCGCCGGCCATATGTGCGATCTCCGTGACCGTCAGGCCTTCCTCTCCAGAGCCTTTGGCTCGTCCACGTGCGTCACGATCGCGCCGATACTGCCCGTGATGGAGGATGGCGTGGCCACGATCTCGTCCGCTTGCGAAGCCAAGATGGTATGCCGCTGACGCTGCCACTGGGTTCGCCACCGCACCATGGGCTTCCCCGCGTGCCTTCCGGATCGCCGCCGCAGCTTCAGGCACCCGTACACCACACCGCCGGGGCCGTCCACGTTCGGGACGGCAGCGGCCCCGATCGAGGAGCTCCCGACATCGCAGCCTGCACCGCCTCCGGCCAGGATCTCTGTACTCGTACCCCGAAAGGCAGCGTGAACAGGCTCGGCTTCCTGGCTGATGAACCCGGCGACGTTGATCACGGCGATATCGTCCCACGGCTTTACGGGCGGGGGCGAGCTTGACGCAGCCTCGGTCGACCGCAGCTGCGCCAGCGGCGCGCAGGATCCCACGCGTGAGCGCGGACCTCCGCCAGCCAGCGCCGGAAGCACTCGGGCTCGATCGCGAGCACCTGGTCCGGCTCCGAACACCTATGCATTGAGGCACCTCCGGTGAGGGCCAGCTCGGCGAGCGGGCCAGCGCCGTCCAGCGATTCAGGCCAGCGGGGCCTTGAGTCAGAACGTGCTTCCGGCGCGCCTCACACCATCCTTCGCGATCTGCCGCGAGCAGACCATGGCTGCAGCCACGCGCCCGGCGCGAACGCTGCCGTAGAAGGCCGCAACGCCGGGCGCCACGCCTGCGGGTTCCCTGCATGCTCCTGGCCGAGCGTTGCGAGGCTTCCCCGCTCCTCGCCCAACAGCTCCGCGACGGCCTGTTGCGCGCCAGAGCATGAACCAATGCCAGAGCACGCCCCTCCGGTCCGTCGTCCTGTGGCTCGTCGTCCTGTGGCTCGATCTCCGGGTGGCGGGGCTGGCCGGTGCCGGCGTGGGGGGATCCGGCGGCGTGTTCGGTTGCACGTATTCGTCGCCACCCTCCGCGGGTTCCGCTCGAGGGCTCGCGGCACTCGTTCGGGTTCAACACGCCCTTGTCGATCAGGATGCCGAACACGTCCGCCTGGGTCTTGGCGTCCATCCGGAGCAAGGCGTTGACGTTCATTCGCGGATAGAACCGCTCGGGGCTGGACCACGAAGGTGAACTGGATCGAGCGCTCGATGAGCGTGATCCACGGCATCAGGGAGTAGATGAGGAAGCCAAGCCCCTGCTGTTCGATCCCAGTCCCCACGGTGCTACGCTCAACATCACCGACCATGTATGGGCGCACCCCGAACCAACGCGCGATCTCCGCCACCGAGAACTTCCGCGAGTCCAGGAACTCCGCGTCTTTCAGGGTCATGCCTGATCGGCGAACTGCATGCCCTCCCACAGCACGGGGATGGTTTCGGTGCCGTGCTCCCCGCCGTACCGGCGAGTGAACGACGACGACATCTCGTCCGCGGTCCCCCTGCTTCAGCGTGCGGGGGTGCTCCAGGATCCCGGTCGGTTTCACGCCTCGCTCGAAGAACCGCGACGCGTGGCGCTCCGCAGCCAGGGGACACGCCGAACGAGTCGCTGGCCACGTCCACGGGACATGCCCTTGAGGGGCCGTCAGTGCTCAGCCCCTGCAGATGCCAGATGTCGACGCCGCCGATGAGCGGGACCGGGCGGAGATCCGATCCGGTGTACGTAGCGGAGGCGACCGTCCGCGCAGCTCCTCCGGCCTCAGATCCGGTCGGATGGAGCCGGAATGAGCTAACCTACCACCGCGTCCCATGGTGCCCTGGACGGTCTGCGTGAGGCGTTCTGGCGCAGGACCAGGTGGAAGCACCTGGCGCCAGAACTCGAAATCCGACTGGCGGCTGTTGGGAAGCGAAGCCGATGATAGAGGTCGAGCGGGTGCTCGGGCGCCGACCTCCGGCCGGGTCCAGGCGCTCGTACATGCCCTTGGGGAACATCGCCAGAACGTTGGCCGGGATCGACACGCACCGGTAGACGGCGGACGCCTTCGCTGACGCCGTCCGCAGACACCAACACCCCGGCCCGTGACAGGGCGCCCGCGGAGATGTTGTGGTAGCGATCATCCAGCGGATTCCCGGACGGAGCGCCGTCACCATAAGCCGCGCGCGGCAGCCCCGATCAGCCTCGAGATGATGCTGATGCTCACTCGGTGGTCCTCCACGGGGAAGCAGCCAGCACGGCAGTGCGCCAGCCAGCACCATGGCCGCCGGGCGCGACCGCATGGCCACGCCGCCCACCGCCAGGCCGTAGCCGGCCAGGGCGGCCAGGAGGTCAACCCCTCGAGCGGGCAGCCTCACCATGCGTCGATCAGCTCCTGTGGAGGCTCGTCGGGCCGGCTTCCGTGCCGCGCGCTGTTCAGCTACACCGACGGCGGCTCGCAGTCGATTCGCGCGTCGCCAGGTCCAGCATCATGACCAGGGGTGATCCCGTCGATCTTCTCCGCCGACCGTTCCCGGTCCGGCTTGATCTGGGAGTTCTGGCCCGTACTTCACCGCCGTTCAGGCCATCCATCGGAGCACAGGGTTCCACCGTGCCGGATGCTCCCTTCCTTCACCCGCTTCTCAAGCTCCTTCGAGGGCGCTCGCATGGCCGACATGGTCTGGGGAAGTCCACAACTCGGTCTTCGCCAAGGGCGTCCTTCAGGTGCGTGATGAGCTGGGTCAAGTTCCACCTGTCGAAGAGCCAGCTTGCCGAGCTCGTTGCCGCAGAGCTCCTCTGCACCTGCTCTTCGATCAGGTCGTAGTCCATCGTGTGCCCGGCGTGACGCCCAGCGATCCCAGCCCTCGTCGGCCCACTGCCGGAGGAGCGACAGGCGGTCGCGCTCCGCTTTCGGCCCGCTGCCCTGGGCCGCGAGGGTGTCCTCAGGGAATCCCAGAAGCGCAGCGCGCATCCAGCGCGCCTTTTTCGTCCGGCCCGAACAGCGGCCCGAACGCGAAGAGGTCCTGGGTGGCCGCCCCGTCGAGCGCGGCCATGCACGGCCGGCCGCGGAGCTTTATTGCCTCAGCGCTCCACCTTGCCGGTGCACGCGTCCCACTGCGCCATGTCCAGCCATCTATACCTGCTGCTCGGTCCAGATGCTGAAGATTGAGGCTGGCTTGACGATGTTCTCCCTTCGAGCGGCATGCCACGCGGCCTCTTGCACCTGTTCCCGCAGGTAGGAAAGCGGGAGGGTGACGCGCCGAGGCCGGGTTACGCGGCTTCAACCACACCACGCTCGTCCTGCCGGAAGTCGTACCCCGCTTCGTCCAACGCGCAGGCCGCAGGCCGAGACCGGGCGTCGTTCTGTACGGTCCCCTGGAAGCACCTTCACCTGGAGTAGTCGTTGGTGCGCCCAGCACGTAGAGGTCAGGTGTCGAACCCGCTGTTCGTGATCTCGAAGATCAAGGGCGTTGCGGCGGTTCTTCCGATGCCCGGCCCCTGATCTTGTGAAGTATCGACAACGAGCGGCGTGGGGTGCTCGTGCAGCTCGTCGATCGAGGCCGATGTGGATCTCGCAGCACGTCCGAGCTGCTTGCGCTCGAGGAGACCGGGCGAAAGACGGCGTGCTGGGCGGGGATCGGGGCTGCCGGCTTGGATGTCGATCAGCTCAGCAGCGAGCTCGGGCTCGGCCTCCACCATTCGGGTGGCCAGCGTCACCGAAGACAATCTTAGCCTGGTCCCGGGCCGTCGCGTTGCCGGCGCACCTCGGGGGCCGGCTCCCGTCCGCGAGCATCCCATAGAGGCCGACGCCCGGCAGCCGCGGGCGTTTTCCCGGACCCCTTCCCCATCTCGACGTAGGCGTGGAGGCGGCGGAAGCCCATCCCGCCCCGTACCACCCCCGAGGACCGACCCGACGACGAACTGCTGATGGGCGCTCGAGGCCGGAACGGGCGCCCCGTCCTCAGGCCGGAGCGTGGTCGGATAGAAGTCGATGGCGCGTCGAGCTCGATTCCTGGTCTGATCCCACATGAGCTCCGAAGCGTCTTCCTCCGCGCAGGTCGCCCGGAGGTGCCGCACGCGCAGAAGCCCCGAGCCGCGTTGCGGCCCGGCCAGCACGGTCGGCCCGCCTTCACGTCGACGCGCGTAGGCGGTGACCGGGTCCCTGGTCGTGGGCTTCCGCGTGACGGTCTACGAGGCGTTTCGCGCCACTCATCAACCCTTCGAGCTTGCTCTGCGGCTGGGCTTCTCGACCTCAGCTTCACGCGGCTGGACGGATTGACATCCGAACCGCTCCTCGAGCTGCCGGATCTCGGCGAGGAAGGCGGGTCCGATGGGAGGCGGAGCCCCGTCTCGGGGTCCAGCATCTTCGCGCGGCTGTCCTCCTCGGCCCACAGGCGGCACGAGGCGCCCGAAGGCGCGGGCGTCCACCTCCGTCAGGATGCCCAAGCGCCGTCAGCTTCGGCGCATACGTCTTCCAGTTCTTCACCGCCACCGGGTCGCCGAGCAAAGCCTCCGGCATCTCTCGCGCCTAGCGACGGCGGTTTCGCTCCTGCGTGTTCAGCGGCCGCCGGCGGGGTTCCCTGCAGGAGCTTCAGCGCTGTCGGCTTCGGCGGCCGGCCTGCCATCAGCGGGCGCCTCCCGGCGCGCTGCCACGCTGGTCAGGATAGCCTGGGGCCTTGCTCACGATCGCTCGCCGCCGTCGTCTCGGGCAGCCCGATAGCAATGTTGCACCGGGTGGCAAAGAATTCCTCGCACCACCCTCGGAACCTGGCAGATGGTCAACAACACAGGCAAGCCCCATCAGGCACGGCAGGGCTCGAACGGCGCGTCGCATATCGCACACCTGCGATTCTGCGTGGCGATGAGGGGCCCGCACTGCTCTAGCCGTCAGACCGTACTTCCGGATGAACCTATATTCGGCCTCGGCCCGCGCCTTCTGGCAGGCGTCGCGTGACGGCGCTGGACCCGCGCCGTGCCGTGGTAAGAACTGATCTGGCCTTTATCGACCACGGTTGGCAACATGAGCTGGCGATGGCTGACGCATGAGATCGAGTGTCATCGCGCAGCCCCAGGATTTCGCGCCCGAAGGGATTTCGCGACCACACGCACATGGCGTATGCGTAATA
>ERZ1370068.6914-contig-5866_pt1 | contig 26467 bp, 37 predicted proteins | sample MGYA00561227_ERZ1370068 | MGnify/ENA primary metagenome ERZ1370068 (study PRJEB38410, sample SAMEA6850437) | metagenome | study: Metagenomic assessment of the ecological functions of the soil: analysis of the soil microbiota associated with the...
GTGCTCCGCGGGCACCGGATGGCGGGCGCCGATGCAGGACGCCCCCGTTCGACGGCGTGGAGATCCCCTCGAGGCGGGAACGAGCGCGAGCGCCCAGGCCGTCATCACCGGGCAGCCCGTGCTCGTCAACGACGTGGACCAGGCCACCGAGCCCGTCCACCGGGCGCTCGTCCGCGCCCATCAAGTGCGCAGCTTTCGTGGTGGTGCCGCTGCGCGTCCGCGAAGCAGGTGTTCGGCGTGCTCTCGGTGACCGCGGCGGAGGCGGGGCGCTTCGACCGGGGCGACGTGGATCTGCTCTGACCGCGGTGGCGAGCCACGTGGCCCTCGCCATCGAGAAGGCCGAGAGCTTCCAGACCATCGAGGATCTCTCCCGGGCCTCGAGGACAAGGTCCGGGTCCGCACCGAGCAGCTCCGGACCACCAACGAGGAGCTGCGGAGCGCCTACCGCGATCTCCAGGCCACCCAGGCTCCAGCTCATCCAGCGCGAGAAGATGGCCTCGGTCGGACAGCTCGTGGCCGGAGTCGCCCACGAGCTCAACAACAATCCCATCGGGTTCATCTCTTCCAACGTGGCTACTCTCGCCGACTTCGTCCGGCGCCTGCGGAGCATGCTCGCGACCTACCAGGAGACCACGCTTCCCGAGGCGGAGCGGTCCCGGGTCGATGCGCGGCGGCAGGAGCTCCAGGTCGACTACGCGCTCAAGTATCTCGACGCGATGATCTCCGGCATCCGTGAGGGCGCCGACCGGACCCGCAAGATCGTCGGCGACCTGCGGGTGTTCGCTCGGACCCCGGACGACGTGTGGCAGCCGGTCGACCTGCACGAGGACCTCGACTCGAGCCTGACCCTGCTGGAGCCACCTGCTCAAGGATCGGATCACGGTGATCCGGAGGTACGGAGCGCTCGGCCCGGTGGAATGCGTCCGGTCTCAGATCGACCAGGTCTTCCTGAACGTGCTCGCCAACGCCGCCCACGCGATCCGGGGCCGGGCACGATCACCATCGAGACGCGACGCGAGGGATCGATGGCGGTGATCGACATCGCCGACACCGGCCCCGGATCGCGCCCGACGTGCTCGGTCGCGTCTTCGATCCGTTCTTCACCACCAAGCCCGTCGGCGAGGGCACCGGGCTCGGTCTCTCCATCAGCTACGAGATCATCACGAAGCATGGTGGAGAAATCCGGGCCGACAGCCCCCGCCGGCGGCGCGGTGTTCACGCTGCGGCTCCCGGTCGCCCGGGCCCGATGATTCGCCGGCGCGAACCCGGCGGATGACACGCGTGGTGGACGCGCATATCATCGTGGGCGAGATACGCCGGAGGCCCCGTGGACGAGACGACGATCCTGATCGTAGACGATGAGCCGCGCGTGCTGGACTCCCTGGAAGCGATTCTCGCCGCCGAGTTCCGGGTGCTGCGCGCCGGCCACGGCGAGGAGGCCCTCGCGCGCCTCGCCGACGAGCCGGAGGTCGGCGGTCATCGTGACCGACCACCGGATGCCCGGGATGACCGGCGTGGAGCTGCTTCGCCGGAGCCAGGAGCAGACGGATGCGATCCGCATCGTGCTGACCGCGTATACCGATGTCGACAACCTCATGGAGGCGATCAACACGGGGCGGATCTACCACTTCATCCCCAAGCCGTGGGATCCCAACGAGCTCCTCGTCATCGTGCGGCGGGCCGCCGAGCGCTGGCGCCTCGCCCGGAGAGAACACCCGGCTCCGCGACGAGCTGGAGCTGGCCTATAACGCCCTCCGGCGCGAGACGGCGGCCGGCCGGAGAGAAGCCGACGTCGTTCGACGGCCTCGTCGGCGCCGATACCGGGCTCCGGCCCGCGGTCGAGCTCGCCCGCAAGGTCCTCGACGCGGAGACCACCGTGCTCCTTCTGGGCGAGACCGGCACCGGCAAGGAGCTCTTCGCCCACCTCATCCACGTCAACGGGCCGCCGCCGCGCGAGGCCGTTCGTGGCCGTCAGAGCTGCGGCGCCCTGCCCGACACGCTGCTCGAGTCGGAGCTCTTCGGGCACGACGCGCGGCGCCTTCACCGGCGCGCACCGGCGAACGGACGGCCTCTTCGAGGAGGCCGACGGCGGCACCATCTTCCTGGACGAGGTCGGCGAGACCTGCCCCGCGATGCAGCCGCGCCTTCTGCGCGTGCTGCAGGAGGGCGAGGTGCGGCGGGTCGGCGGCTCGGGAACCCGCCGCGTGGATGTCCGCGTCGTCGCCGCCACCAACGCCGATCTCGAGGCCGACGTGGCCGCCGGCCGCTTCCGGCGCGACCTCTACTACCGCCTCAACGTCTTCCCCATCCGTCTCCCGCCTCTCCGCGAGCGCGCCGAGGACATCTCGGCGCTGGCCGACCATTTCCTGCGCCAGGCCTGCCGGCGGGCGCGGCGAGCGGTGCCGGCGGTGGGACCGGAGGCGCTGGCAGCTGCTCCGGGGCTATCCCTGGCCGGGCAACGTGCGCGAGATGGAGAATGAGCTCGAGCGCGCCGTGGCGCTCGCGGACGACGGCCGCCCGCTCGGACCGGCGCACCTCTCCGGAGCGCATCGCGGGAGGCGCCGCCGCCGCGCTGTCCGTGCGCACGCTCAACGAGGCCGTCCGAGGCGCTCAAGCGCCGGATGATCGAGGACGCGATGCGGGAGTGCGGGTCGAAGACCCGCGCCGCGGAGCGGCTCGGGCTCACCCGCCAGAGCCTCCAGCAGATGCTGCGCCGGCGCCACCCCTAGTGGGCTACTTGGGCACCATGCCCGTTGAAGCGGGGCATGACCTCCTTGGCCAGCAGCTCCATCGAGTGGTGCCAGGCCTTGGGGTTCTCGCTGTAGTCGAAGCAGAACACGAGCAGCGTGCCGAAGCCGCCCACCTCCTCGTAGAGACGGTTGAGCTTGTCGGACACGGTGGCCGGCGAGCCGATGAGCCAGTTGTGCCTGGCGCAGTACTCGGGCGTCACGTCGGAGTCCGGCACCGACGGGTCGTGCTTGAGATACTCGGTGAAGCCGAAGGCGGCCAGCAGCGGCAGGAAGTACTCGGTCATCATGCGGCCCATCATGCCGCCCGCGGAGAGGCGCAGCGCCTCCGCGTCGGTGTCGGCCACGAAGACCTCGCGGACCATCCGCCAGGTCGATCGCTGGGGCGTGCGGCTTGCTCCGCGCCGCGCCCTGCTCCACCGCCTCCCAGTGGCTCGAGACGTAGCCCGGGTTCAGGTTGAGGCTCATCGGCCAGAACCCGCGCTCGCCCGCCAGCTTGAGGCGTGTCCGAGCCCTTGCTGAGCCCGGCGACGCCGATCGGCGGATGCGGCTTCTGGAACGGGACGATGTGCGGCTTGAGCGTGTCGAACATCGTCCCGGTCTTGGTCACGTGCCAGTACTTGCCCTTGTAGTCGAACTGGGGCTCGTCGCTCCACAGGCGCAGGATGATGTCGAGGGATTCGCGCGTCATGTCCCGGTTCTGTCCCGACATGCCGTCCACGTTGAACAGGCCCAGTCGCTCGGCAGCCCGCTCGCCGCCACCCCGAAGTTGAGCCGGCCCTGGGCCAGATGGTCGAGCATGGCCACCCGATTGGCCAGCTCGGCCGGGTGGTGGAACGGCATCAGGAAGCCGCCGGGGCCGATGCGCATGCGCTTGGTCTGCAGCAGCGCCTGGGCCACCAGCAGGTCCGGCGAGGGGTGTGGCTCCCAGGGCGCGGTGTGGTGCTCGCCGATCCAGGCCTCGCTGAAGCCCAGCTCGTCCGCCCAGCGCAAGCTGCTGGAGATCCCACTGGTGCCCGTCGAAGAGCTTCCGCTCGGGCGGGTGCGACGGCATCGTGAAGAGACCGTAGTCCATGGCTTGCCTCCTGAGTGTCTGCTTGCTCTGCGACCCCATCCTCTCAAGAAATGGGGCTCGGGAAACCTGGGGCGTTTCGTGTCAGGGGCTCACCTGCGTCTCGAGCATCGCCATGTTGTTGTCGAAGGGCACGAGGTTCATGATCGGCACGCGGTCGGCCGCCGCGAGCAGCTCGGTGAGCGCTTGATCTTGCGGGCATTCGACGATCACCAGGATCGCCCAGGCTCCCGCTCGGTCGGGCGTCCACGCGAACGGGCCGGCCACGACGCCCGGATTCGGCACGGCGGGCACATCGGCCAGCGCCGGCGCCGCCGAGACCAGGGGCGACCAGTCGACCGGCCAGACACGTCCCGCCCCGGGTGGGGCGACGAACGCCCTGACCGTGACGGGGCCCGGAGCCGGCCCCGCCCAGATTCTTGACCGTCAGCGAACACCTGCGCCGGGGCTCCGACCTGGAGCGAGACCCCGCTGGGCGCATTCGGTGGGCTGGGCGCCTGGACCGACACGCCGGGCGCGCCACCGTGATCGTCCATCCACAACGGGTCGTCGAAGGTTGGGTTGCTCTTGGGAGAGCCATAGCCACCGTGGCGGCCGTCGTCGATGTACACGTCGATCGGTGGAGGCACGAAGTCCGGGAGCGCCCGCCGGCTGAAGGCGTCGAAGATCACCTTGTAGTGGAGCCCGTTGGGATAGCGGGCTGGCCCCCAGCGTCGAGCCAGCCCGCCAGATTGCTATCCGCCCCCAGGATCTGCTGCGCCATCAGCGTGGCGGTATCGGCCATGCCCGGAAGGCCGGTCACGTTCTGCGGAGGAACACCATAGTTGGCCATCAGGTGGAGCCGGATGATGAGATCTCTCGCGCGCACTCTTGATCGGAGCCTGCTTTCGAATCGCCGCCGAGCTTGCGGTAGATCTCGAAGAGCGCGGCCGGACCACACTTGCCCCGCTCGTACGCATCCATTTGACCCCACGTGGGAGCATCGAAGCGGGTGGCGACACGGCACGAGCGCTGGTGGCCCGCGGACTTGCCCCCAGAGGCCCCAGAGGCCGCGGGTCGCCTGCGGGTTCTTGTGCGCATCGTCATAGTAGACGGCGGCGAGGAAGTCGGCGAAGCCCTCGGGAACGCCGCTGCTCGAGGTGCCGGCGGGCGAGCCCGGGAGCGCTTTATCCTGGAGAGCATGGCCGAGGCTCGTGGAGCACGATGGTGGCGTCGGAGGCGTCCGGGGCGTTGGGGGTCTTACCTTCACCGAAGATGATCTCGGAGGCGGCTCCGATGGACTGGTCATCGCCACCGTAACCCTGCGGATCCACCGGGACCACGAAGTCCGTCAGGCCGCCCAGCCCGAGAACGCTCTGGACGTAGTCCTGGAAGCGGTCGATGTGGTAGTACGCCATCACATCGAGGAATTTTCGGCTGGTCGCGCTGAACACGAAGCGAGGAGTGGCTCGCACGGGCTCGGCGAACGCGGGGTCGTCACGCTCGCCCATGGACACGTACCAGCCCAGTGCAGGCGGTATTGCTTGGGCGCCTCGGGTTGCTCGAGGCGTGAGAGAGGGACATCGGTCAGCTGCTGCCGGATCAAATCCCGCTGCGCGGCGCTGCCCGTGGAGCCTGTGAGGTGCTTCCAGGATAGAGCGGGGTCACCGCTCGTGATGATCGGGTTCGGATCGAACACGCGGCCCGGCGCCGGCGGGACTCGCGTAGACGAGCAGGTCCTGGACACGCAGGAGGGAGCCGGTCACGGCGTCGATCAGGAGGCGCCACCGCTGCCAGGGGCGCCGCGCTTCGACGACGATCTCCCAGGCGAGATAGTACCGGCCGCCGACCGGAGCAAAGCCCCGCCGCCGGCCGCGGGCCAACTCTCCAGTGACACCGTCGAGGAAGCGGTTCCTGGCGCGCCCGCGCCGGCGCGCCCGACGGAGGGGAGGAGAGGCGTTGCCGGGATGCTGGTAGACCACGAGACGGGCCGGCCCGATGGTCCGCTGGGCCGCCTTGCGGGACAGGCGAGCGACCAGCGCGCGCGGCGCGGCCGCGGTCGAAGCGGATGGCGGTGGGTCGAGCCCCGCCGGGATGTCGTACCGGTACTGGCTGTAGAGCGATTGGAGGCGCCCGTCGGCGCAGACGTTCACCACCACCTCGGCCCCGTCCACCGGCACGCCCTTGAAGGTCTGCTGGAATCGGACCGATGAGAGGTCTCGCCGGCAATGATTGATTTCTCGGCGAGATCGGGGATCGACTCCTGCCAGCGGAAGAGCCCGGCGCCGCCCTTGAGCACCTGCAGAGCCAGCTCGCGCGGCAAGAGCGGCGGCGCCGCCGCGGGGCGAACGACGGGGTCGAAGAACGTGCGCAGCCCACCGGACACGCCGTCGGTCGTGACCTGCTGCCGCGGCGTGATGGTGAGCTCGACCCCGCGTGGCAGGGTCGTCTTCAACGCCACCAGGGCACCGTCAGCGGCGGCCGGCCCCTACCGCTTCCTCTTCTTCGTCGTCTTTTTTCGTCTTCTTCCTGGCGGTCTTGGCTTTTGTCGTCTTCTTCTTCGGAGGAGCCGCCGTCTTCTTGTTGAGCGTGATGGCCATGTGGGCGAAGGTCGACTGCTCGCCGGGCAGGATGCTGGTCGCAACGATGTAGTGGTCGGTCTCGAACCGGTTGCCCTCGGTCGTGAAGGCAATGGTCACCGGCTGAAACCCGTTGGCGGGGATATTGTCGACGGGATTCACGACCAGATCCGTGTCGAAGCTCTTCGTGCCGTGCTGGGCGGGATCATGCTCGGCGATGAAGCCGATCCACTGATCCCCGGTCGGCGTGCCGTCCGGATTGTTCGTGTCGTAGATCGCCTTGAGCTGATTGGCGATGGAGGGTCTGGCCGCCCGAGAGCGGCGGCTCCCTGGGGGGAAAGGATCGGTTTCCTTCCAGAGCTTGAGCGGATGCCCTTGGCCCTTGATCTTGAGGCTGTCGATGTTCTGGAAGGTCTTTGATCCTGATCCCGATCTTGATGCGGCTGACCTGGGGCGCTCGGACGTCGACGGCTACCGTGCTCTCCTTCTGCATCTTCCGCTTGTGGGTGATTGGGATCATCGGAGTAGTTGGGGCGATGCTTCTGAGTGACGGTCGCTCCCTGCTGGAGCTCCTTTGAGATTTGCACCTGACATGAGCGCGCCCTCCTGAGGCTGGGTTGGCTGGGCCGAATCGGCAATGAGGGACGCTAGCACCTCATGGTGCGCTCCACAAGCACGGCACGGGTCCTGCTAGCGCGCCGCCAGGAGCTCCACCTCGAAGATCAAGGTCGCGCCGGGCGGGATGACGCCCCGGCGCCCCGGTCGCCGTAGCCCAGCGCGGCCGGGATGATGAGCTTCCGCTTGCCGCCCACCTTCATGGTGCCCACGCCCTCGTCCCAGCCCTTGATGACCTGTCCGCGGCCGATGGGGAATTCGAGCGGCTGGCCGCGATCCACCGAGGAGTCGAACTTCTTGCCGCTCTCGAGCCAGCCGGTATAGTGCACGCTCACCGTCTGGCCCGGTGCCAGCTTGGCGCCCTTGCCCTCCGCCAGCTCGACATAGCCGAGCCCGGAGGCGGTGTGAATGACGTTCTCGTCGGCCACGGCGGGTCTCCCTATTGCATCGGCGAGTAGGCGGTCGGCTTGAGGATCTGCGCGGTGAGCCGAGCGACCAGAGGCCCGTTCTTCTCGGTCTCCGCGAACTTCGCCAGGCGCTCCTTGTCGGTGACGAAGCCCGCCCACTTCTTTTCCCGATCGGCCAGGCTGTCGTAGGCGAGGATGTAGATGAGCTGGTCGGAGGAGCCGCCGAGCTCATTGGTCCAGAAGCCGACCACCTGGATATTGTGTTTCTTGAAGAAATCCATGGTGATCTCGGCGAAGCGGCGGTTGAGGTCGGGCAGGCGGCCGGGCATGGCGTGATAGGTACGAAGCTCGTACATCATGGCTGGAAAATCCTCCATTGGCGCGGGCGCGGACCTGGGCCCCGGCGTGGGTTGGTGAATCGAGCGATCACCGGGCGACTCTAGGCGCGCCGTCCACCCCTGTCAAGGCACCGGTTGCCACTTTGCTTCAGACGCAGTATTGTTCCGCGCATGACGCCACCCAGGTACGTGACCCTGCCGGAGATTCGCGAGGCCGCCCGCCAGAAGCTCTCCCGGGACGCGTGGAACTTCGGCGACGGCGGCGCCGAGACCGAGACCACGCTGCGCCGCAACCGCGAGCACCTGGACCGCCTGGCCATCCGCCAGTCGGTGCTGGTGGACGTGCGCAAGATCGACCTGTCCACCACCTTCCTCGGCAAGCCTCTGTCCTGGCCGGTGGCGGTGGCGCCCATGGGCGGCCTTCATCCTCTTCCATCCCGAGGGCGATTGCGAGATGGCAGCGCGGCTGCGCGCAGGAGACACCCTGCAGTTCCTCTCCGGCGCCACCGGCTGGTCGGTGGAAGACGTGGCGAAGGCGGCGACGGGCCCCAAGGCCTTCCAGCTGTATCACCACGGCGATCGCGGCTGGGTGGGCGAGCTCATGAAGCGCGTGGAGGCCTCGGGCTATAACTCGGTCTCGCTGACCGTGGACGTGCAGTGGTACGGCCGACGCGAGCGCGACATCTTCAACCGCTTCGTCCCCCGCGAGGCCATGTCCAAGGCGCCGAATCCACGGGGACCGGACCAGACCTATCAGGCGCGGCTCACCTGGGACGACGTGGACTGGCTGCGGAAGACGGTGCGGCTGCCCATCGGGGTGAAGGGCATCATGACGCCCGACGATGCGCGGCGCGCCGTCGAGCGCGGGGTGGACATCATCTGGGTGTCGAACCACGGCGGCCGGCAGCTCGACCAGACCCAGAGCACCATCGATGCGCTGCCGCCCATCGTGGACGCGGTGGCCGGCGCCGCCACCATCGTGGTGGACGGCGGCTTCTGCCGTGGCACCGACGTGGTCAAGGCCCTCGCGCGCGGCGCCAACCTCGTGGCCTTGGGCCGCACCGCGCTATGGGGTCTCGCCGCCGACGGCGCCGCCGGCGTGGCCCGCGTGGCGGAGATTCTCCGCGAGGAGCTGTCCACCACCCTCGCCTTGTCGGGACAGACGAGCATCAAAGGACTGAAGCCGGACTACGTCTTCCGGGTGGACTGACCTACTTCTTGACGCTGTCGACCGCCTTCTCGACCTTGTCGCCGGCCTTGTCCACGGCCTTGTCGATCTTCTCGCCCGCCTTTTTCCATCGGGCCCTTGTCACAGGCGATCGCTCCCAGCGCCGTCACCAGCGTCACGACGGTCACGAGCGCTCGGACGCGCCGGGTGGGCTTCATCACCGCAACCCCAGGAAGCCGAGGATGGCGACGATCACCACCACCACGCCGATGATGTAGAAGATATTGTTCATGCTCTGTACCTCCTGCTCTCCAGCTACTGCAACTGCCGTTCCGTGTCGCGCAAGGGAGAGCTTGGACTCGAAGTGATGGACTTCGCAGCGTTCTTCACCAGGGCGACTCTCGGGCCTTGCTGGATCGCGTAAGAAGTTCCCGGTGAGGAAGTACCCGGATCTCAGCGCGGGGCCCCGCGCTGGTCCAGTGCGGTATGAACGACGAGCGCGGAGAGGATGATGGCGCCGCCCAGGATGGCGGCCGGCGCGGGCGTCTCGCCCAGCGCCAGCCACACCCAGACGGGGCCCAGCACGCTCTCGAGCACGGCGATGAGCGAGGCCTCCGCGACGGGGATGAGGCGCGCCCCCGCGGTGAAGAGCACGAGCCCGAACCCAAGCTGGGCCGCGCCGAAGAGCGCGAGGAGGGCGAGGTCGTCGAGGCCGACCGCCAGCGGCCGGGCCGGCGGCCAGGCGAAAATCGCGGAGAAGATGCTGGCCAGCCGCCGCCGCCGCCGTCATGCGGAGCTCCCGATGCCGGCGGATCGATCACCGTCGCGGTGGCGAAGGCGATGGCGGTGACGAGCGCGAGGAGGTCGCCGCTGATGGAGCCCGCGCCCCACGAGTGCGAGGCCATCACCGCGGCGCCCGCCAGCGCCGCCGCCATCGCGATCCAGCTCCGGCGCCGGACGGGCTCGCCCATCCACACCCAGCCCAGGAGCGCCGCGATGAAAGGGCGAGGTGCTCTGGATGACCAGGGTGTTCGCCACCGTCGTCCGCGCCAGCGTTGAGGAAGCAGGTGGAGGCGGTGGCGAAGCAGAGCGCCATCGCCACCCCGGCCAGCCCATGCCCCACCCAACCCGATGGATCCACGCCCGCGCCACGCCGCGCTCCTGGACGAGGGTGACGCCGAGCAGGAATACGGCCGCGAAGATGGAGCGCCAGAACACGGTGGTCCAGGTGTCGGTATCCACCAGGCGCGCGATCAGCCCGCCGGTGCTCCAGCAGAGGGCCGCCGCCGCGACGAGAACGACGCCGCGCGAGCGCTCAGCCGCCGAGGCGGCCGTAGAGTACATGCCGCCGGTTCTTGGTGTACTGGCGCATCCTGTCCCGGCCAGCGCCCCTCCTCCACGGCGCGCGCCCAGTGCGTCGGACACCAGGACCTCGGGGCTCTCGATCTCGTAGAGCGCACCGTAGCGCGGCTCGTTCTCGATCACGATGCGCTTGCGCTCGCCGCCGATGGACAGCGTGAGCTCCTCGGTCTTGAAGCGCGCCACCGCGATCACGCCGGGCACCTTGAGGAGGTTGGGGACATGCTCGGTGTCGTACACACCTCGTTGAAGAGGGCTTCCTTGGCGGGCTCCACGTCCATGGACGCGCTGAAGACGTACCGGCTCTTGATGGGCATCAGCGGGCTCCTCCGGGTGCGGGTGACGGGGTCTTGAGCTCGATCTCCACGAAGACGAATTCGTAGGGGTTCGCGTTGCGCACGTCGTGCTCGGCGCCGGCCGGCCGGTAGTAGGCCTGCCCGATGACGAGATCGCCGCTGGCGTCGCCGGCGGCGGAGGTGAGCGCGAGCCGCCCCGTCGTCATCGGCACCACCACGTACGGATACTCGTGACGGTGATGGCCGGTGCTCGCGCCGGGCGCGAAGCGCCACTCGGTGACGCGCACCGAATCGTTGTCCACCTGGACGGTCGGCACCGCGCGCGCATCGGTGGGCGTGGACATGGGCGGAAGACTAGCACACGCCCGCGGCGCGGGGGTATGCTGCCACCATGGTCACCACCGTCGTGACGCGGGCGGGCCTGGCGCTCGCGCTGGCGAGCGCGCTGCAGCGCTGGCGCTCGCCGGCCTCGGGCACCGGTGGAGCTGGTGGGGCGTGGCCGCGAGCTTCAGCGTTTTGCGCGTAGCGGGCTTCGCGGCCGCGGGCGTGGCGGTGCTCGCCCTCGTCGGCATCGGCCTTGCCGCCGTGGGACGCCGCTGGCCCGCCCTCGTCATCGCGGTGGTGGCCCTCGCGGTGGCGCTGGTGGTGAGGTGTGGATCCCCGCAATCTCCAGGCGGTGGCGCGCAGCGTGCCGCCCATCCACGACATCAGCACCGACACCGAGAACCCGCCCGCCTTCGTGGCGGTCGCGAGCGCGCCGCGGCGCGCCGAATCCTGCTGCCTATGACGGTCCCGAGGTCGCCGCCCAGCAGAAGAAGGGCTATCCCGACCTCGGCCCGCTGACTCTCCCCGCGCCACCGGATCGCGCCTTTGCCGCCGCGGGAGGCGGCCGCGCGGCGGCTGGGCTGGGAGATCGTGGCCGCCGCCCCCGCGAGGGCCGGCTCGAGGCCACCGCCACCACGCCCTGGTTCGGCTTCAAGGACGACGTGGTGGTCCGCGTCACCGCCGCGGGCTCGGGCAGCCGCGTGGACGTGCGCTCCAAGTCGCGCGTGGGGCGGAGCGATCTCGGCGCCAACGCCAAGCGCATCCGCGCCTTCCTCGCCGAGCTGTCCGCCCGCCTCGCCGCCTGAGTCGCGCCCCCTCCCGCTACTCCACGCCCGTGGCCGCGAAGGCGCCGCCCGTGCCGCGGGCGTGGTGATGTGGCGGACAAAGGCCGCCGCCGGCTCCGGCGCCGCGCTCTTCGTGAGGACGCCCGCCACGTAGGTCGTGTAGTTCTGAATGGGTGCGGGCAGCGGCCCCACGCAGCCGGATCCCCTTCGCCTCGTAGGGGCGGATCTCGGTCACGGGTCCAATGCCGATCTCGTAGCCCCGGCCGCGGATCACATGCTCCACCACCGCGGCGCCGTCGGGATAGCGCGTGGTCTTGGCGGGAAACCGCCTCGGCGATGCCCATACCGTCCAGCACCCGCTCGAAGTAGGTGCCGGTGGACGCGCGGTTGAAGACCAGCGACTCGCAGTCCAGCAGCGCCTGGCGCAGGGCCTCCGGCGTCGCGACGTCGGGCACGCGCGCCCCTGCCCGCACCACCACCGCCACGCCGACCTTCCCCACCGTCTCGCGCGGCGCGTCCCGGAGGGCGCCGGCGCGGGCGAGCGCCTCCATCACCGGCACCGGGGCAATGAGCACGTCGGGGGTCTCGCCCGCCTCGACGCGCTGCCGCAGGAGATTGGGCACCGCCACGGTGAGTCGCACCGGAGTGTCCCGACTCGCGCCGGAAGGCCTCCATGAGCCGCCCGAGCCCCGCCTCCACCGCGCCCGCGCTGTACACCGTGAGCTCGGCGGCGCCGGCAATGGCAGGCGCGGCGAGCCATCCCCGAAGAAGGATCCCCAGAGCCATCCGGAAAAAGAGCGCCAGGACCGGGGCCCCGCGCCGCATCACGGCTTCCCGATCACGCGCAACACCGCGGTGTAGTAGTGATCGGCGTAGCCGGCGGCGGCGGTGCGCTCCATGAGGCGCTTCGTGGTCTGCGCTTGCTCCAGGGTGATGCCCGCTGACTCGGCCAATCCCAAGGCATACGCGAGGTCCTTGATGATGTAGCTCGTCGGGAAGGCACCCTCGGTCGGGTGCCGATCGGGAAGCAGCGACTTCATGCCGTGATTGCGGAGCACGAAGCTGTCCGCGGAGCCCTTTGGCGAGAGTCTCCAGCAGCACCCCGGGATCCACCGCGCCCGAGGCCCGCGCCACCGCGAGGGCCTCCGCCAGGGCCACCACGGTCTGCGCCACCACCATATTGTTCATGAGCTTCACCGCCTGTCCCGCGCCGACGGCGCCGCAGTGGGTGATCTCGGCGCCCATGCAGGCCAGATAGGGCCGGAGTCGCGCGAACAGGGTGGGGTCGCCGCCCACCATGATGCTGAGCGTGCCGTCCCGCGCGGCCTGGGCCGTGCGCGCCACCGGCGCGTCCGCGAACTGGGCGCCGCGTGCCGCGAAGGCGGCGGCCAGCTCGCGCGCGAGGGCCACCGGGCAAGTGCTCATGTCCACCACCGTCTGGCCCGCCCGCACGAGCGAGGCGAGCCCGCCGGCTCCCAGGCACACCGCGCGCACTTGCGGCTCGCCGGGAAGGCACAGGAAGATGATCTCCGCGCGCGCATCGAGCTCGGCCGTCGACGGTGCCGCCGTCACGCCCTCCTGGCCCAGCGCCTCCAGCGGGGCCCGCCGCGTGTCGTGGGCCACGACCGCTTCGCCGGACTTCTTCGCGAGGTTGCGGCACATCGCCTCCCCATCACCCCCAGCCCGATGAAGCCCAGCGTGGTTGCCATGGCTCCTCCTCTATCGGAATAGCCAGCCGGCGAGCCCGGCCGCCAGCATCACCGCGAGCGGCGGCACCGGGCGCAGCACGAGTGTGATCGCGGCCGCCACCGCGATGCCGGCCGTGAAGGTGTCGTGAATGGCCGACCGCGCCAGCGTATAGACTCCGCCCGCCATGAGCCCGATCCCGATGGGGGCCAGAGTGCGCTCCACCGCCATCGCCCAGGGGCGACCCCGAATCCGGCGCCAGCGATGCGCGACCACCGCGGTGACGATGGCGGGCGGCACTGAACATGGCGAAGGCGGCGAGGAGGCCGCCCGCGAGACCGTGCGCGCGATAGCCTACGAAGGCGACCACCTTCATGTTGGGCCCCGGCGTGAGCTGGGCCAGTGTATAGCCGTCCAGGAACTCGCGTGCGGTGAGCCACTGGTGCACGGTCACCGACTGGCGCTCCAGCTCGGGGACGATGCCCAGCCCGCCGCCGATACAAAGAAAGGACAGCCAGAGAAAGGTCCATGACATGCGCAGGAGATCCATCAGGCGCTGCCCCGCGGCGTGAGAGCCTCGGAGGCCCGGGGCCAATGGAGCCAGAGCCCCACCACGCTGGCGCCGGCGATGACCCACACCGTGGGCAGAGCCAACGGGCCCACCGCGATTGCGGTGGCGGCGGCGAGCAGCACGGCCAGCCGCTCCCGCAGCCCCGCGCGGATGATGCGCGCGGACATGACCGCGATGAGCCCGACCACCGCCGCGCCCATTCCGTGCATCGCCGAGGCCGCCGCCGCGGTGAAGCCCCCGCGCAGGTAAACGACGGCGAGGGCGAGGAGGATGACGACACCGGGCAGGACGAGGGCAACGAGCGCGCAGGCGGCGCCCGCGAAGCCCGCGAGCCGGAACCCCAGCGCCACCGCCAGATTGGAGAAGTTGGGCCCGGGCAGGATCTGGCTGATGGCGAGGTCCTGGAGGAACTCCTCGTCGCTCAGCCAGCGCCGGCGGGTCACGAGGGCGTCGTGGAAGTAGCACTCCGGCCACCGCCCAGGCTGGCGAGGCCCACCCAGGCAAAGACCGCGGTGAGCCGCCAGAGCCCGGCCGTATCACGCGGGACCATCCAGGCTCACCGGTCCCCAGAACACCGGCTCGGGAGCGAGACGGACCCCGAAGCGCGCGGCCACGCCGTCGCGAACGCGGCGCGCGAAGTCCGCCACGTCGCCGGCGCGCGCGCCTTCGTGGCAGACGATGGCGAGGGTATGGCGCGTGGAGAGCCCCACCGGCCCACCCGCTCGCCGCGGCGGAAGCCGGCGCGCTCGATGAGCCAGGCCGCCGAGAGCTTCACTCGCCCGTCCGGCTCCGGCCAGCGCGGCATGCCGGCATCGGCGCCGGCGAGCGTCTCCACCCGCGCCGCCTCCGCGGCGGCCAGTACCGGATTGACGAAGAAGGAGCCGCAGGAACGCCGGTTCGGATCGGCGGGGTCGAGCACCATGGACTTGGCGCGGCGGATCTCGAGCACGCTCGCGCACCTGCGGAGCGTGGGGGCGGCGAGGCCGCGACCGTCCGAGGTGCCGCGACCAGCTCGGCATAGCGCACCGCGGGCGCGCCGCCGGACGCAGGCGATACGTCACCGCCATGACGATGAATCGATCGGGCTCGGCGCTGCGGAAGAGGCTGTCGCGATAGCCGAAGCGGCACTCGGCGGCGGACAGCGCGACCAGTCGCCGGCTGCGCGCGGTCCACTGCGCGGAGCCCGGTCACGGTCTGGCTCACGTCCTGCCCATACGCGCCCACGTTCTGGATAGGCGTGGCGCCCACCAGCCCGGGGATTCCCGACAGGCACTCGAGACCGGCCCAGCCGCGCTCCACCGTATGGCCCACCAGCTCGTCCCAGGGCTCGCCCGCCGCCGCGGTGAGCTCCACCGCGCCCGCGGCCTCCCGCGCTTCCCGGCCCCGGAGCGCGACCTGGATCACCAGCGCCTCGACGCCCGCATCCGCGATCACCACGTTGGAGCCGCCGCCGAGCACGCACCGGCACGCCGCGCGCGGTCGCCCAATCCAGCGCGTCGAGGATCTCCGCCTCCTTGCGCGCCTTCACGAACCAGCGGGCGGGCCTGCCCACGCCGAGGGTGGTGCGGGACGCCAGGGAGACGCGCTCGAGCAGGGTCACGACGACGCGCGGACAGCGGCATTGGGTCCATTCTATCTTGACAGCGGCCGCGCCCGCGTGGCTCTGCTAGGCCCCCAGGAGGTCACACCATGCGATTCGGAATCGGGCTGTCGGTGCAGCATCGGCCGGAGGACTCGCAGCCCCGCCGGTTCGCGGAGCACGTCGAGCAGGTGCGGCTGGCGCGCCAGGTCGGCTTCGCCTCCATCTGGGCCAGCCAGCACTATCTATCGGCTCCCTTCACCTATTTTCAGCCCATCCCGACCCTGGCCCGCGTCGCCGCCGAGGCGGAGGGCATGACGCTCGGCACCGGCGTCATCCTCCTGCCGCTCCACCACCCGGTCGAGCTGGCCGAGCAGCTCGCCACGCTCGACGTCATCACCAACGGCCACCTGGTGGTCGGGTTCGGTCTGGGCTACCGCGACGCCGAGAACCTCGCGCTGGGCCTGGACCCGAAGGACCGGGTGGGGCGCCTGGTGGAGGGGCTGGCCGTGATCGAGCGACTGTGGTCGGGCGAGCCCGTGGACTACGAGGGCAAGCACTTCCGCCTTCACGACGTGCGCATCTCGATGCCGCCGGTGCAGCGGACCGCGCCCGCCCATCTGGCTCGCGGCCAACGGCGACGTGGGGTGAAGCGGGCGGCGCGGCTCGCCGACACGTGGCTGATCAACCCGCACACCGCGCTCCCGACCCTCGAGCGCCAGCTCGCGCTCTTCCACGCCGCGCGGCGCGATGCCGGCCGCGCCGCCCGCCGCGGAGGTGCCGCTGCTCATCCGCGAGTGCTACGTGGCGGAGAGCGCGGCGACCGCCTCTCGAGGAGGTGCGCCCCTACCTCGAGCCCAAGTACGAGGCCTATCGGCAGTGGGAGCAGGAAAAGGCGCTGCCGGAGGAGAGACCTGGAGCTCGGCCTTCGCGGAGCTCGCCCGGGACCGCTTCGTCATCGGCGACCCTGTCGCGCGTCCGTGAGGAGATCGCGCGCTATCGCGAGCGGCTGGGCGTCACCTCCATGATGTTCCGGCTCCAGTGGCCGGGGCTGGACCAGGCCCGCGTGCTCCGCTCCATCCGGCTCTTCGGCGAGCAGGTCCTGCCGCACTTCGCGTGATCGGCCTCAGGGGAAGTCGAGAATCTCCACCCAGTTGGGGTTCTGGCCCATCGGATACTCCTTCAGCTTGGTCAGCTTGCCGCTCTCGGATCGATGCGATAGCTCGAGAGCGCGTGAGAGAGCTGTCCCACCGCGAGCAGATAGCGGCTGGTGGAGTCGATATTGAAGCCGCGCGGCTGCTGCTCCGTCGCCACGCTCCCTGATGGCGGTGAGCGTGCCGTCCGACGGATTCACCCGGAAGCCGGCCAGGGTGCTCGACGTGCGCCCGAGCCGTAGAGGAAGCGGCCGTCGGGCGTCACGTGGAGGTCCGCCGCCGCCGGCTTGCCCTGGAAGTCCGGCGGGAGCGCGCTCACGCTCTGCTTCTGCTTGAGCTGTCCCCGGCGGCATCGTAGTCGAACACGTAGACGAAGCCGTCCAGCTCCCCGATGAGATAGACGATGCGGCCATTGGGATGGAACACGAAGTGGCGCGGGCCGGCTTTTTCCTTCACGCTCACCGCCGGCGGGCTGGCCGGCGCGAGCTGGCCGGTGGTGGGATCGAGGTCGAACTGGTTGACCTTGTCGTTCCCCAGCGTGGGGACCAGCACGTGCCGGTTCCCGGCGTCGACGAGGATGGCGTGCGCGTTCGGGTGATCGGGCAGGATCTGCTGGGCCGGCTGCACCGTCCCCGGCGGTCCGATGGGGCTCACGGTGACCTTGTGCCCCGGATACGAGGCGCCGAGCAGGTAGCGCCCGGTACGATCGGTGGAGATATACGCCATGCTGTCAGGCAAGGGCCCGCTGGCGAGGTGCTTGAGCCGGCCGCTCGCGGGATCGATGGCGAAGCCGGCCACGATCTCGGCTCGCCGCGCGTCCCCACGTAGAGGATGCGGCGATCCGGGCTCACCGCCATCGGCGTCGAGTTACCGGGCTTGGTGATGCCGGGGATGGCGACCTTCTCCACCACGGTGAGGTCGCCGCTCGGCCGGTCGAGCGCGAGCACCCACACGTCGTTGCTGTCGGCATTGCCGACATAGACGAAGGTGGCGGCAGGGGCTGGCGTTGCGGTCATGGTGACGGCCATGAGCACGGCGAGAAAGATTCCACGCATCGGGCCCTCCTCTGATGCTGTGCTAGACGACCTTGTCGGCGCGCAGCGACTTGATCTCATCCCCGGAGAATCCCAGCTCGCCCAGGATCTCGTCCGTGTGCTCGCCCGGGTCCGGCGAGTGCAGCCGCACCGACGCGGGCGTCCGCGACAGCGTGACCGGGGGCGCCTGCACCCGCACCTCGCCCAGCGCCGGATGCTTCACCGGCACCGCCATCTGGAGATGCCGCACCTGCTCGTTCTCGAACATCTCCTTCACGTTGAGGATGGGGCCGGACGGCACGCCCTTGGCGTTGAGGAGCTTCCACCCAGTCCGCGCTGGTACGCGACGCAAAGCGCCTTTTCCAGCTCCACCGCCAGCGCCTTGCGGTTCTTGGACCGGTCGGGCGCGGTCTTGAACCGCGGGTCGTCGAGGAGCGGCTCCGTCCCCAGCGCCTCGCACAGGCGGCGGAACATGTGCTGGCCGGAAGCGGCGATATTGATGTGGCCGTCCTGGTGCGGAACACGCCGGTGGGGATGGCGGTGGGATGGTCGTTGCCCGGCCTGCGGCGGGATCTCGCCCGCGATGAGCCAGCGCGCGGCCTGGAAGTCCAGCATGGTCATCATGGCCTGCAGCAGCGAGGTGTGCACCCACTGACCCTTGCCCGAGCGCTCCCGCTCCAGCAGCGCCACGAGAATGCCCTGCGCCAGGAAGATGCCCGCGGTGAGATCGGCCACCGGGATGCCCACGCGCACCGGGCCCTGACCCGGCAGGCCGGTGATGGACATGAGGCCGCCCAGGCCCTGGGCGATCTGGTCATAGCCCGGTCGGTCGCGATACGGCCCCGTCTGGCCGAAGCCCGAGATGCTGCCGTAGATGAGCCGCAGGTTGAGCGCGGCTCAGCGTCTCGTAGTCGATGCCCAGCCGCGTCTTGACGTCGGGGCGGAAATTCTCGACCACCACGTCGGCCTTGGCGATGAGGCGCTTGAGGATGTCGATGCCGCGCGGCGACTTCAGGTCGAGCGTGAGCGAGCGCTTGTTGCGGTGGAGATTCTGGCTATCGAAGCCCCGGCGGGGAAATCGCCCTCCACGTCCTCGCGCGCGGAGATCTGGATGACCTCGCGCCCCCATGTCCGCGAGCTGGCGGACGGCGGTGGGGCCGGAGCGGGCGCGGGTGAGGTCGATCACGGTATAGGGCGACAGCGGCAGCGTCATTTCCGGGCTCCTTGATCGGGCGGAAGGATGGCCGAGCCGGACACCGACCGGGGATTGCGCAGCGCCCAGCGGCCGGCGTCCACCGCGGTGAGGAAGTCGAGCACGCCGCGATTGAAGGCGTCGGGCTCCTCGAGATTGATGGCGTGACCGGTCTGCGGGAGCACCAGGAGCCCCGAAGACCGGATCTTCCGCTTCAGGTAGAGCGCCGGGCTCGAGGCACGGCTCGTCCTCGTCGCCGGTCATGATGAGCGTCGGCACCTCCAGCCGCTCCAGCTCGCGCTCGAGCTCGTACACCGAGGGCCGCGTCATCTGCACGCCCTGCATGGTCAGCGCGTGGCCGCGGGCGGACTGTGCCACGAACTGGTCGTACAGCTCCTGCCAGCCCTTGGGGTCCTTGTCCATGAGCTGCACGCGCGTGGGCCCCTTGGTGTAGAAGTCGGCCACCGCCACGATGCCGTCGTCCAGGAAGCGCCGCGCCGTCTCCTCGACGTCCTTCTGGAATCGCTCGCGCTCGCCGGGCACGCTGCCGTAGCCCGCGCCGGCCACCACGAGCGAGAGCGCGCGCTCCGGATAGCGGATCCCGAAGTGGAGCGTGGCGTAGCCGCCCATGGACAGCCCGCAGATATGCGCGCGGTCGATCCCCAGCGCGTCGAGCATGCCGCGGATGTCCTCCACCGCCTGGTCCTGGGAGTACGCGCCGGGGTCTCTCGGGCACGTCGGAGGGCGGATAGCCGCGCGCGTTGTAGGCGATCGCGCGGTACCGGCGCGCAAAGAACCGCACTTGCAGGTGCCAGCTCTGATAGTCGCCGGCGAACTCGTGGACGAAGACGAGCGGGACTCCCTCCCCGAACGCCTCGTAGAAGAGGCCGAGGCCGTTGACGCGCGCGGTGGGCATGCGAGTCCGCAGTGTACTCCAGCGCGCCGGACGGCTCAACGCCCGGCGCCCGCGCCCGCCGCCATCGCCTCGCGGGCGAACGTGGTGTTCACCAGGGCCTCGTACGGGTGCGGGCGCTGGATGAAGCGCCCGCTGAGAAGAATCTCTTGCAGATAGGCGTAGCCGTCGCGCCGCAGGAGCGGGATCGCGCGACCAGGTGTGCTGGCGCATGAAGCGTCCGGCCGCACGCTCCAGCAGATGCCCCGGCATGCCCGGAAAGACCGACGCCACCGTCGCGCGACGCGTCGGCGGGGTCGCTGGCGGCCAGCCAGCGCTGGGTGCGATAGACGGCCCGGACGAAGCGGGCGAGCCAGCTCGGGCTCACGCGCGAGCAGCTCCGGCGTGGCCATGTAGGGAGGTGAAGGGCAGAGGACCGGTGGCCTCGCCCATGGACACCGCCACGTGGCGCGGCGCCCGCGGCCACCAGCTCCTCCACCGCGGGCTGGGTGGTCTCGAGGAAATCGCCTCGCCGGCGCGGAAGGCGGCGATGGCGTCGGCGGAGGGCGCCCGCGCTCGATGCGCACGCGGGCGGGGTCGACGGCGGCGCGGCGCAGCACGGTGAGGAGACACTGCCAGGGCGTGGGCGCCTCCGCGAACCCGATCACCGTCTTGCCGATGAGATCCTGGAACTTGAACCGCGGCATCGGCTGGCGGGCCAGGAGGAAGAAGCCGCTCCGGCTGCACACCCGCGAAGTGCGTGACCACGCGGCCGGTGCGATCGGCCAGCTCGAAGCTCCGCATGAGCCCGCCCGAGGCAGATCTCGATCTCGCCGTCGAGCAGGGCCTGCATGGTCCCGCGCGGATAGTTCGCCGCCGGGACCACCGTGACACGTCGAGCTCCTCCGCCGCGAAGTGCCCGAGCGCGACGCCGGCCACGAGGGCGCGCGTAGAAGGGGGTGTGAAAGGGCATGGGCACGGTGAGGGGCGGGCCATGGCCGCTCTACTGCACGCGGAGGCGCGGATCGAGGAGATCGCGGAGGCCGTCGCCGAGGAGGTTCAGGCTGAGCCTGGCCGACGGTGAGGGCGATCCCGGGAAGAGGCTCACCCAGAACGCCTCGCGGATCACGTTCTTGCCGCTCGGCGATCACGTTGCCCCACGACGGCACGTAGGGCGGCACGCCCACCCCGAGGAAGCCCAGGATCGGCCTCGGCGAGCATCGGCGTAGGCGAAGATGAACGTGCCCTGCACCAGCAGCGGCGCCACGCAGTTCGGCAGGATGTGGCGGAAGGCGATGCGTCAGATCGCGCCGGCCCAGCGCGCGCGCCGCCTGCACGTAGTCCAGCTCGCGGACGCTCGAGCACGGTGCTGCGGATGAGGAGCGCGGTGCGCGGCATGTAGACGATGGACAGCGCGAGGATCACGTTCCACACGCCCGGGCCCGCGCGCGGCCATGAAGGCGATGGCGAGCAGGATGGCCGGGAAGGCCATCAGCCCGTCGGTGACGCGCATGACGACGGCGTCGAGCCGCCGGTAGTAGCCGGCCACCAGCCCGATCGCCACCCCGCCCAGCGGAGGTCGAGCAGCATGGTGACGCCGCCGACCAGGAGCGAGACGCGGCTGCCGTGGACGACCAGGCTGTAGACGTCGCGCGGCCGAACTCGTCGGTGCCGAGGAGGTGCCGCGCGCTCGGCGGCTTGCAGCCGGTTGACCGGGATCGAGGCGGGTCGGGTTGTGGGTGGCGATGACGTCGGCGCAGGACACGGCGGCGAGCAGCGAACAGCAGCGAGGATGGACGCGCCGGTGACGACGTTCGGATGCCTCGCGCAACCGGCGCAGACCGCGCCGCAGCCCGTGCGCGCGCCCGCCCGCGGCGTCAGTCATAGCGGATGCGCGGGTCGATGAAGGCGTAGAGCGACGATCGACCGTCAGGTTGATCACGCACGTAGGCGGCGGCCGTCACCAGCACCACGCCCTGCACCACCGGATAGTCGCGGCGCAGGATGGCCGAGATGATGAGCCGGCCCGAGCCCGGGGATGTTGAAGACGATCTCCGTCACCACCGCGCCGCCGATGAGGATGGCGGTGGTGATGCCGATCACCGTGACCACCGGCACCAGCGCGTTGCGGAAGGCGTGGCACGTAGGTCACCACCCGCGCGGCGAGGCCCTTGGCGCGGGCGGTGCGGATGTAGTCCTGCTGCAGCACCTCGAGCATGCAGGAGCGGCGCGATGCGCGCGATGAGCGCCGACTGGTTGAAGCCGAGCGACACCGCGGGCAGCACCATGTAGCGGAGCGCGGCCCGCGGGATCGACGAACACCGACGCGTAGCCCGCGGCGGGCAGCCAGCCCAGGCGCACCGCGAAGAGGTAGATGAAGTTGAGGCTCAGCCAGAAGCCGGGGATGCAGACGCCGAGCAGCGCGCCGAACATGAGGACGCGGTCCCACACCGAGCCCCGGTTCGCGGCGGCCGACGATGCCCGACGGCACGCCGATGACCACCGCCACGAGGAGCGCGCAGAGGGTGAGGCAGCGACGGTGGGCTCGGCGCGCTCCGCAGAGCGCCTGGTCGTCACCGGCCGGTCGAGGAAGTAGGAGTGCCCGAGGTCGCCCCGCAGGACGCGGCCGTAGAAGCCTAGGAGCTGCTCGTGGAGCGGCCGGTCGAGCCCGAGCTGCCTGCCGGGTCGCCTGGATCTGGCCGGAGTGGCGTCGGGCCCCAGCATGACGCTGACCGGATCGCCCGGGATGAGGTGGATGAGCAGGAAGACCGATGGTGACGACCACCGCCATCACCGGGATGACGGCGAGGACACGACGGCAGACGATACGCGGTCATCGGCGATGGGCGGCCGCCGCGCGGCGACTCCCCCGCGTCAGCGCGCTACTCTCGAGCCAGACGCCCCAGAAGCGGGGCCGCTCGTTGCTCTCGTCGAAGCCCTTGACCGTACTTGCGAGCCGGCGCGCAGCCCGAAGAGGTCGCCGTAGCGCGATCACCGGCACCTTCTCGTAGAACAGCCTGGTCTGCTGCTCCCACAGCGCGTATGCGCTTCTTGGGATCCGTCTCCCGCGCGAGCTCGCGCCAGGAGGCTCAGGATGCTCTCGTCGATGGTCCAGCCCGGCCAGCCGGCGGTGAGGTAGACGTGGTGCGTCGGGTCGTAGGACGCTCCCGATGCCGGTGGTGAAGACGTCGTACTCCTTGGGCTTGTTGCGCCGCTTGACCGAGGGTCGCCCAGTCCACCACCTGCAGGTCGATGTTGAAGCCGACGTCCTCGAGCTGCTGCTTGGTGAGCAGCGCGAAGTCGTACATCCACTTGTACTCCTGCGTGGTCATGAAGCGGATGGGCTCCCGCTTGTAGCCGGCCTCCTGGAGCAGGCGCTTGGCCTTGTCCTTGTTGCGCTCGTTCCACGGCAGGCCCGCGAGCTTGGTGTGCCAGGCCGGTGATCTCGACCGGAGCGCCAGGCTACGTGTCCATGCGGTAGAACTCGGCTTGCCGCCCGCCACCGTCTTCATGATCGGCTCGATGTCGATGCGCCGCCTGCCAGGCCTGGCGAAGCTTCTGGTTCGTCATCAGGCCTTCCTTCTTGTTGAAGACCGCGACGAGCCAGTAGTACGGCTTCACGACGATGGGCCGCGCGTTCGCGTTCGGCCTTCAGCCGGTCGTAGGCGTCCAGGTTACGAGGTCGTCGGCGAAGTCGAGCTCGCCCGTCTCTCGACCTGCGCCACCCGGCGTCGCCGCCTCGGGCACCGGCATCCAGCGGATCTCGTCCACGTAGGCGATCTTGCCGCCGCCGTAGCCGCGTGCGGCTCTCGCTGCGCGACTTGTAGTCGTCGAAGCGCACCATGCGGATGTACTGGTCGGGCTTCCACTCGGCCAGCTTGAAGGGCCCGGTGCCGATGAACTCGGTCACCTTGACCGCGGGCGGGAACTTCTCGGCGATCTCCTTCGGATAGATGGCGCCGAAGTTGTTGGGCACCGCCAGCGAGATGAGCGACGATGGCCGACTTCTCCTTCAGCTTCATGCTCGACGGTGTACTTGTCGACGGCCTGGACCTCGGCGACCTGGGCGAAGAGCGCCTTGCCGTAGATGGATCTGCTTGCCCCAGCGCGTCAGCGAGGCCACCACGTCGTCGGAGGTCATCTCCTTGCCGTTGTGGAACTTGATCCCTGGCGGAGCTTGATGGTGTAGGTGAGGCCGTCCCTGCTCACGGTGGCGAGGCTCCGGCGAGCATGGGGATGCGGCTGGTAGTCCTCGTCCAGGCTGTAGAGCCCCTCGTAGATGTGGTTGGTGAGCGTCTCGGTGATGGTCTGGGTGCCCCAGTGCGCGTCGAGCGAGGGCGGCTCGCCGAGGTTGCCGACGCGCATGACGCCACCCTTCACCTGGGCGAGGGCGTCGCCGGCGGCGCACGGGACGAGGACGACGGCGAGGGCGACCAGGGCTTTCCGGATCACCGACCGAAGCCAGCATGCCGGTACCTCCTGCAAGGGAGCGTCGCGTCAGGTGCGTAGACTTTGCTCGACCGGAGGGAGGCTTGTCAACGGGGCCGCCGGTCCCGCTCAGGGGCGCGGCGGCTCCCCGCAGGAGGTCGCCGAATACCTCGCGCGGCGAGCCGGAAGCTCGGCCAGCGTGGCGGCAGCTCCCGGGACGGCGGCCCGGGCCGGCCCACCAGGCGCTCGCATGCTCTTCCGACCGGAAGAAGTTGAGGGTGCGTCAGAGCGTCGTCACACGCCTTGCTCGCGCAGATCGGCGCGCTCACCCACCCACACCATCACCTCATGCGAGTCGGCCGGGCCTTGGCCCGACGCGGAGCGTGAGGGCCTCGCCGCAATGGTGGCAGGACGCCCGGATGGTGGCGGCCTCCGGTCATCGCGGACAGTCCCAGCGCGTCGATGGCGCAGCAGGCGTGGCAGCAGCGCCGGCCGTCCTCGCAGGGCCACTCTGCGAAGGCGGTGGGCGCCGCGGAGAGCGGGTAGGCGAGGCGCACCCGGCCCTCCGTCACCAGGATGAGATCGGCGGTGTCGAGCCGCGCCATTGCCGCCGCGACGGCGCCGGGTGCCAGCCCACAGTCGGCTGCCACCTCGGCCGCTCGCGACCGGACCTGCCGGCGGGCGAGGAGCCGCCGGATCACCGCGCGATGGACGGCGCGGGTCTCTTCATCGAGCGCCTGGCGACACCGCCCACTTGGCCGCGAACGCGGCGTCGAAGAGTCTGTCAGCCCGCCGGCGCGGCATCGCCGTGCTCACGAAGCGGCCGATCCCCAGTCGAAGCCCGGCGGGGAGCGAAGCCCTGGAATTCGCACTCCAGCTAAGCTGCGGCGAGGGCGATGCAGTCGCGATCGCCGTACTGCGGGCCGACCAGCTGCGCGCCCACCGGCAGCCTCGCCCGGGGTAAAGCCGGCTGGCGTTACCGTGGACGGCAGGTAGACCATGCCGGAAAAGCCCGCCCAGAAGAGCTGATCGGCACGGGCACGCGCCGGCCGTTGACGGGATGCTGCGCTCGTGCCGCTCGCCCGCATGATCGTGGGACGGCAGGGCGTCGAGGCCGCGGCGGGGCAGAGGAGCACGTCCCACTCGCGGGAAGAACTCGGCCCAGCGCAGGCGCATCTGGTGGCGCGTCTCGTTCGCGGCCAGCCAGTCGCGATGGAACATGACATTAGCCCGCATCATCCGCGCGTAGTGCGCTTCGTCGCCCGGCGCGAGCGCGGCCGCGACCTTGGTGAAGCTGGCCTCGAACGTTCCCGTCGGACTGCCGCCCGGAGGTCGCGGCGCGCAGGAGCTGGAGGTACGCCCGCTGCGCCTCCGCGGTGTCCGCCACCGGGCGGGGCGCGCGCGATCGCTCACCTTCACGCGCCGGCGCCCCAGGAAGTCGGCAAGGGCCTGGAGTCGTGATCCTGCACGTCCCCGGTCCACCCGCGCCACTGGATCGTCCAGCATCACGGCGACGCGCCAGCCGCAGGCAGACAGCGCGGCGGCGCGGCGCGGGTAGGCGGAGCTGCCACCCCACGGCGTCGTCGATCTCGTCGCCGCCTCCGCGATCGCGGCCAGCCTCGGAGGCCGAGGTCCCCGGCACTGCGCGCCAGCGGCCCTACCACATCGATGTCGGGCGCGGCGATGCGGCCCGGCAAGGCCTGGCCGCGGGCGAACACTGATGCCCCAGGTCGGCCTGTGGTCGTAGATGCCGCAGTAGTGCGCGGGATTGCGGATGGAGGACCCGATGATGCTTCCGGCTTCGAGGCCGGTGAGCCCCGCGGCCAGCGCCGCCGCGGAGCCGCCGGAGGACCCACCGGGAGCGCGTGACGTCCCAGGGATTGCTGGTGGTGCCGTAGATCGCGTTGAAGCTCTGCGAGTCGGCGAGATACCGCGGCACGTTCGTCTTGCCGAGCAGCACCACGCCGGCGGCCAGCAAAGGCTCGAGTCCACCACCAGCGCGTTCCGGCTGGGGCAATCGTCCGCGAGCCCCGGAATGCCCCAGGTGGTGGGCAGGCCCACCACGTCGTAGGACCTCTTCACACGGCATGGGCAGTGGTCGCCGTGAAGGGGGGCCCCAGACCTGCCCCCTTGCCGAGCGCGGCGTCGGCGGCACGGGCGCGGTTGCGTGCGGCCCTGGACGCCGGTGACCACGATGGCGATCCGATTGAGCAACCACGCGCGCGAGAGATAGAGAGCAATACGTAACTGAACGAAGTACAA